>Ga0065709_1006229_pt1 | contig 15667 bp, 14 predicted proteins | sample Hoacrofraction14_2_FD_59096 | JGI IMG/M metagenome (GOLD analysis project Ga0065709, IMG submission 59096) | Hoatzin crop microbial communities from Cojedes, Venezuela, sample from fiber fraction 14 v1 | ecosystem: Host-associated > Birds > Digestive system > Esophagus > Crop | place: Venezuela...
GCCGGTCTGCGTTTTCCTCACAGGATTCTCTTGGCCGACCACTGCATTCCCGAAGTTTTGGAAATTTTTCTCATATTTGTTCCCGAGTACCTTTGGTTGCCAGGGCTTTATCAACATGAATACCGCCGGCGCAACGTTTGAAACCATTAGGCCACAGATATTTGCACTGACCCTGCAAGGCATGATTTACTTCGTAACCGCCTGCGTGGCAGTGTATGTCGAGAACTTCGTGCTTAAGAACAAGGAGATTATAGTAGAGAAGGCGGAGATCGCGAAGCAGAAGGCCATGGAGCGCAGGGCAAAAAGGCAGGAGTGGATTCAGACCCGTGGCGAGCAGATGGAGGAGAGTACAGACCAGATTGGAAGAACGCAAACAAAAAAGGAAGAATAATGGCTAAAATCAATGCAATTGGCGTGCTGACCTCGGGAGGTGACGCACCAGGAATGAACGCGGCAATCAGGGCCGTGACACGCGCAGCAATCTATAACGGCTGGAAGGTTTACGGCATCTACCGTGGCTACGAGGGTCTGATTAGCGGGGAAATCAAGGAGTTTACCTCCGAGAGTGTGAGCAATACCATCCAGAGGGGTGGAACCATACTTAAAACTGCCCGCAGCAAGGAATTTATGACGCCCGAGGGCCGCAAAATCGCCCACGACAACCTGCAGAAATATGGGATTGACGCCCTAGTGGTAATCGGTGGTAACGGTTCGCTTACAGGTGCCCAGGAACTCGCCAACGAGTACGAGATTAAGTGCGTCGGACTGCCCGGCACAATCGACAACGATTTGTACGGAACCGACTCCACAATCGGCTATGACACAGCACTTAACACCATCGTGGACTGTGTCGACAAGATTCGCGATACCGCCACTTCGCACGATCGTATTTTCTTCGTTGAGGTGATGGGTCGTGACGCAGGTTTCTTGGCTCAAAACAGCGCAATTGCCGCTGGTGCCGAGGCCGCAATCATCCCTGAGGACAAGACGGACATCGACCAGCTGGAGCAGTTCATCGGACGCGGTTTCCGCAAGAGCAAGAACTCGTCCATAGTTCTCGTTTCCGAGAGCAAGAAAGGTGGTGGTGCAATGCACTACGCAGAGCGTATGCGCAAGGAGCATCCCGAATATGATGTCCGCGTGACCATCCTCGGCCACCTGCAGCGTGGCGGAACCCCGAGCGCTTACGATAGAATCCTCGCGTCCCGACTTGGCGTTGCTGCAATCGAGGCCCTGAAGGAGGGCCAGCGCAATGTGATGATGGGCATCCAGAATGACAAAATCGTTTATGTGCCATTCTCGCGGGCCATTAAGATAGACAAACCCATTGACCGTGAACTCATCAATGTCCTTGGGGTGTTGTCAATTTAGTTTTAAAAAACCGCGTTGCAAACGCGGTTTTTTTATTGAAAATTACTATATTTGAAGGCTATGATAGAAGCTTTAAACCTAATTGACCTTCAGAACCTTATTGCAGAGGGGATAAGGGATACTGTGCCCCCTTTCGTATGGGTAAAGGCAGAGGTGGCTTCAATCAATCAGTCCCGTGGCCACTACTACATGGAACTGAGCCAAAATGAGGGGCGCACCCAGCTCGCCAAGGTAAGGGCGACACTCTGGGCATCTACCGCTACCTATGTGCTGTCGTACTTCAAAAACGAGACAAAATCCGACCTTGCCGCAGGAATGCAGGTGCTGCTCAAGTGCCAGGTGAACTATCATCCCATCTACGGCCTAAGCCTAAATGTAAAGGCCATCGAGCCAGAGTTTACCCTTGGCGCAGCCGAACTCCAGCGCAAGCAGACGATAGAGCGTCTGACCAAGGAAGGGCTGATGGAAAAGCAGAAGGCACTTGTGCCTGCCCGCATCCCTTACCATCTGGCCGTAATCTCTTCGACTACGGCTGCCGGCTACGGGGACTTCATCAAGCATCTGGACCAGAATGCATACGGCTTCAAGTTCGATGTAAGGCTATTTGAAGCGGCAATGCAGGGCGTAGAGGCTCCCGAAAGCATAATCGATGCGATGGAAAGGGCAGAGGCTATGAGCCCAGATGCCATCCTGATTCTCCGCGGTGGCGGATCGAACCTGGATTTGGCCTTTGCGGACAACTATGATTTGGCCTTCACAATCGCCAACTGCTCAATTCCCGTCTACACCGCAATCGGCCACGACAGGGACTTCCATGTAGCCGACATGGTGGCGTACAGCTATGTCAAGACCCCAACCGCCCTTGCGGACATCTTCATAAATGCCTATGTGCAGGAAGATGCCAACATTAGCCTGCTGCGCGATCGCGTCGCAAGCGCTATGGAACGCAAGATTGCCGACAGGGAAAGCCGCCTGAATCTGCTCGAAAGCAGGGTCGGCTATGCGGTAAAGGCATCTTTCCAGAAGAGGGAAAGCGCAATCGAGCTGCTTCGCCGCAGGATTCTGGGAGCAATCGAGAACAAGGTGGTATCCGGCGAGGCCAAGGTGGAAAAGGCGCATTATAGCATCGCAAACGCCTTCTTCACCAAAATAATCAAGTCGGAATCTGCCCTGAACCTGCTTGAGAACAGGATTAAATCTGCCAACCCGAACAATATTCTGGGCAAGGGCTACGCGCTGGTGACAGGCCCCGAAGGCAATGTAATTCACGGAGTGGCCGGCCTCAAGGAAGGCGACGATATAAGTGTAAGATTCAACGATGGACAAGTAAAAGCCAAGGTATATGGAAAAATTTAACTATGCAGAGGCAATCGCAGAACTGGAGAAGATTGCAGCCAAGGTGGAAGACCCCGCAACAGGTCTGGAGGATATTGACAAGTACATCGCACGCAGCGAGGAAATCATAAAGGCGTGCCGCGAATATCTGCGCGGAGCACGCGAAAAACTCGACAAGCTTAACCAACCAACAACTTAATATGGCAGTAAAAAAGATTTACGAAACCGACCCTTGGCTGGAGCCGTTCAAGGGCGCGATAGACGCGCGCCACGAAAGGATTCTAGCCGACCGCCGCAAACTTGTGAAAGGACTGAACATCAGTAGCAGCATCAACAACCATCTATACTACGGACTTCACAAGGCGGAGCATAACTGGGTCCTGCGCGAATGGGCGCCAAACGCTACCAGAATGTATCTGATTGGCGATTTCAACAATTGGAAGAAGACCGACGCATGGGCCCTTAGGCCTGTAGGTCAGGGCAATTGGGAAATCTCCGTTCCCGAAGCCTTCCTGCACCACGGCGACCTCTACAAGCTCTTCATCGAGTGGCCAGGAGGTGGGGGAGAGAGACTCCCAGCCTATGTCACCCGCGTAGTGCAAGACCCTAATACGAAAGTGTTTAGCGCCCAGGTCTGGGACCCCGTTCCCTACCAGTGGAAGCACCGCAGGGCAGGTAAGCGCGACAATCCCCTCATCTACGAGTGCCACATCGGCATGAGCAGTGAGGAGGAGAAGGTGGCATCCTTCGCCGAATTCCGCAAGAATGTGCTCCCACGCGTACACAAACTCGGCTACAATGTACTCCAGATAATGGCTCTCCAGGAGCATCCGTATTACGGTTCCTTTGGCTACCAGGTGAGTAATTTCTTTGCGCTTAGTTCCCGCTTTGGCACTCCCGAAGAGTTCAAGGAACTGGTGGACGAGGCCCACGCAATGGGCATCGCCGTGATTATGGATATCGTGCACTCTCACGCCGTTTCAAACGAGATTGAAGGCCTTGGCAAGTTCGATGGCCGCGACGACCTCTACTTCTACAAGGGCAGCGCAGGCTATCATCCCGCATGGGGTTCCCGCTGTTTCGACTATGGCAAGGACGAGGTTAAATACTTCCTGCTAAGCAACTGCAAGTACTGGATGGAAGAATACCATCTGGACGGCTTCCGTTTCGACGGCGTCACCTCAATGCTCTATTGGGACCACGGTCTAGGTACCAATTTCGGTAATTACGAACTCTATTTCAACCAGGGCGTGGACGAGAATGCGGTTAGCTATCTCGCGCTCGCAAACATGCTCATACACGAAATCAACCCCAATGCGATTACGATTGCCGAGGATGTGAGCGGCATGGCAGGCCTTGCGGCCCCCTTCGAGGCAGGCGGTGTAGGCTTCGACTTCCGCATGGCGATGGGCATTGCCGACCACTGGATCAAGTGGATTAAGGAAAAGAGCGACGAGCAGTGGAGTCCCGGCGAAATCTGGTACGAGCTCACCAACAAGCGCGCAGACGAAAAGACGGTAAGCTACGCCGAGTGTCACGACCAGGCCCTCGTAGGCGACAAGACCATCATCTTCCGCCTAATCGACAAGGAAATGTACTTCAGTATGAACAAGGAGTCCAGCAACTTGCTGATAGACAGGGGAATAGCCCTGCACAAGATGATAAGGCTGGTGACTGCGGCTACCGCGGGAGATGGCTATCTTACCTTCATGGGCAATGAGTTCGGACATCCCGAATGGATTGACTTCCCGCGCGAAGGCAACGGCTGGAGCTACAAGTACGCCCGCAGGCAGTGGAGTCTTGCCGACAATGGCCTCCTGCGCTATCAGGGACTGCAGAATTTTGACTCTGCAATGGTGCATTTCATCAAGAAAGGCAAGGTTCTCAGCGAGCGCCCCGTCATCCTAACTGCAGATGAACAGAAAAAAATTCTTATTTTCCTACGGAAAAATTGTATCTTTGCATTCAATTTCAACCCGACGGAGTCTTTCGAGAACTACGGCTTCTCCGCTCCCGAGGGGGAATGGGAAATGGCTTTCAATTCCGATGATGCCGATTTCGGTGGCTTCGGAAGGCTTTCTGGGGTCGAAAAGCATGTTGCAGTAGAGGGCAAATGCCCCAATGGCAACCAGTCTTTCGATCACACTTTGTTTATGTATCTGCCCAGCAGATGCGCAGTGGTTTTAAAGAAAAAACTTAAGTAAAAAATATGGCATTCCTGAAATTCAACAAATCGGAACTTGTCAATCTCTCCTACTCTCTGAAGAGGGAGATTATCTGTGCCAACAAGACCGGTGCCTACTGCAACACCAGTATTGTGACCTGCAACACACGCCGCTACCATGGACTGCTCTCAGTGACCCTGGACCGCTTCGGTGGCGACAAATTCCTGCTGCTTTCTGCAATTGACGAAAGCTTCATTGTGGACAGGCAGCAGTTTAATCTGGGAATCCACTGCTATGGTGACACCTACGAGCCCAGAGGACACAAGTATGTGGTGGACTTTGATGCCGACCCCATTCCTTCGGTAACCTACAAGGTTGGAGAAATCCTTTTCCGCAAGAGCCTGCTTCTGATGCCCGACAAGGACCAGCTGATGATTAAGTACGAGCTGCTGGAGAGCCCTGCAAAGGCTACAGTCCAGCTCAAGCCCTTCCTTGCCTTCCGCAACATCCACGCTCTTACCCAGCAGAATGACCAGGCAAACACAGGCTACACCCCCGTTGCAAACGGTGCTTCATTCAGGATGTACGCCAACTTCCCTGACCTGGTACTCCAGACCAACAAGAAGGAGTTCGAATTCAAGGCAGCACCCTGCTGGTACAACGGCATCACCTATTCAGACGAATTCCGCCGTGGCTTCGACTGCCGCGAGGACCTCTTTGTCCCCGGCTACTTCGAGGGTGAGATGAAGGCTGGCGATGTTCTGATTATCTCAGCATCCAAGTACGAAGAGGCTCCCGCAGGCTTCAAGCGCAGCTTCGAGGCTACAGTGGCCAAGACTCCTGCCATCACCAACACCCGCGACCAGCTCGTACGCTGGGCAGACATCTTCATCTGCAACCACAACGACCGCAAGAAGATTACCGCAGGCTTCTCATGGATGTACACCGGCCTGCTGCGTGAGACCTTGATATCCCTTCCTGGCCTTACCCTCTACGCAAACGGGGACACCAAGACCTTCGAAGAAGTGCTGGACAACCTGATTGCAGACGAGCAGGAGCGCCTGTTCCGCCGCACCACCCAGGTTGAGGCTCCGCTTTATCTGGCATCCGTACTTCAGGCCTACATCGACTTCGGCGCAGACCCTGCAAAGGTTTGGAAGAAGTATGGCGTAACCGTCAAGGGCATTCTGGAGAGTTATCTTCCCGGTGAGCGCCGCGAGGTGACAATGCACCCCAACGGCCTCCTGTGGGCCCAGATGGACGGTGTTGCCCTCACTTGGATGAATGCCTACATCAACGGCAACCCTGTAACAGAGCGCGCAGGCTATCAGGTCGAGACCAACGCCTTCTGGTACAACAGCATCTGCTTCGCCCTCGAGATGGAGAGCAAGTACGGCATCGCCGACGGTGCTTTCGTTGCCAAATGGACCCCCATCAAGGACCTCATTAAACAGAATTACCAGTCCACTTTCTATGTGGAGAGGGGCGGATATCTTGCCGACTATGTAGACAACTACGGCCAGAATACCGATGTTCGTCCTAACCAACTATATGCAATCTGGGTAAAGAACTCGCCTGTAGACGAGGAGATTCAGCCTTCCATCTTCAGGGTTGTTTCCAACGAACTGGAGACCACCCACGGCATCCGTACCCTGTCACCCCGCGACGCCAAGTACAAGGGCGTGTACGAGGGTTCCCAGATTGACCGCGACCTTGCCTATCACCAGGGCAGTACGCGTGTCTTCCTGCTTGAGCCTTATGTTGACTTGGGCTTCAAGCTTCAGGGCGCGCGATTCTACAAGAAGGCCGAATGGCTGTGCGAAGGAGCATACGCAGACCTTGGCAAGCACGGCGTTGGCGCCTTCAGTGAGTTGTATGACGGCGATCCGCCACAGGAGCCCCACGGAGCAATTGCATCTGCACTCAGCACCGCCGCGCTTCTTGCCGTAGACCGCGCTATGAAGAACAATAAGGAGGAATAAAGATGAGAGTATTAATGTTTGGATGGGAGTTTCCTCCCCATATCGCCGGAGGTCTTGGAACTGCCTGTGAAGGTATAGTGAAGGGACTTGCGCACAATGGCGTCGAAAGCATTTTCGTAATGCCTTCGGCATCTGGCGATGAGGACCAGACTTCCACCAGAATCATCAACGCAAGCGATGTCGCAGTTGAGGGCTTCTCCGATACGGTAGACGCCTTCCTCGACAAGGTTAAATTCATCAAGGTAGGGTCCAACATGATTCCCTACGCCGACCCCGAAGAGTTTGCAAAACTTACCGAGGAGGAGAAGGAGCGCCAGCAGAAGGGCTTCAGCATCACCTACGGCCAGAAGTACAAATTCAGCGGCAAGTACGGCAGCAACCTGCTGGAAGAGGTTGCCCGCTACGCAATGGTGGGTGGCACAATCGCCATGCAGCACAAGGATGAATTCGACATCATTCACGCCCACGACTGGCTGACCTATCTGGCAGGCATTGCCGCCAAGGAACTTACAGGCAAGCCTTTGGTCGTACATGTACACGCCACCTCCTTCGACCGCGGTACCGACGACATGGTGGACTCCCGCGTCTACGCCATCGAGCGCAGGGGCATGGAGGCTGCCGACAGGGTCGTAACCGTGAGCGACCTCACCCGAAACATTGTCATTAATAAATATGGGATTGACCCCGCAAAGGTTGTTACCGTACACAATGCGGTAGACTTTAGCGGACGCGAGAACCTTGAGGTAGAAAGGGGAGTACGCGACAAGGTTGTTACCTTCCTTGGCCGTATCACCTTCCAGAAAGGCCCCGAATACTTCATCGAGGCTGCCGCCAAGGTGCTCAAGCGAACCAAGAATGTCCGTTTTGTAATGGCAGGAAGCGGAGATATGATGAACCGCGCAATCCAGATGGTTGCCCGTCTCGGCATCTCCGACCGCTTCCACTTTACCGGTTTCCTTCGCGGAACAGATGTGCAGAAGATGTTCGCCCTCTCGGATGTATACATCATGCCTTCTGTATCCGAACCTTTCGGTATCTCTCCTCTGGAGGCTATGCGTACGGGTGTTCCGTCCATCATCTCCCACCAGAGTGGTGCTGCCGAGGTGCTCAAGTATGCACTTAAGGTTGACTTCTGGGATGTCGACGCCATGGCCGACGACATCTACGCCCTCCTCAATTACCCCGCCCTCTCGCATTTTGCCGAGACTCAAGGCTTCGACGAGGTTAACGAGCTCAAGTGGAACAATGCCACTGCGAAACTAAAGAAAGTTTATGAATCCGTTTTAAATCAATAGACAATGAAAAAGAATATCTGCTTTTATTTCCAGGTGCATCAGCCCACTAGGCTTCGCCTCTACAGATTCTTTGATATAGGCAAGGACTCTCATTATTACGACGACTTTGCCAACCGCACCATCCTCCACAGGGTGGCAACCAAGTGCTATCTCCCTATGAATGAGCTGCTTTTAAATGCCATCGAGCGCAACCGCGGCAAGTTCAAGGTAGCCTTCTCCATCTCCGGCACCGTGCTGGAGCAGTTCAACCGTTATGAGCCCGAGGTAATCGAGAGTTTCCGCAAGCTCGCCGATACAGGTTGCGTAGAATTCCTCTGCGAGACCTACAGCCACTCGCTGGTATCCCTTAAGTCCCTGAACGAGTTTAAGCATCAGGTTCTTAGGCAGAAGGCCACCATCGAGGAGTACTTTGGCCAGACTCCCGTTACCTTCCGCAACACCGAGCTCATCTACTCCGACGATATCGGTGTAGACCTCTACAACATGGGCTTCAAGACTGTTCTCACCGAGGGTGCCCGCCACATTCTTGGCTGGCGCAGCCCCGATTATGTATACAGCAATGCAAAGCAGCCCAAGCAGAAGCTGCTTCTCCGCAACTATACCCTGAGCGACGATATCGCATTCCGCTTCTCCAACAAGGGTTGGGCAGAATGGCCCCTGACCACCGACAAGTTCGTTGGCTGGCTGGACCAGGCCGATGGCGAAATCGTCAACCTCTTCATGGACTATGAGACCTTTGGCGAGCACCAGAGCGCAGATACGGGCATCTTCGACTTCATGAAGTCCTTGCCCGATGCTGCCATCGCCAGCGGCAAGTTCAATTTCGTAACCCCTGCCGAGGCTGCCAAGAAGCTCCAGCCTACATCCGAACTCGATGTTCCCAACCCCATTTCATGGGCAGACGAAGAGAGGGATGTTACCGCTTGGCTTGGCAACGAGCTCCAGCAGGAGGCATTCAACAAGCTTTATGGATTGGTTGAGAAACTCTCCATCATTGACGACCCCGTTCTTTGGAGCGACTTCGGTCATCTGCAGGAGAGCGACCACTTCTATTATATGTGTACCAAGTTCTTCTCCGATGGAGATGTTCACAAGTATTTCAACCCCTACGATACCCCCTATGAAGCATTCATCAACTACATGAATGTATTAAGTGATTTTATTATAAGAGTAAACGACGCGTATGCAACTAAACAATGATGCCCCAAGTTGGGCAAGCGTCCGTGTGACGCGACATCTTCCTGATGAACTTTCAGGACTTGAGACCCTATGTAAGAATTTGTGGTGGTGCTGGAATGATAGAGCCAAAGCCCTGTTCAAGTATATTGATGCAGATTTATGGCATAAGTCCTCGCATAACCCCATGGTTATTCTGGACGCTGTAAGTCTGAAAAGGTACAAGCAGCTCGCAAAGGATGAGGTTTTCCTGAGCCATCTGCGCTCCGTAATGGACGAGTTCAACGCCTACATGGCAGAGAAAGACCGCCGTGGCAAGCCTTCAATGGCCTACTTCTGCATGGAGTATGGTCTGGATGCTTCCCTTCAGATTTATTCCGGTGGCCTCGGACTTCTTGCAGGTGACTACCTCAAGGAAAGCAGCGACATGAATGTTAACATGGTCGCAGTAGGTCTGCTTTACCGTTATGGCTACTTTACCCAGAGAATTACCCCTCAGGGCAACCAGGTGGCAGAATACAATGCCCAGGACTTCCTGAAGATTCCTGCAGAGCCTGTAACCGACTCTGAAGGCAAATGGGTAACAGTATCCATGAAGATGCTGGACCGCGAGATGAAGGCCCGCATCTGGAGAGTACCCGTAGGCCGTACCGACCTCTACCTCCTCGACACCGACTTTGAGGACAACGCTCCCGAGGACCGTCAGGTAACCCACCAGCTCTATGGTGGCAACTGGGAGAACCGTCTCAAGCAGGAAATCCTGCTCGGTATCGGTGGTATCAGGGCCCTGCGCCTGCTGGGTCTCAACCCCGAAATCTACCACTGCAACGAGGGACACGCCGCCTTCATCGGCCTGGAGCGTCTCCGCGAATTCATGCAGAATGATGGACTGAAATTCGACGAGGCACTTGAGCTCGTGAGGGCTTCCAGCCTCTTCACAACCCATACCCCTGTTCCCGCTGGCCACGACGCCTTCGAGGAAGATATGCTTTACAGGTTCATGGGCCACTACCCCGAGCGTTTTGGCATTACCTGGAGGGATTTGCTTAGCCTCGGTAAAGTAAATGTAGACGACAAGAGCGAGCGCTTCAGCATGAGTGTTCTCGCTGCCAACTGCTCACAGAATGTGAATGGCGTATCCATGCTTCACGGCAAGGTAAGCCAGGAGATTTTCGCACGCATGTACCCCGGCTATCTGCCTGAGGAACTGCATGTTAGCTATGTCACCAATGGTGTGCACTATCCCACTTGGGCATCCAAGGAATGGAAGGCCATCCACGCCCGCGTATTCGGCAACGACTTCCAGACCCACCATTACGACAAGCGCTGCTTCGAGGGAATCTACAACATCAGCGACGAGGAAGTTTGGGAGACCCGCAAGATTCTCAAGAAGGAGCTTATCCGCATCGTTGTAAACAAACTGTCCGACCCTGAAGTCAGCAGCCACTATTCACCTAGCCAGGTAATCGCAATCAAGGAGCGTCTTAGCGAGGATGTACTTACCATCGGTTTCGCCCGCCGCTTTGCTACCTACAAGCGTGCAACCTTGCTCTTCAGCGACCTCGACAGGCTCGATGCCATCGTAAACGACCCTGAGCATCCCGTTCAGTTCATATTTGCAGGTAAGGCTCACCCCGCCGACGGCGCAGGTCAGGACCTTATCAAGAGGATTATCGAAATCTCCAAGCAGGACAGGTTCCTCGGACGCATCGTATTCGTACCTGGTTACGACATCTCCCTTGCCAAGAGGCTTGTGCAGGGCGTAGATGTATGGATGAACAACCCTACCCGTCCCCAGGAGGCATCAGGTACCTCTGGCGAGAAGGCTGCAATGAACGGCGTTATGCACTTCAGCGTGCTTGACGGCTGGTGGGTGGAAGGTTACAAGGAAGGCTGCGGCTGGGCTCTGCCCCAGGAGCGCACCTACGACGACCAGAACTACCAGAACGAGTTGGACGCCGCTACCATCTACGCAACCATCGAGAACGAAATTGCTCCCGCATACTACGATATCGACAAGAATACAGGCCGCTCAGCGCAGTGGATTTCCTATATCAAGAATACCATCGCCCATGTAGCCTGCGACTTCACCACCAACAGGATGATGGAGGACTACTGCATCCAGTACTACCAGCCCCAGTTCGACCGCTTTAACGAGCTGGCAGCCAATAAGTTCGCCAAGGCAAAGGAGATTGCCGCATGGAAGAAGAAGGTAATGGAAGCATGGCCTAACATTAAGGTTCTGTCCTACACTTCACCTAACGCTTCATACGTGCTTTCTTCCAAGAACCCCATGAATAGCGAGGTGGTACTGAATCTTGCAGGACTTAAGCCCGAGGATATCGGAGTTGAGTTGATTTTTGCCGTAGCCGACAAGAAGAATGTCCTGCACATCCAGGAAAAACTCGACTACGAAGTTAAGAAGGTGGACAAGGAGAGCGGAGATGTAACATACGCCGCTTCCGTTATTCCTGAGAGGACCGGTATGTACCAGATTGGCATCCGCGTTTATCCCAAGAACGACCTGCTGCCCCACCGTCAGGACTTCCCTCTGGTTAAATGGCTGTAGGAGCGACCGGATTTTTTGACGGCGTTCATGTTGGACACCGTCTCGTGATAGAGACTCTCGTAAGCTCAGCGCGTGAGCGCGGCGAAGAGAGTCTCATTATCACTCTTTGGCCACACCCCAGACTGGTGCTTCAGAATGGGGCCTTGGATTTGAAGCTGTTGAATACGCTGGACGAGAAAATTGACTTACTGAAGGGCCTGGGAGTGGATAGGATTGAGGTATTACCCTTTACGGAAGACCTTAGCCGCATGTCCACCTCCGAATATTTGAGCCAGATTGTACGCGATCGTTTTGGCTGCTCCGCAGTCCTGCTGGGCTACGATAACCGCATCGGTCACGATATGATCAGCCCCGAGAGAACTGCCGTGCTGGCAGGGGAGTTGGGACTGGATGTAATCTGCACCGACAAGGTATCGTCCGTAGGAATCGCGGTAAGCTCCACCAAGATTCGCCGCGCACTGCAGGCTGGAGATGTCGAACTGGCATCCAAGTTCCTGTGCTACGACTACCGCCTCCAAGGCGAGGTAGTCCACGGCAAGAAACTTGGACGCACAATCGGCTATCCTACTGCCAATCTGGAACTTAGCGAGCCACTCAAACTCGTGCCCGCGGCCGGAGTCTACCTGAGTGATGTAAGCATTGGCGACCGCAGCTTTAAGGGTATGACGAATATAGGCAAGACCATCGAGACCCATATTTTCGGGTTCGACGAGGAGATTTACGGCCAGACTATCGGCATCTCTTTTGTTAAGAGAGTGCGTGACGAGAAGAGTTTTGCTTCGATCGATGAACTAAAGGAGCAACTCTCCCAGGATGAATTGAACTGTAAAAACCTTATATTTGGATTATGACAAAGTTTACAACATCTGTGACCCCGTTTGACTTTCTGCAGTCTTCACAGCCCAAGAAGGTCGAAAAGGCCAAGCCAAAGCAGCAGGCTAAGCCCCAGCCCAAAAAGCCAGTGCTCCAGGAGCCAGAGAAGAAAGTAAAGGAGAAGATTGACAAGAAGAAACTTATCATCTACTCCGAGATTATGAAACCAAAATATGACTTATAATTTTTAATTATGCCACAAGTACACTATATGAGCCAGGAAGGGCTCGACCAGCTCAAGAAAGAGCTCGCTGAGGCAATCGCCCAGCGTCCGGCGATTTCGGCTGCCATTGCAGAGGCCCGCGAAAAGGGTGATTTAAGCGAAAATGCCGAATATGAATCTGCACGCGAGGCTCAGGGCCTGCTGGAGCTCAAGATTGCCAAGCTCCAGGACAAGGTTGCCAATGCCAAGGTCGTGGACGGTTCCCAGCTCAGCACCGACAAGGTGCAGATGCTCAACAAGGTAAAGGTGAAGAATCTTGCCGCAGGCAACACAATGGAATTCACCATTGTAGGCGAGTCTGAGGCCGATTTCTCCAAGGGAAAACTGGCTGCTACAACCCCTATCGCCAAGGCTCTCATCGGCCACGGCAAGGGTGAGGTTGTAGAGGCACATGTTCCTTCAGGAGTGCTGAAATTCGAGATTCTTGACATTTCATTCTAAGGCTATGGCAACACTCTTCACAAAAATTGCGAACGGCGAGATTCCTTCCTACAAGGTCGCCGAGAGCGAGGACTTCTATGCCTTTCTGGACATCAGCCCCCTTGCTGCAGGCCACACCCTGGTAATCCCCAAGAAGGTGGAAGACGACTACATATTCCATCTGGACGAGGCTACCTACGAGGGACTTTGGGCCTTTGCCCGCAAGGTCGCCATTGCCCTTAAGGCTGCGGTTCCTTGCAAGAGGGTAGGGGTTGCAGTTCTTGGCATGGAAGTGCCCCATACCCACATTCATCTCGTGCCGCTGCAGACAGAGGGCGACCTGGACTTCCGCAAGGAAAAGCCCACCATTGCCCCCGAACAGATGGCCCAGATAGCACAATCGATTCTTGCAGAATATGAGAAACTCTAAATTTATACTGCTGGCCGCATCTGCCTTGATGCTTGCTGCCTGCGCAAAGGATACTGCCAAGATTAGCGGTATCCTTAAGGGTGTGCAGGGCAAGGACATCGAGGTTCGCCAGCTCAATGTGAACACCTACAATGTTCTGGACACCGTCAAGACGGGCAACGATGGGTCTTTTGCCTATCAGCTTGCTGTCAAGGAAGGCGACCCTGAGTTCATTTATCTGTTCTATAACAATAAGAAGTTCGCGTCCCTGATTCTAAAGAATGGGGATAAGGTGCGTGTAGATGCCGATACACTTGGCGCATGTACCGTTGAAGGCTCTGAGGACTCGCAGCGCCTGATGGACTCCGAGAAGGCCTTTGCCGACTTTGCCTCGCAGATGATTAAGCTCAATCTGGCAGGCGACAATGCCGCCATGAGCAAGCTCTTCGTTGAGCATTACCGCAACGATGTCAAGTTCGTGCTTGGCAATCCCTTCTCGCTGGCTAACATCCCCGTGCTGTACGAGAGTCTGAACGAGTATTCGCCCGTGTTTGGACAGGTGAACGACGCCTTGATTTTCAGGGGCGTAACCGATTCGCTCAAGACCCTCTATCCCGATTCCAAGTATGTAAAGGCTCTGGAGAAGGAGACCGCCCGCCGCGAGCAGTTGATGAACCTCGAATATAGCCTCAAGGACGCACAGGCAGCCGATTATCCCGACATCAGCCTTCCCGACATCTATGGCAACAAGGTGGCTATCTCCCAGGTGGACAGCAAGCTTATCATGCTGCATTTCTGGGATTCGGCCGATGCTGCACAGAAGATGTTCAACCTCGAGGTGCTTAAGCCTTTGTACGAGAAGTATCACTCCGCAGGACTTGAGATTTACGCAATCAGTCTGGATACCGATAAGGCCGCATGGGCTGCTACCGTAAAGGCTCAGGAACTGCCTTGGATAAATGTTAACGATGGCCTTGGAGCCGCATCTCCCGCCGTTAGGCTTTACAATGTAACCTCCGTACCTTCGACCATGCTGCTTGGCAGTGGCGACATTATCGGTGTTACCGACGAGGCCGGACTCCGCCGTGAACTTGCAAACCGTTTAAAATAATGAAGAAGTTACTCATAGCTGCATTGCTCCTTGCATCTGCTACATCTTCCTACGCCCAGATTAGTGTTGGCGCAGGTTATAGGGGCACCTACAAGACATACAACTATAGTAATGTCTGGTACAATGGCTTCTACCTAGGGGCTGATTACAACTACGCTCTCTCCGAGTATTTCGGTGTGGCATCCGGACTTTATTTCGCCCGTCAGTCCCATTCCGAGACCGTAGAGGCCGATAACGGCTTAAGTGTAGATACCACTATTAAAGATGCGTATCTCTCTGTGCCTCTGTACTTTACGGCTGGCTACACGGTGGCGAAAGACCTTCGCGTATCCCTGTTCGTCGGCCCGATGATCAGCATGGATATCGCCTCGTCAATCGACACCAAGACCACCTCGCTCGGCGCCACCGCCAAGGGTTCCGTAGACTCCTTCGAGTCCGACCCCAACTACAAGCGCTTCGACTGCCTCGTAGGTGGTGGTCTAGCCATTGACTACAAGTTCGTAAGGTTAAGTGCAGGCTACAACTACGGCCTCCTTGACCGCGACGCCGACGCCGACGGCACCCTCCACCGCCACGGCCTCCACATCGGTCTCGCCTATATTTTCTAGTAAAAAGTTAATCTGCTGAATATCAGCCACTTACGCAAATAACCTAGGTCAAAAACGACCTAGGTTATTTGCATAAATCCCTATAAATCAGGTATTTAACTTTTTAGAACAATTTCTTACCAACCGTTGC
>Ga0065709_1029604_pt1 | contig 15657 bp, 9 predicted proteins | sample Hoacrofraction14_2_FD_59096 | JGI IMG/M metagenome (GOLD analysis project Ga0065709, IMG submission 59096) | Hoatzin crop microbial communities from Cojedes, Venezuela, sample from fiber fraction 14 v1 | ecosystem: Host-associated > Birds > Digestive system > Esophagus > Crop | place: Venezuela...
AGGAACCCATCATGGTCGCATGCTTGATGTCCATGGCTGTCGGAATACCGCCTCTCTGCACGTGGCCGAGCACCGTCGCACGCGCCTCAATGCCGGTTTCCTCCTGAATACGGCGCGCCAGCTCCTGACTATGGCCGATTCCTTCCGCCACCACGATAATGTTGTGCTTCTTGCCGCGGGCGCGGTTTTCCATGATGACCTTCAGCACGTTCTCCAGGTTTGCCGTTTCCGGGCGCTCCGGAATGAGCACCGCATCCGCACCACCGCAGATACCCGCCCACAGCGCGATTTCTCCGCAATGACGGCCCATCACTTCCACGACCGAGCAGCGCTCGTGGGAAGCAGAGGTATCTCTGAGCCGGATAATCGCCTCCAGGGCAATGTTCGCCGCGCTGTCAAATCCAATCGTGTACTCCGTGCAGGAGATATCGAGGTCAATCGTGCCGGGCACGCCGACCACGTTCAAGCCGTGCTTCGCCAGTTCCATCGCACCGCGGAAGGAACCGTCTCCGCCAATGACCACCAACCCCTGAATGCCGTTCGCCTTTGCGTTGTCAGCAGCCCGCTTGACAGCCGCCTGCGCCTTCTCCGGGTCAGGATCCACAAACTCCAGACAACGTGCCGTGTAAAGCATCGTGCCGCCCCGGTGGATGATACTGGCCACGCTCGTCGCGTTTAGGTCGATGATTTCGTTATTTAAAAGGCCGGTGTAGCCCTTGAGGACACCCTTGACCTCCATGCGCTTATTCAGCGCCGCTCTGGTCGCCGCACGGATGCAGGCGTTCATGCCCTGTGCGTCGCCGCCGCTGGTCAGAATTCCGATGGTTTTAATTGAAGGCATAATTCTCTCCTCTGCCGCAAAAAATACTCTACGTAATGTGCTTCTTATAATGTGCGCAAAATACGTGCCTATTTTATCCTAAAGCCTTCGAAAACTCAAGCATTAATTACTCCGCCGGATTAGTCCGCCAGATCTTCCTGTGTCGCATGATTCGGGATCGGCACGGAGCCCAGCTTCACCAGACGTGCGTGCACCAGAAGTCGTCCGTAGGACGAGCCCATACCGCTGCTGCAGGTCGAAAGAGTCACGAGCGTGTCCCCGGCCTCAACCTCGGTGGTCGTCACAATCTGTGAATGCTCAATTCGGCCGGCGACGTATTCCAACATCTCCTCATCAGACTCAAAGGAAGGCGTCCAGGCTTCATAATCCTGATTCCACAGGGTCTGGTAGGCCGCATAGACCTCACACTTATAAAGGACATCCTCACCGTTTTCACGCAGAATCATCCGGAAGGACGGGTTCTCGTCATAGAATTCCTGCTCCAGATAATCGCCCAGATCCCAGAACATCGAGCCATTCAGCATACGATGGCCATAGATGACATAATTCTGGTGCTCGCCGCCCAACGTGTTCGCGCTCGCATTCATGTAAGGAACACCGGCATACAGGTAGCTCTTGTAGAAGCTGTAATGCAGGTAGTAGTTGTCCTGATCCTCCGGGCACAGCATGACCGGGAAGTCAATCACCGTATTGTTGATGTGAATCCAGCCCACGCAGTCACTGTTTTCATCAACCAAAGACTGGATGCTCCAGCCGCCGTGGAACTCGTTCACCATGGTGGTCTCCTCCTCGCCCTCCTCATTCAGGATGGTTTCGGTTTCGGGGACCCAGTCCCAAACGGTAGTGCCGGTTTCGCCCTGCATCTGGCTATCCTCGGTCTCGCCGGTCGTCGAGGAATAGAAAATCGACGCCACTTCGTTCTGCACCTTGTCGTTCTGCTGATAGCCGATGAACGAAATCACGAGCTGCGCAGCCGAGAAAATCAGCACGCAGCACAGGATAATAATCAGAATGTTAAACACCCGGTCGCGCTTGGATTTTTTCTTCTTTTTCTTGCCCTTCTTTTGGGGCTTCTTCTCCTCAGCTGCAGCTTCTGCAGAAACTTCGGCCTCGTTCGGCTCCGCCGCTTCTTCAGCTGTTTCGGCTTCTGTTTCAGCTTCCGCCAAAGTCTCTTCCATGGTTTCGTCTAACTTGTTTTCTTCCATAATATCTTTCTCCTAAAATGCAAGGCTCATCTCTCAGATTCCCTGCGAGGCTCCGTCACCGTTACACACTCTCTGCCCAGCACCTCGCGAAGTCTGATCAGTGTTTCGTTCGATGCTTCGGTATTAAACTCTGCCGGCGCCTTGAGACGCTGCTTTTCGGCCGCCAGATAGATTCTGACCTCCACTGAGCCCGGGTCATTTTTCAGCACCCGGCACAAGTAATCCTTCAAGCTTGCCCACTCGGACGCACTTTCCAGCTTCAGCCAAAGCTTAGCGCCGGTGCTTATGCCCACGGTGTTTGTGTCCATGCTTTTGCCCTCGCTGTTCGCACCGACGTTCTGCGGTCGCACCTCCTCGGGCGCCACCGCAAAGCTGCGCCGCTTCATGCGGGCATTCCGTGCCTGCTCGATCGCACCGTTTTCCGCCTCTTCAAAGGAATACATGCCTTCGCAGAGGATCTTCGAATCGGCCTCTTCCTCGAGACTGACCTTGCCCTCTACAAACACACGCCCATCCTCCGTCAGAAGATGCCGGCACCGCTCGTACTGCGCCGGGAACACCAGCACCTCGACCTGGCCGTAGACATCCTCCAATGTGACAAATGCCATGAGCTTGTTGCTCTTGGTCGACTTAATGGTCACCTTAGAAATAATACCGCCAACGGTGACCATCTGTCCATCCCTTAATTTATTTTTCCCCGAAGCGGTCTGCTCCTGGCCCATACTCGCCGCGTCCTCGTCATCCTCGTCGAGCATGAAATCCTCGGTGGTGTTTGTGATTTTCTCACGCCAGAGCTCCATCTGCGATTGCAGGGGATGCCCCGTCAGATACACGCCGTTGACTTCCTTCTCATAGGACAGGAGAACCTGCTCATCAAGCTCCGGGATGTCCGGCAGGTGATCCTCCTCCGGCGTCAGGCTCAAGGCGCCGCTCAGACCCGCACCGCCCGCGGTGCCTGCGCCGTCTGCGCTGTCAGTACCCGCCGCCCAGACCGTCTCCGGCTCGTCCATGTCAAACAGACTCTGCTGGCCGTTCATGGACCGCTTCTTGAACTCCTGCGCCTCGTCCATGATTAAGGGGTATACCTGCAGGTACTGCGACCGGCGGCCGCTCAGCGAATCAAAGGCACCCGCCTTGATTAGGTTCTCCAGCGCCCGGCGGTTCAGATCCTGCGTCTGCATCCGTCGGCAGAAGTCGGACATACTGCGGAAGGGTCCGTTCTTTTCCCGCTCCTCCACCATCCGGTCAATCAGGTTTTTGCCGACATTTTTAATGGCAGAAAGGCCGAAACGAATCTTCTTCACATAGCCCGGGCGTCCCGGCACGGAAATTCCAAGCTGATCCGCCTCCTGCTGCGTCATCCCCTCATCAAGAGGCCGCAGCGTGACAGAAAAGCCGGACACGCCTTCGTTGATATCAGGCGGCAAAAGCTCAATCGAAAGAGCCTTTAACCCCTGAATATACCCGGTCAGCTTCTTCGTATGATCCATGACAGAGGTCATCATCGAAGCCATGAATTCGGCTTTATAGTAGTAACGAAGCCACGCCGTCTGATAGGCCACGACCGCATAAACCGCGGCATGCGACTTGTTAAAGGCGTACTTCGCAAAATCGGTCATCTCGTCGAAAATCCGGTTCGCAACGTTCTCCGGAATCCCCTTGGCCGCGCAGCCCGGCACGCCCTCCTCGGCGTTTCCGTAGATGAAATTGCTCCGCTCCTTGGCCATGACGTCCTCTTTTTTCTTGGACATCGCACGGCGCACCAGATCCGAGCGCCCCATCGTGTAGCCCGCAAGATCCCGCACAATCTGCATGACCTGCTCCTGATACACGATGCAGCCGTAGGTGTTCTCCAAAATGGGCTTCAAATACGGCGTGGCATATTCAATCGATGACGGGTCCTTCTTTCCCTTTAAGTACTTCGGGATGAAGTCCATCGGGCCCGGCCGGTACAGGGCGATTCCGGCAATCACATCCTCCAGATTCTCCGGCCTCAGCTCGCGCATGAACTGGGTCATGCCCGCGCTTTCAAGCTGAAACACGCCGTCGGTCTTGCCGGCGCTGATCATCTGGTAGACCTTCTCGTCATCCATGTTAATCGCGTCCATGTCGACCTCAACGCCCACGGTCTCCCGAATCATATCGACCGCGTCCTGAATGACGGTGAGCGTGCGAAGGCCCAGAAAGTCCATCTTCAGAAGGCCCAGTTCCTCCAGCGTCGTCATGGTGTACTCCGTCACCACGTTGCCGTCGTTGGTCGCAAGCGGCACGAACTTCACCACTTCATCTCCGCAGATCAAAACTCCGGCCGCATGCGTCGAGGTATGTCGCGGCAGGCCCTCCAGACGGCGGGAGAAGTCAATCAGCCGCTTGACCGCAGGGTCCGTATCATAACGCTCCTTGAGCTCGGGATTCTTTTCGAGCGCAAGGTCAATCGTAATTTTCAGTTCATTCGGAATCATCTTCGCAATCTTGTCGACCTCGCCGTAGGGCATGTCGAGCACGCGGCCGACGTCGCGGATGACGAGACGTGCCGCCATGGTGCCGAAGGTGACAATCTGGGCCACCCGGTCCGCCCCGTACTTGCGCGTCACGTAGTCGATGACCTCCTGCCGGCGCCGATAGCAGAAGTCAGTATCGATATCCGGCATGCTCACGCGCTCCGGGTTCAGGAACCGCTCAAAGATGAGCTGGTAACGCAGCGGGTCAAGCGAAGTGATGTACAGGGTATAGGCGACCAGCGAGCCGGCCGCAGAGCCGCGCCCCGGGCCGACCTTGATGTGGTTCTCCCTTGCATAGTTGATGAAGTCCCAGACAATCAAAAAATAATCCACAAACCCCATGCTGTGAATCACGCCCAGCTCATAGTCCAGGCGCTCATTCAGCTCCTGCCAGGTGTAGCGCGCCTTCGCCGCGTCAAAGCCCGGTGCCTCGGGATTGCAGTCGGGATAGCGTTCCTCAAGGCCTTTCCGGCAAAGCTGCTGCAGCATGTCCCAGGAGGTCATCCCCTCCGGAACGGTGTAGTTCGGGAGCTTTCGCTCGTGGAACGTAATTGTGACATTGCAGCGCTCCGCGATCTTCCCCGTGTTTTCAATCGCCTCCTGGGCATAGGGAAACAGAGCCGCCATTTCTTCGGGGCTCTTTAAATCATATTCTCCTTCATAGCGCATCCGGTCCTGATCTGTGACCTTCTTCGCGGTCTGAATACAGATCAGAATATCGTGCGCTTCCTTGTCTTCCTTAAATGTGTAATGAACGTCATTCGTCGCCACGAGCGGCAGGTCAAGTTCCTTCGACATTCTAAGAAGTCCCTGGTTGACCAGCTTTTGATCCGGGTCCCCGTGCTCCTGCAGCTCGAGATAAAAATGATCCGGGCCGAACAGGTTCTTGTAGCGCTCTGCCACCTGTTTCGCCGCCTCATAGGACTTTGTAAGGAGCGGCCTTGCCACCACGCCCGCCAGACACGCGCTCGTGCAGATCAGGCCCTCGTGATATTTTTCCAGAATCTCAAAATCGATTCTCGGCTTGTAATAAAAGCCTTCCGTAAAGCCCATCGACACCAGGCGCATGAGGTTTTCGTAGCCCTTGTTGTTTTCCGCTAGCAGAATCAGATGGTCATAGCGGACGCCGTCCTTCTCCTCCCGGTCAAACCGACTTTCCGGCGCCACATACACCTCGCAGCCGATGATCGGTTTAATTCCTTCCTTCTGGCACGCCTTGTAAAAATCGATGACGCCGTACATCACGCCGTGATCGGTAATCGCCAGAGCGTCCATGCCAAGTTCCTTGGCACGGTGCGTAATTTCCTTGATTTTAGAGGAACCGTCCAGCAGAGAATACTCCGTATGGACATGTAAATGACAAAAACTCACGCTGCTCCTCCTTTCCTGAATCTTGGAAAACAATTGCCGCCACCTTGCTCGTGACGGCAATTCGTTTATTTTTTAATTCAGCCGTGCCCGCCGCACTGCATCAGCACAGCCGGCACAGGCTCTTTCTTAGTTCTGTTCGGCCGCCTTGCCGCCCTTGGCGCTCCAGGCCAGGTAGGCATTCATGAACGCATCCAGATCGCCATCCATCACCGCCTGAATGTTGCCGGTTTCTTCTCCCGTTCTCAGGTCCTTGACCATCGAATACGGATGGAAAACATAGGACCGAATCTGGGAACCAAACGCGTTCTCCATGACCTCGCCCTGAATCTCGCCGCGGCGTTCCTTCTGCTTCTCCAGTTCCAGCTGATACAGCTTGGCCTTGAGCATCTCCATGGCCTTGTCCTTGTTCTGGTACTGGCTTCGCTCGTTCTGACACTGCACCACGATGCCCGTCGGGAAGTGCGTAATTCGGATAGCCGAGGAGGTCTTGTTAACCTTCTGACCGCCCGCACCGGAGGAACGGAACACATCAATCCGGATATCGTCCGGGTTGATCTCCACATCCACCGTGTCGTCAATGACCGGCATGATTTCGCAGGACGAAAAGCTCGTGTGCCGGCGTCCCGCCGCATCAAACGGAGAGATACGGACCAACCGGTGCACGCCCTTTTCCGAGCGCAGGTAACCATAAGCGTTTTCGCCGTCGATCTCAATCGTAACCGACTTCACGCCCGCTTCATCACCCTCCTGGTAGTCCAGGATTTCGGTTTTCATGTCATGCTTTTCCGCCCAACGCAGGTACATGCGCATGAGCATGCTCGTCCAGTCACAGGCCTCTGTGCCGCCCGCTCCCGCATGCAGGGTCATGATGGCGTTCTTGTCATCAAATTCCCCGACCATCAGCGAGGACAAACGCAGCTTGTCATACAGGCTCTTAAAGGTATCGATCTGCTCGCGGATTTCGGGAATCAGCGACTCATCGTTTTCCTCCTGGCCCATCTCCAGCATGACCTCGGCATCATCGTACGCCTGCTTCATGGCATCGTACTCCTCGATGCGCCGCTTCATAGAGCCGGCCTCCTGCACCACCTGCGCACTCTTCGCCGGATCATCCCAGAAGCCCGGCTCGAGCTGCTTTCTTTCTAATTCATCGACCCTTAGCTTTAACCTGTCGAGGTTAAAGGGACTCACCCAATTCTGCTAAGGCTCCCTTGTACTTGTCGAGTTCAAACTTAAACTCATCAAACTCAAGCACCTTCATCACCTCTTTCGTTTAATATTTTTTAAATCAATGGCTGCGATGCAATTTCATGCCCCGGTTTCAATGGTTGAAAACGGAAGCGCCTATGGCGCTTACGTTTTCGGACCGGGGCTCAATCATGCAAACCCGAAGGGATGTCATGCCCCGGTTGCCCCGCTTTTTCCATGGCAATTCTTATACTTTAAGCCGCTTCCGCACGGACACGGATCATTGCGGCCGACCTTCTTTTCCACACGCTTGACCGGCTTCTTAACCTTGGTCTGGTCCGAGCCGCGGTTCATGGAAATGTTCTTTCCGACCTCCTTGCGCTCGGGCTCCTCCTTCTCGACCAGGCGGACCGAGAAGATGCCGCGCAGCGTCGTCCGGATGATGTTATCGTTCAGCTCTTCGAACATGTCATAGCCGATTAGACGGTACTCATCCAGCGGATTCTTCTGGGCAAATGCCTGCAGGTTAATGCCTTGCCGCATCTGGTCCATGATGTCGATATGGTCCGTCCACAGTGTGTCCACACTGCGAAGCAGAATCACACGCTCAACCTCACGCATGCGCTCAGGCTCGATCTCCTGCTCCTTGGCCTCATACATCGCATGAGCCTGGTCTTGAAGCCGCTCAGTCAGTGCCTCGGCCGTGATGGTGTCCTCTTCGCCTTCAATCGAAATCTTGCCGCCGAACGGAATCATGCGGCCCAGCTCCACGTTAAGGTCTTCCATGTTCCATTCCTTCGGCGACTTGGCTCCGGCGGTCGCGGCATTTACTTCCGTCGCAATCAAGCCGTCCATCATCTTCAGGATATCATCCTTCAGGTTCTCGCCCATCAGCACCCGACGGCGCTCCGCGTAGATGGTCTCACGCTGTTCGTTCATGACCTGGTCGTACTCCAGCAGCCGACGGCGGATTCCGAAGTTGTTCTCCTCCACTCGCTTCTGGGCTGACTCGATGGCGTTCGAGAACATCTTGTCCTCAATCGGCGTATCCTCCGGTACACGGAAGGTTTCCAGCACCTTCTGCATCCTCTCGCCGCCGAAAATCCGCATCAAATCGTCTTCCATGGAGACGTAGAAGCGGGACGCACCGGGGTCACCCTGACGGCCGGAACGGCCACGCAGCTGATTATCAATACGACGGGCTTCATGGCGCTCTGTGCCGATGATTTTCAAACCACCCAACGCTGCCACGCCTTCGCCCAGCTTAATATCGGTACCACGGCCGGCCATGTTCGTTGCAATCGTGACCGCGCCCTCCTGACCGGCTTCAGCCACAATCTCCGCTTCACGTTCATGGAACTTGGCGTTCAAAACGTTATGCGCAATGCCGCGCTTTTTCAGGATTTTGGAGAGCATTTCCGAGGTCTCGATACTGATGGTACCCACCAGCACCGGCTGCCCGGTTGCATGGGTCTCCTCAATATCGTTCACGACGGCACGGAATTTTTCCACCTTGGTACGATAGACCATGTCCGGCAAATCCTTACGGATGACCGGGCGGTTGGTAGGAATCTCCACAACGTCCATGCCGTAGATTTCCTCAAATTCCAGTTCCTCGGTCTTCGCCGTACCGGTCATGCCGGCCTTCTTCGCGTACTTATTGAAATAGTTCTGGAAGGTGATGGTCGCCAGCGTCTTGCTTTCGCGCTTAACCTCCACCTTTTCCTTGGCCTCGATGGCCTGATGCAGACCGTCCGAATAACGGCGGCCCGGCATCATACGGCCGGTAAATTCATCAACGATGATAATCTGATTGTCCTTAACGACATAATCCTTGTCCTTGAACATCAGATAGTTCGCCTTCAGGGCGATGTTGATATGGTGCACGATTTCGGCATTTTCCGGATCGGACAGGTTCGGCACGTGGAAGAACTGCTCCGCCTTCTCGACGCCCTGCGCCGTCAGCGTACAGCTCTTCGTCTTCTCATCGACCACGAAATCACCCTCTTCGATGATTTCCTCGTCCATGAGCTCGGCGAGCTTGCTCGTGTCGCCGATAATCCGGCCCTTCTTAAGCTGCGAAGCCAAAAGGTCCGCTTGCTGATACAGGGAAGTCGACTTATTGCTCGAACCGGAAATAATCAGAGGCGTTCTCGCCTCATCAATCAAAACCGAGTCAACCTCATCAATCAGGGCGTAATGAAGGTCCCTCTGTACCAGTTGATTCTGGTAGACCACCATGTTATCACGCAGGTAGTCGAAACCAAACTCGTTATTCGTACCGTAGGTGATATCGCACGCATAAGCCGCCTGACGGGCCTCCCGGTCGAGGCCGTTCAGCACGCAGCCGACCGTCAGTCCCAGGAAGTTGTAAATCTGGCCCATCCACTCGGCGTCACGGCTCGCCAGATAATCGTTAACCGTAACGACGTGCACACCCTTGCCCTCCAAGGCATTCAGGTAAATCGGAAGGGTGGAGGTCAGGGTCTTACCTTCACCTGTTTTCATCTCGGCGATACGACCCTGATGCAGGATGATACCACCGATAATCTGTACTTTATAGTGCTTCTGTCCGAGCGTCCGGCTGGCCGCCTCCCGCACCGTTGCAAATGCCTCCGGCAGGATGTCGTCCAACGTTTCGCCCTCGGAAAGACGTTTCTTAAACTCATCGGTCTTCCCTCTGAGTTCCTCATCACTCAGGGCCTGCATGCTCTGATCCAGGTCCATCACCTTTTTAACAATCGGCTCCAGGCGCCGGATTTCGCGCTCACTGGAGCTGCCGAATATTTTTTCTAAAAAGCCCAAGTGCTTGTCCTCTTTTCCTTGTCCTTAAACTGCCTGCCCGCCTAAGGCCTGATCTCCGCCCGGCCCATGCCCACGCAGTCTCTGCCGCCCGGCTGCAAAAGCAGTCTTGCTATTTTACCACAAATTTCACACTTTCGCAAGGGATTCTCAAAGCTCCGAGGCTTGACGGTGAAGCATTTCCTCGCCGGCTCGTCCGGCCGCTTTCGCGATGTCGTCCAGACGAATTTCGTGGGTATGCAGATCCCGTTCAAACACACTGATGACGGTCCGCACCTTGTCCGGCGGGCCCTGAATCATCCGTGTATTCTCGCCGGCGCCCAGGAATCTGACCGCGGTGATGTCCGCCTCGGGATTGAGCACAATCAAGTTATAGAACGGAATGCCTTCCAGCGAAATTCCGGCATATTCCTGCAGTGTGCGTTTGGCGGCGTTGAGGGCTTCCTGATTTTTCAAAATCAGGTTATCCATCTTTTTCGCCTCATCGGCGCCCTTTCCTCTCGCCTTGGTCTCGTCTGCGCTCTTGAGCGTCCACTGCGCATCCTGATAAGAACCGGAAAGACTCCCCTTCACGTAAGCGCCCATGATACAGTAGGCCGCACGGTCGGTCACAATCAGGAAATCCGGCTTCTTAAGATTCGGCGCGGTGCCAAACTCCAGCCCGGCGTACATGAGCCCGCTGTATTCGCGGATTTGTGAAAGGTCAGGCACTTCACGGGTCGTCACCGGCAGGTAGGTCCGGTCCAGCGACCGGAAAATCCGGTATTTCCAGGCAATCTGCGGATTTTCCTTTTCGTTGTCAACATCCTGCAGATTCACCATAAAGTTCTGGAAGAACGAGGTATCGCGATACTCTTCCTCCCGATCGACCCGGCTGGTCGAGCCATGCGAGCCTCTGATGCAGCCAATCGCCGTAAAAATCAAAATCACAATCAGGCCTGCCGCCCAGAAAATCAGGGTCTTAGCCTGCGTATCCAGTACTTCCTTAAAAATCAGGTACAGAAGCAGCACCACCGCCAGGCAGAACAAAAACACAGCGCCGCCGCTTTTAATCATCATTCCCGTTTCATAGCGATCGGTAAAGGATTCGAGATCGCGCTCCTCCTTGGCCCGCATCTTTGCCACGTCCTCGGCATAAATCTCACTGTTTCTCTGCTCCACCGCCTGCTCGGTCACGGTCTCGCCTTCCGGCTCAATCTCAAACGACGCATTCACCGCCGGCACCGGAACGGAAAGAATGGGCGGGATTTCCTTACGCGCCTCGGCACGTTCCTCGGCCTCCTGCTTACGCTTTTCGGCCCGTTCTTCCGCCTCTTTCTTGCGCTCCTCCGCCTTCTTTTCCTGTTCAATCCGGCGTTCTTCCGCCTTCGCTTCCTGCTCAATCCGGCGCTGCTGGGCCGCTTCCTCTGCCGCCTTCTTCGCCTCTTCCGCCGCCGCCACAGCCTTGGCCTGGTGCTCGGCTCTTTCCCTTAGCTGCTGCTCTTCCTTTGCGATTTCCTCCGGCGTCTTCTCGATATAGCCGTTGGCCAGGGCTTCCTTGCGCCACTGCTTCGCCTCGCGCTTGTTGCGCGGGACACCGTTGCCGGTTTCGTAGCATCTGGACAGCCAGTACATTGCCTCACTGTCGCCGGCAGCCGCCGCCTTTTTCAGCCATGAAACACCCTCCTCGGTATTCATGGCCGGATACGGATCATACTGACCCGAAAGCCGCAATACGCCAAGGTATTTCATGGCTTCCGCCACACCGCCCTCGGCTGCGGTCCTCAGAAAATAAAAGCCCTCATCATGACTGAGCTCATCGTCCCGTTTGTAGCACTCCAGCGCCTTATAATAAGCCGCCCGGAGCTCCAGCTGCTGATTGTCCATCTCGCTAAAATCCTTTGTTTTTTCTTCTGTTAGGACCGAAAGGCCCCTTGGCATTTCGCCTTATTTGGAAAGCTCCAGCGACGCCTCACTGCCCGGACGGGACAGGTTGGAATTATGATATCGCTCGTCGCTCGAGACATCCGCGCCAAACCATGACGGCGGCACAAATTCCTGCATCTCCTTGATGCTTTCGAACTCGACCTCGACCAACATGAGCCCCGCAAGGCGCCCTTCAAAAATGTCAAGCTCCGCCGTCAAATCGTTCTTCAGGCCGACTCTGTGCCGCACCTTCTCCACGCTGCCCTCTTCCGCCTTGGGCAGCAGATTCTCATACTGCTCCTTCAAAAGCGGCAGCTCGTACTCTGTCCTCACGGTCAGGCCGCGGCCCTTAACCGTCAGCACGTACACGGTCTCCTCCTCGGGAATCCGCTCGTTTTCCCCCTCGTACCCCAATTGCTTGGAGGCCCTCAGGCGAATCACCGGGTCACGGGAGATATAACACTGGCTGATTCTGGCGGCCGGATAGCGTTCCAGCTGTTCCGGCAATCTGCTGACGAGATACTTTTTCTCAATCTCCATCGAAAGCCTCCTTAAATGTTTTTTGTGCGAAGCACTTGCAAGCGCTTATGCTTATGTTCCCGCTTCTCAATCCGCTAAAATCCTCAGATTCCGCCGTAAAACCTCCGGTCCTCGCCAGGTAAAAGCCCGTTCCGGATACTTCTCCTTGAAGGTCCGGTTGCTCAGCCCCTCGAGGTCCGGGGCCGTGAGCTTGTCAATCCGGTTCTCGGTAAACTCCGGAATCTGTGATAATTTCACGTTCCGGTTCATCGGGCACACCGTCTGACAAATATCGCATCCGAAAATCATGGTGTCCTTTTTCAGAATCACCAGTTCTTCTTCGGAAAGCTCTCCTTTTTTCTGCGTAATCCCGCTTCGGCAGCGCTCCGCCAGAAAGCCGCCGTCCTTAAGCATGGCTCCGCCCGGGCACGAACGCACGCAAAGCCCACAGTTAAGACAACCCAGCTCGGCCGCACGGCCGGCCTGTCCGGCCGATAGTTCCTGACCGCCTTCGCCGGCTGCCGCAAGGGCAGCGCTTCCCAGACTTCGTCTCACCCGCTCCTTCGCATCCTCCGGCAGTTCATCCGCCGCAAACGGCGCCGAAAACGTCATATAGCCTATGAAAAAATAGCTTCCGTACTCCGGGTGGATGAGCATCTGATTGCGTCCAATCACGCCCAGTCCCGCCCTAAGCGCAAGATACCGGTCCCGCAGCGGGCCGGTGTCGGCATAGGCCGCATAAGCGAAATTTTCGCCCAAAAGCTCCTTTGCCGCTTCACCAATCGGGTTCAAATACTTCGGCACCACCGCATGATAGTCCATTCCGCGGCAATAGAGCGAAAGATTCGCATCCTCCGCATAATTCCCCGCATAATAAGGAAAGAGGACCACCAGGATGGAGCGAACAAACTCCCCTGCCTCCTCCGGTTCCGGGCTCAAAAACCGGTACGCATCAAGATGCGCTTCCAAAAGCTTTTGCTGCACCCGTCCTTTTGCTTCACGCAGGGCTTTTTCAGTCCATTCCATCCGGTCGTCCTCCTGAATTCCAAATTGAAAATCAGTCGCCCAGAATGCCATTCAGAATATCGTCAAACTTGTCCGCCGAGGTCTGCAGGGACGCGATCTGCGCCTGCAGCTCGTTGATTCTGGTAACCTGCTCTTCCGTAAGGTCGCCGCTGATCGACTTGCCGGCAATCTGATACAGTTCCACCGAGTCATCCAGCATCGTGCAGATGTCATCCGCATACTTCTGGAGTTCTGTCTGCTGCTCTGCATATGTCGCCGGGGCCTCTACGGCAGCCAGTGCCTGATATTTTTCCTTTAGCGTCGTTGAATATTTCGTAATCTGAGCCAGCGCGGCATCATAAGCCGTGGCATCCTTGGAGGTCATTGCATTCTGCAACGTGGCTACCGTCGAAGAAATGACGCTGTCCATCGGCGTAATCTCGTTTACAATCTCCGTCAGCGCATCCTTGTACTTCCCCTCCTTGCTGGTACAGCCGCCGAGGCCGAGGACCATCACAAGACAAAGCATAAGAGCCGCCGCCCGTTTTACCCAGTGCTTCATTTTCTCTCCTTTTTGCAGCTGAATGTCAGCTGACATATGTATTTAGTAAATCAGCTTATTATACCGCTAAAGAGCGCCGTTCGTCAACTGCCGGGGGTTACGCGCCGACTTGACTGTCAAATTTACAATTTATTCACTTCCTCCCCGCCTTTTCTCCTTTACTTTTTCCCGCAAAAAGAGTATAATTGCGCGCGTTCGTTTTGTTAAGCGGACAGATGAAATACATGAATACCGAGGTTATATAAAAGACATGAGAAAGACAAAAATCATTTGCACGATTGGCCCGGCTTCCGAGTCGGAGGAGGTGCTCCGCGCATTGTGCCTGAACGGCATGAACGTGGCACGTCTGAATTTTTCCCACGGCTCCCACGAGGAGCATCTGGCCAAGATTAAAACCATTACCAAGGTCCGCGAGGAGCTGGACCTGCCCATTGCCATTATGCTGGACACCAAGGGCCCGGAGTACCGGATTGGTACCTTTGAGGGCGGCCGCGTGACCCTTTCGGAAGGTGATGAGTTCACCTTTACCCCCGAGGCCGTTCAGGGCAATGCCTCCATGGTTTCCGTGTCCTACCCCTATCTCGCTGAGCAGCTGAGCGTCGGTGACCGGATTCTGGTGAACAACGGTCTGATTATTTGCGAAGTTACCTCCATCGAGGGTGTGCGCGTTCACACCCGCGTCATTGCCGGCGGTGAGCTGTCTGACAAAAAGAGCATGAGCTTTCCCGGCAAGGTCATGCGCGGCGACTTTCTGAGCGAGCAGGACAAGTCCGACATTCTTTTCGGAATTGAGAACGGCGTGGATTTTGTGGCCGCCTCCTTCGTTTCCACCCGCGAGGATGTACAGGCGCTGCGTGATTTCATGGACGAGAACGGCGGCGAGGATATCGATATTATTGCTAAGATTGAAAACCGTTCCGGTGTGGACCAGATTGATGCGATTTGCGAAATTGCGGACGGCATCATGGTGGCCCGCGGCGATCTGGGTGTCGAGATTCCCTTCATTGAGGTGCCGGCCATCCAGAAGTATCTGATTAACCGCTGCCGCCTGCTGGGCAAGCGCGTGATTACCGCTACCGAGATGCTGGAATCTATGATTCACAATCCGCGTCCGACCCGTGCGGAAATCTCTGACGTGGCGAACGCAGTCTACGATGGTTCTTCCGCTGTCATGCTGTCCGGCGAAACCGCCAGCGGTAAGTATCCGGCCGAGGCCGTGAAGAACATGGCCGAAATTTGTGAGTACACCGAACAGCACATCGATTACAAGCGTTGGTTTGCCACCACGCAGTATCAGATTCAGAACAATCTGGATGCGATTTCTCATGCGACCTGCGCCATGGCGATTGATGTAAACGCGAAGTGCATTGTCGTGAATTCGATTTCCGGTAAGACGGCCCGCATGGTCAGCCGTTTCCGCTGCCCCGCGGATATCGTGGGTGACACGACGAGCCGCCGCGCCTGGCGTCAGCTGAACCTCTCCTGGGGTGTCACGCCGGTCATGAGCGAGGAGTACAACTCGCTCGATGTCGTGTTCTATGAGTCCCTGAAGTCAGCTAAGAAAATCATGAATCTCCAGCCCGGTGACAACGTGGTGATGACCGGCGGCCAGATTGGCGGGCCCGGCGGCAACACCAACTTAATCAAGGTCGAGACAGTGAAATAAAGGAAATTTATCCCAGGGATTTATCCCAGGGATTTATCCCAGGGATTTATCCCAGGGATTTATCCCAGGGATTTATCCCAGGGATTTATCCC
>Ga0065709_1029605_pt1 | contig 15654 bp, 20 predicted proteins | sample Hoacrofraction14_2_FD_59096 | JGI IMG/M metagenome (GOLD analysis project Ga0065709, IMG submission 59096) | Hoatzin crop microbial communities from Cojedes, Venezuela, sample from fiber fraction 14 v1 | ecosystem: Host-associated > Birds > Digestive system > Esophagus > Crop | place: Venezuela...
CTGTAAAAAAATTCTGGACGAAAGCAGTATCGGCCGGACGACTCCCTGAAGGAAGATATACCTGCCCGATTATCCTGAATCGGTTCGGCCTTGTAAAAGACGATCATTTGACAAATGCAGGTGAAGTCCTCTTCGGAAATACACATCCTGTGACATTGAAAGCCGGTATTTTTGCTACGGATGAAAAGTTAACGTTTCTTGATATGAAAATGTATGAGGACAATGTCTTCAACCTTATGCAAATCGCTGAAGAATATATTAAGGGGAATTATGAATCCGAAATAAGAAATCCGGTCATTGCAAAGATGCTTTTCCTAAGCAAATCGATTGAGCAGTTCGGCAGCGGATTTAAGAGGATTGACAGTCTCTGCAAAGATTCAGGAGTAGAGTATTCCTATGAATGCGGTAGTAATGGATTTAAATTTATTCTATATAGGCCAAAGCTCATAAGTGACAAAATAAATGTCACTTATGATGTCACTTATGGAGAAGACCTTAATAAAACGGAAAGAGCTGTTCTGGCTGTGCTGAGGCAGAACCCGGAGATATCCCGTGAGGAAATCGCAGAAAAAGTTTCAAAGACAGTAAGAACGGTGCAACGCGCCCTGGTCGGACTTGTGGAAAAAGGATATATCAAGCAGGCAGGTGCAAAGAAAAAATCAACATGGGATGTTTTAAAATAATGTTTACCGAATATCAGCACAGCAGTATTTTGATTATATTCTGACCAACGAGCGAGATATATTAGGACTAAACCACCGGAGAGCCACATAGAATAAGGCTTTGCGGGCCGTGGACCCTGTTTTCTCAGTGCAGGACGCTGTAAATGTGCGCCGGGCTTTGGTAATATCTTCGAACGGCAGAATCACCCCAAGTTGAGGACAAATTAAGATTTAGAGAGGTGAGGTCATATGGACAAAGATCCTTTTAAGGAATATATCAAAGAATCTGAGCCTGACAAGCGGGACAAAAGCTATGCCTGGCATACAGCCATTGGTCTGCAGGCGGTTGATGGGCTCAAGACATCAGAATATCTGGTGCGGACAGCCGTTCGAAATATTGAGGGCGAAATCACATTTGATGAAGCGAATGAGCTCCTGCGGTCCTACTACAAGGAGAATCCCTCCCGTCATAAAACTGACCGTACTGAAGAGGCAGACAAGGTCTCCGCTCGAATTGCAGCACTTCTTTCTGAGCGGGCTTTCAGCTTTACGCCAAACGAGTATATTGCCATTCACAGAAAGTTGTTTACCGGCATTTATTCTCATGCAGGCCGAATTCGAGATTACAACATCACGAAGAAGGAATGGGTGCTGGACGGTGCGACTGTGGTCTACGGCAGTGCCACAGAGCTTCGGACGACGCTGGAGTATGATTTTTCGGAAGAGAAGAAGTTTTCCTATAAGAATCTGTCGATGGATGAGATTATTCATCATCTCGCGTTTTTCGTTTCCCGGCTGTGGCAGATCCATGTTTTTGGCGAGGGTAATACCAGAACAACGGCTGTATTCTTCATCAAGTATCTGCGTACGCTGGGCTTTGATGTTACAAACGATATTTTTGCCGAGAATGCATGGTATTTCCGTAATTCGCTGGTCAGGGCAAATTACAATGACCTGAAAAACGGCATTCATGAAACAACAGAGTATCTTGAAGTTTTCCTTCGCAATCTCCTGTTAAATGAAAATCATCCGCTGCATAACCGGACATTGCATATCGGCAGAGCTTTTGCAGAACCAGAAAAACCGGACATTGAACCGTTAAAACCGGACATTGAGTCTTTGAAAGCGGACATTAAAAAACCTTTACGGCAAAAAACGGTTAGTCATATTTTGAAGTTGCGAGAGGCTTTACCGGGGCAAACGATCTTTGGCCGTTCTGATGTGATGAGAGTGATTGACCTCAAGCCATCCAGAGCCTCTGAACTTATCAAAGAGCTGGTGGAGCATGGAATCATCGAACCGGTCACCGGACATGGGAAAGGAAAGTACCGTTTCCGATAGCAGGGTGGAATCTGGCAATTTAGAGGGATTGTATCGATTGATAAAATGAAAGAATTTCTACAGAGTATCAGAGAAGAAGAGCATATTTCAAAAGAGAAAGCAGCATTAGCCGCGGCAGCTATATTGCTTACGGGAATTATTCTGGGCATATTTGCAAAGCGGCTGGATACCACACCGGTGAACGATCAGCTGCCGCTTTTTGCATGGCTCGATTTTACTAATTTTTTGAGTCGGCTGACGTTCTGGCTGGTCAGTGCGTCCTGCATAGCGATGTTCAGCAGTTCTCCTAAGTATGCCGCTTTGAATGTATTCTCATTTTTCGCGGGGCTGGTAGCGGCATACTATCTGTACTCTCGATTCGCTGTCGGCTTCTTTCCGCGATCTTATGCCATGATATGGGTGACAATCACAGTGATTTCGCCGTTCCTTGCATGGGCATGCTGGTATGCAAAGGGAGAAGGCAAGACAGCTGTATTCCTTTCGGCACTGATCCTCGGCACAGTAGCATGGTCGGCTGTTAACACAGGCTTCTGGTACATAAACATCGTCGGAATTCCGGATGTTATACTGCTGTTCATTATGATAGCGGTACTATGGAGAAGAAATATCAAAGAATCATTAATCATGATCATGATTGGCTTTATTCTGGCAGTACTTCTGCAGAACCTACTGCCGTTTTCGTTTTGAGAAGACGATTTAAACTACACATGATTCAGTCATCTTAGCAAGGAGGCCGTATATGTTCTCACTTACGATGAGTGCAGAGCCTTAATCGAAAGCATGCGCTTCTCTGCGGAATCTGACCTGTTTGGAGTAGAAAAGGATGATTCGTTCAAGGGATCCATCGGGAACATATATCAGTCCTTTGCCGGACAGGAAATCTATCCGACGCTCGAAGAGAAAGCGGCTAACCTGCTGTACCTAGTGACGAAGAATCACAGCTTCTTCGATGGGAACAAGCGGATCGCCGCAGCAACTTTCCTGTATTTCCTGGATAAAAACGGAATACTGTTCCATGAAGACGGCACCAAAGCGTTGGATGATCATACGTTAGTGGCACTGACGATCATGATCGCGGAGTCGCGTCCGGAAGAAAAAGAGATGATGATCTTGGTGATTATGAATTGTATCGAAAATGAGTGAGTTGATTATTTCCTGACCAACACGCCTGACAAATGCAAAAAATATTAAAGTTTGCAAGAACATGCCGAATATGTCATGGTATGCTGACGCAGTCCTGCACGATCTCCCCGAAGATCGACCGCCCGCAGTTCAACTTCACCTTCGAGGAATTCCGCCAGATCATGAAAGCGCGCGGCACGGAGATGCCGGAGGAGCAGCTGAAGGCGACGTATACCATGCTGACCGGGAAAGAGGCAGAGTGAGAGGCGGGCACGGGAATCGGGCAGGATAAAGCCGGCTTGATCGGCGCGGCCTTTTCCGGAAGCACAGCAGGCGTGCTTCGGCGGTGCGTAACTGCTGCGCGAAGCGTTCTGAACAGTTACAATAGCTGAAAAATGCTCGGAATGTCTACTTTTGGAAAAGAAAAATGGTGTACAAATCATGTCCGGAAATTGTACCATTTTCTCTATTTTCTATGTTCTGAAATTGCAGGTTTTCGGCAATATTTCATGTTCTGAAATTGCACCTTCTGCATTGACAGACCTCCGAAAAATGCTTTAAAATCAAGGCAAACGGAGAACGGGAGGCGGCGGAATGGATATGATCAAAAGAAAGGCCTATCATGAACTTCTCGAATGGAAAAATTCCGGTGATTCGTCCAAGGCCATCCTGATCAAAGGGGCCCGGCGCGTGGGGAAGACTGTGCTGTCGGAGGAGTTTGCGAAGAACGAATACCGCAGCCATATTGTCATCGATTTTTCCAGCCCGGTGCCGGAGACACTGGATGTGTTTCAGAAATACGGCAACCGGGCCCGACTGGACGAATTTTTCAATCAGCTGTCTGTCCTGTATGGGACCCCGCTGTACCCGCGGGAGTCGATTTTTGTTTTTGATGAGGTGCAGATGTATCCGCCCGCCCGGGCGCTCATCAAGCACCTGGTGGCCGACGGACGGTACGACTATATCGAAACAGGCTCCCTGATTTCCATCAAGCAGAATACCGAGGGCATTGTGCTGCCATCCGAGGAGGATGAGCTGGAGCTGCATCCTCTGGATTTTGAAGAATTCCTTGCAGCGCTGGGCGATCACGTAACCGTTGATTTTCTTCGGGCCGCGTACGAAACCGGCAAGCCGCTGGGCAATCTCCTCAAACATGTCAACGACAAACTCCGCCTCTACATGATCATTGGCGGCATGCCACAGGCGGTCAGCGATTATGTTCAGAACCGCAACTATGACAGTGTGGAAAAGGTCAAGAGGGGCATTATCAAACTGTACCGTGACGACATCGCCAAATATGCGAAAGGCTATGTGGCAAAGGCGACGGCCATATTCGATGCGATCCCGGCACAGCTGTCACACCATGATAAGAAGATCAAATTCTCATCTCTGATGGGTAAAGGAAAGCGGGCGGAGGATTACAGCGACGCGATTTACTGGATCGGCGAGTCCATGGTCGGCAATCTGTGCCACTGCACGGAAGAGCCGGATGTGTTTGAAGGCTTTGCCACGGATGCCGATAAAGTCAAATGCTATATGGGAGACACGGGGCTGCTGCTGACGCTGGCCGCCGGCAGGAACTATCTGAAGAGCGAGACATACAAATCATTTGTGCTGGGGAAGCTGTCGGTCAATAAGGGGATGATGACCGAGAATATCGTGGCACAGATGCTGGTCATGAACGGGCATCCACTCTGCTTTTATGAAACCTATGCGGATGTCGGGGAAAGCCGGCCTAGAAAGTATGAGGTGGATTTTCTGCTGAGCGACGGCAGCCTGACCATCCCGATCGAGGTGAAGAGCGGCAATGCCCGGCAGCATGCGTCCATCGACTATTTCTGCCGTCGCTACAAAAAGAAATCCGGCAAGGGGATCATTCTCACCAAAGGCGACTGCCGGGAAACAGAGGAGTACCGCTACCTGCCGATCGCCATGGCGATGTTTCTGTGAGGCGGCGGTCTGTCACGGATCATCACCCGGTTCATGGTTGATGCGCATATACAGACATACAGAGAACAGGCACGGGATCCTGACGGATTCCGTGCCTGTTCTCTGTATTGGCCGACCGATTAGGATCCGGCGCCTGGCGGATAGTTCAATGCATGTGTCGCGCTATGGCCGGGATCCGGGAGTGTGCCCCGGATTCCGACCATAGCTGTGTGCTTACCAGGTCTTAAAACTGTGGTGTCGTAATAGCATGATGTGAACAGCATTCTGCGGACAGTATTTCGCGAACGCCGCAATCCGCAGCACTGCGGGATGGGCTTTTGTGGTAAGATGGTGGCAGTACATGTCGTGTAAGCTCATGCCGCGGGAGGTTTAGATACGATGCCGCTGATGAAGGAACGAAACTATACAGTCGAAGATATCTACGCGCTGCCCGAGGACCGGCGGGCGGAGCTGATCGACGGGGTGCTGTACGATATGGCACCGCCGCTGCGGATCCATCAGAGCATCGTCTCGTATCTGCACGGCACGATCTACCGCTACATCGAGGACTGCGGCGGGGCGTGCGAGGTGTATCCGGCGCCCTTCGGGGTGACGCTGGCGGAGGACGATGCCAATTATTTCGAGCCGGATGTCTCGGTGATCTGCGATCCCTCGAAGCTGACAGACCGGGGCTGCGTGGGGGCGCCGGACTGGATCATGGAAGTTGTATCTGACAGCACGGCCGGCCGCGATAATATCGTGAAGCGCCGCAAGTATGAGGAAGCCGGCGTGAAGATCTACACGGTGATCGATCCGCGGATCCGGACCGTCAAGGTGTATGATTTCCGGGAGCGCGAGGAGGCGAACCGGTATCAGGAGTACACATTTGCGATGCCGGTGCCGAGCATGCTGTACGAGGACCTGACGCTGGATTTCACGCGATTTCTCTGAGACCGGACATAGCAGACGGACGCTGCGGCATCGTCGGAGAACGGAACGAACCGGTTCTTTGACGGCTGGGTTGCGCCGGAGCGGGAGCAGCGGCGTATGCGCGGCGGCAAATGAAACGAAGCACGGGAGGAGCCACATGGCACGCACATCGAAGAGCGAAAACAAGAGCATCTACCAGCGCCGGCGCGAAGAGCTCGGCCTCAGCCGGGAGAATGCCAGCGAACTGCTGGAGAGCATCCCGCCGGAGCGGATCGAACGGATCGAGAGCGGCAAATTCACCGCGCATCCGGACGAAGTGCTGGTTATGGCCGAGAAGTACCAGGCCCCGCAGCTGTGCAACTACTACTGCGCGAACGAGTGCGAGATCGGCAAACAGTACGTGCCCGAAGTCAAGGTGAAAGACCTCTCGCAGATCGTCCTGGAGATGCTGGCGTCCCTGAACTCAGTCCGCAAGCAGCAGGAGCGCCTGGTCGAGATCACCGCCGACGGCCGGATCGAGAAAGACGAGGTGGAGGATTTCATTCAGATCCAGGAAGAGCTGGAGCGGATCTCCATCACCGTGGAGACCCTGCAGCTGTGGTCCGAGCAGAAGATCGCCTCCGGGGAGATCGACATGGAGGCGTATCGGAAGGCACGTAAGCGGAAATGAGTTCTGCCGGCACGCGGCCCGTCCATGACCGTGAGCCCGGCCGTTTGACAGCATGTCCATGACCGTGAGCCCGGCCGTTTGACAGCATGCCCATGACCGCGAGCCCGGCCGTTTGACAGCATGCCCATGACCGCGAGTCCGGCCGGCTGGCAGCAGGTGAATGGCAGAAATACAATAGATGAGAACGCGCTCAGAGGCACTCTGCATTTTGGCGGCGGTGCCTTTTTTGCACTTACTGCGAAAAAACCGTCCGCAAACAGGCAGTCTTTGCGGTTTAAGCCGCCGGGTGTGTTCAGTAGAGTATAGGCAGCGGTGAGGACCGGAGAGTTGAAACGCAGCCGGCTGACCGTGGACGTACAGGCATTAACAGTGATCTGCCATTTGCCCGGGCAGCCTGACCGGCGGACGGCGCAAGGCGGATCGGGCTGCTCTGAGACGGAGGACATGCAAGAAGATGACAGACAGAGAACGGGAAATCAACGAGGCACTGGTGGCCGGTGACAAAGCGCTCCGGTGCCTGAAGGAAGCACAGGACATGCTGCGCAGCGCCGGCAACTGGGGCCTGGTGGACATGTTCGGCGGCGGCTTCCTGTCAACCTACATGAAACACAGCAAGATAGACAACGCCCAGCGCAGGATCGAAGACGCGCGGACCGCGCTGCGAACGTACAGCCGCGAACTGGACGACGTCGACGACATCGCCGGCATCAACGTCAACGTCGACGACTTCCTGCATTTCGCAGACTACTTCTTCGACGGCTTCGTAGCCGACTTCCTGGTCCAGTCCAGGATCGACGACTCCAAACGTCAGGTAGAGCAGGCCATCCGGAAAGTGGAGCAGATGCAGCGACGGCTGCAGGCCTTGTAAGACAGTACGAAACACCGCCGAATTGTTCATCGCAGTACATGACACCAGCCTGTTCAACCAGACACTCGCCAGGGTCCAGACACTGTTAAAGCCAAAGGAACTGAGCGTGACACTGGGAAGCCTGTTCGACTGGTCGCAGTTAGTCTTCGAGTGAGACCGCCGGCATCCGCGTTAGACCACTCGCATTCGTGCGAGACCGTCGGCATATCTGCGTGAGACCACCGGTATCCGGACACAGTTCTTAACTGGAACAGAATTCGCATCATCCCTCCGCCTGAGCGTAGCACTTCAGCGGGGGGATGTTTGCTTCTCATGACTTCTCTTTTTTGCGCCTCCGTACTGTTTTGATGGCATCCTGAATATTCTTGTCTTTCAGATTATTTTCCTTCGCCCATTTTTGAGCCTGATCCAATAGTCTTTCAAACTCCTTAATATCCGGTTGCTCCATCAGTTTTATACGGATGTTTGTATTATCTGTGGGGCTCATATACTTTACTCCGATTTCCGTTACAAAATTTGTCAGACGGCTTTCGGCAGATCCGCCAGCGCCGTTGGAGATAAGCCTATAATGATTGACACGTTTTTGCGATAGGAAACAATTCTTTATATAATATTTTAATATCTAAAAGATACCTCATTTTAAGGCGTTAATCAACAATCAGATATCGGAAGTTCTCTGCACCGATCGTGCTAAAGCCAACGATGTAAAAAGGATATGATTTTTGGAAATGGCAAACAAAAATATTTATTGTGCCGCCCTGCTTGTGTATAATAACACCAGGCGCAAAGCGCAGAAGGGAGGAAAAGAGAGATGAAAAAGATCTGGCAAAAAATTCTGTTCTTTACGGTGCTTCTGGGAGCACTGCTGTGCGTACCGGTCCTGGCCGCAGACAAGTGGGAGACGTCACATGAGTATCTTGAGTTCTCGGCAGTAGAGAGACTTCAAAGTTCTTATGATCTGCTGTATTACCCGGGCAAGAAACTGCCCATCAATTATCTCTTAAACAATTCAAAGGAACTCTTCGGATTAGGCGCTTACGGCGAAAGTACCACGCCGACTGTGCAGGTGACATCGAGCAACACCTCCGTCATCAAAATCCGTCATGCCAAAAATGAGGCGAACAGCTCAGCCAGGGAAACCTACACGGCTGTAGCGAAGGGAGCCGGCACCGCGACGGTCACGATCAAATATTCCGTCAAATACGCCGGAGAAACGCATAAGATAACGAAGAAGGTCAAGTTCAAGGTTCAGAAATACGAGAACCCGATCGCTTATTTCAAGGTCGGATCGACCACGCTGAAATCATCCAAATTCAATAAGCGCCATTGGATCGACTTGAAATATTCGAAGTTCAAAAACAAGACCGTCAAAGTCCGGTGCAAGCTGAAAAGCGGCTGGGAGTTCAAGTGGAAGTACACCTATTTCGATAAGAAGTCAAACAACTATACCACTACAGATAAATCGGCCGTGTACTATTATGAGAAATGGCAGGGCCAGCCATCCGAAATAGCTAATGGCGGGAAAGTAAAAATACAGGGAGGCAGCGGATTCTTCCTGCGCGTAACGGCAGTCAGCAAGAAGACCGGGCAGGAAGAAGAAATCTTTATCCGCTTTAAGTGACCCGGACGCAAGCACCCGCCGGAAGTAACGGCGGGTGCTATTTTCGAGGTGCGCGTCAGACGATGGGTTAAGGACGGTATAGAATCGAGGAGAATTCCTGTGAGAAATTTTTTCAGGCATCTGGTATCCGGAATCGTTGGGGGCTTACTGCTGTGTGTGATGCTCTGTTCAGTGCAGGTACACGGCGAAACCTTAACATCCGCGAACAATATGTATATTGACTGGCCGGAAAGCAAACAGGGCGCAGGGTTCACGGTCATGGAAACACAGTGGCGCTGCATACAGGATGCGCCATATTCCTATTGGAGTACACTGAACTGGGGTGAGGGTATGCCGGCTTCCAGAATACCGCGCAAGGCCATAAGGTGATCCTGTCTCTGTGGGATCAGTCAGGTTACCGGCCGACCGTGGAATATGCCCGGGACAGCAACGGCTCCGACTTCGGCGGTGAAGGTACCGGCAAACACGTGATAACAACGTATCCGTGGAAGGTCGGAAAGTGGTATACAATGAAAGTCAAGATCACCTACGAGGCCGGCAAGAGTGTCGTCAGACAGTATGTAAGAGAAGACAAGGGTAAATGGAAACAGATGGCAGCCATCAGTTATCCGGTTGAACACTATGTATTCTCTTACTGCTCCTTCTTCCAGGAGGACTACGGCAAAACGAACCGGCAGCGCGCCTGCTATGTCCGAAACGCGCGCGGTAAAGGGGCCGTGACCGGAAAGTGGCACAAGTGGAAGACGTATGTCATTTCCAATACTTATTTCCCGCAGGGAGCGACCTGGGAAAATGGCGTGAGATGGAACGTGAATTATAACTGTAGTTGCGGGATCAGTAAGACGGGAACGGCAATCTGGGTGAGGTCCGGCGGTCATCAGACGACGGAGCAGACCGAGAGTAAGATCTTCCCGTACACCTGCCGGCTGAAGTGGGCGAAATAAACGGTGTGATCCGAAGCGATTAGAGAACGCTGCAGCAGGGGGACACATGTCTATGGGCTACGACACATTTGCGGCCATCATGGTCGTCACGGATACGGAGGAGGCCGGGCTTCGGGTGTCCCTGAAGGACCTGAAGGAGGTGCCGGTGGAAGGGGACGCCCAGCGCTATTATGAGACCTTTTTTGAGCGCGGCGGGGTCCGCCACCGCGTGGTCTGTGCCCGGCAGGACGAGATGGGCATGACCGCGGCCGGCGTGCTGGCGACCCGGCTGATCAGCCTGTTCCGGCCGCGCTATCTCATCATGTGCGGGATCGCGGCCGGCATCGACGTCGACGAGACCTGCGGCATGATCTACGGCGACGTCGTGGTGGCCGACATGGTCTGGAACTATTCCAACGGAAAATTTGTCCCTTCGGAAATGGCAGATATCTGTTTCGGCGATGTTGGCTTCCAGGCGCGCCCCACCGTGATCCCGCAGCTGGAAACCATTCGCCCGTATGTGGAAGCGGCGGTCGCCTCGTCCGAGAACCAGACGCACGTGCACATCGGCCCGATGGCGACCGGCACCGCCGTGGTCGCCACGCAGCATATACGGGACCGCCAGGTGCTGAGCCAGTATGAGCACACCCGCGCGCTGGACATGGAAGCCTACGCCGTGGCCTACGCGGCCGCGCACGCGCCCGCCCCGAAACCGACATCGATCATCATCAAGAGCGTCTGCGACTTCGCCGACAGCCGCAAAGACGACCGCTTCCAGAAATTCGCCGCCTGCACCAGCGCCGAGTTCGCAAAGTTCCTGTACGAGAACTTCCTGCCGGACGGCGAAGACGGCCCGGTCTGAAGCGTCGGGGCCGGTCTGAGAGGAATGAGCGCGCGGAAATGGCAGGGGAGACAGAATGCTGAAATTGGTATGTATGGTACTGATCGCACTGGGCGTGATTCTGATCGTGGGCGGCTGCACCGGCTGGCTTCGCACGGTGCTGCATCTCACGAAGGGGATGAAACTGCACTGGCAGACAGACCATTATGATCATCTGACGAATATCGACGACCGGCCGGACGAGTTCGGGAATCAAATGGCAGAGCCGAAGAACCGCTATTTCAAAGGCACCAACGTGCACGGCCACGGCATGAAGAAGCTCACCCGTACCGAGAACCGGAGCTTCGTCAATACCTTCATGATGGGCTTCATCGGAGCGATCCCGATCATGCTGGCGATGACGCTGCTGACGCGGCAGTCCTTCGGCGTCTTCATGGGCATGTTCTACACCGGGATCATCGGCACGATGCTGCCCGCCTTCCGCCACACCGACCGCAAACTGACCGCCGAAGAAGAACACCGCCCGGTCCCGGAAGACACCTACACCACCCGAAAAGCCGTGCTCGTCTTCCTCCTGAGCGCCGCCGCATACTGGGCGGCGTGGAGGCTGCTGGCGATGCTCGGATGAATTCATAGTTAGATTAGTTGATAAACGGATGTCGATTTTGACCGTGGAAGAGACAGGGCAGACCTGATCGACGGAGGGGAGGATACAGACCATGGGAGCCACAGAGATCTATCAGGGAGACATCACGAAGCTGCAGGTCGACGCGATTGTCAATGCGGCGAACCGGTCGCTGCTGGGCGGCGGTGGAGTGGACGGGGCGATCCACCGGGCGGCCGGGCCGCAGCTGCTTGAGGAGTGCCGGACGCTGCATGGCTGCGAGACCGGGGAGGCGAAGATCACCAAAGGCTACCGCCTGCCGGCAAGCTACGTGATCCACACAGTAGGGCCGGTGTATTCCGGGCGCGAGAGCGATGCACAGCTGCTCGCCGCGTGCTACACGAATTCACTGGATCTGGCGGTGGAACATGGCCTGCACTCGATTGCATTTCCGGCGATATCGACGGGCGTCTACGGGTATCCGCTCGCTGAGGCGACAGAAGTGGCAGTCCGCGCCGTGCAGGGGTGGCTCACGCGCCATGCGGACTATGACATGCGGGTGATCTTCGTCTGCTTCGACGCCCGGACAGCACAGGTGTACCGGGGGGCAGGCAGAGAAATTGAGCGGGGAGTGCTGAAAGAGATTCCGGAGAAATGAGCGCGAGACAGCAGCCGGCAGGGTGACTTCAGGAAAAACCATAAAAAAATAAGCCTACCCCAGGGGCAAAGGAATTCTTGGTCTGCACCTATTCCCATTCGGGAATCCAGCCTTAGTCCTTCACGAGTCGACTTATAAGGATATCTTATCGAAAAACATAAATGCGTCAAGCAGAAACAACTGCAAGGCGAGCGGGAATATGGAGGGCGGAGTATGAAGAAAATCAGAAAACTGACAGTACTGATAATGGCGATGCTGTTATTCGCAAGCGTTCCCGTAACGGCGCATGCCGGTGTGACGGCAAACGTCACAAAGATTATCAAGTATTTGCGGGCAGGCAAGATCTATCAGGCGGATAAGATCGCCCAAAAACTGCCGAAGGAATATGCGCCGGAAAAATGCATATCCACGATGACGAAAGCCCAGAAGAAAGCGTACCGGAAGATAATCAAGAGACATGTAAAGTATGACGCAGACGGATATCCGAGTACGGGATATTATCTGACCGATATCGATAATGATGGCAGTGCCGAATTGATTGTGCATAAAGGCGCATATATGTTTGCCCGCTATTATTTCTACACGTATAAGAAGGAGAAAGTGATCAAGCTGGGGAATTTCTATAATCGACTGGCGGTGTTGTCTGCATGCCCCAACAGAACCGGAGTGTTATTAATGTGGGTGCATGAGGGCGTGCGCAATGTGGTTTTCCTGACGATCAAGAATGGTAAGATACATCGGGAGTCGTTAGCGACTTGGACCCCGAACAGATCTTTTACAAGTTTGAAGCATGCGGATGTTGATTTGAATTATCCGTGGATGGAGGAATACAACGTATCTGTACAAGGCAACAAAATTGTTGATTGGGCAGATTTGAAGTAAAAACAATTAAGGAAAAGGCATACGCTTCGGGTGGGCTTCAACAAATATAAAGCAGATTATGAAAGAAGGTGTGGCGCGCATGAGTGATCTGAAAAAATATATAGAAAAACAAATGCAGGATCCGGAATTCCGAGAGGAGTTTGAAGCGTCTGAGGCAGAATATCAGGTGATGCGAACTCTTATATCAGCAAGATTAGAGGAAGGAATGACGCAGAACATTGATTTTATGCGAAAAACATCTTTGCCAAACGCATGAAGCGAAGATGATCAACGGCGTTTGCCGGTGTAAGTGCATCAGAAGCTGAAAGAAGCAGCCGGCGGGGAGAACAGACAGTGCAAACAGTAAAGACAGTGCAGATAGCAAAGACAGGCCTGGTGCTCGAAGGCGGCGCCATGCGCGGTATGTTCACCGCGGGGGTGCTGGATGTTTTGATGGAGCAGGGCATCACATTTGACGGGGCCGTGGGTGTGTCGGCCGGCGCGGCGTTCGGGTGCAACATTAAGTCGCACCAGATCGGCCGCGTCATACGCTACAACAAGAAATACTGCCGGGATAAGGACTTCGTGAGTGTGCGCTCGTGGCTGACGACCGGGGATCTGTACAACGCGGACTTCAGCTACCGGCGGATCCCGTATGAGCTGGACCCGTTTGACGTGGAGACGTATCGCCGGGATCCCATGGATTTCTACGCCGTGGCGACGGACATGGAGACGGGAGAGCCGGTCTATCACAACTGCCTGACCGGGGACGACACGGACATTCTCTGGATGCGGGCGTCGGCGTCCATCCCGATCGCCTCGCGGCCGGTGGTGATCGACGGCCGGAAGCTGTCCGACGGCGGCACCGCCGATTCGATCCCGCTCCGCTTTATGGAGTCCAAAGGCTTCGCCAGGAATGTGGTGATCCTGACGCAGCCGGCCGGGTTCGTCAAGCAGCAGATGCGCCATTTCTCCGCCGTCAAACTGGCTCTCCGCAAATGGCCCCGGCTCATCGCAGCCCTGGAGCGCCGCCCCGCCATGTACAACGAAGAGGTGCGATACGTCACCGCGCAGCAGGCCGCCGGAAATGCGTTCGTTCTCCAGCCGCCGGAGCCCCTGCACATCGGCTCCGTCTGCCACGACCCGGAGGAACTCGAGCGAGTGTACCGGATCGGGCGGGAGACGGCGGAGGGAGCGCTGGGGGCGCTGAGGGAGTTTCTGGAGGCGTGAGTGCAGGAGTAAGACTGCACAAGCGCGGTCGCAGGAGCGCGGCGTCCGGCCGGATTCGGACAATGATGTGAAAATACTTTGGAATGCAGGAGGCCATCCTTCGGGATGGTCTTTTTTTGCGCCGAATCCAGGACCAACGCTCTGCCGAACATGAAGCCGCGTTATGCCGCGTGATGCAGCCCCGGGAAGCCTTGTAAACTAAGGCTTCCCGTTTTTTTACGCCTGTATATTGGCTACGCCCTGGTAACCTCCCCTTTGTCGCCGTCGACCTTGACGAGACAGGGACCAAAAAGTTGATACGGATCCCTAAGGGCACAAGGGTGAAGATTACACATTGGTATGTGAACGGGAAGAAGTGCAGTGTGCGGGTGAAACTGGCATCCGGGAAGACAGCGTGGGTAAAACTGCCCTCGTCATATTATTACAATAGATACGGGGGTTCTTATTTTCAAGGACTTTACATGGAGGGGTAATTCAAAATTGTTGAGCAATCTGCCACATAAAAATAAGGGCTCGCGACTGATCGCAAGCCCTTATTTCATGGAGCATACGGGATTCGAACCTTGTTATGGCTCCGGGAAACGTTGAAAATGAAGCATTTTTCTGGGGCTGCATTCAAAGTTCATCAAAAGTTCATCAGAAATTAACCCCAGGACATTTTCAATTCGCGCTTATTTTCTGCACAATCCGTGAGATACATATTCATCAGTGTCTGATACGGAATCCCCGTTTTTTCCGACAATGCTTTGAAGTATTCGATCGTTCCATCATTAATATTAATCGTAATCTGCTTTTTCAAACGTTTGGCATATGGATTTTTTCTGGGATTTAGCGCTTTAATATCGTATTCTTTTCTCATCATTCTTCACCTTCTGAATATTCATTGTAAATCCCGGTTTCTGCCTTCGTTGCTTTTCTGGCTGAAATAATTCTGATAACATCACCATCGTCGCGATAGCAATGGCTGACAATGCACAGGCGTTCCTTTTTCGTTACTCCAAGAATCAGAAATCTATCTTCATCCTCTGAATGATCCGGGTCATCAAAGAGAATTGCATTCTCGTCATAAAATGTCGTCTTGGCTTCTTCAAAGCTTATTCCGTGCTTTTGAATATTTATCTGATCCTTATTTTTATCCCATGAAAAGTTTAACTCATCCATAATTATATTATAATTATACCGTTTTCTATGTCAAGCAATATGTCCAATATTTTCGCCTGACTGCTGGTTACTGTTCACACCCTAGCCAGTCGGTAAATTTTTGAACAGCCAAAATTGAGGATTCCTCGCCTTGTCCATCAATGAGACATGGTTTATTGGCGCAGAGATGATGTCGGCCATAACGAGTCTGATACCCTGCAAAAAGGGCTGAAACCTGTTGAAATTACTGGATT
>Ga0065709_1029606_pt1 | contig 15654 bp, 11 predicted proteins | sample Hoacrofraction14_2_FD_59096 | JGI IMG/M metagenome (GOLD analysis project Ga0065709, IMG submission 59096) | Hoatzin crop microbial communities from Cojedes, Venezuela, sample from fiber fraction 14 v1 | ecosystem: Host-associated > Birds > Digestive system > Esophagus > Crop | place: Venezuela...
TCACGGTGCCGGAGGGCGCGGGACCGATGGAGCTGAGCGCGGCGGGCTTCTACGCGACCGGGCCGGACACGATCTACACCGTGAGCGTGGTGCGGCAGTTTGAGGACACGTCCTCCTTTGAAAATGCCACCCCCCTCGGCCTCGGCTGGATCGAGCACGCCGGCTGGTACACCGCCGACCTCAGCACGAAGCCCGTGCTGGAGGAGGGCGAGCGCTTCGCCGTCATCGTGCGCATCGAGACGCCGGGCGCCGACAAGCCGGTGGCGGTCGAGCTCAGGAAGGACAGCTACACGGCGAACGTGACGCTCGAAGGGCGGGAGTCCTACCTGAGCCGGAAGGGCGAGGTGTGGGAGAACACACAGGAGAAGTACGGCACGAATGTGTGCCTGAAGGTATTTTTGCGCGCGGCGGAGTGAGGCGGCGCGGCGGAGTGAGGCGGCGCGGCAGGTGATTACGCGCGGCGGCAGGCAGAAGCGGCGCAGTGATTTCTGACGCGGGCAGGATCGGGCCGGAGCGGCGGCAGGCGGCAAGGCAGCCGCACGCCGGAGAGACAGGAGAGATCATGAAGACTTTGATTATAGCAACCGGCAACAAAAACAAGATGAAAGAGATCCGCGAGATCCTCGGGCGCGACGACCTGACGATCCTCTCGATGGCCGAAGCCGGCATCGAAGCCGACATCCTTGAAAATGGCACGACCTTCGAAGAAAATGCCGTGATCAAGGCCCGCACCGTCGCCGCCGCCTGCGGTCACATGGCGATGGCCGACGACTCGGGCCTGGTTGTCGATGCGCTCGGCGGAGAGCCCGGCATTTATTCGGCCCGGTACATGGGCGAGGACACGTCGTATGAGATCAAGAATGCGGCGATCATCGACCGCGTCAACCGCGCGCCGGGCGGGGATACGCCGGAGGGACGGAGCGCGCGCTTTGTCTGCGCCTGCGCCTGCGCGTGGCCGGACGGGCGCGTGATCACGACACAGGGCGTCATGGAAGGACAGATCGCGCAGGCCCCGGCCGGTGAAAATGGCTTCGGCTACGACCCGATCTTCTACCTGCCGGACGCCGGCTGCACCAGCGCCGAGCTGAGCCCGGAGGAGAAGAACGCCCGCAGCCACCGCGGCCAGGCACTGCGCGCGATGGCGGCGGCACTGGATGAACTGCGAGGCGGGGAAGAGGAAGCCTGAGGCGGCGCCGGATGGGGCAGAGAGACGTAATAATATGTGGAGGAGAGGGCGTTGAAGATTTTGGTTATGAGCGACTCGCACGGCCGCGATGAGAATGTGATGAAGGCGGTGCGCCGGGAAGAGCCCTTTGACGCATTGATCCATCTGGGGGACTCTCAGGAAGAGTATGAGGAATTCCGGTACTGCGTGGACGAGGACTGTCCGGTGTACATGGTCGCCGGGAACTGCGACGCGTCCCGGAGCCTGCCGGAGACGCAGATCGTCGAGCTGGCCGGGCACCGGCTGCTGCTGACGCACGGCCACTATTATTATGTGTCCTTCGGGACGAAGGATCTGGCGGCCGACGCGCGGACCAACGGCTGCGACCTGGCGCTGTACGGCCACACCCACCGCCCGGACCTGGACCCGCAGGGCGAGGACCTGACGATCCTGAACCCGGGCAGCATCTCCTACCCGCGCCAGGAAGGCCGCCGGCCGAGCTACCTGATCCTGACCCTCCTGCGCGGCAAGGCACCGGAATACGAGCTGAAGTTCCTGTGAGATGCCGCCCTTGAGGTGCGCCGGGAGGCGAAAGGCTGCGTGAATGGCCGGCCTGCTGCCGCGACGCCTTACGGGGAGCCGCGCATCAGTGAAAAAACAGATTGACAAGACTTTGGTTCGTGAATATAATCTTTGGTGTGTCTGAGGTGTTTTAAGGATTCGCGGGGTGTGGCTCAGTTTGGCTAGAGCGCCTGGTTTGGGACCAGGAAGTCGCAGGTTCGAATCCTGTCACCCCGACGTTTGTAAAAATGTGATGCGGGTGTAGTTCAATGGTAGAACACCAGCCTTCCAAGCTGGACACGTGGGTTCGATTCCCATCACCCGCTCTTTGAGTCTGTAGCTCAGCTGGATAGAGCAACGGCCTTCTAAGCCGTGGGTCGGGGGTTCGAATCCCTTCAGGCTCGTGTCTCGTCCGGGCATACCGGGCTGAGATTCTTACTATGGTGGATATAGCGCAGTTGGTTAGCGCGCCAGATTGTGGCTCTGGAGGCCCAGGGTTCGAATCCCTGTATCCACCCTTTGTTTTTTTATCTTACCTATTGGGCTATCGCCAAGCGGTAAGGCACAGGACTTTGACTCCTGCATTCACCGGTTCGAATCCGGTTAGCCCAGCTTGGCGCGAGCCGGAGGAACAAAATTCGAGCCTGCGCAGCAGGAGCGAAGCAGCAAGTCTGGGGTATTAGCTCAGGTGGTAGAGCACTTGACTTTTAATCAAGTTGTCCGGGGTTCGAGTCCCCGATGCCTCATCGAGCCGTCACGCGTGTGACGGCTGTTTTTTTTTATCTGTTCCCGGATGGCTCTGAACAGATAGTTTTTCAGGCGGCCGTGGCGGAATTGGCAGACGCGCCGGATTTAGGTTCCGGTGGGCAACCGTGCAGGTTCGAGTCCTGTCGGCCGCAGGTAGATAAAGGAGTGCGGCAGCGCTCCGGATAAACACACGGAACGGTTCCGTTCCTGCGCGGACGGGCTGTGAGGCATTCCGGCGAGGGCCGGGGAAGAGGAGGAAGCATCATGAAGATGACACTGCGATGGTACGGCTCGAAGTACGACACCGTGACCCTGAAGCAGATCCGGCAGATCCCGGGCGTGAGCGGTGTGATCACCACGCTTTACGACAAGCAGCCGGGTGACGTCTGGGAGCGCGGCGAGATCCGTGCCCTGAAGGAGGAAGTCGAGAGCGCAGGACTGAAGATCGAGGGCATCGAGAGCGTCAATGTCAGCGACGCCATCAAAGCGGCCACCGCGGAGCGCGACGAGCACATTGCCAATTACATCAAGTGCCTGGAAAACCTCGGCGAGGAAGGCATCAACATGGTCTGCTACAACTTCATGCCGGTCTTCGACTGGACGCGCACGGAGCTGGCGCGGGTCCGTCCGGACGGCTCGACCGTGCTGGCCTACACCCAGAAGGCCGTGGACGCGATCAAACCGGAGGAGATGTTCGAATCGATCGCCGGCGATATGAACGGCACCGTCATGCCGGGCTGGGAGCCGGAGCGCATGGCGAAGATCAGGGAGCTCTTTGCGCTGTACAGCGGCATGGACAGCGATGATCTGTTTGCGAACCTCAAGTATTTCCTCGAGGCGATCATGCCGGTCTGCAACAAGTACGATATTCGCATGGCGATCCATCCGGACGATCCGGCGTGGCCGGTCTTCGGGCTGCCGCGCATCATCACCTGCCAGGAGAACATCACGCGGATGATGACCATGGTGGACGACGTGCACAACGGTGTGACCTTCTGTGCCGGTTCCTACGGCACGAACCCGGAGAACAATCTGCCGGAGATGATCCGCAGCCTGAAGGGGCGGATCCATTTCGCCCACGTGCGGAATCTGAAGTTCCACGCCTTTGAGAAGCCGGGCTCGACGGAGGGCGCGGTCTGCTGGACGGGAGAGAAGGTGCCGCAGGGTCCGTCGGACTTCGAGGAGGCGGCGCACCTGTCCTCGGACGGCAGCTTCGATATGTATGAGATCGTCCGCGCGCTGTATGACATCGGCTTCGACGGCCCGATCCGCCCGGACCACGGCCGCATGATCTGGGACGAGCAGGCGATGCCGGGCTACGGCCTCTACGACCGCGCGCTGGGCTGCGCGTACATCAACGGCCTGTGGGAAGCAATCGATAAAAACGCGCGGCGCTGAACGGGCGAAGACGCCGCGGCAGCGTGACCGGACAGGCGGAAAAAGCACGGAGAGGCAGAGCCGGCCGGTGCGCAGCACGCGGGACGGACAGAAGCCGGGCCGCCGGTCGGAGGCGGCAGATCGGAGGAAATGATGAAACTGACAGAGCAGTCGCTGCTTGCGGAGCAGGCGGCCTGGACAGAGAAGGGCTACCATGTGCCGGCGTATGACCGCGCTGCCATGCGGGAGAAGACGGCGCAGGCACCGGTCTGGGTGCACTTCGGCGCCGGCAATATCTTCCGCGCCTTCCAGGCGAACGTCTGGCAGAAGGCGCTGGAGGCAGGCAAGACCGACACGGGCATCATCGTCTGCGGCGGCGGCAATAAGGAAGTGGTGCGGAAGGTGTACCGTCCGCATGACTGCCTGTTTGTCCTGGCCACGCTCTGCGCGGACGGGCAGGTGCAAAAGAGCGTGATCGGGTCGGTCGCGCAGGCGCTGAATGTGGGGCCGGAGGAGACAGAAGACTGGGAGACGCTGAAACACATTTTCGGGGAAGACAGTCTGCAGATGGTCTCGTTCACGATCACGGAGAAGGGATACCGGACGGCGGACGCGGACGGCACCGTGCTCCCGAAGGTGGCCGCGGACTTCGCGGCGGGGCCGGAGAAGCCGGAGAGCTATATCGGCTGCATCGCATCGCTCCTGTATGCGCGTTTCCTGAGCGGCAGGAAAAAGATCGCGATGGTCAGCATGGACAACTGCTCGCACAACGGGGACAAGCTCCGCGAGGCGATGCTCGCGTTCGCGCGCAGCTGGGAAGCGGGCGGCACGGTGAAACCGGGCTTCGCGGACTATCTCTCGGATCCGTCGCTCGTCTCATTTCCGTGGTCGATGATCGACAAGATCACGCCCGGGCCGGATGAGACGGTGCGGCAGATGCTTGCGCGGGATGGCGTCGAGGGGCTCGAGAGCGCCGTCGGCGGACACGCGAATTCGAGTCCGTTTGTCAACGCGGAGGAGACGGAATATCTGGTCATCGAGGATGCGTTCCCGAACGGGCGGCCGCCGCTGGAGGCCGGCGGCGTGATCTTCACGGACCGTGAGACGGTCGACCGCGTGGAGAAGATGAAGGTCTGCACGTGCCTGAACCCGCTGCACACGTCGCTGGCGGTCTACGGGTGCCTGCTGGGCTATACGAAGATGAGCGAGGAGATGAAGGATCCGCAGCTGCGCGGTCTCGCGGAGGGCGTCGGCTACCGCGAGGGGCTGCCGGTCGTGACGGACCCGGGGATCATGGATCCGAAGGAGTTCCTGGACACCGTGCTCACGAAGCGGATCCCGAACCCGTTCCTGCCGGATACGCCGCAGCGGATCGCGACGGACACCTCGCAGAAGATCCCGATCCGGTTCGGCGAGACGGTGCGTGCCTACATGACGCGGCCGGACCTCGACCCGCAGGACCTGACGCTGATCCCGCTCGTCTACGCGGGATGGCTGCGCTACCTGATGGGCATCACGGACGAGGGGACGCCCTTCACGCCGAGCCCGGACCCGCAGCTGGACTATGCGTCCGGCTTCGTGTCTTCGTTCCGGCCGGGGACCGTGCCGGAGACCGGCGAGATCCTGACCGCCGTCCGTCCCCTCCTCGAAAATGAAACCATCTTCGGCGTGAATCTCACCGCCGCCGGCCTGAGCGAAAAGGTCTGCGGGATGTTCGCGGAGCTGCTCGAAGGGCCGGGCGCCGTGCGGAAGACGCTGAAGAAGTATGTGACGGAGTAACTGCTGCGCGAAGCGTTCTGAACAGTTATGTGACGGAAGCGTAAGCCGGCGCCGTTTACTCCGCCGGATCGTGCACCGACACAGGCACATCGCCGAGCTCCTGGCACTCCTGCGGGGACGTGCCGTACTCGCGGCGGAAGGCGCGGAAGAAACTGGAATAATCTTTGAAGCCGTAGGTCCGACAGACCTCGGTGATCTTCTCATGATTGAGGATGGCTGCCCGGCAGGCGGCCAGCCTCTTTTTTGTTATGTACTGGTGCAGGGAGATGCCCAGGTTGTCCTTCATCAGGTGCGACAGATAATACTTGCTGACGAAGAAGCGGCCGGCCAGCGCGTCCAGCGACAGGTCCTCGTCGAGATGATTCTCGATGTAGTCGATGAGCATGTCGCACACGTCCCTGTTGTCGCGGGAGGCGGAGCGGTGGTGGCGCTCGTATAACAGGCGGTTCAGGTACAGCAGCAGGTCGCTGATGCAGAGCGTGATCTTCTCCTGACGGCCGAAGCGGTCGGCGCGGGTCTCCTCGATCAGGGAGATGACCCGCCGCTGGATCGCGTTGAAGGTGACCGTGTCGTTGTGGAAGATGTAGCGGTGCTCGCGCTCCACGTAGTCAAAGAGATAGCGGTAGGCGGGCGCCTGGGCGGTGAGGTCCTCCGCGTACTCCCGGCTCAGCCAGAAGATGATGCGCCGGTACGGCTCCTCGGCCGTGCTCTTCAGGGGGCGGTGCCGGTGCGCCGTGCCGGGCGGGATCAGCTCCACGTCCCCGACCCGGAGCGGGTAGGTGTGCCCCTCGATCTCGGCGACCGTATTGCCGCCGAGAAAGAAGTAGAATTCGTAGTAGTCGTGTGTGTGCACGTCGGCCTGCAGCGGGTTGGCGTCGCTGTAGTAGTAGACCTCGAAGTCCCGCGAGAGCATGTACTGGCGGGAGGTGTAGGTGCTCGTGAGATTCCGTTTCATGGCGCGGCTCCTTTCTGCATTTCAGTGTAAGCGGCGGCGCGGGGGAAGTCAAATACTTTGACAACAAGTTTTGCAATGCTTACAACAAACGGTTCAATTGGCGAAAACGGCAGCAAACGTTAAAATATTCTCCAGAAAGAAGTTGTTCATACATTCACGGATTCACACACGGCGCAGGCCGGACACAGGAGGAAAATGTCATGAAACAGTTTATGGACCAGGATTTTCTGCTCGATACGGAGACCGCGCGGCATCTGTATCATGACTATGCGGAGAAGCTTCCGATCATCGATTACCACTGCCACATTTCCCCGAAGGAGATCTATGAGGACCGCCGCTTCGCGGACATCGCCGAGGTGTGGTTCGGCGGCCGCAACGATGACGGCAGCTACTTCGGAGATCATTACAAATGGCGTCTCATGCGCTCGAACGGCATCCCGGAGAGCCAGGTCACGGGCACGGAGGACAACTATCAGCGCTTCGAGAATTTCGCGGCGACCCTCGAGAAGAGCATCGGCAATCCGATGTATCACTGGTGCCATCTGGAGCTGAAGAAGTACTTCGGCTTCGACGGACATCTCACGAAGCGCAATGCCCGTGAGGTCTGGGACATGGTCAACGACCGCCTGAAGAACGACCCGAAGCTGTCGGTGCGCGGTCTCATCGAGCAGTCGAATGTCTATTACATCGGCACGACGGACGATCCGGTCGACACGCTGGAGTGGCATGAGAAGATCGCGGCCGACGAGTCGATCCGGTTCCTGGTGCGGCCGTCCTTCCGGCCGGACAAGGCGGTGAACATCCACAAGGCGGGCTTCGCGGACTACATCGCGCTTTTGGCGAAGAGTGTCGGGAAAGAGTCCCTGACCACCACGCAGGAGATCCTGGACGCGCTGACCGCGCGCGCCGAATATTTCCATGACCATGGGTGCGTCGCGACGGATCACGGTATCGACCGCGTGTATTTCCGTCCGGGCACGATGGAAGAGGCGGACGCCGTGCTGGCGAAGGCCCTGCGCGGGGAGGCCGTCGGCGAGGACGAGGCCGAGGTCTATCAGACGATCGTGATGCTGCATCTGGGCCGCACCTACAAGCGCCTCGGCATGGCGATGGAGATCCATTACAATTGCCTGCGCAATCCGAATGAGCGCATGTTTGCCCTGGAGGGTCCGGACACCGGCTACGATGTCATGAGCCAGACGGCCTGCGGCGAGGCGCTCGCGAAGTTCCTGAACGAGCTCGAGAAGACGGATGAGCTGCCGAAGACGATCATCTTCTCGCTGAACCCGGCGGACAACCCGATCATCGACACGATCCTGGGCGCGTTCCAGCATGACGAGGTGCCGGGCTATGTGCAGCACGGACCGGCGTGGTGGTTCAACGATACGAAGAGCGGCATGGAAGACCATATGAAGTCGCTGGCGAACCTCAGCGTGCTCGGCAACTTCATCGGCATGCTCACGGATTCCCGCTCCTTCCTGTCCTACACGCGGCACGAGTATTTCCGCCGCATCCTGTGCAGCTGGATCGGACATATCGTGGAGAACGGCGAGTATCCGGCGGATGAGGAATCGCTGAAGCAGCTGGTCGAGGGCATCAGCTTTAACAACGCGAAGAACTACTTCGGGATCTGACCGGTCGGTGAGAACAGGGAAACCGGGGCGCAGGTGCGGCGGCGGACAGAACGGGATTCCGGGACCCGCAGACAGACCCGGATCAAATTGGCGGCCGCGGCGCAGCGGCAGAGAGGATGAGAGATCATGGACAGACTGAATTATGCAGTGTTGGAAAAGAACGGCTACGACGGCTATCTTCTGAAGGATGCACCGGAGAAGGTGCTCCAGTTCGGCGAGGGCAATTTCCTGCGCGCGTTCGTGGATTACTGGTTTGACCTGGCCAACGAGAAGGGCGGCTTCAACGGGAAATGTGTGCTGGTACAGCCGATCGGCGGCGGCCTCGCGAAGGTCATCAACGAGCAGGATGGTCTGTACACCCTGTACCTGCGCGGCAGCGAGAACGGACAGAAGGTTGACCGCAAGCGTGTGATCTCGAGCGTCAGCCGATGCCTGAATCCGTATGAGGCAGAGGATTACGAGCAGATGATGAAGGTCGCCGAGAGCGAGGACCTGGAGTTCATCGTCTCCAACACGACGGAGGCCGGTATCCAGTACGATCCTTCCTGTCAGAAGGATGACTGCCCGCCGTCTTCGTTCCCGGCCAAGCTCACGCAGGTGCTGTGGCGCCGCTACAAGGCCGGCCGCAAGGGCATCGTGATGCTGGCCTGCGAGCTGATCGACGATAACGGCAGGGAGCTCCTTCGCTGCGTGAACAAATACATCGATCAGTGGGGGCTGGAGGACGGCTTCCGCAGCTATGTCAATGACGAGTGCCTCTTCTGCGGCAGCCTGGTCGACCGGATCGTTCCCGGCCGGGTGCGCGACGCAGAGATGCTCGCACAGATGGAAGCGGAGAACGGCTACACGGATCAGCTGATCGACGTGGGCGAGTGCTTCGGTGTCTGGGTCATCGAGGGACCGGAGGAGCTGTCCGACCGCCTGCCGTTCCGCAAGGCCGGGATCGAAGAGTCTGTCTTCGTCACGCCGGACATGTCCCCGTACAAGAAGCGCAAGGTCCGCATCCTGAACGGGGCGCACACGGGCTTCGTGCTCGGCGCCTACCTCGCCGGCAAGGATATCGTGCGCGAGTGCATGGAGGATGACGTGATCCGCGGCTTCATGAACCGCATGCTCTACGATGAGGTGATCCCGACCCTGCCGCTGGACAAGGAGGATCTGAAGAACTTCGCCGCGGCGGTGACCGACCGGTTCAATAACCCGTTCGTCGATCACCAGCTGATGAGCATTTCCCTGAATTCCACCTCCAAGTGGAAGGCGCGCAACATGCCGTCCTTCCTGGAGTATATCGAGGAGAAGAAGGAACTGCCGGCCTGCCTGACGATGTCGCTGGCTGCCTACATCGCCTTCTACAGCAATGATATCCGCGAGCTGACGGACGCGGGGCTGGTCTGTGCCCGTCCGGCCGGCAACACCTACACGGTCTCCGATGACCGCTGGGTGCTGGAGTTCTACTATGAGCACCGTGCGGACAGCGCGGCGGAGCTGGTGAGCGCCGTGCTCGGCAACGAGCGCATGTGGGACCGCAACCTCAATGAGATCGAGGGCCTCACGGCGGCGGTGACGGCGGACCTGGAGAAGATCCGCACCGAGGGCGCGCGCAGTGCGTTTGCGTCCTGCCTGTAAGGCAACGTGTTTTTTGTGAAAGAGAGTGGTGAGTATATGAAGATCATCCGGATCCATCCGCGCGACAATGTCGCGGTGGCGCTGGAAGACCTGCAGGCCGGCGAGCGGGTGCAGGCGGACGGCATCGAAGTAACCCTGAGTGAAGCGGTCGGGCGCGGCCACAAGGTGGCGCTGACGGCCATCCCCGCGGGCAGCGCGGTGATGAAATACGGCTGCGCGATCGGCGTGGCGAGCAGCGACATCGCACCGGGCAGCTGGGTGCACACGCACAATGTGAAGACCGGCCTGAAGGAAGGCGCGGAGTATGAATATCATCACGAGGTCTACCCGATGCCGGAGACGGAGAGCGCTTCGTTCATGGGCTATCGCCGCGCGGACGGCCGGGCGGCGGTCCGCAACGAGATCTGGATCATTCCGACGGTCGGCTGCGTGAACTCGATCTGCCGGAAGATCGCGGAGAAGAGTCAGGGGCTCGTCGGCGGCGGGCTGGAGGGGATTTACACATTTCCGCATCCGTTCGGATGCTCCCAGCTCGGGGATGACCACGCGCAGACGCGCAAGCTCCTGGCCTCGCTTGTGCATCATCCGAACGCCGGCGGCGTTCTGGTGGTGGGCCTGGGCTGCGAGAACCTGCAGATGGACCAGATGAAGGAAGCGGTCGGCGAGACGGACGAGCGCTTCGTGCAGTACATGATCTGTCAGGAATACGAGGATGAGGTGGCGGAGGGCATGGCGCGCGTGCAGAAGCTGGCGGCGGCGCTCACACCGATGAAGCGGGAGCCGATCCCGGCCTCGGAGCTCGTGATCGGGATGAAATGCGGCGGATCGGACGGCCTGTCCGGCATCACCGCCAACCCGACGGTCGGCCGGTTCTCCGATCTGCTCACGGCGATGGGCGGCACCACGGTGCTGACGGAGGTGCCGGAGATGTTCGGCGCGGAGTCGATCCTCTTCAACCGCTGTGCGGACCGGGAGGTGTTCGAGCGTGCCGTGCATATGGTCAACGATTTCAAACAGTATTTTGTCAGCCACGGCCAGGTGGTCTATGAGAATCCGAGTCCCGGCAACAAGGCCGGCGGGATCACCACGCTGGAGGACAAATCCTGCGGCTGCGTCCAGAAGGGCGGCAGCGCCCAGATCGTGGACGTGCTGCACTACGCGGACCGCGTGAAGACACCGGGCCTGAACCTGCTGTCCGGCCCCGGCAATGATCTGGTCTCGGCGACGGCCCTGACGGCGGCCGGCTGCCACCTGATCCTTTTCACCACGGGACGCGGCACGCCGTTCGGCGCACCGGCGCCGACGGTCAAGATCTCGACGAACAATGCGCTCTTCGAGAAGAAGAAGGGCTGGATCGATTTCAACGCGGGGACCGTGGCCGACGGCGAGAGCCTGGACGACGCGGGGAAGAGACTGCTGACATTTGTCCTGGAGACGGCGGGCGGCCGGAGGACGAAGACCGAGGAGCAGGGGTACCGCGAGATCTCGATCTTCAAGGACGGCGTGGTGCTCTGAGACGGGCAGAGGAAGACGGATCGAGCAGGACAAGTCCTACTCGATTGACGCGGCATTCGCCGGATGAACACGCAAGCGTGCTCACCCGGCTCATTGCTAACGCGCATATGAAAACGGCCGGGGATGGCCTTCCCCGGCTTTTTCGGCGTGGTGCAAAAACACCAAAATAAGCGTTCGATTATTATGTAAAATGTATGTAAATTTATCCTCTCGAACCTTAAAAAAGTGGAAACTGAACATAAATAAGCATAGACACTATGAATTTTTTGTGGTAATCTTTAACAAGAGTATTCCTTCGATGAGAAATGAGAAATGCGAAATAAGAATTGCTCAGCGGGGAATAATCGGCGAAACCTGTTTTTACAGTTTTAAGGAGGGATACCATGAAAAAGAGAATGCTGGTACTTGCGATGGCCGCGGCGATGGCGCTGGGTATGACGGCGGTGGCCGCGGAGACGGAAGCCGAGGCGACGATCGAGGTCAACGAAGCGGCTGCGGCCGATCCGGCGGTTACGCTCGTTATGGCGGAAGTGAACCCGCTCGACACCATCGTCGGCATGACGGACAGCGAGTTCAAGAGACAGGTGGAAGGCATGTCCGGCGGCTCGATCACGATCGACCTGCGTGACAGCGGCGTGCTCGGCTCGGAGAACGACGTGCTGGATATGATGCTCGGCGGCGATGACTCCATCGACATTTCCCGTATCTCGGCATTCGCGCTGACCAACTACGGCTGCTCGAAGGCGACCCTGCTTTCGATCCCGTATACCTTCAATGACCGCGCTCACTGGTGGGCGTTCGCGACGAGCGAGCTGGCCGACGAGTTCCTGGCTGAGCCGGAAGAGCTGGGCCTGGGCGTCCGCGGTATCTACTACGGCGAGGAAGGCTTCCGTCATTTCTTCACGACCGAAGCCGTGGCCGGCATCGAAGATCTGAAGGGCATGAAGCTCCGTGTTTCCAATGACCCGATCATGAACGGCATGGTGGAAGGCCTCGGCGCGACCCCGACCGTCGTTTCCTTCGGTGAGCTCTACAGCGCACTGAATTCCGGTGTTGTCGACGGCGCTGAGCAGCCGATCGCGAACTACTATTCCAACAGCTTCCAGGAAGTGGCTCCGAACCTGATCCTTGACGGCCACACCCTCGGCGCGATCCAGGTCATCATCTCGGACAATGCCTGGAACAAGCTGACGGAGAATCAGCAGGAAGTCCTGTTGGCGGCCGGCGCTGTGGCGGAGACCTACAACCAGAACCTGTCCCAGGAGAAGGAGGACGAGGTCCTCGAAACCCTGAAGGGTCTCGGCGTGAACGTGGTCGATGTCGAAGACAAGACGGCCTGGAGAGAAGCGGCTCTGAGCGCTTCCGCGATCAGCGACGCGGTGTCGGCGCAGCAGGATCTGTATGATCAGCTTCTGGCTTTCGCGGAGTGACCGGTTCCCGAACAAGGGTGAAACCGTACCGGTCTGAGTGCTGTGCACGGCCCGGCGCCGTGACATAAGACCGGTCTGCAGGAGTATGGGTGATGTGTGCCGGGCCTGCGGGCCCGGCACTTTTCATGTGCGCGGCAGCGATGAGCCGGGCGGGCACGCTTGCGTGTACATCCGGCGAATGCCGCGGCATTCAATATCGAAGCGTACAGTGAATCGGCTGCTGCAATCGGCCGCCGGCCCCCGGCAGGGCTGCACGGCAGGCAGCAGCGGTGACGGAAAGAAGGGTAGTTATGCCGAGTATTTTCAAAACACTGGACAAGTTCCGTCCGGTCTACGATGTGCTGGCGAAGGTGCTGCTGCTGATCTGCAAGCTCCTTCTGATCGCGGATATCGTGATCACCTGCCTGGCGGTGGCCAGCCGTTACTTCAGTTTTGTACGGATCGGCTCCTGGACGGAGGAGATCGTTCTGACCTGTATGGCCTACATGGCGGTGCTGTCGGCGGCGCTGGCGATCCGTAAGAGAGGCCACATCCGGATGACGGCCTTTGACCGCTATCTTCCGGATAATCTGTGCAAGACCCTGGACCTGGTCGCCGATGTGGCGGTCCTGATCCTGGGCATCGTGATGCTGGTGGTCGGCTGGCGCTATGCCACGACGCTGGGCGCGAAGGGCTCCTATGTGTCGCTGCCGAAGCTGTCCAAGTTCTGGCAGTATTTCCCGATCCCGCTCGCGGGCTTCTTCATGATCGTGTTTGAGATCGAGTGCATCGTCAATGATATCCGGGCCTTCTGGATCCCGGGCTACGGAGAGGAGGCGAACGTGTAATGGAAGCCAATACGACTGCTATTTTAATTCTGATCGTCGGATTCCTGGTCATGATCGTGCTTCGTTTCCCGATCGCCTACGCGGTCGCGATCTCCTCGATCCTGACGCTGGTCTATCAGGGCAAGTCCCTGAACGTGCTGGCGCAGCAGATGGTCAAGGGCATGTGGTCCTTCTCCCTGATGGCGGTGCCGTTCTTTATCACGATGGGCATCCTGATGGGTTCGGGAGGTATCTCGGAGAAACTGATCGATCTGGCGGACGCGTGCGTCGGCTGGATGCGCGGCGGTATGGCGATGGTGAACATCGTGGCCTCCTACTTCTTCGGCGGCATCTCCGGTTCGGCGTCCGCGGACACGGCGTCCCTCGGAACCATCCTGATCCCGATGATGACGGACCAGGGTTATGACTGTGACTTCTCCACGGCTGTCACGATCACGTCCTCCTGCGAGGGCCTGCTCGTCCCGCCCAGCCACAACATGGTCATCTATGCCATGGCGGCCGGCGGTGTGTCCGTGGGACGGCTGTTCATGGCCGGGTACATTCCGGGCGCCATCCTCGCGATCGCGCTGATGATCGGATCGTATATCATCTCCGTGAAGCGCAATTATCCGAAGGGCGCGCCGTTCAGCCTGAAGCACCTGGGCAAGTCGCTGGTCAAGTCGATCTGGGCGCTGCTCGCGGTGCTGATCGTGGTCGTCGGCGTCGTAGCCGGCCTCTTCACGGCGACGGAGTCCTCCGCCATCGCGGTCATCTACTCGCTGATCGTGTCCCTGTACATCTACAAGGGCATGACCTGGAAGGGTGTGTGGGATTCGCTGGAGAACTGCGTGGACACGCTGTCGATCGTGCTGATCCTCATCTCCACGTCGAGTGTGTTCGGCTACTGCCTGACGCAGCTGCATGTGCCGGATCTGGCGGCCAAGGCCATCCTCGGCGTGACGGACAACCGGATCATCATCGCGCTGATCCTGAATGTGATCCTGCTGTTCCTCGGCTGCATCATGGATATGTCGCCGATCATCCTGATCACGACTCCGATCCTGCTTCCGATCGCGACTTCGATCGGCATCGATCCGGTCCAGTTCGGCATCATCATGGTCCTGAACTGCGGTATCGGCCTGCTGACCCCGCCGGTCGGCGCGGTGCTGTTCATCGGCACGGCCATCGCGAGCAAGAAGGATCCGACCTGCAAGATGGAGAAGGTCGTGGTCGCCACGCTGCCGTTCTACTTCTGCATGATCGTGGCGCTGCTGCTGATCACGTTCGTGCCGTGGTTCACCATGGTGCTGCCGAATGCGCTGATGTAAGGCGGCGGAGCGGGAACCGGTTCGGGAGAAAGCATCCCGGCCGGGCCTGTCCGGCAACATGATAATCTGCAAAAAGGCGCCGTCCCCGGCTGACAGGATTCAGGCCGGGGGCGGCGCTTTTGCACGTTCTGATATATTTTGGCGAAAGCCGTCAGTCTGATCAGCCTTTGCGCGCGCTCTTCTTCCCGGCGGATTCCCGGCCGGTGCGGATGAGGGGCTTCAGGGCGGCGGCGGTTTCCCGGACGGGGACCGGGCCTTCCTGCCAGCGACTCTCCCGGAGCTCTTTGAGGAGCGTGCCGGTTTTGAAGACGTCGCCGGCGCAGCGGCCGGTGATCTCGACGCGGGAGCCGGTGAAGACCGGGAGCACGGTCAGCGGCAGGGCGCTGCCGTCCGGCCGGCGGATCCCGGCTTCTTCGAGGATCTGCGCCACGAGCTCCTGCTGCTGCGCGCTGCGGCGCAGCGGGTTGGGGATGGAGCGGGTCTGCCCGTTCAGTGTCTGCCGCCAGTCGCTCTCGCGGCTCTGTCCGGTGACATGGCCGCCGAAACCGAAGATGTTGATGCCGACGAGGGAGGCGGGTGTCACCAGGATGGCGAGCAATGTGGAGGTCGGCGCGTCAGAGGGCTGCGTGCCGGCTGCGGTCTGCGGGCCGGACGGGGTGGGTGTTCCGGAGGCTGCAGACGCGGCTGCGGCCTGCGTGCCGGCTGCGGTCTGCGGGCCGGACGGGGTAGGT
>Ga0065709_1006120_pt1 | contig 15633 bp, 10 predicted proteins | sample Hoacrofraction14_2_FD_59096 | JGI IMG/M metagenome (GOLD analysis project Ga0065709, IMG submission 59096) | Hoatzin crop microbial communities from Cojedes, Venezuela, sample from fiber fraction 14 v1 | ecosystem: Host-associated > Birds > Digestive system > Esophagus > Crop | place: Venezuela...
TCGCTCCAGCTGCCGCCGTCGGTGTCGAAGGTGACGGTGTACGGAGCCGGCGTTGCAGTCGGTTCGGGCGTCGCGGTTGCCGTAGGCTCGGGCGTCGCGGTCGGAGTCGCGGTTGCCGTAGGCTCAGGCGTCGCGGTCGGCGTCGCGGTCGGCGTAGGCGTCGGCGCCGTGAGCGCGACGCTCCAGTCGTCCTCGTTCGAGACGACGGCTCGGGAAAGCGGGTCGGAGGCGTAAGCCACTGCCGGACTTTCGACCGTTCCATTTTCAATGTCGGCGAGCGTCACGCGGTAGAGTGCCGTTCCAGTCACGCTCTCCCCCGCCTTCAGCTTCCCGCTCTCGGCGCAGGAGCTCCAGTCGAAGGAAACTTCAGAAAGCCCTTCAAGGGTATCCTCTACCTTTATGGAGGAAAGCGTGTCGACGTTCGAAGCAGGGCTCGTCACCGTGAAGGAATAGACTATCGTATCGCCCTCGCGCGCGCCCTCTATGAGCGTCGTCTCCGAGCTCTTGACGAGCTGAAGCACGTAAGTCCTCGGCGAATCCGTGACCGTGAGGACAGTGGCATTTTCAGCGGAGTCCCCCTCGGCCTTCAGTTCATGGATCTCAGGATCTACATCATAACCCTCCGGCGACACAAGCTCCCGCACGAAATACGTCTTTCCCGTGGGCAGCGTGAACGCGTCCGTCGTGCCTTCCCCGCCACTGGTCAAGGTGTAGAGGCGCCCGCTGTCGGCCGCTGCCGCATCCTTCGACGCATACACGCCGAACACCGCCCCTGAAAGAGGCTCGCCCGCCGCATTTTCGCCGCTCCCGTCAGCGCCCGCGGAGGACATTTTCAAAATCTTCGCGCAGGCGACCGGCGACATGAAGCCCGAAAGCCGCGTCCTTGAGCCGAAGCGGCCGAACCACTCGACCTCGGCCGTGCCCTGCCTCATGACCGCCGCGACCGCCGTCCTGGGGTCGTCGTCGTCATAGTTCTCTGACCCCTCGCCAGCGTCGAACTTCGAGCCGTCCGCGGATATCCGAAGGATGCTCTCGTCGTCGACGTAGACGCTGTCCGCCCAGCCGCTCCCGAAGCGCACGCCCTCGCTCCAGTTGGGGAACTCTTCGCCCCACATATCGAGGTCGCGGACGCGGTAGAGGATGTTCGGGTCTTCGACGAGTCCGCTGCCGTCGGAGTAGGACATCTCGATCGTCAAAAGGCAGTGCGTCATGAAAATGTCATTTACCTCCGACACCTGCCCGTCCTTATTGCCGCTTACGACGAAGGTCACGAGCCCCTTTTCGGAGGCGCGGATGAAATTGTAGTCGTCGGCATAGTACGCGGGATCCCAGGCGACCTCCCCCTCAAGCGAAGTCTGCCCGTATTTCAAAAGCACGTCGGAGACGGTGTACGCAACGTCGACCGCCCTTCCGTCCGCGGTCACGGCCGTGGCGGGATAGGTTATCCTGGCGACCGGCCCTTCGAACATGGCCTCCGCGCCCTCGCTGTCAAGCCCCGCCTCCTTCAAGGCCTCGGCGTCGAACCTGACGCGCACGAAAGACCCGTCCTCCTCCTCTGCGAAAATGAAAGGCGATCCGCAAAGCCCTTCGATGCGCGGCGTCACGTCCTTAAGGAAAAATACGTTCTGCCCTTCCGGCATCAAAGCCTCGATGTCCTCCATGTCCGCAGCTGCCACCGTATGCGCGGCCGAAGTATAGGCCGCGGGCTCGGTGTCGTCGGCCGCGGCAGAGCCTGCCCCGGCTCCGACGGCCAACGCGGCGGCGAGCGTGCCGCAGAGCGTCTTTTTCAAGTTTGCAAGCAACCCCTTTTTTGACATTTTCTCCTCCTTGGATTTCCCGGCGGCAGCGCCGCCGATATGCTTTTTTCGCTGCGAGGAAAAGCTAATGGACATATCCAAAGGGGGACAAGGCTTGATGGAAAACCCGGCTAAATAGTGTTATCTTTGTCTCAGATCGTGTCATTTAATTCAAAGGGAGCGCGCATGAATCCGTACAACCCGCCCGAGAGCGCAAAAAAATTGAGCGCGGCAGCCTTAAAGCGCCTCGCCCTTTTTTCCATGCTCTGCTCCCACGTCGCGGAAGCCCTTATAAAGTATCCGTGCCTCGCGGCAGCGAAAGCCGGCGGCAGCGACGCGTCACCCGCCGCAATCGCCTCCGCGCTCGCCTACTCCTTCACCTACCCGCCGCACTCGGCGCCCGAGACGCTCTACCTGATCCTCGACGCCCTCGGCCGCATGGCCTTCCCCATCTTCGCCTTCTGCCTGGCCGAGTCGGTCGCGCACACAAAAAGCCGCACGCGCCTTTGCCTGCGGCTCCTCGCATTCGCATTCATTTCCGAAGTCCCCTTCGACCTCGCGCTCTTCGGCACGCCCTTTAGCTTCGAGCGGCAGAACATCTTCTTCACGCTCTTTTTGGGGGTCGCGGCCGCCTGGTCCTTCGACGCCCTGCGCGGCAAATGGCTGCCGCAGCTTGCCGCCTTCGCGTGCATCCTTACGGCCGCGCATTTTTCGAACTGCGACTACGGCATCCAGGGCGTGCTTTTGATCTTCGCCTTCTGGCTCCTTCGGAGCTTCCGGATCCCGCAGCTCATAGCGGGCTTTGTCATCATGTGCACGGCCTTCCCCTTCGTCGCCTTAGGCCTCGTGCCCCTGTACTTCTACAGCGGCGAAAAGGGGCGGTCGGCCGGCAAGTACTTCTTCTACGCCTTCTATCCCGCGCACCTTCTGCTCTTATGGGGGCTCAGGCTCGCCATTTTCAAAGTTTAGGGAAAAGGCGGCCATCCGCATTCTGCCGCAGGCGTTTCAACCCGGCCGGTGCCGCTGCACTCTATCGCGCGCCGCCTCCGCTGTTCGCGTCGGTTTAAACCGCAGGCTTTACTCCATGGCCGCGACCGTGCCGTCGTTTTTGAAAATGTGGCGCTCCGGCACGTACCCCCTCACGCAGGAGGTCGGGTAGACCATGGCCCGCTTTCCGATGATGCTGCCGGGGTTTAGGACCGCGTTGCAGCCGATCTCTGCCCAGTCTCCGAGGAATGCTCCGATCTTCCTCAGCCCCGTCTCCACGCGCTCCCCGTCGATATTCAAAATGATATTCTTCCTGTCCGCGCGGACGTTCGAGGTGATCGAGCCCGCGCCCATGTGCGCGTGGAAGCCGAGGATCGAGTCGCCGACGTAGTTGTAGTGCGGCACCTCGCAGGAATTAAAGAGGATCACGTTCTTAAGCTCGACGGAATTGCCGACGACGCAGCCGTTGCCGACGAGCGCGTCCTTCCTGATGAACGCGCCGTGCCTCACCTTTGCATTTTCACCGATGATGCACGGGCCGCCGAGGTACGCGCTCGGGAACACCTCCGCCGACTTCGCGATCCAGACGTGCTCCTCAACTTCCTCGTAAATGTCCTTCGGCAGCTTCGCCCCGATCTCGAGGATCCACTCTTCGATGCGTGCGAGCGCCTCCCAGGGATAGGCGCACTTTGCGAGGTATTCCCCCGCGATCGATTCCTTCAGGTCAAAAAGCGCTTCCGTGCGCGCCGCCTCAGCCTTGCCCATCGTTCTTCTCCTTCTTCGGTCCGCGCCTTGCGCTGTAATTCCTTGCCTGCGCCTTCGGCTTCGCGTAGAACCGCGCCGCCTCCGCGTACTTGCGCCGGAGGTAGGGGCGGTTGTCGACTTCGATCACGGCCTGCGTGCGCCTCCTGACGAAGCCCTCGAGCTTTTCAAGGTATTCCGCCTCGGTGAGCTCGCCGGATGCGACCTTCGAAAGCCCCTTCTCCCAGCTCGCCGTGAGCTCGGGGTTTAAGAGCTGCCTTATCGACGCGTCCACCGTGTCGTAGACCATTTCCCCTTTGAGCTCCGGCGTAATCACCTGCGTCTTTTTGTTCAAATGCAGGTAGCCTATCGAAAATAATTTCTTGAGGATCTCCGCCCGCGTCGCCGACGTCCCGATGCCCGCGCCCTTTATCTGCTCGCGCAGCGCCTCGTCCTCGATGAGCTGCCCCGCGTTCTCCATCGCGAGGATGATCGAGCCCGAGCTGTAGCGCTTCGGCGGGCTGGTCTCGCCCTCCTTTATCTCCAGGGCTTCAAGCGGAAGCTGCATCCCCTTCTTAAGCCCTGGCGGGATCGTGCCCTTCCCCTCCTTCGCGCCTTCTTCCCCTTCGCTTTTTTCGGAAAATGAACCTCCGTCGGCGTCTCCCCGCTGCCCTTGCGCGGCCGCGGACGGCGCCGCCGCCTTGAGGTAGCCTGGCTCCTCTAGGGTCCTCGCCGAGGCGAAGAAACTCTCGCCTCCGAGCATTATCGTTATCGCGAGCTTTTCGTAAACGGCGGGCGGGTAGAATATCGAAAGGAAGCGGCGGACGATCTTCCCGTACACCTTCTTCGCGGTAATCCCGAGGGAATTGTAGGCCGAAAAGCCCGTGCCGGTCGGTATTATCGCGAAGTGGTCGGTTATGGCGGAGTCGTCGGTGTAGCGGGACTTTACGACCCTCTTGTCCGCGCCCGATTCGAGGATTTCATCGGCGAATTCCGCCGCGGGCGGGAAGTTCTTAAGTCCCCGCAGGTTCTGCCCTATGACCTTCGCCTGCGCGGTCGAAAGCACCCTCGCGTCCGTTCGCGGGTAGGTCGTAAGCTTCTTTTCGTAGAGCTCCTGCGCGATCTTCAAGGTCTCGTCCGGGGATATCTTAAAGCTCTTGGCGCAGTCGTTCTGCAGCTCGGCGAGGTTGTATAGGAGCGGGGCGTACTTCTTTTCCTTCTTCTTTGAAAGCGCCGTCACCGTGCCCTCGGCGGGTTCGGCCGCCCTTAGCTTCTGAGCCAGCTCCTCCGCGTCGCGGCGGTTCTTGAAGCCGTTCTCCTTGTAGAGGAGGGGCGAGAGGATGAGGGAAGGCGCGGCGTCCTTTGCATTTTCCGAAGAGGGCTTCCCTTCTTCGGCGTAGGCGCTTCCTTTGACCGCTTTCCACTCGGCCTCGATGCCGCCGAAGTTGCCGACCAGGCGGTAGAAGGGAGTCTTCACGAAATTGCGGATTTCGCGCTCGCGCCGCACGACCATGCCCAGGACGCAGGTCATGACGCGGCCCGCCGAGACCGCCGACCATTTGCCGCCGAGGCTCTGCGTGATGTCGCCGCCGTACTTAAGCGTCAGCGCACGGGAGAAGTTGATCCCCATAAGGTAATCCTCCTTCGCCCGCAAATACGCGCTCGCGGCGAGGCTGTCGTAGTCGGACAGGGGCTTCGCCTCGCGTATCCCCCTCTTTATCTCCTCTTCGGTAAACGAATCGATCCAGACGCGCCGCCTGTCTTTTTTTGCCACCGCCGGCTCCGACATCATCTCGACCAAGCGGTAAATGTATTCCCCTTCGCGCCCGGAGTCGGTGCAGACGTAGATCCGCGTTACGTCCTCGCGGGCAAGGAGAGAGCTGACGATTTTGAACTGCTCGGCAGCCTGGGGGATTATCTCGTACTTAAATTCCTGCGGCAGGAAGGGGAGCGTGTCATAGGTCCACTTCTTCAGGCGCGGGTCGTAGGCCTCTGGGTAGCTCATGGTCACGAGGTGGCCGACGCACCAGGTCACGACGCAGCGGTCGGACTCCATGAAGCCGCGCCTGCCCTCGCCCGTCACCGAAAGGACCTTGGCGAACTCGCGCGCCACGGAAGGCTTTTCAGCTATGAACAGTAATTTTCCCATGTACTCCCCCGTGAAGAAAGGCGGCGCCGGGCTTTGCTTCCTGCAGGCCGCCGCAAAGCCTGTGGCTAGTCCGCGCCCTGCGCTGGCTTTCAGCTTCCTGAAGGCCGCCGCAAAGCCCTGTCCCGGATCCGCGCCGTGCGCTGGCTTTCAGCTTCCTTGAAGGCCGCCGCAAAGCCCTGTCCCGGATCCGCGCCGCGCGCTGGCTTTCAGCTTTCTTGAAGGCCGCCGCAAAGCCCTGTCCCGGGCCCGCGCCATGCGCTGGCTTTCAGCTTCCTTGAAGGCCGCCGCAAAGCCCGCCGCGGCTTTCCTGCCATTTAAGCATTAAGCCTGCGCCCGCTTTACGAAGCGGAGGCAGGCTCCTTTAACTTTTATATCATGCGCATGCGCGCCTCACGGACGCCGCGCTCACGCGGCTTTACGCCCGATCAGTTTTTACTTTGCCGCGATGTAGCCGAGCGAGACGAGCATCTCGGCGCACTCGACGGCTCCGCCCGCCGCGCCGCGCAGGGTGTTGTGCGAAAGTCCGACGAACTTGTAGTCGAAAATCGTGTCCTCCCTGAGCCTGCCGATGCTGACGCCCATGCCATTTTCATAATCGACGTCCTTTAAGACCTGCGGGCGGTCGTCCTCTTCCATGTAGCGAACGAACTGCGCGGGCGCGCTCGGGAGCTTCCTCTTCTGCGGCTCGCCGGCGAAATTCTCGAGCTTCTCGATGAGCTGCTCTTTCGTCGGCTTCTTCGCGAAGGAAATGGACACGGTGGCCGTGTGGCCGTTGAGCACCGGCACGCGGATGCACTGCGCGGAAATGACCGGCGAGGCGGCCTTTACGATCTCTCCGCCCTCGACCTTTCCGAGGACCTTGAGCGGCTCCTGCTCGGACTTCTCTTCCTCGCCGCTGATGAAGGGGATGATGTTGCCGACCATCTCAGGCCAGTCGGCGAAGGTCTTGCCCGCGCCCGAGATTGCCTGGTAGGTCGAAACGACGACCTTCGTCGGCTCGAACTCCGCCCACGCCGCGAGGCAGGGGACGTAGCTCTGGATCGAGCAGTTCGGCTTTACCGCTATGAAGCCCCTCTTCGTGCCGAGGCGGGCCTTCTGCGCCTCGATGATCTCGAAGTGCTGCGGGTTGATTTCAGGCACGACCATCGGGACGTCCTTCGTCCAGCGGTGGGCGCTGTTGTTGGAGACGACCGGGGTCTCGGCCTTGGCGTACTCCTCCTCGATCGCGCGGATCTCGTCCTTGGACATATTGACCGCCGAGAAGACGAAATCGACGTCGGCGGAAATCTCCTCGACCTCTTCGATGCAGCGGACGGTCATTCCCTTGACCTTCTCGGGCATCGGGACGTCCATCTTCCACTTGTCGCCGACGGCCTCCTCGTAAGTCTTGCCCGCGCTCCTCTTCGAAGCCGCGACGACCACGATTTCAAACCAGGGATGCTCGGAAAGGAGCGTCACGAAACGCTGCCCGACCATGCCCGTCGCGCCGAGGATACCGACCTTGAGTTTCTTTTCCATAATGTGCCTCCTTGGAACTCCCGTGAGCCCTGCGTTGACCCGCCGCCGCGTCATTCATTTTGAAAATGAAAATGGCGCTTCGCGGCACTTCCCTTCTATCGATTGAACGCCGACGGCCTTTTAAGCCGCGGCTGATTTTTGCCCTTCCCGGCCTTCTTTTGCCCGCCCGTACCGGGCAATGTACGCCGCCTCTTTTGATCTGCGGCTAACCTTTGCCTTTCATGGCCCTTAAAGCCGGCTAAAATACCGCCTTTTGGCAAATGCGGGCATCTTCGTCCCGCTGCCTCCGCTTCACTGCGGCGGCAGCTNNCCGCGTGCCGCTGAGCGCCTGCGGCGTTTCATTTACCGAATAAGGCCTTATTCGGCGGCGACNTTTTAAATACTGCCTGCAGCCCTCGATCTCGCGGTCGATGTCGCCCGGCGCGCCGACNGTCTTTCTCCTCTCGACGCAGGCCTTNAGNGAAATCGCCTCGAAAATATCATCGTCGAAGGCTTCCGACTCTTTCTTCCACTCCTCTATCGGCAGCTCGTCGAGCTGGATGCCCTTGCCGATGCAGGTAAGCACCAGCCTTCCGACGATGCCGTGCGCGTCGCGGAAAGGTACGCCCTTCCTGACGAGGTAGTCGGCGGCGTCCGTCGCGTTGGAGTAGCCGCGCTTCGCGCTCGCGGCCATCCTGTCGGCGTTGAAATGCGTGCTCTTGAGCATCCCGCGCATCAGCGCGGCGCAGCCCTTGGCCGTGTCCACCGCGTCGAAGGCGAGCTCCTTGTCCTCCTGCATGTCCTTGTTGTACGCGAGGGGGATTCCCTTCATGACCGTCAGGAGCGACATCAGCGCGCCGTACACGCGCCCCGTCTTCCCGCGGATGAGCTCGGCGATGTCGGGATTTTTCTTCTGCGGCATGATGCTAGAGCCCGTGGCGAAGGTGTCGTCGAGCGTCACGAAGCCGTACTCGTCGCTGTTCCAGGTAATTATTTCCTCGGAGAGGCGCGAGAGGTGCATCATCATAATCGAAAGCGCGGAGAGGAACTCGATCACGTAGTCGCGGTCGGACACTCCGTCCATCGAATTGGCCGACGGCCCGTCGAAATCGAGGAGCCGCGCGGTGTAGCTGCGGTCTAGCGGGTAGGTCGTGCCCGCGAGGGCGCCGCTCCCTAAGGGGCAGACGTTCATCCTCTGCCTTATCGAGAAAATGCGCTCGCGGTCGCGCCGCAGCATCTCGAAATACGCGCCGAGGTGGTGCGCGAGCGTCACGGGCTGGGCCTTCTGCATATGCGTGAAGCCCGGCATGTACGTCCCGCGGTTCTCCTCCATTATCCCAAGTATAGTCTCAAGCAGGAGCCTTATCTCTTCCGCCGTCTCGTCGGCCTGCCGCCTGACGTAGAGGCGCATGTCGAGCGCGACCTGGTCGTTGCGGCTCCGCCCCGTGTGGAGCTTCTTGCCCGCCTCGCCGATGCGCTTCGTCAGCTCGGCCTCGACGAAGGAATGAATGTCCTCGCAGGAGAGATCTATCTCAAGCTTCCCCGAGGCGAGGTCCGCCCTTATGCCCTCAAGGCCGTCGAGTATCCGCCTGCCTTCCTCGTCAGTCAGGATGCCCTGCTTGGCGAGCATTTTCACATGCGCCTTGCTGCCCTCGATGTCCTCGGCCGCAAAGCGCCTGTCGAAGCCTATCGACTGGTTGAAGCTGTAGACGAGCCCGTCGGTATCCTGTGTGAAGCGTCCGCCCCAAAGCTGCGCCATAAGCACCTCCATAACCCGCGCTATTTTGAAAATAAATATTAAAGGGCTTCCCCGCCCTTTTTTCGCGCGTTTTCGGTCTTAGAGTTTAGCACACGCGTCCCGTTTTGAAAAGACGCAGCCGCAGTAGTCCTGGCGGTAGAGGCCGTGCTCCTTCGACAGCTCGATCGACCGCTTGTAGCCGTCCTTCTTCTTGAAGTCCGAGGGCAGGTAGGCCGCGCCCGTTTCTTCCTGCAGCTCAAAGCCGATTCGGTTTAAGGCTTCGGCGTCCTTCAGCGGCGAGAGCGTCAGCGTGGTCGCGAAGTAGTCGTAGCCTTCCGCCTTCGCCTTGTGCGCCGCGGCCCGAAGGCGCAGGCGATAGCACGCAAGGCACCGCTCGCCCCTCTCGGGGCATTCCTCAAGTCCCTTGGCTATCGCAAAGAAGCTCTTGGGGCCGTACTCTCCCGCCTCGAACCTCACGGGGTTTTCGTGGGGCTGCACTTTGGTGAGGCGGAGGAGCTCGTCCGCGCGCTTTCGGTATTCATTTTCATCGGTGATGTTCGGATTGAAATAATAGGCCGTGACCAGGAAATGCGGCGTCAGGACTTCGAGGCAGCTGGAGCTGCACGGGGCGCAGCAGCAGTGCAGGAGGAGCGTCGGGACGCGCCCGCGATCCTTTAAGGACGCTATGATGTTCTCCATTTCCCTGCAGTAATTGCGCTTGTTCGCCATCGTCTTGCTCCGTGAAAGAGTGCCTGCGCCTGCCGGCTTCGGCTACTCCCGCCGCCGCGCCGCTGCTCATCCTGCGTTAAGCGGAAGCCTGCCTTGCGCGGCCTGCATTAGGCCTGCTTCGTTATGCGCGCGCATCCCGCCGGCACCTTGCGTTGTGTGCCTGGCATCATGCGCCGGCTTTTTCGCCGGCTTTTTGCGTATGCTGTATGCGTTTTGCGTCTGCGGAGATTCTACCACCGCGGGCGGCAGGGCGCACTTTTATTTTGCCGCTTTTTAGAGCGGGCGGGCGCCGCCCCCGCAGGCATCGGTTCCGCCCATGCGTGGACGGCGGGATTGCACCTCGTCGCGCTCCGCTTCGGCTTTCATCGGTTCCGCCCATGCGTGGACGGCAGTACCCCTTCGCCTGTTCGTAGAGCACGGTAAGCGTCGGTTCCGCCCATGCGTGGACGGCGGCTTCTCAAAAGCGGCCGCGCCGATGGGCGGCTCACGGCTCCGTCGTCGAGGTGACGGCGCAGCCTCTTGATGCCCCCGCACGCAAAAAGGCCGGACGGCTGCCCGTCCGGTCTTTATCTTTTTCGTATGCGCCCCGCGGGGCTTTTTAATCAGTCTTCAGCATCGTTGATTTTCTTCTGCATGAACGCGCCGACGAGGTAGGCTACAGCGACGATAAAGCAGATGATGTTGTAAATGGAGAAGTTGATTCCGCCCTGGAAGAAGCTGCACACTGCTCCGATAATAAGGATGAATCCAAGGACGATACCGGCTACGGCCTTGCCCTTCATCGCCACGCGGTAGAAGATGAAGTTGATAAGGCCGCCGATTATCATGCCGACGCCCATGAAGATGAGGAGCATCTTGAGCTTATCCTCTGCGCTGCCCGCAAGCCTCTGCATTCCGACCATGTTCATGAGGACATCCGTATCGGTTCCCATGAACGCCTTTGCGATAGTCTTGCCCGTGTTGCCCGATACCAGGGTGATGATACCGATCACGATCTCGATAATGCCGAGAATAGCCTCGGCTATCGCGGAATACTTCCAAACATTGTTGACTTTGCTCTGCATAGCTTTAAGCCTCCGTGTAACTAGTGTTTCGGACCGGTGCGCGGCCCAAACTGCATTTTGTGCGCTGCGCCCTACGGCGCGTCACCCAACGGAATTATAGTAGTGCATAACGCACAAAAAATCAAGGCTGTCGGGCATCCGGCGGGATTTTACCCTTCATAATCGTGGGTATAAAAAACAGCCCCTCCTGCCCCCTGCGTGCCTTATTAAGCGCGCAGGGCGGGGGCTGCGTAATTTCGCGGGTAAATCACGCTCTTCTCTTCCTGAGAACAGCCGCGGCGCAGGCTGCCGCTGCCGCGATTGCGGCCGCAAAAAGCGGAGCGTTCGAGCTGTCGCCGGTCTGGATCGCCGGGATCGGCGTCGGGGTAGCGGTGGCGTTCACCGGAGCTGCGGTCGGGGCGACAGTCGCCGTCGGAGCCTGAGTGGCGGCTGCGGTCGGCGTAGCGGTGCTCGTCGGCGCAGGCGTCGCGGCTGCAGTCGGGGTCGCGGTGTTCGCCGGCGTGTTGGTTGCCGTCGGAGTGTTTGTCGCCGTCGGGGTCGATGTATTCGTCGGCGTCGGAGTGTCCGTTGCAGTCGGCGTTGCAGTGTTCGTTGCCGTCGGCGCGTTGGTTGCCGTCGGGGTCGATGTATTCGTCGGCGTCGGAGTGTCAGTTGCAGTCGGCGTCGCGGTGTTCGTCGGCGTGTTGGTCGCAGTCGGAGTGTTTGTCGCCGTCGGCGTCGATGTATTCGTCGGCGTCGGAGTGTCCGTTGCAGTCGGCGTCGCGGTGTTCGTCGGCGCATTTGTCGCCGTCGGCGTCGCAGTGTTCGTCGGCGTGTTGGTCGCCGTCGGAGTGTTTGTCGCCGTCGGCGTCGCGGTGTTCGTCGGCGTGTTGGTCGCCGTCGGAGTGTTTGTTGCCGTCGGCGTGTTGGTCGCCGTCGGCGTTGCAGTGTTCGTTGCCGTAGGCATCGGAGTGTCAGTCGCAGTCGGCGTCGGAGTTTCTGTTGCCGTAGGCGTCGTTGTCTCGGTCGCCGTCGGCGTCGGAGTTTCCGTAGCGGTCGGCACCGGCGTCTCGGTCGCGGCCGGCGTGTACGTCGGTGTCGGCGTCGCGTCCACGGGATTGCCGTAAGCGTAAATGACTGCATTTCCCATAGGGGCTTTCGCTATGGTAAGCCCCGCGCAGTCGCTCCAGCTGCCGTTCGCATAGTAGAACGACTCGCCCTCGCTGATCGACGCGGACTTCGTGTACTTCGTGTACGCGCGGGTCGTCCCCTCGGCGGAAACGATGTAGCGCCTTACGTAATCGCCGTCCGATATCGCCTGGTAGTTCCTGTAAACGACCGCGAACCTGCCTCCCGCACGAACCGTCACGGCCGACGAAAGCGCCAGCCTCCTGTACCCCGCGAGCTCCGTGCTGCCCGAGGCTTCGGCCGCGAGCGTGCCCGCTTCCGGATCCGTCCCGTCCCAGTCGTCGGGAAGGAGGTACACGCAGGCGTCGAACGACGAATCCGCGTCGGCGTAGATTCCGATCCTGTCCACGACGGTCTCTGCTTCCGCCGTGAAAATGTTAGCCGTCTTGACTCCCGCGCCCGTCTCGGAGGTCGACTTGAGCCTCTTGTAGACCGAATAGCCCGTCCTCGTGTGCGAGAAGACCACGGTGTCACAAAGCTCGCCCGCCGATACGACGCACGGCGTCCTCATGGACGCGTCGTCGTAGGAAAGCCAGCCGCAGCCGTTGTCGTTCGTCTCGACGCCGTAGCTGTTCTGCACGAGGAAGGCGCCCGCATTTTCCGAAAGCGTCTGCCTTTCGTCGTCCCATCCTACCAGGGTGACGGCATGGTCGATCAAGGGCCTGTCGCTCCCCTCTTCCCAGGCGCTGTACCAGGAGTAGGTATCGACGTCGTAGGAGGTCGCGGTGCCGATGAGGAGCGTGACCGCGCCGTAGTCGTAAATGGCCCGCTTCACGGCTCCCACCGCCTCGTACCACTCGTCGCTCTTCCACTGGCTGTATTCATCGGGGAAGTCCGCAAGGAAGAGGATGGCGTCGGCCTCGTATGCCGCGTCCGCCTCCTGCTCCGCGCTCAGCGCGTAAGAATCGGAATAGTCGTCGAAGGGATAGGAGGCCTCAAGCCCCATGCCGCGGTTCTCCATCATCGAAGATGCCGCGAAGCTGGGGTTGCCGCCGATCGTGTACCAGTTCAAGGGGGAGTTCGCGGAGAATCCCTCCGTGCCGCCCGCCTTCTCTTCGGTCTTGTAGGTCGTGTACCCGAGCTGCATCTCGGAGAGGTCGGCGCCCTCCGCTATGCCCTGCTTCCCGAGCGACATTTCATTCAAGGTCTGCATCGAGACGGCCCAGCAGAGCGTGCTGCTGCCCTGGTTCTTCACCGCGGACAGGTTGGAGGAGGTGTAGCTTGAATCAAGAATGGCCGCGTTCGAGGCAAAGCTAGAAGCGAGCTTTTTCCTGCCCGCGGGCGCGGCGGAAACGACGTCGTCCGCCTCCTCGGGCAGCTCGGCCAGTATCGCGCCGCTGCCGCTTTCGTCGATTTCGACCGTTCCCTCCGCCTCCTCGGCTATGAGCTCCGCGTCTGCCTTTACATTTTCAAGCGGCGCCGCCAAGAGCCCGGCCGCAAGAGCCGCTGCCATGACCGCCGCACGTATCCTGTTTCCCATACTGCCACCGCTGCCTTTCATCTTTGTCGCCGCGCCGCAGGCTTCCTAAGCCCGCCGCGGCGCATGCGCTTTGAGCCGCACGCGTCTTAAGCCTTCCGGCATTCATCATGCCCGCCCGTATCCGTGCCTTCCGCACGCCTTGACGCCCGCGGGCATGAACCGCGCCTATGCCGTGTGCCCTATCGTGCCCGCCGCACGCCTCAGGGCTTAATTGATGCCCCCGAAGCCAAAGAAAGCGGAAATCGATTTCCTCGATTCCCGCTTCATTAGCCTAGCCGATAGGGGAGTCGAACCCCTGTTTCCGCCGTGAGAGGGCGGCGTCTTAACCACTTGACCAACCGGCCTTACTCGCATGATGATACAGTACCTCTTTGGAAAAAGCAAGCACTTTTTTAAATAATTTTCGGCCACGCACCTCCTATAAATGCACATTACCATATACGCCGTTCAGTTCCGTCCTTGGCAACTGGCATTCTAATTGCAATCTAGTAGTTGTTCTACACGTAAATTTAATTCCACATCATACTCTTATGCGACCATTGTTTATCAAATCCGCTGCCACTCCGAATGGATACAACAACTGGATTAAGAAAATCCTTGATTATTCTTATTGCGGCATCAAATGTCATGGGATCGACAACGCTTTTATTTTTCAGAAAACCATTCCATCTGGCGGCTCTTGTATCATCCTCGATAAATTTTGCCTCAAATGCAACTATTTCATCGAACTTCATATGACGCTGTTTAAATGTCTCCACCAATGCCTCCTTCAATTCTGAGCCATTAAAATCCTTTCGCTCCGCCAATGAACAAATATCATAAAAGTCCTTCATCCTGCTGTTAGCTTCGCCAAGGCTTACGATTGCTTCGAATTTCTCAGCAATCATAGACTCCAAAGAATACACATAGAGTTTTGCGGGCTCGTCGTCCAATATCGCCGGGTAGTCCATACGGATCCTTTCCGGATAAATGCTATCTCCAAACCCTATGTCAATATGGACTGGGATACGCGTCCGATCCAAAAATGCCATAATCGAAACGTTAATTCCAGGATATTTCCTAAATTCTGTAATGTTTGAAACTTCCAGTGTATCGATGCCGAACACGATCGGGTCATCAGCTTTAATGCTGAAAATCTTCTCGAAAACATGTTTCATGCTTTCAGCCTCATTGGCAATGTTCATTCCGAGGAGATCTATATCCGTTGTTGCACGTGCAAAATCTTCTGTAAATATCCCGTATAACAGGATTCCCCCTTTCAATGTGAATCTATCCGCATATTCAGACACGGAAAGGCGATAGAGCGTTCGTTCAAGAACGTAAATAGTAAAAACGTCCTGTACCGTACGGCCAGCCGCCTTGGCATAATTTTTCAATCTTTCTTTGACTGAAGCGGCATTTCTCACAGAAGCACCTCCAGATACTGTTGAATCGTAGCCTTTACATGAAGGTCCTCCGCATATTTCATGAGTCGGTTAAGGTCGCGATCCGAATTTCGCACATAGCTTTTCAGCACTTCCGAAGCCACCTCTATTCCGAGTTTGTTTCGATAAAATACGACGTCACAAACTGTCTTTTCCTTGTCGTAAATCCTGAATGAATTTTCGCCTTCCTTGACTGTCACGATGCCCAGACTGTATCTGGATCCGCTCATACGATAGAACCTCATCGGCGGCCACTCCGGCGCAGCCGGCACCCGTGCGCTGCGCGGCAGCGCCACATCAACGCACGTCGGGCGGTGCGTAGTCAAATCGTAATAGACGGAAGCACTCAGCAGACACACCACGCCCCGCTCCGCATATGCCCTGACCGCATAAAAATCGTTGATTTCGCCGCTGTAATCAGCAATCTCATACCACTTCCGGTTAATTCTTGCAATATCGCCTTCAGCGGCCAGCTGCTTAATTTTATAATTCGAATATCCTGCTTCATGGAGATCCGAAACCGACACGAATTGCCTGTCTTTTGTACGGATGGACATAGTATCGCCTCCCTCGTTTATTTTATTAAATGCTTCCAGTTTTGTAAAGTTGGAATCATTTAGCTAAGCTTCAGAATCAGCACGCTCTTACTTCGGATGCACGTCCAAAAAGGTTCGAAGAAAGGTATCGCATGGGTTTGGTGTCTTTGACTGTTCCATCCACTGCCTGAAAAAGAAAAACCACAAACGCGTCTATAAGCGTTTGTGGTTTCTTACAAAAAGTAGCGAGGGGGGGACTTGAACCCTCGACACCGCGGGTATGAACCGCGTGCTCTAGCCAGCTGAGCTACCTCGCCTCATGCGC
>Ga0065709_1007162_pt1 | contig 15620 bp, 13 predicted proteins | sample Hoacrofraction14_2_FD_59096 | JGI IMG/M metagenome (GOLD analysis project Ga0065709, IMG submission 59096) | Hoatzin crop microbial communities from Cojedes, Venezuela, sample from fiber fraction 14 v1 | ecosystem: Host-associated > Birds > Digestive system > Esophagus > Crop | place: Venezuela...
GATATTTCTTCGTGAAGCATGTGGACTTCAGTCTTCTGATCGCCGGATCTTTACTGATGCCCATCGTCAGCCAGATCGGCGACCTTGCCTTTTCTTCCATCAAGAGAAGGTTCGGCATTAAGGATTTCGGCAATGCTTTTCCCGGTCATGGCGGCATATATGACCGGATTGACAGCCTGATCTTTACATTAATGATGTTCAACGGCCTGATGATTTTCTGGGGGTTCTGATGAAAAGACTGGTATTATTGGGAGCCACGGGCTCCATCGGTACGCAGACCATTGATGTGGTTCTGCAGCACCCGGATCTTTATGCCATCCGTGCTCTGTCCGCAGGACATAACGTGGACGGGTTGAGGGAGATCTTGAAGAAGATCGACTGCGATACCATCTGTATTGCCGAAGAGTCTGATGCGGAGGTTCTGAAAGCAGAATATCCGGAGAAGACGGTTTACTTTGGGGATGAAGGATTATTGGAATTAACTTCTTTGCCTGATTATGACCTTCTCGTCAATGCACTGGTAGGCTTTACCGGATTCTTACCTTCCCTACGGGGCATTGAGACAGGTCATGATGTGGCTCTTGCCAACAAGGAAACCTTAGTGGCAGGAGGAGAGCTGATCAATGAGGCTTTGAAGAAATACGGCAGGAAGCTGTACCCCATTGATTCCGAGCATTCTGCGATTTTCCAGTGCCTGCAGGGCAATGAAATGAAATCCGTATCGAAGCTGTGGGTTACCTGTTCCGGCGGTGCTTTCCGTAACAGGACAAGGGAAGAGCTGACGGATGTGACGCTGGCGGATGCTCTGGCACATCCCAACTGGTCCATGGGCGCGAAAATTACTGTGGATTGCGCGAATCTGATGAACAAGGGCTTTGAGGTCATGGAGGCACACTGGCTCTTTGACATGGATTATGATAAGATTTCCGTCGTCATGCATCCGGAGTCGGTGATTCATTCTGCGGTGGAATACTGCGATCACAGTATCATCGCCCAGCTTGGTGCGCCGGACATGCGTCTGCCGATTCAGTATGCATTGAGTGCGCCGGCACGTCTTCCGCTCATGGAAGAGAAGCCCATGGATTTCTATGACTTCAGCACTCTGCATTTTGCACGTCCTGATACGGAGCGTTTCCCTCTGCTTGCCTTAGCCTATGAGACAGGGAAAAAGGGAGGAAATCTTCCGGCGGTGATGAACGGGGCGAATGATATTGCCAATGCGGCGTTCCGGAATGGTGACATCCCGTTCCTCATGATTGAGGAAACGGTGGCTTCTGCAGTGAAGCATACGCCTTTCGAAGAGCTTTCTTCGGTGGAGGATCTTCTTCGTGCCAACCAGGCGGGAAGAGACTATGCGCTGCAGTACATAAAGGAGAAATCGGTTGAATGAGTAGTTTGATTACACTGTTATTGTTTCTGCTTCTCTTGTCGGTGATCATTGTGATCCATGAGTTTGGTCATCTGATGGCGGCGAAGCTGTTCCATGTCTTCTGCTATGAGTTTTCCTTCGGTATGGGACCTTTGATCTGGAAGAGGAAGACAGGGGAAACCCAGTATTCCATCCGTGCGGTTCCCATGGGAGGATTCGTCGCAATGGCCGGGGAAGCGGATGGAGATGAGGCGTATCCGGATGTGATTGTACCGGAGGGAAGACGTCTGCAGGATGTGCATCCGCTGAAGAAGATTGTGATCATGCTGGCGGGGGTGTTCAATAACTTCCTGCTTGCCTGGCTCTTATTTTCCATGGTGGTGCTGCACAGCGGGCAGATTCAGGTATCACCCAAGCCTGTGGTCAGTTCTGTTGTGGCAGGAACCCCTGCCGCAAAGGCAGGCTTTGAAGCAGGCGATGTGATTACGAAGATCGTCCGGGAGGACGGCTCTTCCGTCAAGCCCAGGAGCTTCCTGGACATGCAGGCATTCATTGCCCAGGGAGAAGGGGATCTGACCTTCTATGTGGACCGGGATGGTGAGTCTGTGGTTCTGGAAGTGACGCCTGAATTCAATGCGGAAGAGCAGGCATGGCGCATCGGCATTACCGGAACGGCAGCGGATGCGGTGGATGTGACGCTGGCCAACTGCTGGTACTACGGCGCCTATGAGATGGTGACGATCACAAGAGTCATGTTTACCACCATTGCAGGCCTGTTCCACGGCTCCGGCGTGGAACAGCTGTCAGGTCCCGTGGGCATTTATCAGGCCACGGAAACCTATGCGAGCATGGGCTTCTGGAGCTATCTGTTCCTGATTGCACAGCTTTCATTGAATGTGGGCATCTTCAACCTTCTGCCGCTGCCGATACTGGATGGCGGCCAGGTGGTGGTTACGGTCTGCGAATGGATTGCGCACCGTCAGCTGAGTGCGAAGGTGAAGCTTGCCATCAATGCGGCATGCTGGGTACTGATGCTGTCGCTGATGGTGTTTGTCACCTGGAACGATATTGCAAGGCTTTTGGGAATCGGATGATTTACGTAAAACAGGGGCACGTCTCCTGTTTTTTGCGGTATAATGGAACGCGTATGAAAAATTGGACAAGAACTCAGAAAATCCTGCTGGCGTGCATTCTGGCGCTGGTGCTGGTCATTGCGGCGGAAGCCGGTTTGTATTTTGTAAAGAAAAGCAATGGGGAAAAGGCGGAATCCACGCCTGCTGCGACTGCGGAAGTGACGGCAGAGCCGACAGCTTCTGCTTCTGCGGATCTTTCCCGCTCGAAAGTCAGCCTTGGAAGTTATAAAGCGTATAAGAGCACAAGTCTTGGCTTTGGGTTTATTGCGGCGGATATGACGGTGGATTCGAAGTATGATATTGATCTGTCTCTGTTTGAGACGGAGGAAAGCCTGAAGCTTTCCAATGCCTCCGCCTACAGGGANATGCTGGAAGATGCCGGATACGGTTCCTATATTGAAGGGACTGTGGAAGAGAAGATTGAAGGCAGTGATACGGAGTACAGCGTGAAGCTGTTTATTCCGGTGAAGGATTTAAGTCAGACGTCTTTGATTCTGTATTCGGATTTCGGAAAGAATGCGAAGTATACGATGCGTTTTAATGATGCGGAAGAGCTTGACGCAGAAGAAACTGCTGAGCCGACGTCAACACCCACTGCGGAAGCTGTTGTGGAGAATGAAGAGAAGACGTTTAAGATGACGGTGCTCGGGTCACTGGAGGTGTCTGGTGATGAAATGCTTTCGGACGGTATGTCCATGTCTCTGCCCAGTACCGCAAGAGTGTTTGCGTTCCGGATTCAGGCTGACTCTCTGACCAGTGATTCGGTTGTGGTGGAAGAGGCTCTTTTCCTTGCGAATAATGATGAGCTGTACAGCGCGGAGGGTGCGTCTGTCAGTTCCATGAAATATGAAAATCTCATCGGAAAGTCCATTGGTGAGGAAGAGGAAGGATATCTCTTCTTTATCGTGCTGGATCCGGAAAGGGAGATGACTGCGGATAATGGGATTCTGCAGGTGCGTCTTGCCGGAAGCGAGGAGTGGATTCTGGTGGATACGGAATAAGAACGAACGGGGGAATTTGATATGAAGAAATCGATGCGTGTGCTGCTTTCCGCCTTTCTGGCCTGCGGCATGTGTCTGAATGGGGTATATGCGGAAAGTGAGACGGAAGCGTCTCCCAGTCCTTCTCCCACAGCTTCAGCGGAAGTGGAGGAAGAGGATGATTCTCTGTATCCCATGGCATGCAAGGTGTATGAGGTGGATGATATTGAGAAGGACGGAAGCTTTTCTTCCGCAGGATGCTATGACACATATAAGGCGGCGAAGGCGGCCATGGAGAAGCGGGGCGATAATGCGGTGGTAAGGCACGGTAGTTCTTTATCTCCCACGAAGATTATTGCGATGAATTCCGGTGTGGCGTTTTCCTATCCGGCAAGAAGCGGTTCTGCCACTTTAAGCATTACCCAGTATTCCGGATCGAAGACGACCTATACCTCCCAGCACCGGGAGCTGCATTATTATGCGACGGATTCCTATGACGGCAAGGGCAATGGTACGGTGCACATCATGGTTTCCGGATTCAACGGGAAGGTTTCCCTGAAGAATGTGGATCTGGTGCCTTATGCTTTGATTGATGCGGGGGCGGCTGTGTATCTTGGAGGCAATGACGCAACGACGGCCAATGAGCAGCCTTTCTCCCTGAAGCCGAAGATCTCCTATTATGAGGTGAAGGTGAACGGGAATTACAGGGATCTGATTTTCCATTCCTTCAGCGGCTGGAATACCAATGGAAAAGACGGCTATGAGATCATGGGAGTTGCGGTGGGACCGGCGCCGGATTTCATGGAAGAGGGCGTGAAGTATTACAGCTGGAATGACGTGGACTATTATACGGACCGTGAGGCGACACAGCTTGCGGGCACGTACTATAACTACTATATGTTTGCGCCGTTAAGGACGAAGTCGAATATTTCCGCGGATGTTTACAACGGCTTCCTGACATCCAAGGGCTATGGGGAGTCTTCCAAGCTTTGGGATACGGGTGAAATCTTTCTGGAATGCCAGGAAGCGTACGGCATGAATGCGGCGATTGTGTTTGTGCAGGCCTGCGTGGAGGCGGCCTACGGCACCAGCTATTTTGCGACGGCGCGGAATAATCTCTTCGGATGGAATGCGGTGGATTCGGAGCCGGGAAGGGCTTCCTATTACAAGTCCATTGAGCAGGCGATTAAGGAACATATGGGCATTAACCTGAGAGGGTATATGTATACCAATGACACCAGATTCTTCGGCTCCCATCTTGGAAACAAGGGCAGCGGCATTTCTGTGAAGTATGCCTCTGCGCCCTACTATGGCGCAACCCTTGCGGCAGTGTGGTACAGCTTTGACAAGTATGCCAGCGGCAATGACGGAACGCTGACGGATTATGATTCCATGGGTCTGGGCGTGATTAGGACCTTTGGTGCGAAGGTGTATGATGAGATTGACGGCAGTGTGCTGTATACCATGGAATACGGTGCGACCTATCAGATCAATCATACGGTTTCGATTCTGGAGGAGAAGGACGGCTGGTACCGGATCCAGTCCACGAATTATCTGGATGAGGACGGTGTGGTGGATACGGCGGGAATGACCGCGTATCTTGAATATGACTGGGATGAGCAGTCTGTATGGATTTCGAAGGATGATGTGGAGCGGATCAATGATACGAAGGTGCCTGTGAACAATACGGTTCATCCGGTGACGATGTACCGTCTCTACAACCCGAATTCCGGCGAGCATTTCTATACGTCGGATACCAATGAGCGCGGGACGCTGATTGAGCTCGGCTGGATGGACGAGCTGATCGGATGGATTGCGCCGGATGCCTCTGAAACCCCTGTGTACCGTCTGTATAATAAGAATGCGGGCGATCATCACTATACGATGGATGTGAATGAAAGGGATACGCTGATTGAACTGGGCTGGAGTGATGAAGGCATCGGCTGGTACAGTGATGACAATGAGACGGTTCCTCTTTACAGGCAATATAATCCCAATGCGGTGTCGGGAAGCCATAACTACACCACGGACAAGCATGAGAATGATGTGCTGGTGGAGCTGGGCTGGAATGAAGAGGGCATCGGCTGGTATGCGATGGAGGCAGCTCCTGCAGTAAGTGAGGAAGAAAAGACGCCTGCGGCCACGGCGGAGCCTGAGGCTTCTGCGGCAGCAGTTTCCGAATAAATGACCAAACAGCTCTGCGGACTGGCAGGGCTGTTTTTCAAAGAGTTGACAGTCTGGTATAATTGTCGCTGTGTGGAGGATGTTATGATTGGTATGATAGTGACCGGGCATGGTCAGTTTGCCTCGGGGCTCACTTCTTCAGTGAAGCTTCTGGCAGGCATGCCTGAGAAATTCTGCGCTGTGGATTATCTGCAGGAGGATACGGCGGATGATCTGGAGGAGAAGCTGGAGGATGCGGTGGAGTCTCTGAAGGANTGTTCGGGGATTCTGATTTTAGCGGATCTTGCCGGCGGAACGCCTTTCAGGACGGCTGCGGATCTGATGGTGGAAAATGACGGGATTCCCATGCGTCTGATTGCAGGGGTGAATCTCGGCATGTTAATCCAGGCCAATATGGCAAGAGGCTATGTGGAGTCTCTGGATGATCTTTCGGAGATGGCTGTGGATGAAGGCAGAAAGCAGATTACGCTTCTGGAGAAAGAAGTGATTGAAGAAGGGAGACGGGAACGTGGCTGAGATCGTTCTGGCAAGAATTGATGCACGGCTGATTCACGGGCAGATTTATGCCCTGTGGTGCGCCGGTACGAAGGCGGATGTGATTGCGGTGGCTGACGATGATACGGCGGCTTCATCGTTTCAGCAGTCTTTGATGGATATGGCAGTGCCTGCAGGGGTGAAGACGGTGTATGTGTCCCTGCCGGAGGCGAAGGAGGTTCTTGAGGATCTGAAGGAAGAGAGAATCTTCCTGATTACCGCAAGTCCGGAAAATTTACTGACATTATTGGAAAACGGTCTTTCCGTCAGTGAATGCGTCATCGGGAATATGCCCATGGCAGAAGGAAAGCATCAGATCACACCGGCTGCTGCCGTGGATGAAAATGATATTCATGCGTTGAAGCGGATCCGGGACTATGGATGTGCATTAAGCATCCGGAAGCTGCCCGGTGATATCGGGGAAGATATTTCCCTGTTACTGGAAGAGGAGGTTTAATATGCAGTCAGTACTGCTTTGTATTCTGGTGATCGTACTTGCGATGGACCAGAGGGGCCTGACAGGTGTTCTGCACAGGCCGATTGCGGCATGCACGCTGGCGGGTCTCATCTTTGGGGATCCGGCGGCGGGTGCGCTGTACGGTGCGTCCATGGAGCTGACGCTCTGCGCTTTTGAGCAGGTGTCAGGAGAGATGGATGCGACAGGTTTCTACATCGGCGGAATCGCTGCGGTGATTCTTGCCTGCGGCTATGGCGCGGAAAGCGGAACAGCACTTTCCACCGGATATATTGCCGGAATTTTAGGAATCATGCTGAGCTCTGCGGTAAGCGTCATTGCAGCAGCGCTTTTACCTGCAGCCAGAAAAGCTGCGGAAGAGAGAAAGGAAGGAACACTGCTTGTTCTGACGGTTCTTCCCTCTCTTTTAAGAGGCATTCTCTTTGCGGTGATTGCGATGCTTACCTTACAGCAGGGAACGGATTTCTCCGTGGCGCTGAGTGTCTTTATGGACAGTTACAGCTGGCTTGCGGAATTCCTGCATGCGGCGGCGTACCTGATTCCCTGTGTGGGGTTTGCGGTATTGCTCAGAAATCTTTCCGCGGAGAAGGCATTTGAGGCTGTGATTCTCGGCGGTATTCTTTCCGCCATCCTTATGTCTCTGTTCAAGGAGAGCACGCTTCCTTTATGTGCGCTTGCCGGGTTTGCGCTTTCCATGTTCTTCGTCCATCAGTCTGAGACGGTCAGTACGCCTGCCATTGCGGAGAAGTCTTCCATGAAGACGGTTGACTGGAAGAAGCCGGCGGCGAAGAAAGAGGAAGTAAAGAAACCTGAATCAGTCAAAGCAGAAGTAAAGCAGACTGCAGAGGAAAAGGCTGAACCTGTGAAGGAAGAAGTCAAAGCAGCTGTTGAGGAAAAAACGGAAGCAGTTAAAGAAACAGTCAAAGACGTGAAGGAAAACGTTGAAGAGAAGGCGGAAGAAGTCAAAGAAACTGTGGAAGAAGTCAAAGAGACAGTCGAAGAAAAGGCTGAGGATGTTATCCAGACAGTCAAGCCTTCCGAAACGGTTGTGACGGAAACAGTGGATGAGAATGAGAAGCTCGTTGAGAAGGACGGGAAGAAGTATACGGAAAAGGGGGATGAAGTATGGTGGTAGGATTCGGTAAATATCAGAATACGAAAGAAGCGTATCCCCTGGATAAGAAGACGCTGCAGAAGGTGGCGCTGCGTTCCTTGATCGCTCCGTTAGGCAATAATGCGGAAACAGGTGATTCCGTGGGCTGGTGCTGGGCATTAACGCCGGCTTTGAAGAAGATCCATGAGAATGATGAGGATCTCTCGCTGTCCATGGGGCATAATCTGGAATTTGTGGATGCGGGGTATTTCATGAATACCTTCGCCATGGGTGTGACGCTTGCACTGGAAGTGCAGAAGGCGGATCTCACGGTGATCCGTTCCGCAAGGACTGCCGCCGCTTCCTTAAGCAAAGGGATCGGCAGAGGCATCTTTGTGTACCTGCTGATTCCGGTACTGGCTCTGGCTTTCAATACGGTGCTGATGAACGGCAGCTGGGCGTTTGCGGCAGTGTTTGCATTGATTGTGTTCGTGCTGTCCTTAATCGCAAGGTTTGCATTGATCCGCGTAGGATACCGCTATGGGACGCGTGCTGTGGAAAAGCTTTCCGCACAGAGTGACAGACTGATTAAGGCATGCCGGTATATGGGATTGTTTATGGTCGGTGCGCTCATTGTCTCCTGCGGATACATGTTTGTGCAGGAGCCGATTGGCCAGCTGTATTCCTATACGGCGTCCGATTCCTCCTATACTTTCAGCGTGTTCACCTATGCCAACCGGATTATCCCGGCACTGGTGTCGGTTCTGACCACGTGGCTCTGCTTCCATGGCATGAAGAAGAAAAACTGGTCAATTGCCAAGTGTGTGGTGGTGATTCTGCTCATCGCTTTTGCGGGAGCGTTCTTCCACATCTGGCCGGGTGTCTATGAATGTCCCGTCGCATGGCCCTGGGTGAGCTGATTCTTTCGAAAATTTAAAATTTTCTGAATCCCGGAAAAGTTTTTCGGGATTTTTTGATTTTTCCGCCAATAACAATATCAGGAGGTGATCAACATATGGCAATGATCAGAGAAATGCCCGCAAGCGAGAAGCCGCGGGAAAAGGCGAATCTTTACGGAATCCGTACGTTAAGCAACAGGGAACTGCTTTCCCTTGTGCTGAGGTCGGGTCCGCCCGGCACCAGTGTGCTGGAGATGGCGGATGAACTGCTTCATCTTGCCGGAGGAATGAAGGGGCTTGTGAGACTCAGCCCCGACCAGCTGAATTCCATCCGGGGAATCGGGGAAGTGAAGGCGCTGGAGCTGCTTGCGTCCTTTGAGATCGCAAGAAGGATTATGCTGGAGGAGACCATGAATAAGGACGTGGTGGAAAAGGCAGGAGATCTGGTGCAGTGGCTGAAGCTGGAAATCGGCCAGGATACCCAGGAGAAGTTCATGGTGGTGTATCTGGATGCCAACCGGCATATTCTGTCCTACAAGGTCCTTTTCATCGGAACGCTGAACAAGAGCTACGTCTTCCCCAGGGAGATCTTCAAGGAGGCACTGCTGAAAAACAGTCCTGCAGTGATTCTGGTCCATAATCATCCCGGAGGATCCATGGCTCCCTCGGATGCGGATCTTCAGCTGACGGAGAAGATTTTCCATCTTGCGAAGATGATGGATGTGGAGCTGCTGGACCATATCATTGTGTCCCAGGACGACTGGTATTCCTTCCGGACGGCAGGTATTCTGGAAAAGATGCAGTAGGAGGCTGCGCACTGTTCATTCAGTGCGCAGTTTTATGGTAGAATAAAGAACGTATGGGAAAGAACATGAGACATTTCAGAAAGATTCTGCGGGTTTTATTATGTGCCTGCCTTTTCTGTGCGTCTCTTACAGGATGCACAAAAGCGAAAAACCAGGCTGCCTATACGGTTTATCCGGTAGGGTATCTGATTGAACGGCTCGGCAATGGCCTTGTGGAAGCTGTTTCTGTGCAGGAAAGCGGCAGTGTGGTGCAGCGGGCGCAGGTGAAGGATAACTTTCAGGTGATTCTGGAAAACAGCGACGTGTTCTTTCATATCGGAAATCTGGAACCTTATTTGACGGTATACAGCGAAGAGATTTCAGCATCCAAGGTGACGGATGTGGATCTTTCCACACTGAATGCGGTATATGACTTCCAGCGGTATACAAGAATCACTTCCACGGACGGCGCCGTCACATGGACGGAAGAACCCTGGTATAACTCCGAAGTCTTTGATACGGTGGACATGGATGCCAAGGATCTGTACCTCTGGACGGATCCCATTGCCATGTTATCCATGGCAGGGGACATCCGGGACTGGCTGGTGAAAAGCTATCCGGATGACGCGTCCCTTGTCAACGAACGGTATGAAGAACTGAAGACGGATCTGATCAACCTTGACGCGCAGTATCAGTCCCTGGCGCAGTCTCTTGTGAACAACGGGCAGGTGATTAAGTTTGCGTCCATTACCGCATCCTTCGGCAACTGGCAGAAGACGTACGGCTTCCAGGTGTATCCCATCATGCTTTCCAAATACGGTGCTCTTCCCAGTGAAGAACAGCTGGCGGCGATTAAGGAAAGGCTCATTGCGGACAATGTGAAATACATCGTCTATGAACCGGATCTTTCCGAGGATATGATCGCTTTATATGATTCCCTGCAGGAGGAGCTTGGTCTTTCAAGAGTCGAGCTTTCCAACCTTCCGTTCCCGGATGAGGAGGAAGAGGATGAAGCACAGGACTATCTTTCCGTCATGTATGAGAATTATTCCAATCTGGAGATTATGAAGGAAAGCGCTGAATGATTGAAATATGACCGGCATATGCCGGTTTTGGTTTAGGAGGTTTTTTATGAAAAAATTACTGCTGGTGGACGGCAATTCCCTGCTGTTCCGTGCCTATTACGCCACAGCCTACGGACGTCCCATGACAGCCGCAGACGGAACACCCACAGGTGCCGTATTCGGCTTTGCAAATATGATGGAAAAGGTATTGAACCTTGTGAATCCGGATTCCGTGCTGGTGGCCTTTGATGCAGGCAAGCATACCTTCCGCCATGATCTTTATCCGGAGTACAAGGGCGGCAGAAAGCCCGCACCGGATGATCTGGTACCCCAGTTCGGCCTGGCCAGGGATTATCTCGATGCGTTTCATATCCGCTGGGTGGAGATGACTGACATTGAGGCGGATGACCTCATCGGCACGATGTCCAAAGTATCCACGGATTATGAGACTTCCATTCTCTCCAGCGACCATGACCTGCTGCAGCTGGTGGATGAGAGCACTACGGTGCTGATGATGAAAAAAGGCATCTCTGAATTTGATGAAGTGACGCCCGCATGGCTGAAGGAAAACATGGGCATCGTTCCTCTGCAGATCATAGACATGAAAGGCCTCATGGGAGATTCCTCCGATAATATCCCCGGTATTCCCGGCGTGGGAGAAAAGACTGCTTTGAAGCTGTTAGCAGAATACGGGACGGTGGAGAATGTGCTGGACCATACGGATGATCTGAAAGGCGCACTGCAGAAGAAGGTGATTGCAGGACATGATTCCGCATTAATGTCCAAAAAGCTTGCGGCAATCAAGCGGGATGTGGAGCTGGACTTCGGACCGGAAGACTGCGTCTTTGAGCCGGATTATGACAGCCTGATGACATTCTTCCGTTCCCTGAATATGAACTCTCTTGTGAAGAAGTATGAGGGGAAAGAAACGGTGAAGAAAAATAAATCAGATGTGAATGATAATACCGATCTGAATACTCTGATTGACAATGTGATTCCCGATGCAAAAGAATTGATACGTGAGAAAGTGACATCTGTACTGGAATCTCTGCTTTGTGCGGGTACCGCCGTCTTTACCGACGGCACAAAAGACCCTTTCATGTCTGCGGAAATCCATGGCTTTGCCTTAAGCAATGGCAGTCATTCCGTATACATTGCATTGGAAGATGCGAAGAAAGATGATGCTTTTAAAGAGTGGCTGAAAGGCTCGGACCAGAAGATCACCTGGGATGCCAAGCGNGCCATGCATNTGCTGGAGAATGAAGGTCTGGAAGGAAGCTTTTCGGATGATGTGATGATTATGGCTTCACTGGCAGATTCTACATTAACGAGTAATGAGAAGATCATGGAACGGTATGGTCTTTCTCTGGAGTGCTCCTATGAAGACGTTTACGGCAAGCCCAATAAGCCTGTGCTTCTTGTGGAAGAAGAAAAGCAGGTCCTGTATGCCTGCGGGTTTGCGGAGAATATCCTGAAGCTCTTTGCAGAGACGGATCCTGTGATTGAGGAAGAGGGCATGCACAGTCTGTATCATGACATGGAAATGCCGTTGACTTCCATTCTCTGCCGTATGGAGAAGGAAGGCATCTATTGCGACATAGAGACGCTGGATGAGATTGCGGATAAGACAAAAGGAATCATCGACGGGGAAGCCGCGGAGATTTACAGACAGGCGGGGAAGGAGTTCAATATCAATTCCCCCAAGCAGCTGGCGGAGGTGCTTTATGATGACATGGGGCTTCCTTCAGGAAAGAAGCGGAGCACGTCTGCGGATCATCTGGAGAAGCTGCAGCCTCTGCATCCGGTGATTGATCATATTCTTTCCTACCGGAAGTATTCGAAGATTTACAGCACCTATGCGGAAGGNCTGAAGAAGTATATTTTCAAGGACGGGAAGATTCATACGATTTACAACCAGGCGGCCACCCAGACAGGAAGACTTTCCTCCAGTGAGCCGAACCTGCAGAATATCAGCGTCAGGGATGAGGAGGGCCGTGAAATCCGGAAGGCTTTCCTGCCTTCGGAAGGATGCGTATTAATCTCCAGTGACTACCATCAGATTGAACTGAGAATGCTTGCGCATATGGCGGATGAAAAGAGTCTGATTGAAGCGTTCAATGAAGGCATTGACATTCATACGAAGACTGCCATGGATGTGTTCGGCGTATCCCAGGATGAGGTGACGCCTCTCATGAGACGGCAGGCAAAGACTGTCAACTTCGGCATTGTCTACGGTATTTCCGACTTCGGTCTTTCAGAGCAGCTGGGTGTTCCGGTGAAGGAAGCACGGGATTTCATTGAGACCTATTATGAGAAGTATCCGGGTATAAGGACGTATATGGATTCGCTGGTGAAAGACTGCGAGAAGAACGGGTATGTGAAGACTTTGTGCGGCAGGCGCCGTGAGATTCCTGAGATCCATGATAAGAACCGGATGGTAAGGGAGTTCGGCAAGCGGGCTGCCATGAATGCGCCCATTCAGGGAAGTGCGGCGGATCTGATTAAGCTGGCGATGATTAAAGTGGACGCGGAAATGACAAAGCGTCAGGTGAAGAGCCGTATGATCCTTCAGGTGCATGATGAGCTGATTTTTGATGTGCCGGAGGAGGAAGTGGAGATGATGAAGGAGCTGATCAACGATGCCATGGTTACTGCCATGGAGCTGAAGGTTCCTCTGACGGCGGAATGTGCGGTCGGAAAGACCTGGTATGAGGCAAAGTGATGAAGCGGATCGGTATTACAGGAACCATAGCGTCAGGCAAGACGTCTTTATGCATTCTTCTGAAGAGACATGGCTTTGCGGTGTTCAACAGCGACCGGTATGCGGGCATGTGTCTCCATGCGGGCAATCCGGTGTTTGAAAAGATCGTGGAGAATTTCTCTGAGGATATTCTGGATGAAACAGGTGACGTGGACCGGAAGAAGATGGCGTCCATTGTTTTTCAGGATGAAGAAAAGCGTCTTCTCCTGAATTCTTTAGTGCATCCTTATGTCAGGGAAGGCATGGAGAAGTTCTTTGAGAACCAGAAGGGAAAGTTTGCCTTTGCGGAAGTGCCGCTGTTATTTGAGGCGGGCATGGAGGATGCGTTTGATGAGATCTGCGTCGTCACCTGTTCCTATGAGACGGCGGTGAAGCGGATGATGGAAGACCGGGATTATACAAGGGAAGAGGCGGACAGACGCTACAATTCCCAGTATGATCCGGAGTATCAGAAGAGCCATGCGGATACGGTGATTGAAAACGACGGGACGCTGACGGAGCTGAATGAGAAAGTCAATGAATGGCTGAAGAAGCTGAGAAGGGAAAAGAGAGGCGCATAGTCATGGAACTGAAAACGAAGGATGTGTATCGTGTCGTCTGTCCCTATGGGCTTTCGGAAGACTCCCTGGGGGCTTTAATGCAGCTGTATCAGCCGCTGGTCGGCGGGGATGGGATTCTGGTGTATCTGACCATGCTGTCGGAAAGCAGGCTTGCCAGGACTGTGGAAAGCCATCAGAGGCTTCTTTCCATTATGAATCTTGATATCATGGCCTTTGAAAAGGCCAGGGTGAAGCTGGAGGAATACCGGCTTCTCAATACCTATGTGAAGGAAGGGGAATCCAGGAACAGCTATCTGTATCTCCTGCATACGCCTATGAATGCCTCTGACTTTTTCGCTGCGGGCGTTTATGCAAGAAGATATGTGTCCATGGTGGGAGACAGGCAGGCGGATGTGACGAAGGGCCGCATGGATGCGGGCAGCTTTACGTCCGAAGGCTATCAGGATATTACCCGTCAGGTGAAGTATGTCCATGAGGATCCGGTGGACCGGGAGGTGAATTATACGACCGTGAAGCCGAAGCTCACTTTCTCTGAAGAAGATGATTCCATTTCCTTTGATTACAGCAGGTTTCTTGCGACGACGACGGCGCTTGTGTTTCCTGTGGAACTCAGGACGCAGGAGAATATGTACTTAATCGGCAAGGTGGCCACGGTATACGGCCTTTCTGCGGATACGATGCGGGTGCTGACCGCAAGGTGCGTGAACCTGGAGAAGATGGAATTTGACGGAGAACGGCTGAAGGCTCTTGCAAGAAGGAGGCAGCCGGAGGAGACTGCGTCAAAGGATCCGTATCAGCTTTCTCCCATTTCTTTCCTGCAGTCGCGTCAGAATGGTGCGGCGGTATCATTGACAGAGAGCCGGATGCTGGAGGATCTTTCCCTGAAGATGCATTTTCCAAATGAAGTGATCAATGTGATGATTGAGTATATTCTCCGGATTTCCAACAACCGGCTGAATCCGAAGTTTGTGGATATGGTGGCCGGCGAATGGGCAAGGGACAACGTGAAGACAAAAGAGCAGGCGCTTGCGGAGATTGCCAAGAAGCCGGTCAATCATAACAGGCGTTCTTCCTCCACCATCAGTGTGGAGCTGCCGGAGTATTACCAGAAGAAGGAAGAGACGGAGAAGAAGGAAAGAAAGCAGGCCAGTGCGGAGAAGCTGGAGGAGATCCGGCGGAAGCAGGATGCGATGAAGAAGGGAGGCAGCCATGGCGGATGAGTTGAAAAGGATGAATATTAAAGAGATCAGCGGCAGCCAGGGTGAAAAAATGCAGAAACAGACCGATGACCTGATTGCGTCTTTGAAGCAGAACAGAGCTGTGGCTTCTTTACTGCAGAAGAAGGAGATGCCTTCCGATATCATTGAGAAATATCCCTGGAAGCTGAAGCGGTTTGCGGACGGGGTTTCGTTATGTTCCGGATGCGAAGGTCTTGGATACTGCAGACAGGCGAAGAAGGGGTATCTGGAGGATCTGGAGTATGACGGAATCATGCAGAGTGTGCTGTCGCCCTGCCGGTATATGAAGAAGAAGCTGGAGGAAGAGGCGCATCTTTCCAATTATCTGGTTTCGGATTTACCCAGGCACCTGGCATCGGTGTCCTTTGAAGGGATTACGGATACGGATGATGAGTATGTGACGGTGCTTGGCAAGGCGATGGATGCCTGCAGTGAGATGAAGGGGCTGTATCTTTACGGGACCCTTGGGACCGGGAAGACGTATCTTGCGGCATGCGCATGCAATTATCATGCAAGGAATGGGAAGAAGGTGGCTTTTGTGCATT
>Ga0065709_1006219_pt1 | contig 15588 bp, 9 predicted proteins | sample Hoacrofraction14_2_FD_59096 | JGI IMG/M metagenome (GOLD analysis project Ga0065709, IMG submission 59096) | Hoatzin crop microbial communities from Cojedes, Venezuela, sample from fiber fraction 14 v1 | ecosystem: Host-associated > Birds > Digestive system > Esophagus > Crop | place: Venezuela...
GCTATCTGCCTGTGGGAAACCCATTCCCAGTAGCGTTAGCAGGATGATTAGGTGGGACATTTATAAAGTGACTTGCAGCTTATTTCAATGGTACAAGAATGAAATCAAGTTGTGCTGTGCTATAATAGGCCAATTCATACTGCCCATTAGACTCGGAACGTATTACGTAGTCATCGAAATGTACCTCGTATGACCCAAGGTCGTCAGAGCCTTCTTTAATGGTATACGTTATGGTTGAATCATCTGTCTTGGAACCCGTATTAATATTGATAGTTCCGTATGAGCCAACATTACCAGTAATTGTGATACCATTCTGCTTCTTAATGGTTTCTGTCACAGTCTTTTCTGTAGTTCCATCAACTTCGTATGCGTGAATGTTGAATATAGTAGATTCTTTAACAGGGTTCCAAGAGTTGAATTTCAAAGGAGTAGGAAGATAATACCATTTTGGCTGTAAGTCATCAACACTAGGTTTGTAGACGTACTTTCTTGCAGAAACAGTAGTTTTATGGTAGAAAGTCCTTTTAACAACACTAAGGTCGAAAATTTCTTGTCCACTTACAGGAATCACGTTTTCGTTTAGAACTTTCATGGAACCAGTACTATCAATTGTGGTAGCGTAGAGTTTTATTTCAAACTGTCCATCGCTCCATAGAGCGTCGAGAAGAGCTGACTCTGAACTATAATCTGAATTTTTCTTGGTAACGGAACTTACGGTAGGGTCATCATCGTCAATACAAGTGGTAGTGTTTAACCTAATAGCCAATACGGATTCTCTTATTTTAGGATTCAACACACCAATTGTTTCTCCTTTTCGTAGCCCAAAGTATATATAACTCCTTTGTGCGCTATAAGTGTCATCGCCGTATTCATTCCAGGCTGTTACAGCCTCGGGACACAAAGAGGCAAATGAAGCAGTATCAACATAATTACTTCCAGGAGTAGTCGTTAAGTATACGTACGATACAGTTGGTGTAACTTTGGTGTTTGTAGGACGGAACGCATCATCGGAGAAATCATAGGTATATGCTTCTGCTTTTGTCGCTGGAGATACAAGTTTCATACGCTCGTTGTTTTTTACGATGATTGTAGGGAAGGTTGGGAGTAGGTCTGATTCCACTTCATCAACAAGTTCACCATCTTGATAAATGCTGTGCGTGCTTTTGCCATCTTCGTAGCCGACTACGATGTCGCTATCGGAAGTATCCCAAGAGTTTACATCAAATCCTCCTAACCACTCCCAAGCTGGTACGGATATGTTGAGGAGCGGGAGTTTATCCTCAATTCTAGACAAGGTAGATTCTGTCGTATAAGCAAGTAAACACTGACGGAAGGTTACGCCTTCTGCAACTTCAAGGTCTTTTACAAAAGGATAGAATACGTCATAATCCTTGTCAAATTTTTGTAAGGCCTGACTTTTTATGAATGCTCTTACATCTTCGCTATTAGAAACAGCCTTGGAGAGAATCTTTACAAATTCTGTTTTGACCTCTATTGAATCATTTTCAGTAGAACTTACTGTGGGATTTTCTTTGTTACATGCTACAAGCAATACAATAGCACTAAATGCTAATTGAAATATTTTTTTCATGATTATAATGATTAAGGTTTATGCTAATGTTATATAATGTTGAATGTAGGCTTTATATTTCAAATTCGCCATAGTATTGAGCGCCATTGGATAGGGTAAAGTAGATTGTATAGAACCCTGCGGTTCCTGAGATTGGGAGGATTTGTGTGCCAACAGCACCGCTGATAGTCCCTGATAGGTATTCTCCTGTGGACTGATTGTTGACTTCAACATCTACGCTTTCGAGTTCCGAGGTGAAGGTCACGAAGATGCTGGATAAGTTGGATTCGTAATAGCAAGAAATTAGGATAGACGCTGGAGTGCGTTTTGTTTTGCCATTGTCAGGACTGTAGATATAAGAAACAGGAATGAGTACATTGTCAACCAGTTGGTTGCCAAGCACTCGGGGGGGGGGTAAAGATAAGCGCTAAAAGAAACGCAAAAGTTAACTTTTTCATAGTGATTAATTTTTAAAATTTCACGAGGCAAAGTTCGGGGCTTTAAACCTCATTTCAAAAAATTAATCCTCACTTTGAGAAAGTTAACTAATTGATAATCAATGGTGAATTTTACTAAATTCTCATTACGGGAATGGGGAATCTCACTCTTGTTTGTTTTTTATCATTTTTGTTAGCCAAGGACCAAGATTTCCGTCATGAATATTGAGACCTAATTTAGATCGGATACTAGAGTAGATGTTATAAATACTTTTCTTTCCTATCATGTCTGGAAGTTCTTTTCCTGTACACCCTAACAAAATAAGATAGCAAACCCCAACTTCGTATTCTGAAAGATTGTAAAGTTTTAGTTTATTATAGCCGTCATTATCGTAGACTGAAAATAATGTTGCCATATTTTCAACGAACTCTTTCTTGTCTTCAGCGACATTTGCAAGTTTTTTGACTGCGTTTTTTTCGGACAACCCAGTCGAACCAGGAGAAATCGCCTGAAGGAGAAGAGTAATTTTATTGATAAAGATGTCTCTGTGATAACTTGTTTCTTGACCCTTTTTATTTGTATCTTCCTGCAAGTACTTAAACTCTTGTTGTAGCAACTTGTATTGTTGAACGAGAATAGCATTCTCCTTGTTTTTTCTTCTTACAAACAGAACGACGTACATAAGAACTGAAAGAAGAACGATTATTGCAATTAAACTTATATAAACCTGCCGTTGTCTAAGAAGTTTAATTTTAAACTTATCTTCCAAAGCAACGAGCTCATTATCGAAGGCATATATGTTTGAGGCATCCTGAAGTTCTACATATTCGTGGAGGTCATGGTATGCGCCATCAATGTCTCCTTTTAAGGCTTCAAGTTCCGATTTGTAGTAATAGATAGCAGAAGGTATATACGTTCCGTTAGAGTCCAGTTCTAGTTTGTTTAGCATTTCTGAAGCTTTCTCCACATTCTTAATTTTAAGAAAGCCTCTTAAAGCGAATAATAAATTATAATCTTCTGGAGAGGAAGTGTATAAATTAAGGGTATCGACAAACCCTGGCGTAATCTCGTTGGTTGTCAAATTATATTCAAGACACGTTTGTAGATAGTACGATTGTAGCCAGGCGTCTCTGTCACTTTCTGGAATATTTGTCTCAAATTCATTGAGATATTTTTTGTATTCTTGTAAATCTCCATTTAGGATGCATTTAAAAGCTAGGTCGAGCAGAGACGCTCCGTAATCGTAGGTGTCTCCAGAGAGTTTAGCGGCCTCACATTCTTTTTTAGTAGCATCAAAAGCTTTTTTCCTTGATATCGTATTGTGGTAGACCCGGTTTAATCCTGCATATAACTTGGTGTGGTAGTTTATTGGAGCGTACTTTTTGTGTTCTTCAGCCTTTAAGAAAGCCTCAATGGCCTCTTTGAAATTTCCTGCGTTCTCATAGATTCGCCCGAGATAAAAGTTAGACATAAACTTATCCAAACCTTTGCGTAGGGGTGAATTATAGTACTCCACCGCAGGCTCTATGATGCTAATGTCGGTGGTGTCAATGTAATTCTTATCCAAAGCCATAGCATAGAGCAGTGAGAACTTTGCCTTGTCAGCCTTGGATGCACGGCTATTTTCTGATGTGATGTTGGCTTTGATAGCCTCAAGGTTAGCCAGAGCATTATCTGGACGGTCCTGAATGTAGCTTTCTATATCGGCAAGTTGGTTGCGTGTAGGGTTACCGCTACATGCTGCGGCGAGTAGCGTAACAACGAAAACCTGTATCAATTTCCCAATTTTCATAACTTTACAAAAATAGCCAAAAATACCTTGTTTGATGCTAAATATATGCTTATAATTTGCCAGAAGTTGTGAATTTTAGCAACTTCTGGCAAATTATAAGCACTAGTTAAACAAGTCATCCAAAGTTACCTGACACTGAGCAATATCTGAATAAGTATTGATTTTCAGGCCTTTAGAAGTTATTAAAGTAAGCAAAATAGCCTTTGATGTTGATGTTTCTTCGATAAAAGACTCTATCTTGTTTTCAAGTTTTTCGCTATACTGTTTATCAATAGTGAATTCTTTTCGGGAAAACTTCATCTCGCATAGATTTATGCAATCATCCTTACGGTCAATTACCATGTCAATCTGGGCTGATTCTCCTCTCCATGAAGTTATGTTTGTTCGAACTCCAGAGATTCCTAGTGCATTCAGAATTTGGTCGGAATGGTTCAAGCAGAGAATTTCAAACGAAAGTCCAGCCCAAGTGTTTCTCTCGGGGGTGTTAAGAGAGTTTGACCAGAAATGTTTATCAGTATATTCTTGGGAGTCAATGAATTTATAATAAAAGAGAGTGTACGGGTCTGTCAGTTGATATACTTTATTTCGTGTTTTAGACTTAAAGTCCAAATAAGAACGGATAAATCCACACTTCTCAAGGTCCTTAAGTACTTTAGTAAGCGCTGAACCGGATTTAATCTTCAAGGTCGTCGTTAATTCCTTTCTGGTAAGCCCTTGGCCTTTCTTGTTAATGGCTCGAACAACATTTAAATACAATTCAGTATTTTTGAAGAGGGCGGAATAAAGATTGTCAAACTCATTTCGCATTTGTCCTCCCTCATCAAAGAATAGCTTATCAATATTCTGATTGATAGGGACGCCTTTCTCTATATAATCAAGATAGTAAGGAATTCCGCCCATAATCATATAATATTCTGCTATTTGATAGCGTGAAAGGACAATTTTCCTTGATTTGAAATATTGCTCACATTCCGACAAAGTAAAAGGCTTGAGCAGAATTTTATTTGTAAGTCTATTGTGCAGACCACCTTTATTATTGATTAACTTGTCCATCATCCATGATGTGGAGGACCCACAAACAACCAATACTATATCCCTGCGAGCGCTAGCCCACTCATTCCAAAAGTGCTCCAACGCCTGTATGAATCCTGCACGTGCCGTGTCCATCCAAGGAAGTTCATCCAAGAAGACCACTTTTCTTTTAGTGGCACTCTTATCTAAAATATCACTTAGTTGTTCAAAAGAATCCAACCAAGTCCTCGCTTGCTTGATTTCTTTGCCAGCAAAGCGTCTAAGCGCAAGATTAAAGTTCTTAAGTTGCGCACGCGTTTTACTATTAGCTAACCCGGTACACTTAAACGAAAAGTTGTTGTCAAAGAACTCTCTTACAAGGTATGTTTTGCCAACTCTTCTACGCCCATATATTGCAACGAACTCAGACCTGCCGGAAGTTGCAACCCTATTAAGACTGGATATTTCAGCCTTTCGCCCTATTATATTTGATGTCATACGTCTTATAATTTGCCACAAATATATAAATTTTACAACTTCTGGCAAAATATAAGTGCTTAAAATTGGATGTATAAATTCTCTTCTTTCATAATGGTCCGAAAATAGCCAAAAATTACGAAAATTAAAATTGCCAAAATCTGCACTCTAACACTGTCTGTTCGTGTTTTCGTAAATTTATTTTTTGCCAAACGTTGAATTTTTTCGCACGTTTGGCAGAAAATAGCGCCTTGTTGGATGTCGAAAAAGTGCTTATAATTTGCCAGAAGTTGCAAAAATTCATAACTTCTGGCAAATTATAAGCACTAAACTAGCGCGAATATCGGGGTGGATTCTAGAATATGAACCCAATGCGGAGTTTGCACTCAGGAGCTAGGTCTGCGCCCTCCACAATGTCTCCAATTCTGATTCCCATGATCCCTTCTCCGAACCAGTGCTTACCCCATGTTCTTCGTATGCCGTAGCATGGTGATACAAAGCACATCGTGTCTTCAAAGTCGGAATACACTCTTATTGCAACGGATACGAAGTCTGATGAGTTGTTGTGCGTGTCCCTTCCCATGGCAATTCTTCGACCCATGCTGGTGTAGAATCGAGGTTCGATTGTGGCCGCGGGCTGTATGGTAGTGCTAAATGAAAACCCCGAGACGTTACAATTGTACGACGTTGTAATATCTAGCATTCCCAGTCGGCCGACGATCGAGAATCTATCTCCAAGCCTCTGTTCGTAGGAGTATTCTGCTCCAATTGTGGTGACAGATATAGAGTGGTTTGACCTGACTCCGTCGGTCTGCGAATCATCTTTAGAGTTCGCGGATGCTATATGGCATACTGCCAAAAGGATAAGTAGTAAAACTGTTTTCTTCATACTACAAAGTTATGTTAAAAAAGTCTTACTTGTATGAAAAAAAGTTTGTGAAATCAATTTGTAACTAATTGATAATCAATAGGGTTTAGTGGAAAAAGTTTAAGAAGGGTCTTCTAAAGTTTGAGAGTATAGTTTATTGATGTAGTTGGACAGGTTAGTATCGTTAGGTTTGAGGCCAAGTTTAGCCCTAATGATGGAGTTGATTTGATAAAAATCCTTGCGGTCAATGATGTCGCCTACCTCTGAGGACCTAAAGCCGAGAGTGTATAGGCAACAGTAGCCAATTTCTGAATTTGACAGATTGGCTTCTTTTAGTTTGTTGTAGAATGTTTCGTTGCGAAGGGAGTAAAAATCAGCAATGCATTCTATCAATTCGTGCTTGTCCTTTATTCTCTCGGACAATTCCGAGATAAAAGCTTGTTCTGGGTTCTTTTTACCGGAAGAGAAAGCAGATATAAGCGTGCTAATCCTTTTCGTAATCCCTTCCGAAAGGCGTTTTTTCTCTTCGTCAGACCTTTTATTGTTCTCAACTAGATTTGCGATTTCTTCGCGTGTAAGTTCAAACTCATGCCTTAGAATGAGGTTTTCCTTTCGTCTCTGTCGGTATTTAAGAATAAAGAATCCAGCAAGTATAATGGCGATACTAGCCGTAATAATTCCATAAACCAGCTGTTTTTGTTTCATGAGTTTAACTTTAAACTTATCTTCCAATGCAACTAGCTCGTTATCAAGGGCATATATATTTGAAGCATCCTGTAGTTCTACATATTCATTTAGGTCATGGTATGCGCCATCCATGTCCCCTTTTAAGGCCTCAAGTTCCGATTTGTAGTAATAGATAGCAGATGGTGTGTACGTTCCGCTAGAGTCCTGTTCGAGTTTGTTTAGCATTTCGGTGGCTTTCTCTACGTCTTTAATTTGAAGAAAGCCCCTTAAGCAGAATAAAAAATTACAATCTTCTGGAGACGAACAGTAAAGATTAAGAGTGTCGGCAAATCCTTGCGTTATATTGTTGGTCGCCAAATTATATTCAAGACATGTTTTTAGGTAGTACGCTTGTAGCCAAGTATCTCTATTGCTTTCTGTAATACTTGTTTCAAATTCATTAAGATATTTTTTGTATTCTTGTATGTCACCATTAAATAGACATTGAAAGGCGAGGTCGAGCAAGACAACTCCGTAATCGTAAGTGTCTCCGGAGAGTTTGGCGGATTCACATTCTTTTTTAGTGGCATCAATAGCCTTTTTGGTGGACATTGTTTGGCTATAAACTCGATTTAGCCCTGCATATAGTTTGGTGTGATAGTTTATCGGTGCGGACTTTTTGTGCTCTTCGGCCTTAAGGAAGGCCTCTATGGCCTCTTTGAAATTGCCTGCGTTCTCGTAGATTCGTCCGAGATAAAAGTTGGACATAAACTTATACAAACCTTTACGTAGAGCTGAGTTATAGTACTCCACCGCAGGCTCTATGATGCTTATGTCTGTCGTGTCAATGTAGTTCTTGTCCAGAGCCATGGCATAGAGCAATGAGAACTTTGCCTTGTCGGCCTTGGATGCGCGGCTATTCTCTGATGTGATGTTGGCTTTGATTGCCTCGAGGTTAACCAGAGCGCTATCTGGACGGTCCTGAATGTAGCTTTCTATATCGGCAAGTTGGTTGCGTGTAGGGTTACCGCTACATGCTGCGGCGAGTAGCGTAATGATGAAAATCTTTATGAGAGCTTTGAGTTTCATAAAGAGGTGATTTGGGCGGTAAGCCTTACGAAGTCCTCGACACTTAGGCGCTCGGCGCGGAGGTCGAAGATGGGGTCCGTGGTGTCAAGTCCTTCGGGTAGAATGGGCTTCAAGGCGTTGCGGAGAGTCTTGCGGCGCTGGTTGAAGGCGGTTTTTACCACGGCTCTGAACTTCTTTTCGTCTACGCCTAGTTCGGTTCTGTCGTTGCGCTTTAGGCGGATGACGGCAGACCTTACTTTGGGTGGTGGAGCGAAGGCACCTGGCTCTACGGTGAACAGGTACTCAATGTCGTACCAGGCCTGGAGGAGCACGCTGAGGATGCCGTAGGTCTTGCTGCCGGGCTTTTCAGCGATGCGCTCTGCGACTTCCTTTTGGACCATGCAGACGACTTCGGGGACTAAGTCCTTGTCGTCCAATATCTTAAAGAATATCTGCGAGGAGATATTGTAGGGGAAGTTGCCAATGACGCGGTATGGGCCGTTGAAGAAGCGGTGGATGTCGAGCTTGAGGTAATCTGCCTGGATGAGGTTGCCCTGCATGCCGTTGAAGTGGGTGAGGAGGTAGTTGACACTTTCCTCGTCCAGTTCTACCATCTTTAGGTCAATGTCTTCGCGCTTGAGCAGGTACTGGGTGAGGACACCCATGCCTGGGCCAATCTCTAGAACGTTGCGGGTGCTGTTCTGCGAAAGGGCCCCTACGATGCGCTGTGCGGCGTTTTGGTCCACCAAAAAGTGTTGGCCTAGGGATTTTTTTGCTCGTACTTCCATAATATCTGTAAAGGTATCTGCAAAATTAGTAAAAAATCCTCTGTATCTATGTTTTAGGATTTTGATTGTTGGTTGTATTGTTGGTTGTATTGTTGGTTGTATTGTTGTTAATTATGTGATTTAAATTATTTGATTTGAATTATTCATTTTAAATAATTTATTTTGAATAATCTTTGGAATTGCTTATTTTTGAAAAAGAATGTGCCATTACAAGCTGGTAGAAAAGACATTATGGCTGGAAAACAATTAGAAGATACCCCGCTGCTGAAGCAGTATTTTGCAACCAAGGCGCAACACCCGGAGGCGATTCTGTTCTACAGGGTGGGAGATTTTTATGAGACATACGGTGAAGATGCGGTGACTGCCAGCAAGGTGCTGGGGATAGTGCAGACGCGTCGCTCCAACGGGGATAAGGGCGATGTGCCTATGGCCGGAGTGCCCCATCATGCGCTGCAGCAGTATCTGCCCAAGCTGGTGCGTGCTGGGTTCAAGGTGGCCATCTGCGACCAGCTGGAGGACCCGAAACTGGCAACTGGTAAGCTGGTGAAGAGGGGATTGACCGAGATTCTGACGCCTGGCATCTCCTTTAGCGATGGGGTACTAGACCAGAAGGAGCACAACTTCCTCTGCGGGCTTACCTTTGACAATGATACCTGCGGTGCGGCCTTTCTGGATGTGTCTACGGGCACTTTCCGTGTGGCGCAGGGGAGTCTGGACTACATTGGAACCCTGATATCTTCGTTTGACCCCAAGGAGATTGTGACCCAGCGGGATTGCGTCAGGGGCGTCAAGGAACGCTACGGCGACAACTACTATATTACCGCTCTGGACGAGTGGGCGTTTGTGTATGATGCCGCCTCCGAGAAACTCCGCAAACAGCTTGGTGTTGAGACACTTAAGGGCTTCGGCGTTGAGGTGTTTCCTCTGGCCGTATGCTCTGCAGGAGCGCTGGTGTTCTATCTTGAACAGACCCAGCATGTGGGGCTTAAGAACATCTGCTCCATCTCCCGAATAGATGAGGGCAAGTTTGTGTGGATGGACAGGTTTACCGTCCGCAACCTTGAGGTGTTCGGCTCCAATGCGGGCAAGGATGGGGTGAGTCTGGTGGATGTGATTGACCGCTGCTGCTCCCCGATGGGGTCCCGTATGCTGCGGAGCTGGCTGGCGATGCCGATTATGGATAGAGCCGCACTGAACGACCGTTACGATGTGGTGCAATTCTTCTATGACAATGAGGAGGCTCTGGGGCATCTGCGCTCGCTGATTGGAGATGTTGGCGACCTCGAAAGAATCCTCTCCCGTGCTGCTACGGGCAAGATTCAGCCGCGCGAGATGATGCAGCTGAAGCGGAGTCTGGCGCAGATGGAGCCGATTAAGGAACTTTGCTCCTCGGCCGGTGTGCCCGCTATTGATAAGTTGGCGAAGGGGATGAAGAACTGTAACTCCTTGCTGCAGAAGATATCACGCACGATGGACGAGAACCCTGCCGCCCAGCTGGGCAAGGGCGATGTGATTGCCCCTGGGGTTAACAAGGAGTTGGATGAACTTAGGGATATCTCCCGAGGTGGCAAGGACTATCTGCTTGAACTTCAGAAGCGTGAGTCCGAGAGGACAGGCATTGGTTCGCTGAAAATCGGCTACAACAATGTGTTCGGCTACTATATCGAGGTGCGTAATTCCGCCAAGGACCTTGTGCCACCCGAGTGGCATCGCAAGCAGACTCTGGTGAACGCCGAGCGTTACATTACCGAGGAACTCAAGGAGTACGAGGAGAAGATTGTAACGGCCGAGAGCAGTATCTATGAGCTTGAGAGTCAGATATATACATCTCTGATTATGGAGATTCAGAAGGGGATTCGCGATATTCAGCGCAACTGCCAGATTGTGGCGCAACTCGATGTGCTGGGTGGCTTTGCAATCCAGGCGATTGACCGCCATTATTGCCGTCCTGAGGTTGGTAACGGCAGCGTTCTGGACATCAAGGCTGGTCGCCATCCCGTGATTGAGACCCTGATGGCTCCGGGTGAGGAGTATGTGCCCAATGACATCCACATGGACTCGTCTTCCACCCAGATTATCATCCTGACTGGTCCGAACATGGCTGGTAAGTCCGCTCTGCTGCGCCAGACTGCGCTCATCGTGCTTATGGCCCAGATTGGATCGTTTGTGCCCGCCGAGAGTGCCTCGTTTGGGTATTTCGACAAGATTTTTACCCGCGTGGGTGCTACCGATAACATCTCCCGCGGGGAGTCTACCTTCATGGTGGAGATGCTTGAGACAGCGATGATTATGCACAATCTGAGTGCGCGTTCCCTGGTACTTCTCGATGAAATTGGCCGTGGTACATCCACCTACGATGGCATGAGCATCGCCCGCGCCCTGGTGGAGTACATTCACGAGAAGGGCAAGGGCGCTAAGACTCTGTTTGCAACCCATTATCACGAACTGAACGACCTTGAGGAAATCTACCCTAGGGTCAAGAACTACCATATCGCAATCAAGGAAGTCGGCAAGGATGTAATCTTCCTTCGCAAACTCACCGAGGGCGGTGTCAGCCACAGTTTCGGTATCCATGTGGCCCGTCTGGCAGGCATGCCCAAGGAGATTGTGCAGAGTGCCGAGCGCACCCTCAAGGAGCTGGAACGCAAGGAGAATAGCGTCAAGGCCGTTGCAAAGACCGGCAAGGTTGAGGAAGATGGTAGCGTGCAGCTGAGCTTCTTCCAGCTCGACGACCCCACCCTCGCCACCATTCGCGCCGAGCTCGAGGCCGCCGACCTCAACAACATGACTCCCATGCAGGCCTTCGACCTGTTGCGCCAAATGAAAAAGGAGATTGGCTTGTAACAGCCAATCTCCTTATTTAGTCTCCTAGTATTTTCGTATGAGAACTACTCCTTCACCGTGCTGGCGAGGAAGAGTTCGTCCATCTGCACCTGGTCAATCTGCGAAGGAGAATCAATCATCACATCGCGACCCTGATTGTTCTTAGGGAATGCGATGTAGTCGCGGATTGTCTCCTGACCGCCGAACAGGGCGCACATTCTATCGAATCCGAATGCCAGACCTCCGTGAGGGGGAGCACCGAACTTGAAGGCGTTGATGATGAAGCCGAACTTGTATTCTGCTTCCTCCTTACCGATTCCAAGCACCTGGAACATACGCTCCTGAACATCTGCGTTGTGGATACGGATGCTACCGCCACCCAGTTCGTTTCCGTTCAGTACGAAGTCGTATGCGTTAGCGCAAACGCGCTCAAGGTCTTCCTTTTTGTCGGAGTAGAACCAGTGCTCATGCTCAGGCTTAGGTGCGGTGAAGGGGTGATGCATTGCGTAGAAGCGACCATCCTCCTCGCTCCATTCGAGCAGAGGGAAGTCCACAATCCAGAGCGGTGCGAACACCTTCGGGTCACGCATACCAAGGCGGTTAGCCATCTCGAGACGGAGAACGCCCAGCATGGTCTGGGTCTTACGCTTGTCGCCACAAAGTACGAGAACGAGGTCGCCGGTCTTAGCCTCAACAGCCTCGGCGATTGCCTTAAGTTCGTCAGGAGTATAGAATTTGTCAACGCTGGACTTAATGCTGCCATCAGCGTTTAACTTAATGTAAACCAAGCCCTTAGCACCAACCTGAGGACGCTTTACCCACTCGGTAAGAGCATCGAGGTCTTTGCGAGAGTAGTCAGCCTTGCCTTCAACTGCGATGGCACCAACATAAGGCACGCTATCGAATACGCCAAATCCATGGCCCTGAGCCAGAGATGTAATCTCGTGAATCTTCATGCCAAAGCGTACATCGGGCTTATCGGAACCGTAGTTGTCCATAGCATCGTACCAGCTCATGCGGGGCAGAGGGTTGGGGATGTCGACATTCAGCACATTCTTAAACAGGGTGCGCATCATGCCCTCGAACATGTTCAGAACATCCTCCTGCTCCACGAATGACATCTCGCAGTCAATCTGGGTGAACTCGGGCTGACGGTCGGCACGAAGGTCCTCGTCGCGGAAGCAGCGAACAATCTGGAAGTAGCGGTCATAGCCAGCCACCATAAGCAGCTGCTTGAAGGTCTGAGGGCTCTGAGGCAGAGCGTAGAACTGACCAGGATTCATACGGGAAGGTACCACGAAGTCGCGTGCGCCTTCAGGTGTAGACTTAATCAGATAAGGGGTCTCAATCTCAAGGAAACCATTGGCATCCAAGTAGTTACGGCACTCGTGCGCAATCCTGTGACGGAGCTGCAGGGCCCTCTTGAGCGGTCCACGACGCAGGTCCAGATAACGATACTTTGCGCGGATATCCTCGCCACCATCGCTATTGTCCTCGATGGTGAAAGGAGGAGTAAGGCTCTTGTTCAGAACGGTAATCTTGCTGAGCTTAATCTCAACATCGCCTGTGTCCATCTTGGGGTTCTTGCTCTGGCGCTCAACCACCTCACCTACTGCCTGAATCACGAATTCACGGCCAAGCGAGTTGGCAACATCAACCAGTTCAGCGGGAGCCTCGGCATCCACAACCAACTGGGTGATGCCATAACGGTCACGCAAATCAATAAAGGTCATTCCGCCGAGCTTACGGGCACGCTGTACCCATCCGGCAAGTGTAACTGTTTGTCCTACATTGGCAATGCGGAGTTCCCCGCAAGTATGAGTTCTGTACATATCTGAAATGTTTTAGCCTGCAAAAATAATAAAAATATAGGCATCTTAGCCTAGAAAGTCAATATATAATCTTCCTCATCGCGGAAGCCGTTGCACTTTTCGATAAAGGTTTTCATCTCATAGAAACTTCCCTGGATGTTGTAACTGAACTCCCGAACACGCAGCATAGCCTTAATCAGGGTCTCAGGATTGTCGTAGCGGGATAGTTGCCTTAGAGCCCCAAGATAATCTGGACGAAACACGGTTGGGATAATAACCTTGGACTGGCCACTGTGTACAAGTTCAGCATTCATCATGATTCTTGAAATGCGGCCATTCCCATCGTCAAAAGGATGCACCTCGCTGATGAGAAACAGCATAAACACAGCCTTTGAGAATGGATGGCGTAAAGCGGTATATATCTCAAATCCCTTCTTCAAAGTCCCCCTGACGAGCGTGTAGTCCACAAAATGCGTTTGTCCAGCCCTATTGTTCTGCATCTTGAACTGCCCAGGATTCGCATTCTTTCGTGCGGACAACATTATGGCATGTCGCCTCTGCAAAATCTCTATAAATTCCTCAAAAGAATTAGGTACAATGGCCATTTCCTTCTTATTTGAACAAATATCGAAAGTCCCAAGAATGTCGTGACTGTCCGCATTTCTGGCAGGCATTGGTGTTTTGGTATCGATAATCTTTTTTGCATCGTCCAACTCAAACTCTGTCCCCTCTATGTAGTTTGAAAAGTAGCTCTCAAAAAAGGCAAAATTCACAAACTCAAAATCGCCCTTGTTCGGTTCAATCAAATCGGGGAAAGCCCTGTCATTCAGCGCTTTCATCAGAATCAAGAACAACTCCAAACGCTTGTTATCGTACGGCTCTCCAAGGATTCTTGCCTCAGCCAATGGGGATTTAATAATGTCGCTCGTATTGGTGTTAAGAAGCGCCCCAATGATGTGGTTTAATTTGCTAAATTCCTTCTCCATCCCCAACACAGGAGCGATTTTCCTTGCCTCATCCCTGATTTTATTCAACGCCGCCTCCCCGCCTGTTCGCAGCATTATTTCCAGTTTCTCCTCAATCTTATCCTGCTCAAGGTTCTTGTTGCCTTTGGCCTGTTCTAGGTTTTCCAGATAAGTTCTAGCTGTTCCCGATATATAAAGGCCATCCAAAAAAGGATAATCTCCATCTATCGGTGCACTGCCATTAATTAGATGCACAGTGATTCCAGCGAGAGCGACACTCTTGCTATACTTATAAGTTAGGTAAATATCTCCAGATTCTGTAGGGCGACATTCGAAGGCACTCCTGTGGCTAAGGATAGCCTTAGGAAATAAGTGTCCAAGGATTGTGAACAGGTTACGCCTAACAATATTTTCTGGCGTATCGTTTGAATTTGTTGTATATACCCTCGGGGCAATCTTTATTAGTTTACCCTCTTTTTTACCCTTAGCAATCCAGTAGCTCTCTGCGCTACTTTGAGACGCAAAGATGATTTCCCGGTTATTAAAATCTGTCGCCATCTATAAAAATTTTCCACAAAATTAGGATATTTTATAGAAATTTTCCACAAAATGGCGAAAATTTATAAATATTTTCCACAAAAATTTATTTGATCATATGCCTACGGAAATCGTAGGAGGCGAAGTAACTGTCCTGTAGTTCCTTGCTTAAGAAGGATTGCTGGATTAGTTGTTTTACTTCGGGGTGCTCGGCCGTCATAAAGTTGAGCGACCTTTCGACAACCTTCTCGTTGAGGCCTATTCTGCGGCCAAACTCTTCAAAGTCGGCTCTTTCTACCCAACGGACATCTGATAGGGACATTCCTTCCTTGAACAGGCCCTTTTCTAGTGCAAATATACTTGGTTTGCCAAGGTGCAAGGACGTGTTGATTAGGTCGTAGGCGGGGGCTAGGCGGTATTCTGAGCCCTGTTTTAGCAGGGCGAAGTTCTTGAGATGGGCATCATCGTTTAGGAACAGGAAGTTGAATACAATGATATTGAAGAACTTAAGGATTTCTACCGAAGGAGCCTTTACATAGCGGGCAATAATCTCGGCGCATTCTTCGTAACTGGAATTGCGGTACTTGTAATCGCTGCCACCATTCGCTTTGGTATAGCCACCCAAGGCCGCGAAGTCTTCCTGAGGCAGTTTATGTCCGTATTTGTCGAAGTCAAACCTTCGTGTAAAGTAGGCTTCGCTATCATCTTCATAGAAGCAAAGCCCATTTGCGGCTGTTTCAATCTTAAAGACTTGAGATGCAATCTGCATCGTAA
>Ga0065709_1029609_pt1 | contig 15580 bp, 13 predicted proteins | sample Hoacrofraction14_2_FD_59096 | JGI IMG/M metagenome (GOLD analysis project Ga0065709, IMG submission 59096) | Hoatzin crop microbial communities from Cojedes, Venezuela, sample from fiber fraction 14 v1 | ecosystem: Host-associated > Birds > Digestive system > Esophagus > Crop | place: Venezuela...
CAGCTGACGCGCTGGATTTGCGACTGCGAAAAGGCGGCGGGGTAGGAGAAGCGGCGGTGGTTGAAGACGTAATATCCGCTCACGGTCAGCATACGCTGCTCCACCTGTCCGCTCACGATTTCGCTCTCTTCGCCGCCCCAACTCATCGTGCCGGTGTAAGAATTTACGCGTGCAAACACGGCATCCACGCCGAAGCGATTGGAGTAGGTGTTGGCGTTTAGTTCGAAGTCGTTATATTTCCCCAGCAGCTTCAGCGGATTGATAGCCAGCCCGGCAGCAATTCCTTTGTAACTGGCTGCAACGCTGATGGTTGCTTTCATGTCGGAACCAATGTCGGTGCTGAATTTCGTATCGTTTTGTTTACCCTTCACCACGACGCGTGAACCCGACTGATTGAGCCGGATTTTGATGGTCAGATCTTCTTTCGGACGACCCACATACGCCGTGTCGAAGCGTTCTGCCACTGCCGCCGAAGTGGTCAGCAGCAGGGCCAGCGCGATAGTCGTTCGCTTCAAAATTTCTGTCATGCGTCAATGGTTTGTGAGAGGGTGGGGGAGTGGGGTGGTTTGCAACCGCAGCCTTACCGATATTCTTCCGTTTGTACTTTTATGTTGAACAAATATTTGTAACTTTGTTCGATACCGCTGGACAAATTGATTAATGTGCCTCAAGCCAGTTGTTGCCCCAACCGCTGTCGGCCACGAGCGGAACGCGCAGACTGATAGCGCCTTGCATCTCGTCGAGCACAATGCGCTCCACCTGCTCCTTCTCCTCAGGGAAAACAGAGAAGTTCAGTTCGTCGTGCACCTGCAAAATCATCTTCGAGCGGATGCCTTCCTCTTGGAAACGCTTGAAAATGCGCGACATAGCCACTTTGATGATGTCGGCGGCTGTACCCTGAATGGGCGCGTTGATGGCGTTTCGCTCCGAGAAATTTCTCACTGTCGCGTTGCGCGAATTGATGTCCGGCAGGTAGCGACGACGGCCGTAGAGCGTCTCCACATATCCCTGTTCGTGGGCCAGTTGTTTTTGCGCCTCCATATATTCGTGTACCTTCGGGAAACTTTGGAAGTAGCCGTCTATCAGTTCTTTAGCCTCTTCGCGACTAATCTCCAAACGCTCCGCCAGACCGAAAGCGGTGATGCCGTAAATAATGCCGAAGTTGGCGCGCTTGGCACGCGTGCGTTCGTCGCGACTCACCGCATCGACCTCCTTATGATAGATTTTCGCAGCGGTAGCCGCGTGGATGTCGTAGCCGCTGCGGAACGCCTCAATCATGTTTTCGTCGCCGCTCAGATGCGCCATCACGCGAAGTTCTATCTGACTATAGTCTGCCGAAAAAAACAGACAATTTGGCTCTGGTACGAAAGCTTTTCTAATCTCTTTTCCGTCCTCACCGCGCACAGGAATATTTTGCAGGTTCGGGTCGCTGCTCGACAGACGTCCGGTTGCCGTAGTGGCTTGATTGAAGGTTGTGTGTATGTGGCCCGTTCGTGGGTTTATCAGAGAGGGTAGGGCATCGACGTAAGTACTCAACAGTTTCTTTAGTCCTCTGTATTCTAATATCTTATCTACAATCTCGTGCTTATGCTTCAGCGACTGCAACACCTCTTCGTTGGTGACGTATTGCCCCGTTTTGGTTTTCTTCGGTTTCTCGAGCAATTTCAATCTTCCGAACAACACTTCGCCCACCTGACGAGGCGAGGAGATGTTGAATGGGCTACCAGCCAGGGCATAAATTCGTTCTTCGGTTTCCACTAATCTCGTGGTCAAAACTTTTGACGTTTCCTTTAGCGACTCGGCATCGAGACGTACTCCCGTCAACTCCATCTCCGCCAGCACGGGCATCAGTGGCATTTCTATTTCGCGGAAAAGGCGTTCGGCTGCTGTCCCTTTCAGTTTTTCCTCCAGTAACTGCTTCAGTTGCAGGGTGATGTCGGCATCTTCACAGGCATATTCATACACCTTTTCCGGCTCCAAATCGCGCATATTCTTTTGCTGTTTTCCGCGCGGCCCAATCAGTTCGTCTATATGTATCGTCTTGTAGTTTAGCAGCACCTCCGCCATGTAATCCATTCCATGATGCAGCTCCGGTTGCAGAACGTAGTGGGCCAGCATCGTGTCGAACATCTCGCCCTTCAACGTAACGTCATATTTCCGAAGCACCTCGTAATCATATTTCAGGTTCTGCCCGATTTTCAAAATCCGTGGGTCTTCATACGCGGTTTTAAAGATATTAACAATTCTTGTTGCTTCTTCACGATTTGGGGGAATGGGGACATAAAATGCCTCGTGAGGGTTCGTCGAGAAGCTCAAACCCACCAATTCGGCATCGATGGCATTGGTAGAAGTCGTTTCTGTGTCTAGACTGAGAAAATCTTTTGTACGAAAAAAATCACAAATTTCGCGCATTTCTTTCTCGTTTTCAACTAGTTTGTATTTGTGTGGTGTCGTTTTTAGGCTCTCAAAACTCGTGTTTTTTTCGGTTTCCGTCTCCTCGGTTGGAAAAAATCCAAAGAGATCGGGCTGTTTTGGAGTGTTTTCCTCCTTTTTTTCATACAGCCTCATGATGCGATCCGTGATGCCTTTGAACTCCAGTTCGTCGAGTTTCTTCCGGAGTGCATCGAGGTCGGGACGTTTCACCTTCAGTGCGTCGAGGTCGAGTTCTATGGGGACATCGGTTCTGATGGTCGCGAGATATTTCGAGAAGAGTATCTGCTCGCGATTTGTCTCCACGTTCTCTTTAAGTTTTCCTTTAAGTTCGCTAACATGGGCAATCAAATTCTCGATGGAATCGTAAGTTTTGATTAAATTTGCTGCCGTCTTCTGCCCCACGCCAGGACATCCGGGTATGTTGTCGGACGAGTCGCCCATCAGTCCGAGCAAGTCTATCACCTGTTCGGGTCGCTGAACGTTGAATTTCTCCGTGATTTGCTTCGGCCCCCATATTTCGTATCCACTGGAGTTGCTCGGGCGATACATAAAGACGTTTTGCCGAACCAGTTGACCGTAGTCCTTGTCAGGCGTGAGCATATAGGTCTCAATCTCCATTTTTGCCGATTTCATCGACAAAGTTCCGATTACATCGTCGGCCTCGAACCCCTTGACTTCCAGCACAGGGATGCCGTAGCACTGGAGTATTTCTTTGATGATTGGCACAGAGAGTTTGATGTCCTCTGGGGCTGCCTGACGTTGCGCCTTATACTCAGGAAACTCTATGTGGCGGAATGTCGGTCCTTCCGGGTCGAATGCCACACCGAGATAATCGGGATTTTCCTTCGAGAGAACCTCGTTGAGCGTGTTCAGAAATCCCATAATTGCCGATGTGTTCTGACCCTTTGAATTGATTCTCGGGTTGCGCAGAAACACATAGTACGCACGATAAATGAGCGAATATGCGTCAAAAAGAAATAGTTTTTTCATGCCTTCTTTATTTTTTCTGCTCAAAATTACGAATTTTCTTGCAATTATCCCAACTTTTCACTAATTTTGTATCAAAATTAAATGTCAATGGATACTCTGACAGCTATCAGGAAGCCTATAGAAACAGAATTAGCCGATTTCATCGGACTTTTCAACCAACAGTTGACCCACACTGACGCGTTGCTCTCGCAGTCGCTCGAGCATCTTCGTAAGCGTGGCGGCAAGCGTATGCGTCCCATTCTAGTGTTGCTCATGGCGAAAAACTTTGGGGGCGTTTCCGATGTCACCCTGCGTTCGGCCGTCGGACTGGAACTGCTTCACACGGCCTCGCTGGTTCATGATGACGTGGTGGATGAAAGCGCGGAAAGGCGCGGACAGGCCTCGCTCAACGCTACTTATAATAATAAGGTGGCGGTTCTGGTGGGAGATTATCTGCTATCGACGGCACTTTACAACGTCTCCCTTACGCGCGATAACACCATCGTGGAATCGCTTGCCGAACTGGGTAGGACGCTGGCTCGTGGTGAGATTTTGCAACTTTCGAATATCAGCAATCATGAGATTTCCGAAGAGGTTTATTACGACGTTATAAAGATGAAAACGGCGGCGCTTTTCGAGTCGTGCGCTTCCATCGGTGCAAGGTCGGCAAATGCCGATGAAATGGCCATAAAAAAAGCTGCCCGTTTCGGACAGCTGCTCGGAATAATGTTCCAAATTCGTGATGACATCTTCGATTATTTCGACTCTCAAGAGATTGGGAAACCGACAGGCAACGACATGGCCGAGGGAAAACTGACGCTTCCAGTGATTTACGCGCTTCAGACCACGCAAAATCCAGAGATGAAAGCACTTGCGAAAAAGGTGAAGATGGGTACAATTTCGCCCGATGAAATCGCCCGTTTAGTGTTTTTCACCAAGACGGCTGGTGGTATTGAATATGCTCAAAAACGAATGCTTGACTTCCGCGCCGACGCAAACAATTTTATCGATGAATGCGTGGAAAACGAGGAAATCAAGCAGTCGCTGACGGCCTATCTCGATTATATCATAGAGCGTACCAAGTAGGAGATTTTGTTTAGAAGAATTTGATTTCTTCCCCTTGACACTCACTCAACAAAAGATTGGCGAGACGACTGGTTCCCAATCGGAACCACTTGTTTGTCAGCCACTTCTCGCCCAAAACTTCTTTTACGATGGTGTAGTAGATCAGTGCGTCCATCACGGTGTTGATACCGCCGGCGGGCTTGAAACCAATCTGGATGCCTGTCTCGTCGTAGTATTCTTTGATGGCCTGACACATCACGAAAGCGGCCTCTGGCGTTGCTGAAATCTTCTCCTTGCCAGTGCTGGTTTTGATGTAATCTGCGCCCGAATACATCGATAAAATCGACGCTTTTTTCACGTTCGAGAGTGTGCCGAGGTCGCCAGTTTCAAGGATTACTTTCATCGCTTTTTCGCCACAGACTGCCTTCAGTTCCTGAATGTCGTCGCTCACACTCTCGTAGTCGCCGCTGAGGAACTTGCCTACGGGCATCACGATGTCAATCTCCGTGGCACCGTCTTTCAGTGCAAGTGCCGTTTCGGCAACCTTGACCTCTATCAGTGCTTGGGAACTGGGAAAACTGCCCGATACGCATGCCACTTCAACGCCCTCTACCTCAAGACTTTCGCTCACAATCTTAGCGAAACAGGGATAGACGCATATCGTGGCGACGTGAGGCATGTCGGGATAGGTGTCCTCAAACTGATTTACGCGCTCCGTGAATGCCAAAATCGACTCGTCGCTGTCGGTCGTGTGGAGCGACGTAAGTTCCACACTGCCAAACAGAAAGCGTTTCACCTCGCGTGTGTCGTTTTCGTGAACTTTTTCAGCGATAATCTTCTTCACTGCCTCACGCACTTCCTCCTCGTTTACCTCGCAGTTGTACTTGCTCAGTGCCTCTTCTTGCTTGCTTTTTTGCGGTGCATGATGATGCTCATGCTCGTGGTCATGATGATGTTCTGCCATGATTTTTTATGCTTTTAGTTTCGGATTTTCTATGTGACGAAGCAGGTCGCGCTGCGTCTTTTTTCTTATATTTTTCTCGAATTCATCGGTCAAATCGATGCCTGTTTGGTTGGCCAGACAGATGAGAACCCACAGCACATCGGCCATCTCTTCGCCGAGATTTTCTTTCTCACCAGCCTTGAAGCTCTGGTCGCCATATCTGCGAGCCACGACGCGTGCCAGTTCGCCAACTTCTTCCGTCAGGCATGCCATATTTGTCAGTTCGGAGAAGTAGCGCACTCCATACTCCTTAATCCATTGATCTACCCTCTGTTGGGCCTCTTTTATCGTCATATTTCTCTATTCTTTGTTTTTCGTATCCATGCAAATCGTAACAGGGCCGTCGTTCACGAGTTCCACCTTCATATCGGCTCCAAACTCACCTGTTCCGACAGGTTTTCCTAGGGCAACACTCATTTTTTCCACGAATTCATCGTAAAGTGGCACGCTGATTTCATGTTTTGCAGCGCGCAACCAAGAGGGTCTATTCCCTTTTTTATATGACGCAAAGAGCGTGAACTGGCTGATGACAAGAATATCACCTCCGATGTCCTGTATCGAACGGTTCATCACGCCCTGTTCGTCGTCGAAGACGCGCAGTCCTATAATCTTCCTCACGAGCCAATCAACGTCACTGTCGTCGTCGCTTTCTTCGATGCCCACAAGCACCAAAAACCCCGATTTAATCGAGGATTTTACCGCTCCGCCTATCTCGACCGATGCCCTTGATACCCTTTGGATAACTACTCTCATAGTGCAAAATTACGAAAATTATTCCAGATTGTTACTTTTCTCCTCAAAATATTCTTTTATTATTTTTGCTTTTGATGCTCCAATTATTTCGGTAAGCGTCTCTGTGTCAGCTACTTTTATCTGTTTTACGCTCTTTAGACGTTTAAGGAGCAACTCTTTGGTCTTGGGGCCAATGCCTTTGATGTCGTCCAATTCGCTGTGCAGGGCATGCTTCGAACGTTTGTCGCGGTGGAATGTGATGGCGAAGCGGTGTACCTCGTCTTGCATCCGTGTTAACAGGTGAAATAGCTCGCTGTCCGTTTTCATACCCACAACTACTGGTGGGTTTCCGTAGAGTAACTCGTTGGTTCTGTGGCGATTATCCTTTGCTAGACCTGCTATTGGAATGGTTAAATTCAGTTCATCTTCAACCACCTCTCTGATGATTTCCATCTGACCTTTTCCGCCGTCGGCGATGATGAGGTCGGGTAGGGGAGAATCTTCATCTATGAGTCTGGTGTAACGGCGACGCACTACCTCGCGCATGGAAGCGTAATCGTCGGGGCCAACCACCGTTTTTATGTTGTATTTCCGATAGTCTTTTTTGCTGGGTTTCAGTTGCTTAAATACCACACACGCCGCCACTGCGTCCGTACCGCTTATGTTGGAATTGTCGAAAAGTTCTATTTGATAGGGCAGTTTTGGCAGTTGCAGCTGTTGCTGAATTTCTTTCATCAGTCGCACCTGTTTCTGCTCTGGATTCAGTTTTTCTGCCTGCTTCAGTCGGTCGAACTTATACTGTTTTCCGTTCATTTCCGATAGTTCCAGCAGCGTTCGTTTGTCGCCTTTCTGTGGCACGGTTACGGTGATACCCTCCAATTCCAACTCCATCGGGAAGGGGAGTATGATTTCACGCGCATTGCTTTTATACCGTTCGCGCAACTCCACTATACCGAGTTGTAGCAATTCTTCGGCCGTTTCATCGAGCTTTTTCTTATATTCAATGGTGAATGATTGGTTTACCGAACCGTTCGCGACGTGCATATAATTGATGTAAGCCACGCGTTCATCGTTGGTGATACTGAACACATCGACGTTGTTGATGATGTGACTCACCACTTCGCTCTTCGCGCAATACCCCTCAATCAGCAGATACCGACGTTTCAATTCCTCCGCCTCCTCAAACTGTAGGAGTTCCGCTTTTTTCTGCATTTCATCGAATATTTCGCGGAGAATTTGCCTTGTGTTACCCTTTAATATCTCTTTTGCTTGCGCAATATTTCGGAGATAATCCTCGCGGCTCTGCTTCCCGATGCACGGCGCACCGCAATTTTTGATGTGATACTCTAGGCACGCCTTATATTTTTTCCCGTTTATTCCTTCGTCTGTAATTGGGAAACGGCAGGTGCGTGGGTGGTATAGTTTTTTGATTAGTTCGAGAACGGCGTACATGCTCCCGATATGTGAGTACGGGCCAAAGTAAGTACCCCATTTTTTATTGATAGTTCTCGTTTTAAAAATCCTCGGAAACGCCTCGTTTGTTACGCAAATGCTCGGATAGGTTTTCCCGTCTTTCAGCAGGACGTTGTATCTCGGGTTATATTTTTTGATGAGGGAATTTTCCAGCAGGAGCGCGTCCTCCTCCGTGTTGACCACTGTATAGGAGATGTCGAAAATCTTACTCACTAGCACCTTCGTCTTGTATCTGTCCACCTCCTTGTGGAAGTAACTCGACACGCGGCTCTTCAGCCTTTTCGCCTTCCCGACATATATGATGGTGTGGCCCTCGTCATAGAACTGATAGCTGCCAGGCTTCTCTGGCAGACTCGCCACTATCTGCTTCAGACGCTCAAGCCTCTGCTCGTTTTCTTCCTTTGTCATTCGCTTTTATGTTATTGTCCGACGGGTTAAATGTTTCACGTGAAACATTGTCTTTCCTTTGATTGTTAGTGAGTTATGCGCGTAACGTCTGTTTTGTGTTACACGAAGAAAAAGGGATGCTCGTCGCACCCCTTTCTCGTTAGATCTTGATGAGTGTGGTGATGTCCGTACCCGGTTTGAAGTTGTCTCGGCCGTGCAGACCCTCGTCTGTCAGCTCTATGATGAAGTTCATATACACCTTCTTCGGGTGGAATTTTTCTACGAGGTCGTAGGCCGCACGCATCGTTCCGCCGGTGGCCAGCAGGTCGTCGTGCAGCAGTACCACGTCGTCTGGAGTGATGGCGTCCTCGTGTATTTCGATGGTGTCCGTACCGTACTCTTTGGTGTAACTCTCCTGAACGGTTTTGCACGGCAACTTGCCCGGTTTGCGGCACAGCACGACGCCCGCACCCAGTTTTACGGCCAGTGCCGATGCCATCACAAAGCCGCGGCTCTCGATGCCCACGATCTTCGTGATGCCCTTGTCCTTGTAAATTTCGTAGAGTTCGTTTACCATGATTTGCAGGCACTCGGGGTTTTTGAAGAGTGTCGTAACGTCTCTGAAATTAATCCCTTTTTGTGGAAAATCCGGAATGCACCGGAGGTTTTCCATAAGCACTTTGTTGTTCATTTTATGTTGTTTAATTGTTGTTTGTTTCACGTGGAACATCCCCCTTTCACCTGTGCATCATCACGAGCATCACGTCTATGTCCGACGGCGAGACTCCCGGTATGCGGCTGGCCTGAGCCAGAGTTTCGGGGTCTATGCGCTCCAGTTTTTGGCGTGCCTCGGTGGATAGTTGCGTCATCTCGGCGTAACGGAAATGACCTTTGATGCGGATGTTTTCCAGACGGTGCATCTTGTCGGCCGCCTCGCGTTCGCGCTCGATATATCCGCGATACTTTATCTCAATCTCCGCCGCCTCGGCAATCTCCTCCTTGCGCTCGGTGGGAGCGTCCAAAACAGCTGCCAACTCAGGGATGTGGGGCGAGAGATTTTTGAAATTCAGTTCGGGGCGACCTATCAGGTCAATCAGTTTGCAACCGGCGTGGAGTGGGGTAGAGCCGAGGTTCTCCAGCGCGCTGTTGATGTCGCGCGGCTTGACGGGCTGTTCGCGGCAAAAGGCGGTCAGTCGCTCCACTGCCTCCTTCTTCCGGAGCCAATGCTCGAGCCGTTCGCGCGACGCCAGTCCTATCTCGTAACTGCGTTCGGTCAGCCGCGCGTCGGCATTGTCCTGACGAAGCAGAATCCGGTATTCAGCGCGCGACGTGAACATTCGGTACGGCTCATCGACCCCTTTTGTCGTCAGGTCGTCTATCAGCACGCCGATGTACGCTTCGTCGCGGTGGAGAGTGAATTTTTTCCCCATTCCACCGCACCTGAGAGCCGCGTTCACCCCCGCTATCAGCCCCTGTCCGCCGGCCTCCTCGTAGCCTGTCGTGCCGTTCACCTGACCGGCGAAGAAGAGTCCTTCCACCACTTTCGACTCCAGCGAATGGCTGAGTTGCGTCGGGTCGAAGTAGTCGTATTCTATCGCGTAGCCCGGTCTGTAGATGCGCACGTCGCGCAGCGCCGGAATGGTTTTCAGCGCACCTATTTGCGCCTCTATCGGCATCGACGACGAGAAGCCGTTCAGATACATCTCGTTCGTATCCGTCCCCTCCGGCTCGAGAAACAGCGGATGGTGGTCGCGGTCGGGAAACGTCTGCAGTTTTGTCTCAATGCTCGGGCAGTAGCGCGGTCCTATGCTCTGAATTTGGCCGTTATATAGCGGCGATTCGTCCATACGGCTGCGCAGTATGGCGTGCGTCTCCTCGTTGGTCGAGAGCGTCCAGCAGGGCAGCTGTCTCAGCGTCCGAGGCTCGCTCATATAGGAGAAACCGCGGCAGCCAGCGTCGCCCTCTTGGCGTTCCAGCAGGGAGAAATCCACGCTTCGGCGGTCTATGCGCACCGGCGTGCCGGTCTTCATTCGTCCGGCTGTTATGCCGTGGCGCGTGATGCTCTCCGTGAAGCGTTCCACGGCCGGCTCGGCAATGCGTCCGCCGCTCACCATACGCCGCCCGATGTGCATCAGACCGTTCAAGAAAGTGCCTGCCGTCACGACGACGCTCTTAGCCCGAATTTCCACGCCCCAAATAGTCTTAACTCCCACTGCCACAGCGTCTTGCGTGAGCAATTCCTCTGCTTGGTCTTGCCAGATGTCTAGGCCCTTCTGGTTCTCCAGCGTCAGTCGCCACTGCCAGATGAACTTCTCGCGGTCGCACTGTGCGCGTGGGCTCCACATGGCCGCACCTTTCGAGAGATTGAGCATCCGAAACTGTATCGACGTGGCATCGGTTACGCGCCCCATCTCGCCGCCCAGTGCGTCTATCTCTCTCACTATCTGGCCTTTAGCAATCCCACCAACGGCAGGGTTGCAGCTCATCTGTGCAATTTTGTTCATGTCCATTGTCACCAGACAGGTGCGCGCACCAAGACGTGCCGCAGCCATAGCCGCTTCACATCCGGCGTGTCCACCGCCGACGACGACGACATCATAATGGAATATCATCGTGGTTTGCTGAATTTTGCAGCAAAGTTACAACTTTTTTCGCTTTCGCGCGTAAAAAATCGGCAAAATCGCTACTTTGCGCCTATCTTTTCTTTCATCGAGTCCGTTTTGCGCCCTCTTTCGCCCTCGCGCCGTCAGAGAAATAATCGGTACGCGCGTGAGGTTTTTCGGAAATGCCGCTGCCGTCGGGCGCGTCTGCGGAGTGCCTTTTTCTGCCTTTTGTATGCGAAAAATGCGACATCTGCCGCCCGATGAAATCGCGCTTTTTCGCGGTAATCGTGGGATGCCTCCGCCGTTGTCCGTTTGTGCCACCACGGTGGCACTCGAGTGTCATCACGGTGGCACTGGAGTGTCATCACGGTGGCACAAAAGTCCCACCACGATGGAACTGGTGTCCCACCACGGTGGAACCGGAGTCCCACCACGATGGGACTGGAATCCCACCACGATGGGACTGCGCTGCAACGCCCCACAGTCGTGCGCATCAGCACCGAAAAAAGGCCCATTTCTTAGCGGTGAAATCGCGTTTTTTGGGTGAAGAACGGCTAAAAATGGGGTGTTGCACCATTTTCACGACCGTTTTCTTTTTTTATTCGGAAAAACTTCGTAACTTTGCCGTGCGGTGGCTGTCGCTCGTCGTCGGCCGCGCAAAGACATTGAGGGTTAAACAATAGCGTCGGCTATTTATTCGAAAAACGTTCCAGAAACTTGGCGGTTGAAGGACAACAAATCGGAATAAAGAGCGGATGCCCACAAGACGTGGGTGTCTGACTTGTCTGATTTGTTAGGCTTCCGCCAAGTGCCTTGGAACGTGGACAAGTTGGTTCATCCACGTTTTCATGCGCACTTGGCGGCACTTTTTTCGTTTCTACGGCCACGCGTAAAAACGGCTTATCTTTATGGCTAACAATCATTTAACGGCGGCAAAGAGCGCGAAAAACGATGAGTTTTACACGCAGTATGCTGACATCGAGCGCGAGATGAATGCCTATTTGGAGTACGATGCGGACGTGTTTCGCGACAAGACGGTGCTTCTGCCTTGCGACGATCCGGAGTGGAGCAACTTCACGCGCTATTTCGCGCAGAGCTTTGAGCGGTTGGGCTTGAAGCGTTTGATTTCAACGAGTTACGCTGCCGAGAGCAAGGCAAAGAGCATCCCCTATCAGCTGTCGCTTTGGGAGCAGGAGTCGCCCAAGTTCGACGCGCGGAAGACGCGGGCGAGGGGTAAGATTTTCATACTCGACCGCGACCGCCAGGGTGACGGGCGGATAGACATTAACGACCTGGATTTCGACTACTTAGAGGGCGACGGCGACTTCCGCAGTCGCGAGGTTCGTCGGCTTCGCGACGAGGCGGACATCATCGTGACTAACCCTCCGTTTTCGCTATTTCGGGAGTTTTTGGCGTGGATCATCGAGGCCGACAAGCGGTTTCTCGTCATTGGCAACATGAACGCGATAACGTATAAGGAGGTGTTTCCGCTCATTAAGGAGAACAGGTTGTGGCTTGGTGCTACCGGTTTTATGACGGACATGGTTTTTGGTGTCCCCGAAGGTGCCTTGGTGGCTCCGAAAGACAAGGAAAAAGCGGCCAAACTGGGGTATGTGGGGAATTATACGCGACTGGGTAACTCCTGCTGGTTCACCAACTTAGACCATGGTCGTCGCCACCAGCCATTGCCTCTGATGACGATGGAACAGAACATTCGCTACAACAAGAAATTGAAAGGAGAACCCTACGAACATTACGACAATTACGATGCTATCGAAGTGCCTTTCACCGATGCCATTCCGGCGGATTATGAGGGTGCAATGGGCGTGCCAATCTCGTTTTTGGATAAATATTGCCCCGATCAATTCGAGATTTTAGGCGTATTTAATCACGGGAAAGACCACGAGTTTGATTTGGCTGTTCCCTTGATTGACGGCGTTGCAAAATTCAAAAGACTTGCTATAAAAATTAAAAAATAAACAGAAATTTTCCCGATGAAAACGCAATTAATTACCGACATCACTATAGGTTCGATATGTGAAGGATTTGTTTACAACGAGTACGAGGGGAAAGGTCTTTACGGTCTCTCTGGTCGGCTCACCATCCAGCCCGAGTATCAGCGCAACTACATCTATGCCGACGGCAAGAAGGACGTGGAGGTGATACGCAGCGTGTTGCATGGCTATCCGCTCGGCCTTATCTATTTTAATAAGGTGGGCGGCGACCGCTACGAGGTACTCGACGGTCAGCAGCGCATCACGTCGCTCGGCCGCTTTCTGACGAACAAGTTTGCCATCACCGACGCGCAGGGCATTCCCCACTATTTCAAGGGCATGGCCGACGACCAGCAGCGACGGATAGCCGATACGCCGCTGCTCGTATATGTCTGCGAGGGCGAGGAGTCGGAGATAAAAGATTGGTTTCAGACCATCAACATCGTGGGCATTCCGCTGAACGAGCAGGAGCGGCTCAACGCGGTCTATAGCGGCCCGTTTGTGACGGCGCTGAAGGGCGTGTTCAGCAATTCGCTCAACACCAACGTGCAGCGTTGGGCTTGCTATGTGAAGGGCGACGTGCGCCGTCAGGATTTTCTGGCCTGTGCGCTGGAGTGGATCTGTGGGCACGAGGGCGTTTCGGTGGGCGCGTATATGAGCAAAAACCGCCAATCCACCGACATTTCTGCGGTGACGGGCTATTTCGAGTCGGTGCTGAGCTGGATAGAGAGTGTCTTTGAAAAATCTTATTCACAGATGCGCGGTCTGCCTTGGGGCACGCTCTACGAACGCTATCACGCCCAGGCCTACGACCGCGGCCGCATGACGGCGGAGGTGGAGCGGCTGATGGACGACATCTTTGTGAAGAACAAGCGCGGCATTTTCGAATATCTGCTTGGCGGCAGTGAGCAGAGCCAACTGCTCGACGTTCGCGTGTTCGACGAGGCCACGCGGCGCAGTGTCTATGCGCGTCAGACGCAGGAGGCCCGTCGGCAGGGCGTGTCCAACTGTCCGCTCTGCGCATTGGGCCCCGAGTCCACGCGCCGCAAGATTTGGTCGCTCTCCGAGATGGATGCCGACCACGTATCGGCCTGGAGCCGTGGCGGTGCGACGGATGTGGCTAACTGTCAGTTGCTTTGCAAGACCCACAACCGCTCGAAGGGCAATCGCTGAGCGGCCGTTCCGGGGTTTTTCTTATGCAAAAAGAAGCTCGCCCTGCCGCCTTTTTCGGTTGGCAGGGTAGGCCTCTTTCGGTGTTTCTTGGGGGTAGGGTAGCGGTGGCCGCCGATGGGCTGTCGCCCCCTAGCGTTTTAGTATTCCAGCGTTGGGGGCAGCTCCTTTGCTTGGTCTATCATGCGCTGCACCTCGACCACAGCCGGCACGCGGTTGCAGAGGTTTTTCTCGTTGTTCACCTCTTCCAGTTTCGGCTGCAGGTTCTCGGCCACGCGGTGGCGCAACTCTTTCACGGTGTCCACTCCGGCAGCCTCGAGCAGCTCTGAGAACTGCGGCCCAATGCCGTCGATGCGGAAGAGGTCGGCGTGGTTAGCCCAGCGCAGAATCAGTTTTCCGCTGATGTCGGTCTTCTCTGCCAGCGCTTTTCTCTGCGCCGGCGTGATGCAATTCTCCAGCAGTTCGCTCACTTTGCTGATACCTACCGCCTGCAGTTTTTCGGCGTAAACGGGGCCGATGCCCTCGATGTCGATGATTTTGTAGTCCATAGTCTGATTGTTTTGTTATTTCATATTTTATGATACACTTTCAAGGGCAAAGTTACGAAAAAGTTTTTAATCATACAAATTTTTCGGAAAAAAATAGGCAAAGTGGTGGTGGTTTCACAAAAAAGCCGTACATTTGCACGAAAAACAAGACATTTGAATCGCTTTATGGCATTTACAGACCTATGCAACGACATCTTCCGGCGAGTGGTGCTGGACTATCATCTAAAAGACAACGTGGACACGCCCATCAACAATCCCTATCCGCGCGACGGCGTTGAGCACAGCCTCTATCTGAAGTGCTGGATAGACGCTGTGCAGTGGCATCTCGAGGACATCATCCGCGATCCGCACATCGATCCGCTGGAGGCGCTCAGTCTGAAGCGCAGGATCGACCGCAGCAACCAAGACCGCACCGACCTCGTGGAGGAGATAGACACCTATTTCCGCCGCCGCTTTGCCGACGTGAAGCCCCACGACGACGCGCGGCTGAACACCGAAAGCCCGGCGTGGGCCATCGACCGACTCTCCATACTGGCACTGAAAATCTATCACATGCAGGAGCAGGCAGAGCGCACCGATGCCAGCAGCGACCACCGCGACCGCTGCAAGGCCAAGCTCGACGTGCTGCTTGAGCAGCAGAAAGACCTCTCGCTGGCCATCGACCAACTGCTCGACGACATTGCCGCCGGCCGCAAATACATGAAGGTCTATCGGCAAATGAAGATGTACAACGACCCCACGACCAACCCCGTGCTGTACGGCCAGAAAAACCAAAAACAGTAAAAAAGCCGACGCAGTGAAGCGAAACCATATCCTCATCATCCGATTTTCAGCCATGGGCGACGTAGCCATGCTCGTACCCGTAGTGGCATCGCTGGCAGAGCAATACCCGGAGATGCGCATCACCGTGCTTAGCCGTGCCTACGCCCGACCGTTCTTCGGCGACCTGGCACCCAACGTCAACTTCATGGAAGCCGACCTTGCGCACGAATACCGGGGGGTGAAAGGCCTCAACGCGCTATACCGCCGCCTCGTGGCCAAGAACTTCACACATATCGCCGATATGCACGGCGTTCTGCGCTCGCGATACCTCAGAATGCGCTTCAACCTGGGGCGCTACCGGGTGGAGCATATCGACAAGCACCGCCGAGGCCGCCGACAACTGACCGCGCAATCCAACAAACAGCTCGTCCAGCAGCCCAC
>Ga0065709_1000362_pt1 | contig 15564 bp, 10 predicted proteins | sample Hoacrofraction14_2_FD_59096 | JGI IMG/M metagenome (GOLD analysis project Ga0065709, IMG submission 59096) | Hoatzin crop microbial communities from Cojedes, Venezuela, sample from fiber fraction 14 v1 | ecosystem: Host-associated > Birds > Digestive system > Esophagus > Crop | place: Venezuela...
CGATGGCCTTGATGGTGGTCGTGCTGGTGATGTTCAGCGCCTTGGTATATTTGGTCGAAGCCGTGGTGGGCTCGCTACCGTCGGTGGTGTAATAGATGGTGGCACCGCGCGTTTCGGTGGTGATGGCAACTTGCTGCGAGTTGGAGTAAGCGCCCGCGGCGATGCCGAAGGTGGGCGTTGCCACGGCACCGATGGTGATGGTGTAGGTGGCAGTGACGGTTGCGCTTTGGTCATATCCGTTTGCGGTGGCCCATGCCTTGAGGGTGGTGGTGCCCTCGCCCACAGCGATAGCGGTGCCGTCGTAGGTCTGCTGCTCGCCATCGTTGAGGGTGTAGTAGATGGTCGAGCCGGGGGTGCTACAGGTCATGGTGACCTCCTGGGGCTCGGTGTAGTTACCACCTGTGGGGGTGATGACGGGCTTGGCTGCTGCTGGGGCTTTGAAGGTGTAGGTTCCCGTGGCGGTTGCCACGCTACCACTGCCGTCGCGGCTGTCGAGGGCGTTGACGGTGAGGGTGAACTCTTGTGCGGTCTCGCTGCTGAGCACGATGCTCTCGAGGAAGTCTTGCTCCTCCCCGTCGTTGACCTTATAGGTGATGATGATGTCGCCGAAGCTGTGCTCGGTGGTGACCTTAATCACTGCCTTGTTGCCGATGGCGTAGGTGCCCTTGGCGGGGTCGAGGGTGATGGTGAGCGGGAAGGTGGTGTAGTTCCACGAGGCGATGTCGCTGGCGTTGCCGTTAGCATCGACTGCGATGGCTTTGAGGGTGATGTTGTCCTTGATGGCAATGGGCTCGGTGTAGGCACTCGCGTCGGTAGTGGGGTCAGTGCCATCGGTGGTGTAGTAGATGGTGAGGCCGTCGGCAGCGGTGAGCGTCACGGTGGTGGCGTACTCAACCTGCGTGCCCGTGGCGAGCGATGCCGTGGGCGCTGCGGGCTTGATGACATACGCGGCGGTAGCCACTGCGCTGGTCTTCTCGTCCTTCACGGCGATAGCGTTGATGGTCGTGCTGTTGGCGACGCTGATGGGCGCGCTGTAGACCGATGATGCGGTGGTGGGCTCGCTACCATCGAGGGTGTAGTAGATGGTGGCGCCCTCGCCAGCGGTGATGGTCACCGTCTGTGCCGTGGTGTAGGTGCCCGCCTCGGGCGAGAACTTGGGCGCTGCAGGCCCCGCGTCTTTCTGGACGTAAAGACAAGCAACCTTTTGCGAACTTGTGTAACAAGCAAAACGGGGGCTGTTCGCGTTGTATTGCAGCACACGCTCCGTGGTGTTCACGTTCGTAAGGATATAATCGCCACTGGAGTTAGCAGTGATGGTCCATTGAGCGTTGGTGCTTGTGGCATCGGTGAGCGTTGTCAGCGAGTTACCGCTACTCCAGGCGAGGTACTTACCATCGCCAGTGTCAAAAGTCCAGGCGCCCTCTTTTCCTCCTAAGGTCATGCCTAGGATTTCGTAACGCTTGATGTCGACGGTTTTGTCGCTGATGGTTGGGCCAGTGATGCTCGCACCATAGCTACCAATCTCGCCCATAAAGGCGGGAGTCGTTTCATAAACCAAGATGTACTTGAGGCCGGCAACGAGTTGGTCGTTGCTGGTGACCTTGGTGTAGATGGTCGAAGAGGTGGGGGTGGGAGTGTCGCCGCCCTCGCTGTTGATGGTGTAGGTGGCGGAGGCGATGGTGCTCTGCGCGCCATCGAGGGTGGCGCGTGCGTAGAGCGTGGTGGTTTCGGCAATGGTGATGGGCTCGCTATAGGTGCTGTAGTTGGTCCCATCGGTGCTATACTCGATGGTGGCACCGCTGGTGGCGCAGGCGATGGTTACCGATTGCGCCTCGGTGTAGGTGCCGCCCTCGGGCGAGAAGGTGGGCGTCGCGACCGTGGTCGTTTCGCCACCCTCGCTGCCGCCAGTGGTGTAGGTGATTTCGATGGATTTCAGGTAAGAAGCCTTGCTGGAGTTCTTGAGGTTGATGACAATCTCGCCCGAGCTGCTGCCGGTGAAGCTGTAGTCGGCAAAGCTGGTGGTCAGGCTTTTGGTGCCATAGACGGTACCACCCACAGTAACGGTGTAGGAACCCTCACCGCCTGTTTTGGCGTTGATTTTCACCTCGGTGATGGTGCCACTGATGCCCGTGGTCGACAACTTGAAATCCTTGGCAGGATTGTTTTTCGACCCAAGTTGTACGCCATTTCCACTGGAGAACTGAGCGTGACCGAGGGCAGTTTGTGTCCATTTAACATTACCCAATGTCACATCTCCAGCGTCTTTGCTCAGTTCGCCTTTCGCGAAGGTGTGCGAGTAGGTGTCGGCCCATCCGGCGCCGAAGCACAGGATGGACACGAGTAGAAGAGTTAAAATACGTCTCATTAATTTAAATAGGTTATAAAAGTTTTAGTACTGATTATCAATGTGTTATAAAAAACAAAAATAGCCGCACAGTGGCGGCTATCATTACAACCAGCAGCGTTAAACTGCCAGTCGAGGGCGTTATTACAAAACTTCCCCGAGTGTCGGGTACATTTGGGCTTCATTAAACTACGTTTCAGTAAATCAGTGATTTAGGCGGGCGAATTGGAAGGATTGGAGGACCAACGTCTCTAAATCATGCCGCAAAGTTATAAAAACCATTTNATAAATTCCAAAAAAATCTCAACAAATCGTTGTAACAAATTTGTAAAATCTTGCACTCTGGAGATAAATTCGCGCAGACCTCGCAGACTCCGCAGACTTTTAATTTTTTCCTCGCGCGGACCTTCTATCAGAGTGGAGAGTGAAGAGTAAAAAATGAAAAATATAGAAAGTCAGCGCAGTCTGCGTAGTCTGCGTGAGGCCCTCCAGTGTGGGAGTAGTGTTTTTTTGGAATTTTTAGGGTGATTTTTTTCGGTGGGTCGCAGATTTTTTGTAATTTTGTATGCTTTTGGGCGGAGTGCCCGTGAGAGAAGCAAAAAGAACAAGAAATATGGCACAAGATTATAACGTAGAACGCGAAGGAGAAAAGAATTATTCAGCCCATAATATACAAGTACTGGAAGGGCTTGAGGCGGTGCGTAAGCGCCCGTCGATGTACATTGGCGACACGCACATCAAGGGNTTGCACCACTTGGTGAGCGAGGTAGTTGATAACTCGATTGATGAGGCCCTGGCGGGCTTCTGTGACGACATCGATGTNACCATCGGGGTCGACAACTCGATTACTGTGCGCGATAATGGCCGCGGTATTCCTGTCGANGAGCACGAGAAATTGCACAAGAGTGCGCTCGAGGTCGTGATGACCGTGCTCCATGCCGGTGGTAAGTTCGACAAGGGCTCTTACAAGGTGTCGGGCGGATTGCACGGCGTGGGTGTGAGCTGCGTGAACGCGCTGAGCGATTACCTGCGTGCCGAGGTGCGCCGCGGTGGCAAGGTCTACATGCAAGAGTACTCCATCGGNAAGCCCAAGGGACCGGTGAAGGTCGTGGGCGACTGCAAGGAGGAAGAGCACGGGACGACCATCGTGTTCCACCCCGATGCCACGATTTTCCAGACCATCGTGTATGACTACTCGATTCTCGCCACGCGCTTGCGCGACCTGGCTTACCTGAACGCTGGTGTGCACCTGCGCTTGACCGACTTGCGCAACACCGACGAGCAGGGCAACCCCATGAGCGAGGAATTCTATAGNAAAACGGGCCTCGACGAGTTTGTGCAATACATCGACTCGGCTAAGGAGCCNCTCATCCGCGANGTGATTCACATCAACACCAACCGCGGTGGCATCCCCGTCGAGGTCGCAATGACCTATAACACATCGTTCAACGAGAACATCTACTCGTTTGTCAACAACATCAACACCATCGAGGGCGGTACCCACCTCACCGGCTTCCGCCGCGGCTTGGGCGCCACGCTCAAGAAGTATGCCGAGGACTCGAAGATGCTCGACAAGGTGAAAGTCGAGATTAAGCCCGAGGACTTCCGCGAGGGNCTTACNGCTGTGGTTTCGGTNAANGTGCTGGAGCCNCAGTTTGAGGGCCAGACCAAGACGAAGCTGGGTAACACCGAGGTGATTGGCGCCGTGGAGACGAGCGTGCGCGAGGTGCTGGGCACCTACCTCGAGGAGCATCCCAATCAGGCCAAAGCCATCGTCGAGAAAGTGGTGCTCGCCGCAACGGCGCGCCACGCTGCCCAGAGTGCCCGCTTGAAGGTGCAACGCAAGTCGCCGCTCGCTGGCGGTGGCCTGCCNGGCAAACTGGCTGACTGCTCGTCGAAGGACCCCGCNCAGTGCGAACTCTTCCTCGTCGAGGGAGATTCGGCAGGTGGTTCGGCAAAGCAGGGCCGCGACCGCAAGTTCCAAGCCATCCTGCCCTTGCGTGGTAAGATTCTCAACGTCGAGAAAGCGATGGACCACAAAGTCTATGAGAGCGACTCGGTAGTGACCATCTATCGTGCACTGGGCGTGACCATCGGCACCGAGGAAGACCCCAAGGAGGCNAACCTGAGCAAATTGCGCTACCACCGCATCATCATCATGACCGATGCCGATGTCGATGGTGCCCACATTGCCACGCTGCTGATGACCTTCTTCTTCCGCCGCATGCGTCCCGTCATTGAGAACGGTTACCTCTACATCGCCACGCCGCCGCTCTACAAGGTGACGTCGAAGAAAGGCAAGAACTCGGAATATTGCTGGGACGACGTGCAACTGCGCAAGTTCATCGACACCTACGCCGAGGGCAAGGACGATGGCGTGAACGTGCAGCGCTACAAAGGTCTGGGTGAGATGAACCCCGAGCAGCTGTGGGACACCACGATGGACCCCGAGAACCGCATGCTCAAGCGCGTCAACATTAGCGACGCTGCCGAGGCCGACCGCATNTTCTCGATGCTCATGGGCGAGGACGTGGAACCGCGACGGCGCTTCATCGAGGAAAACGCCACCTACGCCACCATCGATTCCTAATCGATGCAAGCAACAAAGGGTCTGGCTCAGCGCGGCGAGACCCTTTTCATTTACACATTATATTATTATAAGGTAAACCACAAGCAAACTGGAAACATGATTAGGAAAGATACATTCACCGACGAGCAGAAGAAGGCCATCGTCGCCACCTCGCTCGAAATCATTAACGCCGACAACGTTGTGGCCCTCGAGGAACACGAGTACTTCAACGAGATGCGNGACAGGGTCGACATCGACGACGAGATTTTCGAGGCTGGCCGCAAGATGGCGCTCGAGCANGCTTGCGAAATCCTCAAGAAGATGCGTGAGGCCAAAAGGCTTCAAGTAATCAGCATCCTCGTGGACGTCATCGAGTCGGACGACCAGCTCGAGAACGAGGAGATTAACCAAATCTGCAAGATTGTCAAGATGATTGACATGGACCGCTTCTTTGACCAAGTGAAGGAATGAGCGGCGGTCACGAGCATATTGCGCCCGTGGCTGGCAATCGCGCGCAGAAGCGATGCACCACCGTGGGCATGGTGAGCGACGCCCTGCTGTCGGGCATGAAAATCACGGCNGGCNTNGTGGGNAACTCGAGCGCCATCCTTGCCGACGGCATCCACTCGATTAGCGACTTTGTGACCGACACGCTGGTCTACGCCTTCGTGCGGCTGGGCGGTCGNGGTGTGGACGAGCGTTACCAGTATGGCCGCGGGAAATTCGAGACGCTGGCGGCATTCCTCATCAGCCTGTTGCTGGTGGTNGTGGCGCTGGGCTTGCTCGTCGAGGGCGTGGGCGACGTGTGGCGTGCGCTGCGCGGCGAGACGCTCGAGCGTCCCGAGGGCATCGCGCTGGCNGTGGGGCTGGTGGCGGTGGCGGTCAAGGAAGGGCTCTATCACTACACCCGCCACGTGGGTAAAGTCACGCAGAGTGCTGCCATGGGGGCTTACGCCTGGCATCACCGCGCCGATGCACTGTCGACGGCNGCGACGCTGGCTGGCGTNGCGGGAGCNATGTTTCTGGGCCCCGGNTGGCGCGTNCTCGACCCCATCGCTGCNATCGCNGTGAGCGTGCTCATCCTCGTNCTGGCTTACCGCATTGGCCGTCCGGCGGTCGAGGAACTGCTGGAAGTGTCGCTGCCCAGCGACGAGGTGCAGCGCATTGGCGACATCATCACCGGCGTCGCGGGCGTGCGNGCNTTCCACAACNTGCGCACCCGCCGCAANGGCCACCTGCGTGTNGTCGACGTCCACGTCAAGGTCGATGGCGACCTCGATGTGAACGCCTCGCACCTAATCACGCGCCACATCGAGCANCAACTCACCGATGCCCTGGGCGACGTGATGACCAACATCCACATCGAGCCCTANCACGGGCACAACGGCTGCGAGAANTGCAGCACCACCCCATCATCAACCACCCCCTGAACGCTCATGGAAAATATAGTCCTGCATCATATCATGCCTGCTGTGTTTGAGGGCAACACCAACCTCGACAGCGAAATTTGGCAACGCGAGGTGACCTTCACCCGCGGCCGCCGTTACNTGGTCAGCGCCAGCAGTGGCACGGGCAAGAGCACACTGTGTAGNTACCTCTATGGCTACCGCGACGACTACAGCGGCACCATCGCCATGGACGGCAAGGACAGCCGCTCGTTCACCGTGGAGCAGTGGTGCCAGCTGCGGCAGCGCTCGCTCGCGTTCTTGCACCAAGAGATGCGCCTGTTCGGCGAACTGACGGTGCTCGAGAACATCGCGCTCAAGAACCGCATCACCCACCACAAGACTGCGACGCAGATTATGCAGATGCTCACCCAGCTGGGCGTCGACGACAAGGCGCACGAGCGTGTGGACCGCCTCTCGATAGGGCAGCAGCAGCGCGTCGCCATCGTGCGCTCGCTGTGTCAACCCATGGACTTCATCATCCTCGACGAGCCCGTGAGCCACCTCGATAACGTGAACAACCGCNTGGTGGCGCANCTCGTCAGCGACGAGGCCGCTGCCCAGGGCGCGGGCGTGATAGCCACCTCGGTGGGCAACCACTTGCTCATCGACACCGACCAATTGTTTAACCTCTAAACCGCAGTTCACACGATATGGCGCTTAACATCCTCAAGGGAAACGACATCATGCGCAAACTGCTGCGCAGCAACGTGAGCAAGACCCAGCTCGTGGGGTTTGCCCTGGCNAACTTGATAGGCCTCACCATNGTGATNCTCGCGGTGCAATTCTACCGCGACGTGCGCCCCGTCTTTAACGACGAGGAGAGCTTCATCCGCAAGGACTACCTGGTGGTGACGCGCTCGGTGACCAGCGTGGGCGCCATGATGGGCAATAACACCGAGTTTACCGACGACGACATCNNCGACATCGAGCAGCAGTCGTGGTGCCGCCAGGTGGGCCGNTTCACCAGCAGCGATTTCGCCATCGATGCCACCATCGGGCTGCAGGGCAACAAGGGGATGCACAGCCAGTTCTTCTTTGAATCGATTCCCAACGACTTTATCGACGTCGATGCCGACGAGTGGGGNTTCGACCCGGCGCAACCCGAGGTGCCCGTGATTGTCTCGCGCGACTACCTGTCGCTCTACAACTTCGGCTTTGCCACGGCGCAGGGGATGCCGCAAATCAGCGAGGGCATGGCGGGNATGATTCCGCTGCAATTTACGCTCAGCGGCAACGGCNACCGCGACCGCATGAAGGGCCGCATCGTGGGCTTCAGCAACCGCCTGAACACCGTCATCGTCCCCGAGGAATTCATGCAGTGGGCCAACGCACACTATGCGCCCGGCGTGAAGACCAACCCGCAGCGCCTCATCATCGAGGTGAGCAGCCCCGGCGACGTGAAAATCGAGGAATACATGGACAGCCACCACTATGAGGTGGCGGGCGACAAGATGGCGTCGAGCAAGGCCAACTATTTCCTGACGGTGATTATCGCCATCGTCATCGTGGTGGGCATCATCATCAGTCTGCTCTCGTTCTTTGTGCTGATGCTGAGCATCTACTTGCTGCTGCAGAAGAACATGCGCAAGCTGCAAGACCTCATCTTGCTGGGCTACTCGCCCGCNCAGGTGGCGGCGCCCTACATCACCATGGTGGTCGTCATCAATGTGGCGGTGCTCGTGGTGGCTATCGTGCTCATGCTCATTGCCCGCGCCGCCTACATNGGCATGCTCGAGGCGTTCGGCGTGGCACCCGCCAGNGTGTGGTGGGCAATCGCCGTGGGCGTNCTCATCATGGCAGCCATCACCGTGGGAAACATCATCGCAATTCGCCGCAAGGTCGATGCCTTGTGGATGCAGTAACACAGCACNTTNNGGGGCATGGAGGCACTGATGCAATATGTGTGGCAACACCGCCTNTGGCGCACCGAGGACATGGTGACCAACGATGGGCGGCGCGTCCGCGTCCTCGACCCCGGATTGCTGAACACCGACAGCGGCCCCGATTTCTTCAACGCTAAGGTCGAAATCGATGGGCACGTGTGGGTGGGTAACATCGAAATCCATGTGCGTGCCAGCGACTGGCGNCGCCATGGACACGACAAGGACAAGGCTTACGACAACGTGATATTGCACGTCGTGGGGATGGACGACGCCCCCGTGACCCGCAGCAATGGCGAACGCATCCCGCAGGTGGTGCTTGAGTGCTCNCCGCGTTTCAACGAGAGTTACCAGCAGCTGGTGACGGCGCGCAACGACCTGCCGTGCGCCGAGCAGCTATCCANCATCCCGCATCTGCANGTNACCGAGTGGATTGAGGCGCTGGCGTTTGAGCGGCTCTACGGCAAGGTGGAGCACATCCAGCAACTGCTCACGCTCTACTGCAACTCGTGGGAGGACGTGTGCTATGTGACGCTGGCCCGCAACCTGGGCTTCGGCATCAATAGCGACGCATTTGAACGCCTGGCNCGTCGCACGCCGCTGCGCCTGCTGCACAAGCACAGCGACCAACTCACGCAGGTCGAGGCGTTGCTCTTTGGCCAGTCGGGGTTGCTCGAGGCGGCGCGCACGTCGAGCGACGGCTATTGCCGCACGCTGTGTCGCGAGTATGATTTCCTGGCTAATAAGTTCACACTCACNCCCATGGAGGGCGAGGCATGGAAGCTGTTCCGCATCCGTCCGCAGAATTTCCCNCACCGCCGCATCGCCATGCTCGCTGGCTACGTCCACGGCGGCTTCAACCTGATGAGCAGCATCGTCGAGGCGCCCGACTTGGCAGCCGTGCGCGAGTTGTTCAATGTCACCCTCACGGGCTACTGGGCTGGGCACTACCACTTTGGCGGCGACGGGAGCAACCAGAACGCATCGGCGATTGGTCGCAGTTCCATCGACATCGTGCTCATCAACACCGTNGTGCCGCTGCTCTACGCCTGGGGCGTGCAGCACGACGACGACCGCCTCACCCGCCGNGCCGTTGCCATCCTCGAGGACCTCAAGAGCGAGGAAAACAGCATCGTGGCGACCTTCCGCCGCGCCGGCATCCGNTGCGACGACGCCCTCACCTCGCANGCCCTCATCCAGCTCCGCCGCGAGTACTGCGACAAGCGCAAATGCGTCTACTGCCGCTTCGGCCACCGCATCCTCACCGCCGCCGCTAAGCTCCCCAAGTAACTAGGGCCTCACGCAGACTACGCAGACCGCGCAGACCTCACCGCAGAGAATATTTTCACACAGACAACGCGAAGGAGGATTTTTTGCACGCAGACCAGCGCGGACCAGCGCAGACTTTTTTCCCACTTTTTGTATAATGAACCGATTAACAGCATCTAACAATGATAAAAAACGCCCCATTCACCCGTGTTAATAGCTGTTAATTTTGTCGCAACTACTTTATTTATAGATAATTAAACAGCTGCGGTAAAATGGAGACAAAGCCATCGTCACGAAAATTATTTGTTTGGAAAAAGTCAAATTTGGCGACTTTTTTCCTTTGGATTTTTGCAAAAAACGCCAAATTATTTGTTTGGAAAAAAACAAAAAAGTCTGCGCTGGTCTGCGCTGGTCTGCGTGCAAAAAATCCTCCTGCGCTGGTCTGCGTGAGGCCCTGTAGTNCGATGGGTTATAGGTTGGTGAGGTCGAAGAGGGTGGGCTGGGGGAGGAGGCGGAAGGAGTGGCGGTGGTGGGGGGTGATGCCGTGGCGGGCGATGGCGTCGCGGTGGTCGGGGGTGGGGTAGCCCTTGTTGCGGGCCCAGCCGTAGGCGGGGTATTCGGCATCGAGTTGGCGCATGAGTTCNTCACGGTGTGTTTTTGCGAGGATTGAGGCGGCAGCGATGCTCATCATCTTGCCGTCGCCCTTGACGATGGTGGTGTGCGGGATGCCGGGGTAGGGCCTGAAGCGGTTGCCGTCGATGAGGAGCATCTCGGGGCGGATGCTGAGGGCGTCGATGGCGCGGTGCATGGCGAGAAACGAGGCTTGCAGGATGTTGATGTGGTCGATTTCGGCGGGTGAGACCATGCCNACGCCCCACGCGAGNGCTTCGCGTTCGATGATGGGTCGCAGGGNTTCGCGCTGCGCCTCGGTGAGTTGCTTGCTGTCGTTGATGAGGTCGTTGTGGAAGTCGGGTGGGAGGATGACNGCGGCGGCGGTGACGGGCCCTGCCAGGCAGCCGCGCCCTGCCTCGTCGCATCCTGCCTCGATGCGTCCTGGCTGTAGACACAATTGCAGCATGGCGGGTTAACTGTTGCGGTCGATGACGAAGCGGAAGGTGGTGATGAAGCGGTCGACGGCGGTGCTGGGCGCGTAGGGCGCGAGGATGGTGCANGCCTCGTCGTACATGCGCTCCATCGCTTGCCGTGCGTAGTCGATGCCGCCGGCGCGCTTGGCAAACTCGACGAGCTGGTCGATTTGGTCGTCGGTGAGGGTGTCCTGGGCGACGAGGGCNGCCATGCGGGGTTGCTCGGGNAGGTCGGTGCGCGAGAGGGCGTAGATGAGCGGGAGCGTCACTTTTCCCTCGCGCAGGTCGTTGCCGGTGGGCTTGCCGATGGCGTCGTTGTGGAAGTAGTCGAATGTGTCGTCCTTGATTTGGAAACAGAGNCCCAGCAGGCGGGCGTAGCGGCGCAGGTCGTTGATGATTTCGCTTGAGGCGCCCTTGACTTGCGCGCCCACGGTGACGCAGCTTTCAAAGAGCGACGCCGTCTTCTTGCCGATGATGTCGTAGTAGGTGGCCTCGGTGATGTCGTGNGAGCGTGCGATGTCGTACTGGTTGACNTCGCCCAGCGAGAGGTCGCGGCCCATGGCGGCGAGGGTGTCGAGGACGTCCTGGTTGCGCGTGCGCGCGGCACACTGCAGGGCACCGGCGACAAAGAAGTCGCCCACGAGGACGGCGATGTGGTTGCTCCACACGCTATTGATGGTGGGGCTNCCGCGGCGCAGCGAGGCCTGGTCGATGACGTCGTCGTGGATGAGCGAGGCGTTGTGNAGCAGTTCGATNGCNGCGGCAGCGTTGGTCACGTCGTCGTTGATGCCGCCATTCATGTCGCCGCTGATGAACACCAGCAGCGGGCGCAGCTGTTTGCCCTTGGTTTTGAGGTAGTTATCGACGATTTGCGTCATCAGCTTATTGTCGCACTTGAGTGTGTCGGCAATCGTGCTGTTGAGCGCGTCGCGATAGGGAGCCATCGCTAATTCTATGTCGTGAAGGTCGGCCATGGATGGGTGATGCTCATTGTTGCGGCTGCAAAGGTAACGATTTTTGGCGAAACGGCGACACCCTTGCGCCAAAAAGCACCACAAAAGTTAGAAATCGCTGAAAAACTCGGGTCGCATGAGCAGGCCGATGCGCAGTCGCGAGTGGAACTTGTTGTAGTCGAGCAGGCACTCGCCGTAGCCGTTGTAGTACTGGAGCATGAGGTACTGGTTGTCGCGCTTGTTGAGGCGGACGCCCACGTTGATGATGGTGTTGAAATTCAGGTTCCAGCCCTTGCGCTTGACCAGCGTGGCGTCGAACACCCACTTTGAGTCGTGNGTGCGTGCCTGCANACCAGCTTGATAGATGCCGCTGTAGCGCAGGATGTCGCGGTTGTAGCCGCCATCGACGATGGGAATCCAGAACTTGCCGTGGACCATGAGNAGCGGGTCGACAAAGACGTTTGCTGCGAGCGAAATTTTGTTCCAGCTGCGCGAGGCGAGTCGGTCGCGNCCGTTACTCTCGTGCTCAATCATGAGNGTTGCCGAGCCCACGAGTTTGTCCTTGATGATAATCAATCGCGACAGGCCGATGCCGGGGTTGTAGTTTAGGTCGTGGAAGGGCATGGAGTTTTGGAACACGTTCCACATCGCCTTTTGTGTGTAGAAGAGGAAGAGGTAGGTGTTCCAGGGGAGGCGGCTCTTGGTGAGACGCTGGCGGATGCTGATTTGGAACTTGACNTCGCTGTTGGTCGACGTGGGTTTGCCAGGGAAGGTGGTGCCCAGCAAGAAGTAGTTGTCCTTGTACATTCCGAAGTAGGGGCGGCTATCGAAGTCGCGCCTGATGCTGTCNGCGTTAAATTCATTTTCCTTGTCAATCGTCACGATTTGGGCCTGCACAGCGGGCGCANCNGCNAGCAGGAGTGCCACGAGAGCGATTAGGGAACGAAGGAACTGTTTCATCAGTGAGGGTGAATAAGTTGCGTTAATGGACTGCAAAATTAATCAATNTTTTTGAAATACACCCCACTGCCCGCAATATCGACCTATTTCCCCGCCTAAAAGGACAGCCTGCATGGGGAGGGGCTGGCTGGGAAGGAATGGACTCTTGGCGGCATCAAAAAAGGCTCGAAGAGCCGCCCTTGACCTATCCCNAGGCCGAGCGGAGCGTCAGCGAGGCGCGAGACCTGGGGCAAAGACCGCTAACTAGGATGAGCCTCGGCGAGGCTCCCTTGATTGCCGCATCGTTGCCAAGCCTGCCGCCCTCAAACGACCCTCTCCGAGGCTCTATAAGAATGGTTGACCTTGCCCCAGGTCTCGGGTCTCGCTGCGCTCCCCCTCGGCCTGGGGGTAGGTTAAAAAAGGCTCTCCGAGCCTTTTGCCTTCTCTTCGAGTTTTGATNCANCCTCTTTTTTATGCCGCNGCTGTTGCTGGTGGGTGAGGGTAGGGGAGACAGAAAACGAATGAAGGCACCCTGAGTGTTGTGTTACACAGAGTGCCCTCACTTGCTGCAATCATTCAATTTCACATTCACATGCTACCTCTCATTNTTACAGCTTAGGGAAATTTAGACTAAATGTTTTTGATTAGACGAGTTGCCGTAAGGAAAATTATACAAGCATGAAATATCTTAACTCGTCTAATNTAAGAGTTCACACGCTTTTTCAGTGCAAATGTACGAAAACTTTTTGAACTATGCAAATCCCGCCATCCTTGCCCCCACGTGTTGCCTCCTCACCGGGCNTTTCTCCCCNGCTCGCCATCGTCCGCCTTTTTATCGCGCTAAAAATCAAGTGGATACAAAAAAATTGATTGTCTCCCGACAACCAATCTTAATTAACCTTAAATCTAATACCATGAAAAACACGTCACAAAATTAGCGTTTTTATGTTTTACAACAATGTTTCTAAACAAGTATTGCTCAAAACTTTAACCATTTTTAACCCGAGTGGTGTGGCCTCGTGCTCGGTTTTTTTGCACGCAGACCAGCGCAGACCAGCGCAGACTTATATAAATATTTTATTATCACATAATTATATAGAGGTCCGCGCTGGTCCGCGCGAGGAATTATTTGTGGGAATGGGAGGAAATGTGTATATTTGCAGGAAATTGGAAAAACTAACCATAAAATACTCACTAACACAAGACATTACTATGAAACGATTATTACTCATGGGTGTGGCTGTGGCCATGCTGTCGATGGGGGCTAATGCGCAGTTGTTGAGGCGCTCCGACCAAGCGCGCCCCACTAAGTTCAAAATGGACCTGCCTAAGCCGACTACCACGATAACTCCGTTTAAGTGCGAGGTGGTGGAAATGCACCCGGCTGTTCCGGGTCAAACTGTTACTCAGGCTCCCAAGCGTGCCGACGGTACGCTCAAGGCTCGCTATCGCCGCCCCGCAGGCGCATTCCCCGGCTCACTGATTGAGGCAGACATGGGTGGCTCAATCGTGCAAGTCATGACCCCAATGCCTGTTTTGTTCGTGACGGCTTACGAGAACTATACGTTCACCGACATGAGCGAGAACGTGAGCGATGCTGCACAATATAGTTGGAGAGTGCAGAGCACGGACAATGATGGAGAGCAAGAGTGGAATGAATTCGATGATGAAAAATCTTTTACATGGGATTATGATTTAGAAGTAGACTCGGTGCCGCAACTGACGGTGACCGATGGTGACGCCACCGACACCTATTTCCTCCATGGCTATCAGATGGAGGGCGACGAAAGTAATCCCGTCAAGGGAGACATGCAATCGGCACTGATTAGTGGTTACCCCGAGTCGGAGTACATGTGGGACGAGTACTTTACCATGTTGCGCGGCGCTACTTCGTTTGCTGGCGGTGGTCACGAGGGAACCTCTTATAATCCCATGACGTCCGTTACAGGCGCAACGCCTTACGGCGACAACGAGAATGGCTGGTGGTTTGGCAAGAACGGCGAAGGCATTGATGGTATCGCACAAGGCTTCGAGAAACCCACAGTGTCCTATCTGCTTAAGAATGTGTGGCTGAAAACGGGCGCTCTCGATGTGAATGCCGCCACCACGCTGACCTGCAAGATATGGAAAATGACGGATGATGGCTTTGACGAGTATCAAAACGAGACTCCGGTCACCCTGGATGCCGAATTCGGTGAACTGATTGCTACAGGAAAGGCCCAATTGGACACGGCCAGTGGCGACCTCATCTGCTTTAAGCTCTATGATACCGCCGAGAATGAGACGGAGCTCACCATCGAGAATGCCATCCTCATCACCATCGAGGGCTATAACGAAAATGAGGCCATTACCGACATCACCGCGATGATTTCGACCGACATCGACTGCGACGAAGGCTTCGGCGAGACTGCATACCTGAAGACGGCAGAAGGCGTGTGGACAGGCTTGAACAATTACTTCGATGGCTACCCGATGAAGACGGCCTTCTCCATTTTCCTCGATATCGAGAACCCCTTCCTCACCTTTAATTATACGGCAGAGGATGGTAAATATACGTTCGACGAGGATGGTGGCTTGATGCGCAAAACGATGTATGAAACCGAAGATACTACCATGTACACCGAGAGCATCGAGCTGTGGTCGTGGGTACCCTCGGCCGATGGCGGTATGTGGGTGACCTGTGACGACGATGCCGACATGTCGTGGCTGACCATTGAGCTCGAAGATGTGATGGATAGTGACGAGGATGAGGAGGAAGAAGAAGATTTCTTTGGCATCGTTAATGTGAAGGTGACTGCCGACTCGCTTCCCGATGGCGTTGACGCCCGCGATGTGGTGGTTTACTTCACCATCCCCGGCAAGAAGCTGGCTTACCACTTCTATCAAGTGCGCGGCGCCGGTGTCGAGGAACTCGGCATCACCGAGGGCCAAGTCATCGCCGTTGACTACTACGACCTGATGGGCCGCCAGCTGAGCGCTCCCACGCAAGGCCTCTACCTCGAGCGCCAAACCCTCGACAACGGGCAAGTGCGCACCAAGAAAGTTAGGCGTTAGGTTTTAGGCATTAGGCTTTAGGG
>Ga0065709_1000062_pt1 | contig 15563 bp, 11 predicted proteins | sample Hoacrofraction14_2_FD_59096 | JGI IMG/M metagenome (GOLD analysis project Ga0065709, IMG submission 59096) | Hoatzin crop microbial communities from Cojedes, Venezuela, sample from fiber fraction 14 v1 | ecosystem: Host-associated > Birds > Digestive system > Esophagus > Crop | place: Venezuela...
GCAAGCAGATACCGCGCCTCGTCGGTCCAGCGCAGGAAATACCCATGCTCAAACACGTCGCACAGCACCGCGACATAGATTGCCGCAGCTGCCGCCCCACGTTTATCCATGAGCCGCTGAACCCTAACATCGCTCAAGCAATCGACGCTCATCGTAAACCCCGTCAGCGCCACCTTGCGATGTCGATTTCTGTTCTGTTTCATAGTGAATGATGTGTTTTTATGGTTAAATATCAAGTATTTGTGTCTTTCACACTTGCAAATTTACAACGCCTCCCACCAATCCCCAAAATTTTCTCCANATTTTAACACATCNTTAACAAATATTTCCTCGCGCAGACCTGNACGGACCGAGAAAGGAGAGAGAAGAGTAGTTCTGCGAGGGAGAGTTCGTCGGAGACGAGCCCGTGAACTAACCCCTGGTTAGAAGCGAACGCAGTGAGCGCACAACCAGGGGTAGAGTCAATAAAGCAAGTGAGGGTGTTTCAAAACTCAACGTGGGGTTAAGGCTCGGAGAGCCTTCTTTAACCTATCCTCAGGCCGAGCGGAGCGATAGCGAAACGCGAGACCTGGGGCTAGGTCTACCATTCTTATAGAGCCTCGGAGAGGGTCGTTTGAGGGCAGCAGGCATGGGCATGGCAACGATGCTGCAATCAAGGGAGCCTCGCCGAGGCTCATTATTGGTAGTCGTTTTTGCCTCAGGTCGAGCGAATCGCTGACGCTCCGCTCGACCTGAGGTTAGGTCAAGGACGGCTCTCCGAGCCTTTCCTCTTCTCTTCAAGTTTTGACACACCCACACGACTGCGTGGTGGCCCAATCACTGGTATTGTTGATATCGTGCACCTCTCCCGAGGTACTATCCCCTTAATTTACTGTTCCCCAGGTTTCTACGCTCACTTCGTTCGCTTCGATAACCTGAGGTTAATTCACGTGCTCGTCTCCGACGAACACCGCCTGCGCTGGTCTGCGTGCAAAATCAAAATGAGTCCGCGCTGGTCCGCGCGAGGAAAAATAAAAAAGGTCTGCGGAGTCTGCGTTAGTCTGCGCGAATTTATCACCAGTTCTGATGGAGGAGGGCGGATTTAAGGACGGCGGCGTGGTTTTTGGTTGGGTTTTTGAAGGCGAAAAGGAGGGTGATGGTGGTTGGTTTAGGGGTGAGCGATTTGAGACAGGTGATGAAGTCGGCAAAGTTGGGTGACTGAGCCAGTTCCTGGGCGTATTGTGTCGAGAAGGCGTCCCAGTTTTTGATAGGGTCTTGATGAAACATTTGCCTCAGTTTGTCGCTGGGACCGATGTTTTTCACCCACAAATCATAGTGTAAGTCGCTCTTTTTTGAGTCCTCTGGGCCAGAACTTATCGACCAGCACGCGGAACCCATCGCTTTCCTCGGATGGGTCATAAACCCGCTTGATTTTCACTTCAATATCATTCATTTTCTCAACCTTTTTATTTTGCAAAGTTACACATTTCTCCCAAAACCACCACCACCGCCCCCTACCGGTGATAAATTCGCGCCGACCTCCGCCGACCTTTTATTTTTCCCTCGCGCGGACCAGCGCGGACCAGCGCGGACTTTCAATTTTCTCTTCACTCTCCACTCTGATAGAAGGTTTGTGTGAGGCCTTCCTGCGGCAGGGATGGTGAGATTTTTTTGGGGGGAGGAGGGTTTTTGATTAACTTTGCCGAGATATAAATACATAATGAATCAAGATGGAGAAAGTGAACAGAAGGAAGGCGTGGATTAGAGGCATCGTCGTGGCGGTGGCGGCGATGGTCGCGACTGCGAGCGCGGTGACTGCCAGTGCGGCCAGTGCGGCTGGTGCTAGTGCTGGAGCTAGTGCGAGTGCGGCGGCGGCTGGTGCTGGGCTGGTGTTAAGGGGGACACCGGGGGAGGTGGGGGTTAGTTCGCAGGCGATTTTGGATATGATGGAGGGGCTGGAGGGGTTGCCCGAGACGGAGATTCATCATTTGATGGTGATTAGGCACGGACGGGTGGTGGCTGAGGGGCATGCGATGCCGTTCAGTGCCGAGGACTCGCATACGCTTTATAGTGCGAGTAAGACGTTTACGGGGATGGCTGTGGGGCTGTGTGTTGACGATAACTTGCTGCGGATTGATGACCGCTTGGCGATTTATTTTCCCGACTTGTTGCCCGACACGGTGAGTGCCAACTTGGCGCAAATCACGGTGCGCGACTTGTTGATGATGAACGCGGGAATACGCGCGGGGAGCGAGATGGGGCTCGAGCGCGACTGGGCGCGGGCGTGGTTGGCAAAGCCAGTGAAGCGTCCGGCGAAGTTTGCCTACGACTCGATGTGCACCTACATGCTCTCGTCCATCGTGCAGCGGCTCACGGGGAAGACCGTGCTGGCGTTGCTGCAGGAGCGCATTTTCACGCCCATGGGCATCACCGATGCGCAGTGGGAGGTGAGTCCCGACGGNGTCACCGTGGGTGGCTGGGGNCTGCGGCTCACCACCGAGGACCTGGCGCGGGTGGCTGTGCTGTGGCTGAATCGCGGNGCGTGGAATGGGCAGCAACTCATCAGCGCCCAGTGGATTGAGCAAATGGAGGCGCGCCACATCGATTGTGCGGCACCCGGCGCACCNCTGAACGACCGCAACGTGGGCTANTGCTACCAGATGTGGCGCAGCACCTATCCCGGGTCGGTGCGCTTCGATGGCGCCTACGGGCAATACATCGCCATGGTGCCCGAGCGCGACGTGGCTGTGGTGCTACTGGGCGTGAGCCATGCGCCCTACGACGAACTCAAGGTCATCTGGGACAACCTGATGCCCGGCGTCCACGACACGCCGCTCACGAGCGACCCCGCCGCGAAGAAATTGCAGAAACGCCTGGCTCACTGGACGTTACCAACCCCAAAAGGTCGCTCCAAGGTGAAAGCCGCCAGCGCCATCAACGGTCGCACCCTCACCCTCAACGATAACAACCACGGCATCAGCACATTGACCCTCGATGGCAAACAGCTGACGCTGCGTTACAGCGACCGCCACAGCGAGCGCATCGCCCTGGGCACCGGCTCCTGGGCACGCCGCAGCGCCCTCACCGGCTTCCCGCCCGCCGATTTCCCCAACACCTTCCGCGGCCTCGTGCACGACTACCAGGTCACTGGCGCCATGGCGTGGACCGATGACCACACGCTCACCATCGAGCTGCAATATGTCAACTGGATTAGTGCCACGCGCATCGTCATCGACACTGCCGCCAGCACCATCACCCTCACCGATAATTTCGCACCCAAAAAGGCCCAAACCGTGGCCTATAAACTATAGCAACACATTGACAATGAACCGACTACAACATCTTGCATTGTTACTTGCCCTGTGCCTCGTGCTTCCCGCGACAGCGACCCANTTGCCGCAGTCCACGCCCGAGGAGCAAGGCATCCGCAGCCAGGCCATCATCGACCTGATTGACTCCCTCGAGGCGTTGCCCGAGACGCAAATTCACCACTTGATGGTCATCAGCCACGGCAAGGTCGTCGCCGAGGCGCATCCCGCGCCGTTCACCGCTGCCGACCGCCACACCCTCTACAGCGTGAGCAAGACGTTCACCGCGATGGCTGTGGGCATGGCTGTCGACGATGGCAAACTGGCGTACACCGACCCCATTGTGAACTACTTTGGCGACGTGCTGCCCGCCGAGATGCCCGATAGCGTGCGGGCGCTGTGGAACCAAGTGACGGTGCAGGATGTGCTCGACATGCGGTCGGGCGTGATGAGCGACACCGCGCTCTACAAGCAGCACGACTGGCTGCGCGGCTGGTTTGCCAGCCCCATCGAGCGCCCCGGCCGCTATTACTACGACTCGATGGCGTCCTACGTGCTCAGTTCGCTCGTCTACCGCGCCACCGGCCGCGACATCCTCTCGTTGCTTAACGACCGGTTGTTCAAGCCGTTAGGCATCAAGGACGCGCAGTGGGAGCTGAGCCCCGACGGGCTTCCCGTGGGCGGCTGGGGCCTGCGCCTCACCACCGACGACATGGTGCGCGTGGGCATCATGCTCGCCGACAGTGGCCGTTGGGAAGGCAACCAAGTGACTAATAGTGAATGGATTGGCAAACTCTATGAGCGACAGGACGAAGGGTTGCGCGAGGCCGAGGCGCGCGAGTTGCCTGCCCGCGTGCGCATCGTGTGGATAGCTGTGTGTGGCGTGCTGGCGTTGCTGCTGCTGTGGGCGCTGCTGCGTCGTCGCTGGGGCTGGTTCACCGTGCTGCTGCTCGCTGCCCTGGCGTTCAACGGCTTCTGCTACCAGCGCTACCTGCGGCACCTGCACGACTTGGGGCCCGTGAACAACGTCATGGGCTACGCCAACCACGCGTGGTACACCCACAACCCGCCCATGTCGATTGCCGCAGGCGCACAGGGGCAGTACATCATCGTGGAGCCGCGCCACCAGTTGGCAGTGGTAATCTTGAGCAACTGCAACGTGTGCCACCAGCCCGTGGCGTGCGTGAGCCGCGCGTTGATACCCGGCGTGAAGGACAAACCCATGAAAATCGACGTCGAGGCCACCCAGCGCCTGTCTAACCGCATCAGTAACTGGACGTTACCCACGCCCCAAGGCATCGAGACCACCCACGCCGCGACCGAGTTGCTGGGTCGCCGCCTGCACCTCGACACCAACAGCCGCGGCTTGAAGACGTTGCAAGTCGACGGCAAGTCGCTCACCCTCGACCCCATCGACGCGCCCATCGAGCACATCCCCACCGGCTACAAGCAGTGGAAACGCGGCCGGTTGATGGGCTACCCGCCCGCCGACGCGCCTAACACCCTCAATGGCCTGCCCCACGACTTTGCCGCCGCCGGCGCCATGGCGTGGACCGACGACCACACGCTCACCATCGACGTGCAGTATGTCAACTGGATAACTGCCACCCGCATCGTCATCGACACGGCGGCCCACACCATCACTTTCACCGACAATTTCGCGCCCACGGAGCATGAAACCGTGGCCTATACCTTCTAAAAATCAATCACCCCCCCCTATGAAACGACAACTCATCACCCTCGTGCTTGCCGGCGTGCTAGTGGCGCTGGCGGCCCCCGTCACCCTCGCCGCTCCATTGCCGCGGTCCACGCCAGCTGCCGAGGGCATCAGTTCGCAAGCCATCCTCGACATGGTCGACTCGCTGCAGTCGCTCGAGAAAACGTGGATTCACCACCTGATGGTCATCCGCCACGGGCGCGTGGTTGCCGAGGTGCATCCCACGCCGTTCCGCGCGAGCGACACCCACACGCTTTACAGTGCCAGCAAGACGTTCACCGCGATGGCGATTGGGCTGTGTGTCGACGACAACCGGCTGCGCATGGACGACCGTGTGGCGGCGTTTTTCCCCGATAAGCTGCCCGACACGGTGAGCGCCAACCTCGCCACCGTGACCGTGCGCGACGTCATCACCATGATGGCTGGTGCCAAGCCCGACTGGGTGCTGCGCAACGTCGAGACCGACTGGCTGCGTGCCCTCATGGCGAAGCCCATCGAGCGCCCCACGACCTACCAGTACGACACGATGTGCTCGTTTATCCTCGCCGCCATCGTGCAACGCGTGAGCGGGAAAACGGCGCTGCAGCTGCTCAACGAGCGCCTGTTCCGTTCCATGGAAATCACCGACGCGCAGTGGCAGCAGAGCCCCGACGGCTACAACACCGGCGGCTGGGGCCTGCGCGTGAGTGCCGAGGATTGCGCCAAGCTCGCGGTGCTCATCATGAACAAGGGCCGCTGGCAGGGGCAGCAACTCATCAGCGAGGCGTGGATTGACGAGATGTGTGCGCGGCAAGTGGCGAGCGCACCCGCCGACACGCCGCTCAACGACGGCTCGGCAGGCTACGGCTACCACATCTGGCGCTGCAGGTATCCCGGCGCAGTGCGTGCCGATGGCGCCTACGGGCAATACATCGTCATGGTGCCCGAGCGCGACGTGGCGGTGGTCCTGCTGGGCGTGAGCTACAACGGGCATGGCGAACTGGCGTGCATCTGGGACCGCCTGATGCCGGGCGTTCACGACGAGCCGCTCACCACTGACCCCGCAGCCAGCCGCCTGCAGCGTGCCCTGGCGCAGTGGTCGCAGCCCATGCCGCAAGGCCAGCGCGCTGCCTCGCACAGCGACATCAACCGCCACGAACTGCTGCTAGGCGAGAACAAGCACGGGCTGGCGGGCATCACCGTGAGCGACAACACCCTGCGCCTGCGCTACGTCGAAGGACAGACCGAAACCCTGGAACTGGGCAACAACCGCTGGGCCTACACGCCCCTGGCGGGCTACCCGCTCTACAGCATCCGCGCCCTCAACCGCTTCGAGGGGCTGACGCACGACTTCGAGGCCGCCTGCACGGGCGCGTGGACCTCGAGCACCACGCTGCAACTCGATGTGTGCTACGTCAACTGGATTAGCGCCACCCGCNTNNTGGTCGANACCGCAGCTGGNACCGTCACCATCACCGACAACGTCGAGGTGAACAACCCGCAGACGGTGACCTATCAACTCGCTCAATAACAGCTGTATATAGCCCCATTTTTTATTCAAGATTATGCGTGAAATCACCGACCTTGCTGCTGTGCGTGCCCGCTTCGACGTCTACCTGCGACTCGAGCGCGGGCTGTCGGCCAACACGGCNGCNGCCTACGGCGAGGACGTCGTCAAACTCGCGAATTACCTGAGTGCGGCGGGCATCGATGTNGCGCGCGCCACGCCCGACGAGCTCGAGCAGTTTGTGGGGTCGCTACAGGACGTGGGAATCACGGCGCGGTCGCAGGCACGCATCATCTCGGGCATCAAGAGTTTTTACCGCTTCCTGCAAATCGAGGGCTACATCGACGTGCTGCCCACGCAACTGCTGCCCACNCCGCGACTGGGCCGCCACCTGCCCGAGGTGCTCACCGTCGCCGAAATCGACCGCATGATTGACGCCATCGACCTGTCGGCACCGCAGGGCCAGCGCAACCGCGCCATCATCGAGACCCTCTACGGCTGCGGCNTGCGCGTGAGCGANCTCGTGGGCCTGCAGCTGTCGCACATCTACGCCGACGAGCAATACATCATGGTCGAGGGCAAGGGCGACAAGCAACGGCTGGTGCCCATCTCGCCCGTNGCGCTCGAGCAAATTGCGCTCTACATCGAGCAAACACGTAGTAATCAGGTCGTTGCCCGCGGTTGCGACGACATCGTNTTCCTGAACCGCCGCGGTGCCCAGCTCACCCGCCAGATGGTGTTTCACATCATCAAGGAGCTGTGCGCCCTCGCCGGNATCAACAAAGTCGTGAGCCCCCACACGCTGCGTCACTCCTTTGCCACCCACCTCCTCGAGGGCGGCGCCAACCTGCGTGCCATCCAGCAAATGCTGGGCCACGAAAGCATCACCACCACCGAAATCTACGTCCACATCGACCGCTCCCTCCTCCGCCGCGAAATCCTCACCCACCACCCAAGATTCAGAGTGAAGAGTGAAGAGTGAAGAGTGAAGTTGAAGCGCGTTCCGCGCTGTGGGTTTTGCACGCAGACTACGCAGACCAGCGCAGACTGCAAGGAGGAAAAATATTTACTAATTTGGCAGCCACGGCTGCCAAATTAGGAGAAGAGCAATTTGCCATCCAGTTACCCTCCTTTGGCGCCTTGCACGAGAGTGGATTCCTTGATGTTCCATTTACGCATCACATTCTCATTCTCTCGAAAGTAAAAGACAAGCAGCAACGGCTGTTCTATATTCGTCTGTGTGCTACGCAGCATCTGTCTAAGGCTTTACAAAATGCCATTGCTAAAGATGAATAAAACAATAAGCCGCTGCCCAACAACTTCTCATCCACGATGTTGTCGCCTGCCATGGCGCGACGTGCTGTGGAAATGTTTAAAGACGAGTACCTGCTCGATTTTATCAACGTAGAGGAAATTGGAGAACGGGATGTTGCCGATGTTGACGAGCGCGTGGTTGAGCAAGAAATCATCCACAATGTGAAGAACTTCATCATGACCTTCGGTAAAGACTTCACTTTTGTGGGTAATCAATATCATCTGGAAGTGTTCGGGGTGGAGCAATTTCCTGACCTCCTCTTCTTCAATCGTGCTCTCAATTGTCTTGTGTGTGTAGAGCTGAAGAAGGGCGAATTTAAACCTGCCTATCTCGGCCAGCTAACTGCCTACCTGCGCATCTTGGATGACACCGTCAAGAAAGCGCACGAAAATCCCACCATCGGCATCATTCTTTGCCGCGACTTCAATAAAGATTTCGTGCAGTATGTCATTCAAGACTACAACAAGCCCATGGGTGTTGCAAAATACGCCACGTTAGCAGATATGCCCGATGAACTAAAGAACGTCCTGCCCGATATGCAAGAATTGAGAAACAAGTTGGCCGAAAACCATGATTGATACAACGGTTTAAGTGTCAAAATAGTGCTTGAAAATGCGCGTGCGCCCTTTACCCATGCGGGTTGTGGGCGCTTAATAATTCTGAAAGGGGAACTTTTCTCCTTTCTAGCGAGAGGGCTGCACTGGTCTGCGTGCAAAACCCTCAGCGCGAGGAAAAATAAAAGGTCTGCGGAGTCTGCGTAGGTCTGCGCGAATTTATTGCGTGCGCTGGTCTGCGTGAGGGGGGTTAGAACCAGAGGAGGAAGTGCTGGAGGGGGAGGCGGGGGGTGGCGATGATGAGGGCGGTTTTTTCGTTGGTGAAGGATTGGCCGCTGTTGAGGGTGGTGTGGCAGTGGTGCCAGAGTTGTTTCATGGCGGGGCGGCGGCTGATGTTTCGTAAGATGATGATGGCGGTGGAGCGCATCTGTTCGTCGAGGAAGGCGGTGAGGGCGTCGGCGTCGAGGTCGCTGGGGATGTCGTTAATCAGGATAAATGGCACTGCAGCGTCGCGTTGCTCGCTGCCCACTAACTTTTCTGTAGCGTCGCGTTGCGGCGCATCCACTGGCTTTTCGGGGGTGTCTTGCTCGGTGGTGGATTGGAGGGCGGCGAGGTAGTCGGGGAGGGCGACGGAGAGGCGGTCGTAGACGTCGAGGCGGTCGAGGACGGGGCGGAGGACTTCGACGACGAGGGGGTGCTGCTCGAGGTGGGGCTCGACGAGGTAGAGGTGGGAGTGGCTGTTGACGCTCATCATGGCGGCGGCGGGGAGGCCGTAGCAGGTGCCTATCTCGAGGATGCAGCTGGGGTTGAAGCGGTTGGTGATGCGGAAGAGCATGCGCATGCCCTTGGTGGAGATGATGCGCGGGTGGGGGCGCTCGACGACCTCGCGGATGGCATCACGGACGTCGTCGAGGTCGGCGTAGGCATAATAGGGGTTGCGCTGGTGCAGCACCTCGGTAACCAGGGCGTAGGCAAACGGAGAATGGATGCCGAAGCCCTGGCTACGACGTTTTCGCGTCAATGCGGTGCGATAGCGATGGATGATGCCCACGGTGCGATGTCTACTTATTTCTTGCCTTTTTTGTTGGTTTTGTTGGCAGGTTTCTCGGTGGGCTCGTCGGTCTTGCTGTCCTTTGCGGGAGCGGTCTCGAGAGCTGCCTCGGTCTCGGCATTGCGGTCGCTGCGCATCTTGCGGTAGACAGCCACGTTGATGGCGAGTAGCACGAGCAGCAGGATGACGATGAGCGACGTGGTGGCGAGCGTTTCGGTGGTGCTCACCTCGCTGGGCTCGAAGGTGAACTCGATGTCGTGGTCACCGGCGGGCAGTTGCATGGCGCGCAGCACATAGTTGACGCGGCCGATGGGTGCTTCCTTGCCGTCGATGGTGGCACGCCAGCCCCANGGGAAGTAGATTTCGCTGAANACTGCCANGCCGCCCGTGGCGCTGTGGCTGTGNTACTTCAGGTTGTTGGGGGCGTAGTGCGTCAGGGCGATGCTGTCGCCAGCCTGCACGGCNTGGGCGGTACCCAGGACGTCGGTGAACTTGGCATCGGCNACAGCCGAGTGAGCGGGGTTAAAGTCGTCGAGGAACGCCATCTCNTCGTCGGCGGTCTTGACGTAGGTCAGGCTGTCGACAAACCACGCGTTGCCNAGTGCGNCAGGATTGCGCTGTGCCTGCGTGTCGTTGATGATGAAGTAGCGGGTGTTGAGCATGTTGAGCACCTGCATGTTGTTCTTCGCGATTTGNTTGTTAATCAGGTCGTTGTAGCGNGCCAACTTGGCAGCGTGGTAGCCACCCACCGTCTTGTGGAAGTAGCTGGGCATGGCCTCGGAGAAGTGCTGCACGTCCATCACGCGGTAGTTGGGGTCCTTGTCNTGAAGAATCTGNGTGTCGACGGGACGGGGGTCAAACTCGGCGGGGATGTTGTCGAACGCCGTAACAAACGAGTCCTCGTTGACGTAGCGCTTGCACACGCTGTACATGTCGACCAGCACGATGCCGGCGATGACGAGCGCGGTGACTTGCGCGTTCATCTTATTCTTGAAGTAGAGTGCCAGGGCCGCAGCNCCNAGCACAAGGAAGATGAGGCTGCGCCATGCGTCGCTGCTCACCAGCGCGTGACGCACGGTGGAGATGGCGTTGTCGATGGCGGGATATTGCTGCAGCTGGCCNGTGGCAACGAGTTGCTCATGCTCGGTGGCCGAGTAGGTGCCCATCATCGAGGGAACCAGCGCCAGCGCCAAGCAAACGAGCGCGCTCACGCCCAGCGAAACCAGCACAGCCGTGCGGTGATGCTTGAAGAAATCGTCCTCGGTGAACACCTGTTTCAGCGCCAGCACCGCCAGCAGCGGCATCGTGATTTCGGGAATCACCAGGATGCTCGACACGGTGCGGAACTTGTTGTACATGGGGAAGTAGTCGATAAACAAGTTGGTGAACCACATCATGTTACGNCCCCACGAGAGCAGGATGGCGAGGATGGTGACCACCACGAGTGCCCACTTCACGGGACCCTTGACCACAGCACAGCCCAGCAGGAACAGCGCAAAGATGAGGATGCCCACATAGACGGGCCCGTTGGTCATGGGTTGGTCGCCGAAGTATTGCGGGAACTGCGAGAGGACTTGCAGGGTTTGGCCGTCGAGTTGGCCCGATTGCGCCATCTTTTGAGCCTTGGGCGTCTTGTCGAGCGAGAGGAGGTGGTTGTCGCCCTTTTCGGGCTTGATGGTGGCACCGCCCTTGACGTTAGGGATGAGTAGCGAGAGCGTTTCGCCCTTGCCGTAGCTCCACTGGGTGATGTAGTCGCGGTCGAGGCCGCTGGTTTTGTTGCTGGCGTCGATGGCTTTTTCGCCCTCGGCGGGTTTCTCGGTGAGTTCGCTGTGTCCGCCACGCATGGTTTCCTTGCTATATTTGTAGGTCATCAGCAAGTTTGGCGCACTCGAGGCGATGGCCAGCACGCCAGCGACCAGCAGGGCTGCCGTGGCGATGCCCCAGCGCTTCATCTGGCCCTTGCGGATGGCGTCGACGAGGAAGCCAATGGCGAGGGCAGCCACGATGAACATGCTGTAGTAGCTCATCTGCACGTGGTTGCTGTGGAGCTGCAGGGCGCCGAAGAGGGCTGTCACCGCCATACCGCTCAGGTAGCGTCCCCGGTAGGCGAGGATGATGCCGGCGAGCGTGGGCGGAATGTAAGCCAGCGTGAGCATCTTCCAGATGTGTCCCGCGCCCAGCAGGATGATGAAGTAGCTCGAGAAGCCATACGCGATGCCTCCCAGCACCGCCAGGTACCACTTGACGTCGCAGGCGAGCATCAAGATGAAGAAGCCCAGCATCAAGATAAACAGCAAGTTAACGGGGCCGGGGAATCCCAGGTTATAGATTTTAGAAATCCACGACAGGATGGTCGATGACTTGTATGCGGGCGAAATTTGGAACGTGGGCATGCCGCCAAAGAGCGCGTTGGTCCACCACGAGTGGATGCCCGTTTCTTGTTGGTAAACAGCAGTTTGATGCCCGACGGCGACACCCTGCAAGGTATCGCTTTGCCGCAACACGTCGCCTTGCACATCGTTGGGATAGAAATAAATCCATGCGATGACAGCCATTACAACGATGCCCACAATCGTGGTCACGAGGTTTTTCAGTTTACTATTCATATATAATCAGTGTTGAGAGTTGAGAGTTGAGAGTTGAGTTATAGCGGCTGCGCCGCTTTTTAATCTTTCTCTTGTTCTCTATTGTTATTTTTTCTTGTTGTTTTCGTTTTTGTCGCTGAATTCGCCGGGGAGGGGGACAGGGACGCGGGGTCGCATGAGGGCTCGCACGACGAGGATGACGCCCAGCAGGATGAAGGGGATGCTCAGGAGCTGGCCTTGGTCGATGCCCCATTGCTGGCGCATCCCTATTTCCCAAGGCTCTTGCACGTTCTTGAGGTACTCAATGAAGAAGCGCGACACAAAGATGCCTATCATGAACACGCCGAAGAGCAGTCCCGGGCGCTCCTGGGCGTTGCGCTTCCAGTAGAGCCACCAGCACACGGCAAAGGTGAGCAGGTAGCACGCGGCTTCGTAGAGCTGGGTGGGGTGGCTGGGCACCGAGAAAATGGGCTGCATACCTTGCATCCACTGTCCCACGTTGGTCACAAAGCAGAAAGCCCAGCTCACGTCGGTGGGACCGCCATAAATCTCGTGGTTCATGAGGTTACCGATGCGGATGAGCGCCGCCACCACGCCCACGGGGACGATGATGCGGTCGAGAATCCACAGCGGGCCGCGATGCAGCACCCATCGGCTGTAAGCCAGCAGCGCCAGCAAGATGGCGAGCACGCCACCGTGGCTTGCCAGTCCGCCTTCCCAAATCTTGAAAATCTCGCCCAAGTGTTGCGAGTAATATTCCCAGTCATAGAAAAAGACGTGTCCCAGTCGAGCACCGATGATGGTAGCCAGCACCACGGTGACAAACAGGCTGCTGAGCCACTCCTCGCGGGCGCCCTCGCGTTTAAAAATCTTGTAGAGCACCCAGTAGCCAAACAGGAACCCGATGGCAAACATGAGTCCATACCAGCGAATGGTGACGGGCCCTTCTATGATGGTGGGACGCGCTGTCCAAGTAATAAAGTCGAGCATATCTAAAAAGAGTCTCTTAGAAAAATCGCGTAAAGTTACTACTTTTTTTGAATTAAACCTCATGGTGATAAACCTCACGCAGACCTAATATCAGAGTGAAGAGTAACTTCGTTGAACCTTGGCTGCGGTTCGGCAAACTCGAGCAAGCTCGGTTTGCACTCACCTTGCACAAGGTTTGAAGAGTGAAGAGGAAGCGCGTGCTGCGCTGTGGGTTTTGCACGCAGACCAGCGCAGACCTTCTATCAGAGTGGAGAGTGAAGAGTAACTTCGTTGAACCTTGGCTGCGGTTCGGCAAACTCGAGCAAGCTCGGTCTGCGCTCACCTTGCACAAGGTTTGAAGATTGGAGATGTCGGCTGGTGATATAATCCTCGCGCGGAGTTTTTTGCACGCAGACCAGCGCTTACTCTTCACTCTCCACTCTGAATATAGGTCTGCGCGAATTTATCAACTGCGTGAATTTATCGCTTGGTGTCGAGTTTTTTTGTAATTTTGCAGGTTGATTTATGGCAAGTTTGAGAAAAGAGGCTATCAAGGGGATGTCGTGGACGGCGCTCGAGCGCTTCGGCACCAAGGTGATGCGCATCATCATTGCAATGGTGATAGCTCGCATCCTCGTGCCCGAGGACTACGGCATCATCGGCATGCTTGCCATCTTCATGGCGCTGTCGCAGGTGGTACTTAATAGCGGCTTTGCCAACGCGCTGATACAGAAAAAAGATCGCACTAACACCGACTACTGCACGGCGTTTTACTTCAACGTGGTGGTGGGCTTGGTGCTCTATAGCATCATGTTTGTGAGCGCCCCGTGGATAGCGCGTTTCTACAACACACCGCTGCTCACCCCCGTCACCCGCGTTTACACGCTCACATTGCTCATCAACTCGCTCAACATCGTGCAGACGGCCAAGATGGAAATCGAGCTGAAATTCAATGTTTTGAGCAAGATTTCGCTCACTACGCAACTGGTTACGGGCATCGTGGGCATTTACTTGGCTTACAATGGCTGGGGCGTGTGGGCACTGGTTTATCAGGCACTATTTTCGAGTCTGTTTCGCTGCCTGCTGCTGTGGTGGCGGGCAAATTGGTGGCCGAGCCTTGTGTTCTCGTGGGACTCGTTTAGGCGCTTGTTTAGTTTCGGCAGCAATCTCTTGCTCTCGGGTACCATCCACACCATCTACACCAACCTCTATACGCTGGTAATCGGTAAAGTGTATAGCCCTTACGAGGTGGGTATTTATAACCAGGCAAACCATTTCGCGATGATACCTTCGGGACTCGCCTCATCGACCATCGTCACGGTGAATTACCCCATCCTCTCGCGCCTGCAAGACGATAACGCCAAGTTGCTGGTGGCTTACCGTAAAATGCTGGTTTCCCCGCTGTTTCTGTTATATCCCCTGCTCATGGGCGTGGCTGCGCTGGGCGAACCGCTTGTGCAGTCGCTCATTGGTGACCAGTGGCTACCGATTGTGCCTTACATGCGCGTGCTGTGTCTCGCAGCGATGGTTTCGCCGCTCACTACGATTAACCTGAACCTGCTTTACGTCAAGGGCCGCACCGATTTGGTGCTCAAACTCGACCTCATCAAGAAGCCCATCGGGATTGCCGTTGTGCTAGCAACGGTGTGGTTTGGTCTGATGCCTGTGGTTATTGGTAAGGCGGTGTTTGAGTGTATGGCGTTTGCCTTTAATTGCTACTACACCCGCAAATTGCTCAACTATGGTCTAATGAGGCAAATACGTGAGATTCTGCCCACTGCGTTTCGTTCCCTGGTGATGGGCATCGTGTGCTATGGCGCAGCGCAGCTCGTCGATGGCAACGTGCTCAAACTGCTGGTGGGCATCCTGGTGGGCATCATCACCTACGGCCTGCTCGCCTACTTCATGAAAGACCCCACCCTGGCCGAGCTCCTCCCCCTCATCAAGAACCGCCTCACCCGCAAAAATAGCGTCGAGAGTTGAGCGTTGAGTTGAAGCGCGAAACACGCTGGTGGGTTTAATTCGTGCAGACTTGCGCAGACCTAATATCAGAGTGAAGAGTAACTTCGTTGAACCTTGGCTGCGGTTCGGCAAACTCGAGCAAGCTCGGTTTGCACTCACCTTGCACAAGGTTTGAAGAGTGAAGAGGAAGCGCGTGCTGCGCTGTGGGTTTTGCACGCAGACCAGCGCAGACCAGCGCAGACTTCACTGTTGCATCACGTGCTCGTCTCTGACGAACTTGCATTTTTCACTGAAAAACAGCTTATTACCATTCGTGTTAACAACCGTTAACACGAATGCCTGAAGAAGTGAAAATTCTTGATTATATCCAGATTTTTAGGGAATTGTATCGAAAAAAAACAAAAAGGGTCTGCGCTGGTCCGCGCTGGTCTGCGTGCAAAAAATTCCCTGCGCTGGTCTGCGTGCAAAAATTCCCTGCGCTGGTCTGCGTGCAAAAAACTCCGCGCAAGGAAAAACAAAAAGGTCTGCGTGCAAAAATACAGCGTGAGGGTCTGCTGCAGGCGGGGTGTTAAGGATTGCAGGTTGTTAATTAACATGTGTTAAAATTAGTGGGGATGCAGGGGGGCGGAGGTGGGGT
>Ga0065709_1006350_pt1 | contig 15542 bp, 4 predicted proteins | sample Hoacrofraction14_2_FD_59096 | JGI IMG/M metagenome (GOLD analysis project Ga0065709, IMG submission 59096) | Hoatzin crop microbial communities from Cojedes, Venezuela, sample from fiber fraction 14 v1 | ecosystem: Host-associated > Birds > Digestive system > Esophagus > Crop | place: Venezuela...
GTCGCTGGCAGCCAGCGCCTCGTCGAGCGTGCCGCGCTCAACGGCGGCGTAGATGCATCCCTCGCTGGCGGGCTGCGCCTGCGAGAGCAACTGCAGGCCCTCGCGCTGCTCGCTGGTCATGTAGTTGATGTGACTCAGGTCGCTGTCGAACGATGTGCGCCAGCCCAGCACGCCCAGCACGATGGTGATGAGCGTCACCACAATGAGCGTCACGCGGCGCTGCCGTGCCGTGCGCAGTTCCATCCACGAGGCATTCACGTTGAGGTTGCGCTGCGGCTTGTTTCCTTTCTTCACCACTTGCGGTAGCACAACGAGGACCACCAGGATGGTGCCCACCAGCGTGAGCGCCCCCATCCAGCCCAGGTCGCGCATGGCTGCCGCGTCGAGCCACACCAAGCACAGGAACGCTGCCACCGTGGTGATGTTGCCAATGAGGAGCGGCGGCACCATCTCGCGCAACGCCTCGCGCACGCTCGGCACCTCGGGCAGGTGGTCGATGAAGTGGAGCGGATAGTTCACCGCGATGCCCAGGATTATCGACCCCATGCCCAGCACGATAATCGACACACTGGGCCGCATGCACGACATCGCCCCGAGTGCCAGCAGCCACCCCGCCGCGATGCTCGCCACAATCCACACGATGGGCATCACGCGGCGATAGTGCCACACCAGCAACGCCACTATCAGCACCAGGGCGATGATGATGGCAAGCAGGCTGTCGCGCTTGATTTGCTGCGCGTTGGTCACCGCAATCACGGGTGCACCCACTGCCGAGGCACGCACCGCGGGAAACTCGCTCTGCACCTGCGCGATGGCGCTGTCGATGCTCGCCGCAAGCGCCGCATTGGCGCTGGTTTCGCTGCCGCCGTGGCTGCTGCGCATCGTCATCAATGCGTGCTGCCCGTCGGGCGTAAACAGGTAACCGTCGACCACCTCGATGCCGCCCTGCTGACGCAGCCCGCGCAGCCGCCCCAGGATGGGCGTGAACAGCTGCAACGGGTCGTGCGGCAACGTCTGCGAGAACGCCGCCGCCGTGGGTAGCATCAACTGCTGCTTGTCGCTGGCGAGGCAGCGTTCCACATAACCCGGCTGCGCCAGCAGCGAGTCGATGCGCTGGTAATCGGCGTCGGTGGCGAGCAGCGCGTAGTGCTCCTGCAGCCACTGCGTCATCTCCATGATGCGCACCTCGTCGACCACCGTCTGCACATCCTCGATGCCCTCGACGGCAGCCAACTTCTCGCCCAGCGCGTCCATCGCCTCCTGAGCCTGGAGCATCCACCCCTCGGGCTCGGCGCTCGCGCTGTCGCTCGCTGGACTCAGCACCACGGCAATCACGTCGCGGTCGCTCAGCTGCTCGTAGATGGCGTTCTGCTGCTCGGTGGCAGCATCGCGCGGCAGGAACTTCGCAATGTCTTCCTCCTTGTCGAGACGCAGGCCCAGCACGGCAGCCGCAGCCATCACCGCGACCACCATTGCAGCACCGCACCAGCGATGCCGCTTCAGCCAATCATATATGCCTAAAAATACCTGCGTCATGAATCCTGCCCGCAAAGTTACAAAAAATCGCCCAACATTTCCCCAAAATCCCCAATCCACCCCCAAAAGACCAATTTCCTGAGCATTTGTAACAAAAAACCTCACGCCGATTTCACATCTCGGCGTGAGGTTTCCAAAGCCTAATACCTAGAGCCTAAAAATGCGGGTCGAGGATGGTGACGGTGGTGATGGGGGTGCCGCCACCAGCCGTGCCGCTCTCGTAGGTGCCCATGATGGAGTAGATGCCACCAGGGAGGCGCTTGCCGTTGCTGTCGGTGAGGTTCCAGGTCATGGGGAACGATGAGCTCTTGCGCGACCACACGAGGTTGCCCAGGGCATCGAGCACCTTCACGGTGACTTGCGGGGTGGTCTCGAGGTCGCTGGTGAAGTCGAGTTGCACGTTGTCGGTCGCTTGCGGCGACGAAACGGTGAGCACGCCGTTGTAGTCCTCGGCGACGTTAAAGTTGATGGTCTTGCTCGTGGAGTTGCCAGCCACGTCGGTCACGGTGAGCGTGAGCGAGTGTTGGCCCAGCTCGAGGTCCTCCATGGGGAGGGCTGCGGTGAGCGACAAGCCACCATCGCCCATGGTGATGTAACTCTTGACCTCGGTCACATTCTCCTTACCAGCATCGAGGATGAGGGTGGGAGCGTTCACCGAGGGCTCGCCAACGTTCAGACCCAGGTTGTCGGTCGCTGTGGCGTGGAACATGGTGCTGGGCGTGGTGAGGTGGCTGGCGTCGAACGTCGCCTCGTCGTCGCCCATGTACATCGAGGTGATGACGGGCGCTTCATCGTCCTTGGTTGCCTGACTGCTGTTGTAGCCGTAGATGAGCAGTTGCTTGCTGGCACCGCTCACCATCTCGGCCGTGTTGTCTTGGTGGGCATATACGCTCACGAGGCCCTGCTGGCCACCCGTGGCTTTGACATCGCGCGGCAGCACCACTTCGCCCGTGAAGATGCCGTTGGTCACGCGACCCGTAGCTTGGCATAGGGTGGCGCGCTCGTAGTAGATGTTGCGGCTCACGGTGCTGCCGTCGCAGCGGCCACTGACGGTGCCAAAGAGCGGCGCGTAGTCATAGACCGTGAGTGTGGCATCGCCGTTGAAGTCGGTGTTCACGCCGCTGCCATCGAGTTTCATCACCTGTGCCGTCACGGAGAGGCGTTGCAGCGGATAAATCTTGCAGCGTGCCGACGTGTCGGTCACGTTGGTGCTATTGAGCTTGGTAATCTTGAACAGAGGTTTGGGGAAGTGCACCTGCATGGCGGGGTCGCCCAGCAGGAAGAACGACATCTTGTTGTGGTTCGACTCGCCCAGGAACTCATATTTGCTGGCCTTGAGTGCGTCGCCCAGTCGCGGCATCTCGCCCGTGGTCTTGTCGTAAGCAAACAAGCCGCGAGCAAAGCCACGATTCGACCGGTCGTTATAGGAGGCGTAAACCGAGCGCGAGGTCGTCAGCATCGCCACTGCGCCACCGTCGGCCTTGTGGAAGGCGGTCTCGGCAATACCGCGGCTATCGCTGTCGTAGCGTGCCACGTCGCAGCAAGCGGTGCTCATGATGGGCAGGCGCTCCATGGCGGTGCGGTTCACATCGGGGATGGTCCACATGTTGCTATACTTGGTGTAGGACGGGGGACCAGCGTGACCCACGTAGGTCATGAAGAACTGGCCGCTCACCGATAGGTCGTACCAGTGCTGGCGGCCGTTGGCAGCCGTGCGGCGGCTCTCCTCGAGGTTGTCCTCGCCCACAGCCTTGGGGTACTGGGCGTTATGCACGCGGTTTTGCACCACCGTCATGCCCAGCTCGGTGTCGACGAGCTCGAGGATGCCCTCGCTCTGGAACGTGTGCAGGTTGTTGTCGCCCTCGTCGCTGGCAGCCATGATGTTGTTGCGCCACACGCCGTAATCGGGCTCGGTGACATACTTGATGAGCTTATCGACGTCGCTGCGCGCCTCCTCGAGCGTGCGGCACGGGATGCGGCCCACGCCCAGGCACAGGGTGTCGCTCTGAATGGCCGACCCTGAGCCATCGTTGAGGATGCCAAAGAAGTCGTCGGTCACATAGGAGTTATCCTCGTTGTAGCTCGAGGCGGTCTCGTAGGTGATGAGCATATTGTCGCGCTGCGCCGTCAGGCTGCGGTTGTCGTAGGTACCGGGGCCAAACATGAGCAGGTAGCGGAATTTCTTGTGATTGTTAGCCGCATCGCGGTCCCACAGCATCTTGCAGAACATGCGCACGCCCATGGCATCGCGCGTGCCCGACGAGAACTCGTTGAAAATCTGCTCCTGGTCGACCACTGCCACGTCCATGCCCTCGGCAATGTGCAGGTCGGCAACACGCTGAGCCTGAGCCTTGTAGTAGTCGTTGGTGACGATAAGCAGGTCGGGCACGGTGGTGGCGTGCAGGTTCTGGTTAGCAACGCTCTGGTAGCCGCCGATGCTCATCAACTCCTTAGCGGGGTCAAAGGCGATGTACTGGCTGCTGCCCGCCGTCAAGCCGGGGATGAACATGTAGCCGCCATCGTAGGTTTGCGTGGCATAGCGCACGGGCGTCTGCGGGTTGTCGATGTTCCACACCACGGTGGTAGCGCTGGCGCCGGGCATCAAGATTTTGTCGGTCGACGTGGGTTTCACGCGGCACAGACGCATCTGGTTGTAGCTGCCGTCGGCGATGACGTTGTTGCGCTGGTAGGTGAACATCACATAGTCGAGGTTGGCGCACTTCATCGTGGCGTTGGGGTGGCTGAAGAAGATTTCGAGCTTACCCGTGCTTTTGGGTGACGTGAGTGCTTGCGTAATCTTGGCTGTGGCGGTATTGTAGTACACATAGCCCGACGAGATGCCATAGATGCGGCAGTTGCGCAGGGCATAGAGCAACGAGTCGCGGGCGCCACCCGAGTGGACAAACACGCGCAGGTAGTTGGTTGCCGTCGAGTTGCTCGCAGCTGCCGTGGTGATGCCTATCGTGGTGCCCTCGACATACTGCGGCAGCGAGTAGTCAATCCACAGCGTGTCGTTACCGATGTTCTCGCCCAGGATGTCGCGGCCCGAGCGGCTCAGGCTCACGAGTTCCTGCTCGTGCAGCACGTAGTCGTAGCTGTAGTCATACTCCACGCCGTCGCTGCTCGAGGCGCCTTGCTCGGTAGCCACCGTCGTTTCGCTGCCACTCTCGCTCAGGAAGTAGTAGCCCTGCGTGTCGTAGCCGTTGAACGTGCGCTGGAAGTTGGGCGAGTAGGTCGTCGAGTAGAGGTCGCCTATCGCAACGTTGACAGGACCGCGGCCATAAAAGATGAGCTTCTCGCCATAGCGCATGACGGGAACGGCGGTGAGGTCGTCGGGGATGTCGGCGGTTATCACCTCGCTCATGGCGTTGCCGCCGTGGCCGTAGACGTGCACGCTGGCGGGCGAACTGAAGCCCATGGCGCGCAATTCGTCGTAGGTCAACTGGTAGACGCCACTGGTGGGGATGGCGATTTTCACCCATTTACCACTCGCCAGGCGCGAGGTGGTTGCATAGTGCGAGGTGGGCAGGGCGCTGGCGATGGTCACCGTTGCGCCGCATATTACACTCAGTAAAATCTTTAATGCCTTGGTTGTCATTCTATTTTACGGTTTTTCGTTGTTTCAAGAGATGTTTCAGCAGGAGGAGGGGGTTATTGACTCACCACAGCCAGTTTCTTAGCCTTGGTGGCCTCGCGCACGCCGTCGGTGCTGATGGTGGCGCGGTAGACGTAGATGCCGTTAGGCACGCGGTTGCCAGTGTTGTCGACCAGCGACCAGGTGACGGGAACGGTGGTAAACTCGTTGCTGCGGCCGGTCGTTGTGGTGCTCCACACCTCGCGACCCATGATGTCCCACACCTCGATGGTCACTGTCATCACAGCGTCGGGACGATTGTGCTTCACATAGAAGCGGGTCTCGACCGAGGCGGGATTACCCACGGCGTAGACGTCGGTAATTTCGGGCTTCAAGCCGTTGACAACGTTGAAGTTGATGGTCTTGCTCGACGAGTTGTTGAACACGTCCCACACCTTGAGTGTGAGCGTGTGAGCGCCCGTGGCAAGGTCGTTGAGCTGGTAGCTGATGGTGCCGCGCGTGCCCGTTTCGGCTTGCAGCGGGGTGTAGTAGCTCGACAGGTCGCTATAGGTCGTGGTCTTGTCGAGGGTCAGCGTCATGGCGTGACCGATGCCGCCCGTCGAGAAGTTCACACCGCTCTCGTCGGCAACCTCGGCAAGCACGAGGGGCGACTCGTTCACTGCGCCACCGTCCTCAAAGGTCGCGCTGTTCAGGCCCAGGTAGACGATGTCGGGACCAATCGTGTCTTGCTTGACGCTCTCGTCGTAGCCCGCGAGGTAGAAGTCGGTGTTCGACCCCATCGCCTCGATGCCGCTCGTCCGGTCGTAGGCATACATGTTGACCAGCGCCGTGGTGATGGTCTCGTAGGACGCCAACTCCGACGGCACCACAATCGACACCTCGAACTTGCCCGCCTTCACCGTGTCGACGGTGATAGCCAGCTTGTTAGGTCGGTCGCTGTAGGTAAACTGCACGCCGTTGGTGCCATAGCCGTTGGTGGTGATATCGGTCTCGCTGTCGTAGAGCGTCGAAATCACAGCGCCGTTGAAGTCGGTGGCGGCGTTGCCCTTGCGGTCGACAATCGAGCCGGTGAATTTAATCGTCTGGCGCGCCTCAATCTGGGGCAGGTTGCCCTCGCCCACAGCCTTGCCGTTGATGGTCTCGACCACCACGCGGTGGGTGGGCACCGCCAGGCGCATGGCGGGGTCGCCAAACATGAAGTAACGCAGCTTGTTAGCCGTGCGCAGGGTGTCGTTCTTGCCCAGTCGCAAGATGTCGCCCACGCGGCGCGGTTGACCCGAGTCATCGGGCGAGAAGATGTATTTTGCAACCGACTCGTTGAGCGGTCCGTTGTCGCTGATGTAAACCAAGCGGGGCGGGCAGATGACCGAAATCGCGCCACCGTTGCCGTTGAGGAAGATGCCCTCGCCACCCGATTGTGCATCAGCGTCGTAGCGGGTGTACTCGCACGTGGCGGCATAGAGCACGGGCAGGTGCTTGTAGTAGAGGTTCTCGGTCACGTCGCTGATGCGCATCAGGCCCTCGCCGGTCCAACCCATGGGGCTTGCGTGGCCAGTGTAGTTCCACCAAATGGCGCCCTCGGTCAGGCGCGAGAACATCTTGGTGCGGGCGTCGGGGTAGGTGCGCGAGCCGCCGCTACTTACTGCCGTGAAGGCGTCGATAAATACATAATTATAGAAGATGTCGTTACCACCCCACTGGCGGCTCTTCTCGATTACCTTTTGAGCCTGCTTCATGTGGATGGCAGCGTCCTCGTCGTCGGCGACGTTCACCGTGTTGGTCTTCCACACGCCATAGTCGTTGCCGTTGACATATTTCACCAGCTTGTCGACAGCCGTGGTGGCTTCGCTCACGCTCTTGACGGGCATGCGGCCCACGGCGATGTCGAGGTCGTAGTACTGGAAGTCGGCGCTGGCGTTATCGCTCATGATGGCGAGGCAGTCGTCGGTGGTGTAAGAGCCGTTCTCGTTGTTGCTGGCCTCGCTTTGCCAGGTGAGCAGCTTGGGATAGCTGCCCGAGGTCGACATCAGCCCGCGGTTGTCGTAACTACCGTTGCCAAACAGCAGCAGGTAGCCCAGCTTGTGACCCGTGCTGTCGGCACCGCGGTCCCAGAACATCTTGCACAGGCGGCGGTAAGCCATCACATCGGGCGTGCCCGACGAGAACTCGTTGTAAACCAACTTGTCGGTGGTCACCAGCACGCGCATGCCCTCGTCCTCGTGGAGGCTGGCAACGCGTTTGGCTTGTGTCTCATATTCGCTGGGGGTGATGATAATCATGTCGGGCGTGGCCTCGCCGTGCAGGTCCTGATTCGACAGTTTGCTGCTCAGCGTGGGGTGGGGGTAGCTCGTGCCCGTGGTGTTGAAGGCGATGTACTCGCGGTAACCCGATGCCGAGGGCGAGAAGGTGAGCGTGCTGCCCGATGCTGTGGTGTTCATCAGCACGGGGGCCTGCGGCTGGGTGACGTCCCACACTTGCGTGGCGTCGCTGCAACCGCTCAACTGGTAACTCGTGCCCAACTTGCCATTGCGGTCGCCCCACGACAGGTAGCCGCCGTCGAGGGCCAGCGTGCGCTCATAGTTCACGGTGATGTAGTCCAGCCGAGCAAGGTAGATGGTGCCGGTGGGGTTGAACGTCACGCCGTAGGTCAAGCTGTTGGTCCCATCGAGTGTGAACGATTGCGTCGACAGCGCCACGTTGTTGCTCACCGTGGTCGTGTAGTGGTCATAGCCACTGGTGGTGCCACGCATCGTGGCAGTGCCACTGAGCGCCGTGCCGTTGGCTGTGGTCGAGATGGTGCTTGCACTCGACGACTTAGCAGCCATGTTGGTGAGCACGCGCACGTTGGTGCCGGCTACATAGCCCGGCAGGGTGAAGTCGAACGACTGCGACTTGGTGCTCGAGAAATCCTCGCCCAGGAAGACGCGGCCCGTTTGACCAGGGTTATAGATTTCTTCCTCGTGGTAGGTGCGGCCCGTGGCTGTCGTGGCGGGCGTGCCCATCACGGTCATCGAACTCTTCTCGATTTCCACGTCGCTGAAGCGGCTGTCGTTAGTCACAAAATAGTAGCCTAGGGTAGAGTAGGGGTTCTGCACCTGGCGGAACGGGATGTCGCTGCTTTGACTCGTCCACGTCACCGGGCCCTGCGCATAAAACAGGATGCGGCCATTCTCGCGCACCACGGGAATCTGCGGCAGGTCGTCGGGCATGTCCTCGGTGAAATACTCCTTGAGCGGCGCACCACCGTAGCCAAACACATGCAGCGAACTCACGTCGCCCAGGCCCCACGAGCTCGCGTCGTCGCTCGTGATTTGGTAAATACCACTCTCACTGACGGCGATTTTTACCCACGTGCCCGTCGACAATTTCGACGTCGAGGCATAATTGCTTGCCGCAAACGGCCATGCCACCACGCTTGTCACCGACAGCATCACCGCCAGCGTTACAAGCCTCATATTTTGTGTTATCTTATTGAGCATAAGTCAATTATCTCCTAATTCTAAGTCATCGCAGAAGCCGCGCATCGACCCCCATCGTGGCGTCAATGCACACCTTTCCTATCAATATAAAACGCATCAACTTGCATTTTATTGTATTACGCACAAGAATTCGCGCAGACTTACGCAGACTACGCAGACCTATATTTTTTATAAGCCTGCGTAGTCAACGTTCTAAAGCCTAAAGCCTAACGCCTAAACTCTGGCATAAATGTTGTAACTTTGCAGCGGTGATTGTGAAATCAATGTTGATACTATATTTTACAGACATATTGTCATGACAAACAAGAAAGAAACTCCCGTTTTGCTGCTCACGGGTTATCTGGGCAGCGGTAAAACTACGCTCCTCAACCGCATCCTGCGCAACAGTGAGGGGATTAAATTTGCAGTAATCGTCAACGACATCGGCGAGGTCAACATCGATGCTAACCTCATCGAGAAGGGCGGCGTCGTCAACCAGCAAGACGACTCGCTCGTGCCCCTGCAGAACGGCTGCATCTGCTGCACGCTCAAAACCGACCTCATCAAGCAGCTGCAAGAACTCATCGACCAAGAACGCTTTGACTACATCGTCATCGAGGCCAGCGGCATCTGCGAACCGGTGCCCATCGCACAAACCATCTGCTCCATCCCGCAACTGGCATCCACGCTCACTGCCAAGGGCTACCCGCGCCTCGACAGCATCGTCAGCGTCGTCGACGCCCTGCGCCTGAAGGACGAGTTTGCCGGTGGCCTCGACCTGCTCAAGCAAAATGTGGGCGAGGAAGACATCGAAAACCTTGTCATCCAGCAGATTGAGTTTTGCGACATGATTCTCCTCAACAAAGCCAGCGAGGTCACGCCCGACGAACTGGGCCGCATCCGCCAAATCATCAAAACCCTGCAGCCCCGCGCCGAAATCATCGAGTGCGACTACTGCGACGTCCCCCTCGACAAACTCCTCAACACCGGCCTCTTTAACTTCGAGAAAGTAGCCGGCTCCGCCGCCTGGATTGCCGAACTCGAGGGCACCCACGACGATGACCACAACGATGATGATGATGACGACCACGATGAGCATGAGCACGAGCATCACCACCACGACCACAACGATGACCACGATGACGATGACCACGACGAGCACGAGCATCACCATCATCACCACCACCATCACCACGACGAGGGTGAGGCCGAGGAATATGGCATCGGCACATTTGTCTACTACCGCCGCGAGCCGCTGAACCTGAGCGAATTCGACCAGTTTGTCGCCCGTCACTGGCCCGCTGGCGTCATCCGCGCCAAGGGCATCTGCTACTTCAAGGGCGAGGAAGACTTCTGCTACGTCTTTGAGCAGGCTGGCAAACAAGTATCGCTGAGCAACGCCGGCCAGTGGTTCGCCACCATGCCCGCCGACGAGCTCCAGCGCTACCTCGCCAGCAACCCCGGCCTCCGTCGCGACTGGGACGACACCTACGGCGACCGCATGGTGAAACTCGTCTTCATCGGCCAGCACCTCGACCGCGACGCCATCACCCGCGCCCTCGACGCCTGCAAAGCCTAACCCGCACACAGATATTCCTCGCGAGGACCAGCGCAGACGGATTTTTGCACGCAGACTGCGCAGACTTTCAATTTTTATTTACTAGATTTTTTCCAGCAAATAATATATTAGTCTGCGCAGTCTGCGTAGTCTGCGTGAGGCCCTAACACCAGCCCTATTTCACCACTTTCACGGTGCTGGTGCTTCCGTCGCTATAATGTGTCACCACGATGTTGATGCCTTGCCAGGGGGTAGTGCTGGTTTGGCCCAGGGTGTTGACGTAGTGAATCGAGGCTACCTGGTGGGTGGGGGCGGTGAGGTCGGTGATGGCGGTGGACTCGTCGCCGCTGCCGGGATTCACGATGTAGAGGCGGTAGGTGTCCGAGGGGTCACCACTTTGGGCGGCAGCGCGGCGGGGTGCCTTGTCGCCCATCATGTTGGTCTTCACAACGCCCGTGGTGCCCTTGTAGCTGTTGCCCGCGGTGAAGGTGATGGTCGGGTCGCAGTAGGCCTCGTCGACGATGCTCGTCACGGCGCCGGCGATGTTCTCGCTGTTGTAACCATTGCCCTTGGCGGGAACGGCAAACACGTAGGTGTAGTCGTCCGTCTTCTCGCGGCAGATGTTCCATGCCAGGTTGATGTACTCCATGGGCTTGGGTGCCACAAAGAAGTAACGCTCTTGCTCTACAAAGTTTGCAGCGATGTAGGTGTTGGGCGTGTACTCGATGTCGTCGCCAATCACGGGGTTAGCGCTCAGCTCGATGGCAGGATTCTCCTTGTCGAGGAGCGTACCCACGATGGTTTGAGCCAGGATGGTCACCTTGTCGTAGCTTTCGATGTTGGCGCTGGTGAGTGCTTCCTTGAGGGTGAGCTCGGCCCAGTTGCTTTGGTCGTAAGGCGTTGCCTGATAGAGTTTTTCACCGGGATAAATCTCCTTGCCATCGTTGTTGTAGCTGGGATTCAGGGCGTCGCCGTCGTTGTCCTTGACGAGGATGCGCTCGCCGTCGAAGTTGATGATGCTGTTCAGGTCGTTGGTGATGTAATATTCCTCGCCCACGTTACCGCTCTTGATGACATCGGCGAGCGACATGGCGTGGTCGTTGACGGTGCCCACATAGCCGTTGGCAGTGTAGTAGCCGCCGTTGACGTAGGTGAACGTGCTCGTCTGGTTGTTGCCGTTGTCGTTAAAGATGACGTTGGCGGGTGTTACATCGGTGATGTTACCGCTGTAGGTCCAGCGATAGATGATGTTACCATTGCTGGCAGTACCCACCACGTCGATGAGTTGCTCGCCGGGCCATGCAGTGCCAGTGAACGTCGACGTGCCGTTGTAAATCCACGCGCAGGGAGCACCAAACAACGCGCTGTTCTCGAAGTAGATAAACTGCTTGTCGGCCACCCATGTTGCGCACGAGGGAATCGACGACGTCGATGCCGCCGTGCCCACATCCTGCTGCGTGAAGTTCACCGTCATTGAGGTGGTAGCAGCTAAAGAGAAGCTGTTGCTCGAGGTAACATCGGAGTAGCTGCCACTGTTGTAGGTATAGAAGTGGTTAACAACCGAGTTGTCGACCGTGATGTTGCTTGTCTGGTTGCTGCCGCTGTTGCTGAAGATGATGCCAGTGGGCAAGCTACCAGTGTCGAAGTGCTTAAAATACCACTTAGTACCATTCATTGTGACTGTGGTCGACATCTGATTACCAGGCCATGTGTCTCCATTGAGGTTGCCACTGTCATTCCAAGCCCACAAGTTAGGAGCACTGCTGGCACTCACAAAGATGTTGACTCCCGAATTGCTGACTTCGTTGTAGCTACCACTGCTAGCATCGTAGGCGTAGAAGTGGTTAACAACCGAGTTGTCGACCGTGATGTCGCTTGTCTGGTAGGTGCTTTTGCTAAAGATGATGCCAGTGGGTAAACTTCCCTTGTCGAAGTGCTGATAATACCACTTAGTGCCATTTATTGTGACTGTGGTCGACATCGTAATGCCAGGCCATGTGCCTCCAGTGAGGTTGCCATCGGCATTCCAGGCCCACAAGTAAGGAGCGCTGCTGGAAGTTACAAAGATGTTGACACCCGTAGTCCCAACCTCAGGAGAGTAAGTCACATGGCTGCTGGTCTTCTCGCTCTCGGAGCCCTTGGTGCCGCAGGTGTATTCATAGAAGTAACAGCCTTCATCGAGAACTTCGATGTTGCCACTTTGGTCATCACTACCATTATAATTAAAGATGAAGCTCATGGTTTCCTCGTCGAAGTGCTGGTAGTACCAGTTCTTACCATCGACTTTCTTCACGGTAGCGTTCATCTTGGTTCCGGGCCAGGTCGATGAGTTGTTGCTGGTGGTGTTCCAGATGTACATGTTGGGTGCGTAGCCGGGGTCATTGTTGACGTGGACATAGATGTTGATGCCGTCGGTCTCGACTTCGCTGTCGGTGAGCACCTCGGTGTCGCTGATGTAGTAGGAGCGGGCAACTTGGTTGATGACTTCGCCATTGTAGAGGATGGCGGCGCGCAGGAAATGGTTGCCGGCTTCGCTGAAGGTCACGCTGCCGCTGCCAGTGACTTGCTTGCTGCTGGCGGTGGGCTTGCTGCCGTCGGTGGTGTAGACGATGACTGCGTCGCTGTTGGTGGCGGTCATGGTGGGCGTAATGGTGCCGGTGAACGTGCCACTGGCGAGGTCAATCGATACCATCGGGTCGTAGAGGGCAGCGGTGTAGGTCGTCGTCAGGTCGGTGGCGATGCCGGTGCTGCTGTCGAAGCTGTAGAAGACGTCGCTCGTGACGTTGTTCAGGTCGGCAGTTTGAGCGGTGTTCTTGCCGGTGCTCAAGATGATGTTCACGGGGTTAGCGCTCAGGGTGGCGTGCAACCACGTTACGCCGCCTATCACAACCGTGTTGTCGGCACTGTATTGCCAGCCGGGCCAACTGTCGGTGAGGACGTTGTCGTTGTTATCCCAAGCGTAGATGTAGGGCAGGGTGCTGCCGTCGTACTTGACGTAAACCTTGATTTGGCTGGTGCTTGCGCTTGCGTCGACCACATAGCTGCGGGTGACGATGTTCTGCACGGCGCCGTTAGCGAGCACGCCCACCTTGAGGGTGGTGCTCTCGGTGAAGGTGAGGTCGATGCCAGCGGTGTCGGTGATTTGCTGACTGCTGGTGGTGGGAGCGTCGCCGTTGGTGGTGTAAACGAGCGTGGTGCCCTCAATCGACGGCTTCACGTTCACCTCGATGGGTGCGCTATAGTTGCCGCTGGCGAGGCTGATGACGGGATAGCCGGCGAGCAGGTTGACCTTCTCGTTGTTCTCCCAGTCGAGGCCGCTGGTGATGCTGTAGCGGCAGGTGCCGGCGTCGTTGACCCACACCTGCTGGAAGCCGCTGGGAACGCCCTGGCTCACGGCCTCGCTACCCAGTTGCAGGTACACCTCGCCGTTCTCGCCAGCCACGCGCCATGCGATGCCGTAGGTGCCGATTTCGTTGGTCTCGCTGATGGCGCTCTCGTTGGTAACGCCAGCAGCGCGGCGCGCCTTGATAAACTTCACCAGGGTGTCGTGCCAGTCGCTGTGCATGAAGTGGGGATAGAACAAGCACGGGGTGCCCGGCATCGCCAGGATGAAGGCGTTGGCCTCCACAATCTGGTGGTTGGTGCGGTGCTTGTAGCCACTGTTGCTGGCATCGGTGGGCAGGTCCTTGAAGGTGTCGTGGTTGTCGACAAAGGTCACCGTGTAGCGACGCAGCTTGGAGTCCGAAATCATGCCCGCATTCTCGAGCGAACGGTAGCTTTGACCGCTCTCGTCGTTGAAGGCCTCGTTGATTTTATACATCAGCGGGAAGTCAAATGCGGCGCTCTGGTTGGCGTTCTCGTCATAAACGCTCTTAATCCACGACGAAATCTCGTCCTGGGTGCCCCAGAACTCGCCTACCGAGAAGGTGGGACGCACCGTGGTGTTGTATTTTGCAAAGTGCTTGCCCTCGAAGCCGCGAGCGTAGTCATAGCGGAAGCCCACGTAGCCCAGCTCGTCCTTGAGGTAATTCAGGTAGGTGACCGTGTTGTTCTGCACGTGTGTGGCATGGTGGTCGAGGTCGCGAGCCCACTGGCCCTTGCCAGCGTCGCCACCGCAGTCGGTGTTACCGCTGCCCTTGCCGCTCTCGTCATCGCTACAGATGTCGATGCACTTGCCGTCGCTGTCCCACAGCCACTTGATGGTGTAATTCTTGCCGGTGGTGGGGCCTATGATGTCGACCTCGTCGACAAAGTCGGCGGCATACTCTACGCCGCTCCATGTGCTCAAGCCGCCCTTGTGGTTAGCCACCACGTCTTCGATGGCGCCAGTGCCAGCCTCGCGGTAGGTCTTGATGAGGTCGATGAGCTCTTGCTCGGTGCCAAAGTAGCTTTTGGGCGACCACGTCGTGCCGTTCACCGTGTAGCTCACGCCCTTGCCGTGGTCCAGGTAGAACACAGGCACAAAGCCCATGCAATCGGGGTTGTTAATCTCGTCGCCATAGTTGGTCGTTACCGTCGTGCCATTGTGGCCGGCGCGGGTGGCAGAACTCTCGGTGGTAAACGTCGACTTGTCGGGCGCCACCGTGGCACCGCTCTGCGGCAGCCAAATTAGGTCGATATACGGCGTAATTTGGTCCTTCTGATTGAGCAGCTCGGCCCACGTCGTTACAGGCACCTGCCACTCGTCGTTCTCGCCCCAGCCTGCGCCATACATCGTGGCCAACGTCTTATCGGTCGTCGACCCGTAGGTGCGGAAGCTGTCCCAAAAGAAACCTTGCAGCATCACGCCGCCATAGCCAGCCGGCCAGCCTTGCGCCAGCGCCAGCACCGGTAGCATCATTGCAACAAGCATCCATGCAAATCTTTTCTTCATGATTATCAGTCGTTTTTTACGTTTAAGTGCTACAATGAAATCACATTCCACTTTTTATTGAATGTAACTCACAAAGTTACAACCCTTTCCCCACATCCCCTCACAAATCCCCCTCTCCCCACAAAAAAATCCCCCGCAATCGATTGCACCACCTAAGTGATATATCCTCGCGCGGACCAGCGCGGACCAGCGCGGACTTTTAATTTAAATTTACTGATACGAGTTGTTTGATAAACCGCTAAACATTAACGAGATACTATATTAAATAACGGCTATCCATATACCCGTGTTAACAACCGTTAAATAACGATATAACCCCTTGATTTTGAGCAAAAAAATAAAAAAAGTCCGCGCTGGTCCGCGCTGGTCCGCGCGAGGAAAAAATAAAAGTCTGCGCTGGTCTGCGCTGGTCTGCGTGCAAAAAAATCCTCTGCGTGAGGCCATCACTCACACTGGAAGAGGGTGAAGTTCACTTTGCCGTAGATGCGGTGCTGCAGGAAGTGGGGCAGGGTGGTGAAGTCG
>Ga0065709_1029610_pt1 | contig 15495 bp, 22 predicted proteins | sample Hoacrofraction14_2_FD_59096 | JGI IMG/M metagenome (GOLD analysis project Ga0065709, IMG submission 59096) | Hoatzin crop microbial communities from Cojedes, Venezuela, sample from fiber fraction 14 v1 | ecosystem: Host-associated > Birds > Digestive system > Esophagus > Crop | place: Venezuela...
ACTATGGGTACCTCAATGCCGGCGAGCTCCGCGACCAGTGGATCACGCTACCTATGGAGCCGGAGTCCATCAAGCCATGGCTCGTAGAGAACGGGCTGCATGATGCCGGCCACGAGGAGACATACATCTCGGACTATGACGGCCATCCCTTTCCCGGATGCAAGGAAATCTTCAACGAGTATACCGACATCCAGGAGCTCAACGTCCTCGCGCAGGTAATTGAGGACAAGCCCGATGCCTCCGACCGCCTCTATGACGCAATCGAGGCAGACGACGAGTGCAATGTCCCCCATGACGTGCTCGGGCTCATCAACTGGATCTACCAGGTTGACGAGGTCCCGTACTACGAGTATGAGGTTCCCCAAGGATGGGAGATGTCCTCGCGCGAGGAGAAGTACGGCCTCATGATGGCCCAGGAGGAGGAGTGGTATGCCGTCCTCGAGAAGTTCGGCGTCGAGCACTACTTCGACCTCGAGCAGTATGCGCTCAACGACGTCGCCGCCGGCGCCGTGTCACTTGGCGAAGACGGCTACATCGCCAACGACCAGAACTGGCCGGACGAGAGGTGGTACAGCTGGTCAGACGTGGCGCAGGACATGCCGTGGGAGGTTCCCTGGGCGGAGAAGGCCGACCAGCACGACGAGAGATAGGAATGGGAGGAGACCAAGATATGAGCGAAAAGCCATCAGATGAGGTCATCGTGGATAAGAGCCTCGGCTCGGTTCTCGACGACATGTGGTATGTCTCAGACATCCTCAAAATAGGAATCGAAAGACTCGAGGCTCGCGACGAGGTTCTCGATGGGTGCTACGACTACATCCGGAAGGCGTCCCAGGCCGTCGAGCAACTCAAAGACGCTCAACCGCAAAACGAGCCGTTCCACGACGGTCTCCTCCTCTGTGCCCAAGCCCAAGCCTCCCTCAAATCCCTTTCCCATCTGCTCTCAAACGTCATAGGTCACTTTTGGGAGGCTCATCTCATACAAGAAGACCTTCGAGCAGAAGTCGAAAAAATGGAAGCCGCGACCGTTCTCTCTCTTGATGAGGATACCGTCCTCTCGCGGATCCAGGTCCTTGTTGGTGCGGAGGGCATACCGAATGAGGTTGTCAAGGAAATACAACAGGAAGCCATCCTTCAGTTGAGAGGCGAGTACAACCCCTATGACCTCGTCGACCAGGCGCTAGATGACGTCATCATAGACAACCTCGAGGAGATCAAGGGAAGCATCGAGACCGAAGAGCACGGCGACATCAAGTAGAAAGGAAATCAAGGAAGATGACAGACAGCAGCTATCAGGACTACACCATCCTCGAGGCTATCGACGACGAGTTCATCGGCAGCCTGTTCCTTCAGCTCGCGGAGGACAGGGACGTCACCCTTTCCCCTGATGAAATCAGCGAGGAAGCCTACATATCGTTGCCCAATGACCTCAAGAAGGACATCCGCGAGGACATAGGACGCCGTTGGGAGGACTACATCATCGGCAATCCCCTCATCGACGCCGTGTTTGAGTGCCTTGAGGCACGGCAGGACGAAATCAAACAGGCAATCGATCAACAGAAAGCGATGGAGAAAGAACGACTTTGACACGCCTCGGATTTTCGAGCTCCCACACAAGCTCGATGATGCCTCTTATACGACCTATGAAAACGACGCTGAAAAAATGAGTGTGGTCATTGTCGGTGGTGCCGCCTTCACGCTCCTTGACTTGGTAGATGGAAGAATAACACACGACAGAGACCTGATTGATGTGCCTCAACACAAAGAGCATCGACTTCCTCATTCCGTCTCTCGAAGACCTTGTCGTAATGAAGCTCTATTCGTATCGCGGCCAAGATCCGCGCGACCTCAACAGCCCAAAGGTTGTTCAAAGTCTTGATTGGGAGCTTCTGGAACATCTCATATATTCTCCTGGCGAGGCATATAGTTCTCTCGCCACAGACATAGAAAACAGCTATCGAGTGCTTCTTCAGAACTTCGAGGAATACAAGGAAAGACACCATGAATCTTACTCTCAAGGGCTTTCTAAAGAATTACCTTCGGGAGTTGACGGATCAGAAGAGCCTGAGAATGACGACCCTGATGACCATGATCTGTGATCGTTGTCCACGTGCTGCAGCGCCGCTCTGGGCCTACGCTGTCGCATCAAACAAGGAGGAATACCTTCTTTCCCTCTCAAAGGGCACCGAATGGGATGGGGAATATTCCGCAATGTCATCTCTCCTGAAAAATCACGAGTGGGATCTGGTTGAGACACTTGAAGACGTTAAGTGTCCTTACACCTATGGCAAAATTCTATTGGCATATAACCATGCCCGTGACCCGCTCATGCTCGACAGGGTCTGGAGGGTTGGTATGAGAAGAAGAATTCTCCGGGCCATGCAAGAAAAAGGATTTTCGGTGGCTGACCTTGTCAGGATGTGCGGAACCAACAAGGGAAACACCTATCGCTACCTCTCACATGGGGATGAGAGGGTCGTCAGCAACGATGTCGTATGGCGCCTTGCAGAGAGCGTAGGCATCGACAAGTAGTGACAGGCCTCCATCACCCTCGAACGGGGTCGTCGACCTCTATGATGCGGAGGTGGCAAGCGACAACGTCTAAAGACGTGATGCCGAACTTGTTGACGATAGAGTCTTGATGAGGAATGACAACCCGAGGAAGGCGTCACAAAACCCAACGATGGCGCAGTGCCGAAGCTCTCAGATGAGCAGCGCCTTAACGTCTGGTATGAAGTTGACGGAAGAAGGTACATACAGACGCTCCCGAGTGTGCTGGTGAGGAGATATCTACGTCCTTTGATCCAATTCTCGCTCGGCTATCTTTAGCACCGTTGTCAGCCGCCCCGAGGCATTATCTTGAATACGTTCTGCCATCTCCTGCAACTCATCATCAAATTGATTCGGTTGAGCGTTTGAAATTACGTCACAAAGTTCAAAGAGATCTGCCTGAATCATGTCTACGGGAACCGACAAATCCTCAATCGTCTTAACAACATCGTCTGGAGTCACCTCGTCAAGTTCCCTATGCTCGCCGTAGGCCCAAGGCAATGACGTGACGTAATCGCCAGCCAATGGCACACAAAGCATATCGTATGCTGGCGCCAAGTCCTTTCTCGCCCAATCGGGAGAAAGGAGAAGGGACGTATTCTTGAGATGGAAGTCAACGTTGCCAATAAGATAGTTGAAGACCGTCCTCAACGCGAACATATAACGATCTCCAAAAGCATTGTTGCTGTTGTTTGAAATGAGGCTTCCCACAATCTGATGGTAGTTGACTGTGTCATCAACCTGATACTTGAACCAAGGAGCGACATTCCAAACCTGACAAAGGTCGAGTTGATGAAGGCGCACCGGCCTACGATCGCCAGACACATCCATCCAAGGACGATCATATCTTCGTATGGCAACTGCCCCAGGGAGCCAATCCAAAAGACAAGGCTCCATGGCCTCAAGACCGCACAGATTTGCCAGACGAGCACAGACGCACTCATTCTGTGCCATCTCAGCACCACCATTCGGAGCGAACTTGATAATGTGCGTACTTGGCGCATTCCCAATAGGAAGAAGCCAATCCTCCACCTGTGCCGTCCTAGGATCGAGCTGCTCCGGCAATGTCATAGCTGTCTTCGCCTGCGCTCCAGCGAGAGAGAGACGCGACCTTCCGATTGTTCTGACAGCCGTTGCCAATGGAAACTCACGAAAGTCTCGTACCACATCCTCAGTCAGCCGGTCATAGTCGATATGTCTCATGCCAGCTAGGTCGTCCTCCGGAGAGAGCACGAATGCACCGATGCACTCACCTCCAATGTTCTTCAAGATGGACAACCAGTCTGACCTCACACAGCGATATTTCAGCACGAGAGCGTCATAGACAGCACCCTCTGGAAGCAGATTGGAAAAGAAGGGAGAGAACTCCTCATATCCATAGGTCTTAGATGACAGAGGTAAGCTGGATGACAGCCCCACAGCATTCTTTGTCGCGTTTAGATACTCCCCGGCATAAGAAAACGTCGCCCGAGTTGTATCTTCTCCATCAAACCAGCCAACCAGCTCAAGTACCCCAAGGTATTCCCTATACATGAACAGCCTCATATGTAATCATCCCTTCGTACCAAGAACACATCTATCCCAAGCTCATTACAGAGATGGATGGCCTCAGAGAGCCTGATGTCCGCCTTTCCCGTCTCGATGTCAGAGACGTGACGTTGAGAGGATGCGAGCAACTTGGCAATGATCTCCTGGGTCAAGTCATGATCCTTTCTGCGTTGGGCCACGACCTCCGCAAAGTCCATCCCATCAAGGATTCTCCGAGCGTTTGCGTGTATGTATCCCTCTTGAGTAGTCATACCATCCTCCGGGTATCAATATTACCTATGGGTAATATTATAGCCGAATGACGCTCGCCTGGCACTAGAATCACTTACCGTCGGCGGGAGTACAAGAGAATTAAGTCCCGACGTCTGGTATTAGGTTGACGAGAGAAGGTACGTACAGACATATCCGATGGTGCTGGTGAGGAGACGCATAGTAGATGGAAATATGTTAAAATAATTGTGTTAATAAGTACTACTTCTATTTAGTCGTTCATGAGGCAACCAATGAAAACGGTCGACGCAATCAAAACCCTCCAAGACCTTGCAAATAAGGGCCACTATCTCCTTACTCCCACAGACCTAAGGATTGCGTTCAAAGAAAACGGAAATACCTTTCAGGCGACAATCAAGAGACTCCGTTTCGAGGGAATCCTCTCTCATCCCGCCAGAAGCATCTACTGCTATGAGCTTGCCGACTTCACCGGAAGAGACGTAATGAGAGATGCCGTGTGTGTCTTGAGGCCTGGAGAGTACATGTATGAATCATTGGAGTCAGCTGCCTCAATGTGGTCGGTAATCTCCCAAATTCCAATCGGACATGTCATGGTCATCACCTCTGGTCCATCGAGCACGCACCGTTTTGCCGGCGGAATCATCGAGTTCGTACATGTTGAGCTAAATGCCCTCGATTTTGCAAATTGCAAGACCGTTGACCGCGAACCACATTGTGCCTTGCCTCTTGCCACAAAGGAGCAATGTGTAAGGGACCTTATGGAACTCAAGAGAAGCGTAGACCTCATCGACTGGGAGGAAGTCGAAGACAATGAACAAGATTAATTTCAAGGGATATGTCGCCGATCTAGCTGCCAAGTGTGGAACGAAAGACCTTATTCCGGTAATGGAGAAGGAACTCATCCATTATGAAATCATCAAATCACTCAGACGCCACGGGCTACTAGAGAAGATGACATTTCAAGGAGGCACCTGCCTTCGCCTGCTCTATGGTTCGCCAAGATATAGCGAGGATCTTGACTTTGCGTGCGGCGAGGCTTTTGACGACATTTCTGTTGCTGAGATGAAGGAGGGTCTCTCCGATGATCTTCTTTCAGCCTTTGACACGTCCGTCCGTGTCAAAGCCCCAAAGAAAATCCCTCAATCAGACAATGTTAAAGTGAGCAAATATCAGGTCATTGTCGATACTGACACATCTCGCCCGGACCTACCAAGTCAAAGAATCAAGATAGAACTTGCGTCCGTCATCCCATATACCTACGACGTCCGTCCGCTCTCCTGTAACTATGACATTCTCCCATCTTCATATGAGAACATCCTTGTTCCAGCAGAGACACCAACCGAAATCGTTGCAGATAAGCTTGTCTCATTTGCGAACTCCAGTCATACACGATATCGGGACATATGGGACATCTGTTGGGTTGTTGACACCTACGATGTCAACGTTGATGAGCTTACTGACCTTACCTTTCTAAAGATTAATGAGTATGAGACCAACTCGGATTATTCCGATTTCCTCGCATGGGGCAAGAAGCGCCTCGCAGACGTCATCCACACAAACGACTTCTCCCAGCAGATGGCACGATTCCTATCACCTGACGAATATGAACAGACAATAAGAGACCCGAGCTTCATTTCAAAAATGGAGGATACCGTCTGTTCGCTCTACAACATAGTCAATAAATCCGATCCCGGACTTACCCTCGAATAAGGAGGATAGCCAACCATCCTCGGCTATATGTTCTCCCCAGTGCCGATGAAAGGAGAGGACGATGCCAAATGGTGGGAATGCAAACTCGGAGTATGAGAACTACCAGCTCGAATGGATGCAGAGTCATGAGTTCACCGCACATGACCTGATGAGAGAGTTCGGCGACTACCTCATCGAGACAATGCTGGACGAGCTGAGAGGAAACCGGCAGGATGCAAAGCACATCCTCGACGGCATGGCTCCTAACACGGACAACCTCCTCGAAGAGGCGATTCGAGACTGGGACAACGATGTCGGATTCGGCGGGATGATCTGGGCCTCCGAGCTCGAGTGGGAGAATTGCGAGAACCGCCACTCCTATGCACTCGAGCAGGCATTGGGAAAGGACGAGACTGTCGAAGTCGGCCAGGAGTATCTCGTCTTCTGTCCTGGTCCCGATCCCTTGCGTCATACCGCGCCCAAGAGCGACACCCAGGCCCACCACGTTCTTCGGGGCAATCCGAGGGCATTCGTGTTCAAGGTGGACGAGCATGGTTCCATCGCCGCCCTCTCAAGCTCCATCCTTCAACTCTTTGACCTTGACACTCGCCTCGAGAAAATCGCATTGCGTTGGCCCGAGCGGCCAATCGGGGACATCATCGCCGTCAGAGACCTGACCGAACAGAACCTTCCCCACTCCTCGCCTGGTCTTGATCTCTTCCACGAGTGGGTCGACGCAGAGATGGAAAACCTCATCGAGAACGAGAGAGAAGCCGAGGAAGAGCATAGGTAGGATGATCAACAATGACACATGACGAATATCTGCAAGAGAAGAAAGCGCTGTTGGACGAGTACATGCCCTGCATTTGGGAGCACGAGTCTGCCGGCTGCTTTGGTGATGCCGAGAACACAAGGAAATGGTTGAGGTATGAGCTAAAGCAACTCGACATGAGATATGAAGAGTCCCAGAACGAGCAGGCAAGGTGACAGAACATCACCTCTTCTACCAGTAGCTAACCATTTCTGGGTACATTACCATTAAAGTGTATAGTGTTCCATTAGTAATGCTCAAGGAAAAGCCATGCAAGAGAACAGCTTCATCTACGCCGCCAGCAAGGATATATCCGCAGTCGAAGCCCTTGCCGACGTGGACCCCATGTGACATGCAGAGGTCATCTGCTTTCACTGTCAACAAGCCGCGGAAAAGTTGCTCAAAGCAGTCATCCCTGAAAGCGGGCATGTGCCATCCAATACCCATCAGCTTGACGAGCTTCTTGACGAAATCATTCAGAATGATTGGATGTCTATTACTCCGAACGAGATTGATACCATCTCTCGGCTTAGTCAATACGCCGTATTCGCAAGATATTCGACATCTAAAGAGATAGGTTCTGGTGATCTAATGATCGCCAGAAAGGGGCTGTGCGCCACCCTTCATGTTGTAACCCAGTGTCTCAATCTTGAAAATCTAGCAATAAGTTCTGATGCAATCGAAAAGATCTGTCCTGACCATAGTGATGTTGACAGGTGACTCGCACAAATGCAGCCAAGGCATGTCTCAGAGCTACCAAAGGAATTCGTCGACAGAATGGTCTCGTCCATCTGCGAGGCCGTCGATGTGAAGAGAATCTACGTCTTCGGTTCATACGCACGCGGTGAAGCGACGCAGAAGTCAGACATCGACATCTTCGTCGTTACCAAGGGCGATGGCGACGGCAGTCGTGTCGAAGACATCGCGCTTGTCAGAAAGAATCTTCGATGGATCAAGTTCAAGCCGGATGACAAGAGGCTTCCCAAGGGAAAGGACGTCATCTGTGACACCGAGAGCCAATGGGACGATCTTTCGCGGAAGTGGCACACACTCGAACATGCCGTTCTGACCGAAGGCACGCTTCTTTATGAAGATGACAGTGCGCCTTCGTCATAACCAGCAGAAAGCAAAGTATCATCCACACGGCCTCGAATCAGACTCGCCTCACCACGCAAAAGCATGACACTCCTCCCAAAACCAGCTTCGAGAGGAGTGAGATGACTCACTCGAGAACATCGTCTCGGAAAAGCTCAAAGACTTCTCCGTCGAAGAGATAAGAACGAAGGCAAACCCCACCCTCGAACGCGGCCGTTTCAGCCTCTTCCCGATGTCACGCTTTGAAGTGACATGAAGCCAAGGGGAACGAGGTGAGTGATGCCCTACATTAATTGGACAACGGCGATAGTCGCGGAAACCAAAGACTGCGAAGAGGGGGTTCTAAGCACCTTCGAGGCAACGATGGAGGACGCGGACATCGAGTATGACGTGTATGGGGAGATTCTTGCACCTCAACCAGGAGATGTGTTTCCCCACGCATATATGCAGTTTGACCTCCGGCTTCCCTCGTATGACATCACGCAGTCGGAGGAGTCGAGCATCGTCGCGCTGGGCGACGGTGAGGTTCCCCTTCCCGGTGTCGACCCGGGAGAGGAACTCGACGAGGACAGGCTCGTAGACATCTTCGACGAGGCGGTCAAGAAGGGATGGCCGGGCCCGTCGCAGGAAATCAAGGACCTCGTGTCATATGATCGTGCCCTCATGGTGATTGCCAAGTTGCCCGATGTAAACGTGCGATGTTTCTCGCTTCAAGACGCAAAGAAGATCTCATGGGATGACCTCATCTCGTATATGGAGGAGTCAAGAGGCTCTGCGGGGCATGACCTCATCGAGCTCGACGGACTCATCGACCATGCGCTCAGACATGGATGGCGCGTCGAGGCGGACGTGCTTCCCAGCTGGCAGTACCTCGCCGAACAGCTGAGGCAGGAAGTCGCCAGCAACACGTTCGTGACCACGAGTAGACTGGAAGCCCGGATGCACAAGGCGGACCTGGCAAACATCCGCGTTCTGGAGAAGATGACCTCAGACCTTATCGAGGTCGTCTATGTCAACGACTATACCCATCCTGAAGCACCAGTTCTTGAGGAGACGGCCAAGGAACTGCGCGAGGTTCTCGAACGTGCCGACGCGAGCGCCCTGCCAGGTAACTCGTCGAGATATGCACAAGCCATCCGCCTTGCCGCGAACAGCCTCGTCACGAAGGCCAAGGAGCATGCCAAGGGGGACATCGACCTCATGACCGATGACTTCCACAAGAGAAGGGCGACGGGATATGAGGTCGTCGCGGACACCGAGAAATATCTCGATAGCCTGGCGAAGGGCCATCGAACAAGCGGAGAAGAGCGCTGACGACGACAAGGAGGCATCCATGGCATGCGAGATGACAGGGAACGACTACGAGGCATACCTCCTGGGAAACCTCGACAAATGCAAGATGGAGTTCGCCCCAGCCGGTGCCATCCCAGACTGCGTCGCCGAGGCAGTCGCGGGGCTTTGTGCGTCATACGCGAACTTGGGGATGGACTTCCTCGACTATCGCTCCATTTGGGACAACGTCGCCATCAACGGTGAGTACTCAGAGATAAATGACCGCGACGACCTCGAGTACGTCCTCGACAACTACGGCATCGAGGATGTCACGGCCGACGAGCTCCTCGCCATGCCGTTCGAAGACAGGGCAGGAAACCTCGAGAGCATCCTCGACGGAGACGTGATCGGAGAGGACGGCCAGGCGGCCATCGTAATCCACTATGGAATCGAAGACAACCTCCGTCTGGCGACGCAGAGGTACGAAGAAAGGCACATCCAATCGACGAGATGCAGATAGGGGAACAGACATGGCGGAGATCACCGTATGCGGATATGTCAAGACGTCAACCGAGGTGTCCTTCGGAGAGTTGCACGAGATCCAACGAATCCTCAAGGACTGTGAGGAAGACTACCTGTACGTCACCGGAAACGTCTCGGGATCCAGAGGTGCCGTCCCGCCTCGCACACTTATGAACGTCGATGGAGAGCTTGATGACATCGACTCCATAGACTTGTTGATTGACGCCATCTCGTCCATCGAGGGCGTCAATGAGGGTGAGATCAAGTACGAGAGCCAGCTCACCGGAGAGGTGTGGCGGCACAAGTTCGACCCGAACCGCAGCGAGTGGGTCAAAGAGTCTGCCAAACTCGTGTTCGAGAGCGAGCAACCAAAGTACCTCGTCGTCCGTCTAGGCGACGATGGAGCGTGCCTTTCCAACAACGCCGGCGTCGGTGCCTATGCGACCCTCGACGATGCACGGGAGGGCCTACGACGTGACGTCATAGCCTGCATGCAAGCCGCCGGCATCCCCGAGAAGGAGATAGAGGACTCCGAAGGCACCAATTGGTGGGTCGACGAGGACAGGCTCAATGCCATCTGCGACTTTCCCGAGGTGGGTTGCGAATGGAGAGCCCTTCCCGTACCTGAGACCGAGAGGACGCGCGAGGGTCTTGTCGATGTCGACAAGACCCTCGACGAGCTGAGGAGGAGGGATGATTCTCCGACCATGGACCATGACAGAGGGTAGCCTCGCGAGCTGGTGCAGGGCACGGAAGGCGGCGACTCGCGCCCCTCGATTGAGACAGGAAGTCTCCCCTCCTTCCGGCCAACATCCAAACAGAATGCAGAGCGAGGAGAGCCATGTCACGAGGGACGATCTACCTCATATGCGAGAACGGCGAAGTGATGAAGGCGCCGCAGCTCAACGGAAGGATGGCACCGTACACGGACAAAACCGGCCACTACTGCTGCGGGACGCTGGCCATGGACATGCTCCAGGAATGCGACGGCAACCCACGCGCATTTTATGACATGGTCAGGGAGTTCGTAGAGGCATGGAATCCACAGTGCAAGCCAGAGCTCAAGATATTTCCCATCGCAAGAGTCTGCTCACTTGACGACCCTGCTGCCGACCTCTCGCCTACAGAACTCGAGTTCTTCAAGGAGATATGGGCCGTGCCACCAGATGCCGTCGAGGTGTCGTTCCTCGACTGGCAGACCTGGTATATGACATGCGACCTCGCCGACTGGTCGTATATCTGCAACAAGTCAGGAGATGAGGTCGAGATGTGCGACGCACAGGGGAATGAGTGCGTCATCGAGCAGGACGGCGTGCTCTGCATGTCACACGGGGAGGCCGTGCTCCGTGTCTCGCGAGGTGTCTTTGTCAATCACCGCGAGGCAGAACAGCAGGACGTATCGAGGTAAATGGGAGTAAATAGTGATGGCAAACGGAGAACTGCATGACCTGGTGACAAGAGGTCTCAACGAGGGACTGGTGGAGATTCGGGACGACCTTATGAACCTCGGTGTCATTGGCTGCGGCGTTCGTGTCGGCGAGACAGCCTTCTATGCATTCGGTCCCCTCACCGAGGAGCAGGACGCCGCTTGGGTCGTGGAAAACGTCTCGGTAGATATGCTCGTCGATGACATCACGGATGCAATCGAGGGTCTCGACGAGACGGAGAGGGACTACTGCGCCTGTTTCCTCGAAGAGCGGCTGCAAGACATCAAGTAAGAAGAGAGGTAGTGGGTCATATGTCAGACACAACCAGTGACATCAAGACCATCGTCGTAGATTCACCCAGCAGCGATCTGCCGGAGGAGCATGCGAGAGTATCACCCGCGAACGTGGATGAGGAACTTGACAGGCTCGTATCCGACGGCCTCGCAAGCTATGTTGGTGACTTCGTCGAAGGAAACCTTCTGGACAGCTTCGTCATCCAGACCGACTGGGGATTTGTCGCACTTTACGAGGAGTCACTGAACGAGTGGTCCTCCTGTTATCGAGCGGTGTCACAGAGTGGGTCCGCGCAGGAGCTCTGGTCCGAGTGGTACAAGTTCGAAGAGGAGCAGCAAGATTCCTTGCTGAATGAAGTCGCAAAACAAGAGGAGAGGCGACGAGATGAGCGTATATCTTGAGACGGAGATCGGAGGGGAAGCGAGCTCGCTTCTACTCTCAAAGACGGAGTACCTCGACGGACATTGTGCCGTCATCGCACTCTCGTATGAGCTAGAGGATGGCTACTGGGACGAATACTGCACCGTCAGCGTCAACCTGCCGATGCCTCCAAGCAATGAAAGGGCCATCTTTCTGGATGACAACAACGCAAGGAGCGTCGGCGACGCGCTGATTGCATCCGGCATGGGAAGGGAGACCGGTCACATCGGGCGGTCGGGATTCTGCTCGTATCGGGAGTTCGAGATTGATGAGCATGTCCTGGCCGACATGGACAGGATTGAGGACATCATGTCCGGCAAGGTGGACCCGGAACCCAAGAACCCCGTCAAGGAAAGTGAACCCAAGGGCAACTATGGGGATGACGGGGACATCTATGGCGACGTGCAACACTCCCTCTGTGGCACGCCCGAGGACGTGAAGGCGGTACTGGACTTCCTCGTGGAGCATGGCGCCGAGCAGGACGGACCACTCGCCGTCGAGGACGGCTGGGCGCAGGTAGACATCTATGCGGCACCAGCACAGGAGTGGAGTCCTGCGATCATGAACGAGGCTGCGAAGGTGTGTTCCGCAGGCGTCGGGATAGACCATGACTTGTCACTCATCTGCGGCATTGCCGGTGTTGTAGACCTCGACTCGACCGATGAGAATGAGCGAAGGGAGCTGGGACTCCTCTCCACCTTCCTCGACGGAGGAGGGAGCAAGGTCGCATATAGGATGGTAGGGCCCCTCTGCTGGCACACCCCCAACCCGATGCGGGGCGTGATAGGGACGTCCGAGCACCAGATCAAGTGCGTCATCGCAGGAAACGTGACGGCGGAGGACTTCTTCGAGAGACGCGGGCGACAAAGTGACGCCAGGTGACCACCAGCCAAGGGCTTTGCTCTCGGCCTTGAAAATGGCATGCTATGAGCTGCGAGCAGAGATTACCAACCTGCCACGAAGGTCTCACAACCGAGAGGAAGTCACCATGAACGGTGTCGAAAAGACCAAAGTAGCCACGCTGACGCAAGAAGACGATCAAAGCCAGGACGGCGACAACACGGATACCGACAACAAGCGACCCAAGAAGAAGATAGCTGCCATCATACTTGGCGTCATCCTGCTTCTCATCGCCCTCGTACTCGTCGTCGGATCCGTCGTCACAGGTGTGAGCCCTGCCGAGATTCCTGCGTACTGGGCTGACCAGACAGGCATCACACAAAACAACACCGAAGCCGCCATGGACTCCGAACAGCTCTACACGACGTTCGAGTCGGTGCCCGACTGCACGTGGGTAGCCGGTACCACCACACAGCCGATCAGGCTCGTGAACGCCGCCGGGAACCCGGTGGACCTCGCGCCGCACGTGTACGTGGACGTCAACGGTGACGGGGAGTTCGCCGAAGACGAATGCGTCTGGAATCCAGTCGAGTACGACGACGAGGGCAACGTAACCTCCTGGGGAGCGCTCATCGCACCCGGAAACCAGGTGAGCCAGATCGAGATAGACCGGGAGATTCCTGAAGGGACCTATGCGGCGCACGTCACCTTCACCGCGCTCCTGCTCGAGACGCATGACCTCACGAATCCCATGAGCTTCGACTTCACGGTGACGGTGGCGCAAGAATAGGTCAGACGTAGACCACCCCCCCAACCATTTACTTTCTCTATCCGGTGTGGTTTAGTCTAGAAGAGTGACCGTGCGATATCGCACGAATCCAGCGGGATCAGGCTTATCGGCACTGTAAGCCATCCAGCAAGCCTTGGACATCATGCTCCTCGCCGTCCCGTTGGCCTGCTGCCTCGCGTCGGTTGGGAGCCGGCATGGCAGCAGAGACGAAAGGAGCATCGCCATGGCAGACAACAAGAACACCCTCAAGAACCTCGGACAGAAGGTGGCGCTTGGCGCCGTCACCTGCGCACTGGCCCTCGCGCCGGCGCTTCCCGCGTTCGCCGCGAACGGCCTCCAGGACAGCGCGACCGACCCCGACCAGCAGACCTACTCGGCCGACGCAGGCTCGTGGTCCGGCGGTGACCACCACAACGACGGCAAGGTCCATCTCGAGTACATCACCGACGGCGGCTGGTATGACCCCGGCGACGACCCGACCAAGCCTGGCTCTGACGAGGGACAGACTGGCACCGCTGGCGACGACACCGACTCGAAGCACGATGCGGGCACCTTCCAGGTGGTCATCCCGACCTACATCAAGTACTCGGGTATGAAGGTTGGCACCGTCTCGACATCAGACGACTACGAGGTAACCGTCCGCGGTGCGATTCCCTCCGACAAGAAGGTCGTGCTGACCGCCGAGACAGGCAATGCGGTCTCGAACGGCTCCGACTCGTTCACCGAGACGACCACGCAGGGCAAGACCGAGTGGACGTACGCAGACGCGTTCGGCTCTGTCAACGAGGACAACTCGCTTGCCGGCACCACCACGACCGACAACATCAAGATGAGCGGCACGGCCAAGAGCTCGGGCACCTACACGGGCACCGTCGGCTACACCGCAACGCTTGAGGATGTGTCGTAAGGATGCAAGTGCGGCCCCAGGGGCAGGAGACACCTGCCCCTGGGGCCGATCGAGGTTCAAGTAGCTCGTGGAGGTTGACATGAACGACACCATCACATGCGGGCACAAGTCCGCATCACGACAGACACCCAAGGTGATGACAACCTTCGCGTGTGCGCTGCTTGCCCTTGCCTGTGCGGGCACCCCCGCCCTCGCCGCGGAGAAGGTCGGAGATGACCAGTCGGTCATCGAGACCGGGTCGATCCAGCTCGAGTACGTAGTCGCCGACGCCGACACGGGAGAGCAAACGACCATAAAGACCAACGGGAGCGCCGTCAGCAACGACGACGGGACCAAGAGCTATGCGTCATCGACGCCCAGCTCGTCGATGACATCCGGTAGCACTTGGACCGAGGATTTGCCACAGACAGGCATCGGCTTTGGCGCGATGATCCTCGCCGGCTGCGGGGCGACGCTCATCGGCGTCGGAGCCCTGTCCGGGCGTCGCGCAAAGGAGGACTAACATGGAAAGAAGTCGAAACCTTGCATCACGAGGGCTTCTTGTGCTCGCCGTGCTCGTCCTCTGCGCGGTGAGCATGCTCATGCGGCCCGTGCATGCGCTGGCGGGAGAAACGCCGGACGAGGATACCGACATCGCAAGTGGAACAAGTGGGACGTGTTCGTGGCACATCGACTCGGAGGGCACACTCTACATCTATCCCACCGACGGTGAGAGCGGAACGCTGGATAGCGTAGACATCAAGCAGGTCTCTGGCTCCACAATCACCTTCAACAGGGCGCCTGCCTGGTATGACCAAGCGGATAAGATCTCCAGCGTTGTCGTGCTTGAAGGAACCAAGACTGGATACAACGGCGATGCGCTCTTCTATGGGCTGACGTCTTGTACCAGCTTTGACGTCGAAAAACTAGACATATCTAATTCCATGTATCTTCAATATCTTTTTTGCGGATGTACTGCATTGACTGTTCCACCGAATGTATCAAGCTGGGATACGTCAAGCTTACGAAACTGCAGGGTCATGTTCTCTGGTTGCAGCTCCCTCACCACCCCGCCCGACGTCTCGGGTTGGGACACGTCGAGTCTGACGGAATGTAGAAG
>Ga0065709_1029611_pt1 | contig 15486 bp, 11 predicted proteins | sample Hoacrofraction14_2_FD_59096 | JGI IMG/M metagenome (GOLD analysis project Ga0065709, IMG submission 59096) | Hoatzin crop microbial communities from Cojedes, Venezuela, sample from fiber fraction 14 v1 | ecosystem: Host-associated > Birds > Digestive system > Esophagus > Crop | place: Venezuela...
TGTTTATTATTGCAAACAACATTCATATTGTACCAACGTCCGATGCCAAGCAGGATGTCTTTGAACGTTTCATTATCGAAGAATTCGATGCCTTCGCGCCATTGAATGAAGTCTTGTGGATCAACATTCCGCACGGTCAGCGCGCCCGCTGCGGTACATTCGGCATCTTGTCCCGGCAGAAGCACTTTCTTGATTGTGCCGTTGCTCACCTCAATCTTTCCGCTAACCAGCGTAACATGCGTTGCTTCGTTGGCATTGCTTCGCAGATTAAATTCGGTGCCAAGCACGCGAGTTGTAATGCCATTGGCACTTATCACAAACGGATGTGCGGCATCTCGCGTTACCTTAAAATAGGCTTCGCCCTGCAATGTCACGCGACGCTCGCTGCCTTTAAATGCAGACGGATACGACAATCGGCTGTTTGCGTTCATCCAAACGCGCGTTCCGTCGGGCAAAGTCAGCTGATGATCCTTGCCGTTTGGCACGATAACCGTTAAGGTTTGAGGTTTGAGGTTTGAGGTTTGAGAGTTATTTCTCTCCACTCTCTTCTCTCCACTCGCCTCTTTTATCTCTCCACTCTCCTCTTTATTCTCCGCCAACACCTGCACCTCTTCAGCCTTATCCGAAGCCTGATAGATAGCATCTGATGCGCCTTTTCGCTGCCATGTCATCACGAAGAGCAGCAAAGCAACGGCTGCAACGGCAACAATCATGCGCCAGATGCGCCCTTTCTTCGTCGTGTCGGCATCGTCATCTGCCGCAGAAGACGTGCCAACCATCTCCAGAGCAGCACCATTTGTCCCCTCCGAAGCAGTCGTTTGTGGATGCTTTTTCTTGAATTTCTCCCATTCAGCATCCACATTATTTGTGTTGGCATCGCGCAAAAGAGCCTCCTCTAAGAGCGATTCCAGCTGGTTATCGTCAGTTATCTTTATATCGTTATCTTTCATTTTCGCGTTTTTAGTCATTAAGAATATCGTTCTGAATGTGCTTTAGGGTATCACGATTTCTGTTTTTTAACTATTAAATCTCGCCCTCAGAAACTTCAGAGCCCGCATTATGTGCTTCTTGATTGCCGTTTCACTGATGTCGAGTTCGGCAGCAACTTCACGATATTTCATCCGATTCACATAGCATTGTTGCAAAACATACTGCGTGCGATCGGGCAATTCGTGCACCGCTTCGCGCACAAGTTCCACCAGTTCGTTATGTTCCATCCATTCGTCTTCGGTCAATCGCTCAGCACTTGCCAGCGTATTGGCAGCATATTTGCCGTGAATTTCCTGACGACGGAAGTGATCACAGCACTTGTTTTTCACTATTTTGAACAGATAAGAGTCGATGTTTTGACCTTCAAGCGAGGCATAATTGTTCAGGATATGTTCGAAACTGTCAGCCACAATGTCGCGGCTCACCTCATTGTCTTTCACAATGCTGAGAGCAACATACATCGCTTTTTGGTAATTGTTCTTAAAGAACGTTTCGAAATTATCCATTTTTCCCTCTCACAAGAAGTAAATATGTTAGCGCCACAAAGATACAAAAAAATCATTAAAAGCAAAGAATAGTGTAATGATTTTTGTAAAATTTCATGGCAATACCATCATTCCTGTTCCACGAAGACGCACCAACTTTCTGCCAATTTCTGCCCAATCTTATTGAAAAACAAACCGAATAACGGCAACAAGTCTGCCACTTCATCTCCATTTCTCAATGGAATGAAAAAGTTATTCCATTGAAATAACTAAGTTATTCCATTGATATAACTAAGTTATTCCATTGAAATAACTTTCTGATATCGGTGAAAAGTGGAGATTGTTTAATTGGGAAGTAATGATGATTAGTATGGAACGTGATGATGATTAGCAAGAAAAGACTTAATAATTAGTAGGGCGCGTTCTTGTGATAAGAGCGCGCCCGGAGGTTGATTTTTATGAAATATTGAGATGGTATTGGCTATCAGCAGTGTGGATTTTGGTTATTAACTATCTTGGATTGGCAACAATTATGCCATGTGTTCAGCGATTACATGTTGCCATATCCTGACGATTGTTGTTCGTCGTCATCGTGTTCTTCCATGTCGTTGCGTGGTTTCTTCTTCGCCTTTGTATTACCGAAGTTCCACGTGAGGGTAACATTTACTTTTCTTCCGCCCCGCTTGTGAACGGAATGACGGAGGAAGGTGTCGCTTTCTGTTACGCTTTCCCACTTACGCGAGTTGAAAAGGTCGCGGCAGTTTACGGAAAGAGTGAACATCTTGTTGAAGAAATTTTTGCGTGCTCCGAGGTCAACGCTGTAGTTGGCTTTGCGATATCCTTGCGTGATAACCTGCTTACTGCGATAACGTCCTGATGCTTGTACGGAGATATCATACGGAAGAATGACCGAAACTGTGGTGCGAGCATTCCAAGAAAAGTTGTGATTTCCTTCACCATTTACTGTTTGTCCGCCTATGTTATACGAAAATCCGTCGAGCTTATAATAGTAAGCGTTGGCAGTTGTGGTTAGATCGACGATGCGAAACAGCTTGTTTTTAACCACGAGTTCGAGTCCAGTGCTAAGACTTTTTGCCACATTTTCGCTGGTAGAATACATAAGTCCGTCGGAGATATCCTGATAAGTGAGCCGTTGTATCACGTCGGTTGTGGGGCGATAGTATGCACTAAGCATGAGCGAATGCTCGGTCCATGTCTTAAGATAGTTAAGAGAGAACGAATTAGAATACTCAGGAGTGAGCTCAGGATTACCGTAAGTGATGACAGATGCGTCGCGAGTGTCCTTGAAATTATTTAGTTGTCCGCCCCAAGGTCGGCGTAATCGTCGTGTGTAATTGAGCTGAAGTTGGTCATTTTCGGTGATTTGATAAGATAGAAACAGGCTTGGAAAGAGCTGGAAATAGTCTTTTTTGAACGGTGTTTGGCGCAAAGAAGCGTCATGTTCCTGCTCCCATGTGTAGCTTTCTGTATCAACTTTCCAATACTCTCCGCGCAAACCGCCCATTATTCCGAATGGTCCGAACTTGAGAGTTGCCGTAGCATAGAGCGCGTGTACGTCCATACTGTAGATAAATCTGTTGAAATAGGTCTTGTCTTCTTCGAGATTCTGCCCGTTGTATGTGGTGCTATCGACGAACGATTCCTGCGGCGTGTTCTCATGAGAGAAGCGACCTTGATAGCCCGCTTGCAGCTTAAATCGCTCAGAGAACTCGTTTTCGTAGTCGAGTTTTGCCTCCCATGATCGGTTGTTTATATGCAAAGGACGATACTGATAGCTGCGTTCGGCGATGTAAACATCGGTCAATGTCTCGTCGATCATGTCGGGATAATACTCAGTTAAGTCGTAATAGATGTTGCCATCGTTGCTTTTCCATCGGTCGAAACTGACGTAACAATCCAGAAAATGCTTATCACTGAAGTTGTGACGATAGTCAATTTCGCCCTGCAACATACGCATACGACCGCTACTTCTGCTGTCGCGTGTGAGTCGTTTCGATAAGATGTCGGTGTCGAGTGCGTAATAATTGTATGGCGCAAGGCTCCAATTCTTGTGCTTTCCGTTCATAAACATTCCGCTAAGTGACACATCGTCGTGCTTCGTTGCATGGAGAGTGATGCCGGCTCTTGTGAAAATGTTGTTGCCAAGATGCTTGTTTCTGGAGCTCAGATCGTGATATTCGTTGGTTTTATAGTTCTCTTGTCGGCTTTTTTCCTTGCCAACGTTCTCGCGATGCCGGTAGCCTATGTTGAAATAATAGTCGATAACGGGACTACTATAGTTGATATTAAAGCTGGTGTTTGCACCACCTCGCGTGTCGAATCCAGCCTGAACCGACCCATAATAGCCCGGTTTTCGGTCTTTTTTCAGTACGATGTTGATGATACCTGCAGAACCTTCGGCAGAGAATTTGGCAGAAGGATTGTCGATAACCTCAATTTTTTCGATGCTTTCTGCCGGAAGCTGCTCGAGAATTTGCGAACGGTTGTCCGTTGTCAGGCCGCTTGCTTTGCCATTTATCCACACTTCGACGCTCGTGTTTCCGCGCAACGAGATGTTTCCATCGTTGTCAACTTCCACAGAAGGGATATTATCGAGCACGTCGCTTGCGGCATCTCCCGCGTTGCTTATGAGCTGACTAACGTCAAATGACTTGCGATCGACCTCCAGTTTCATGCCGGATTTCTGTCCCGTTACTTCAACTTCCTTCAACATTCTGGAGTCTTCGCTCATATAAAGGCGCGAAAAGTGCTCCACAGAATGGCTCGATGAGAGCGAGAAATTGCGTTTCAACGTCTTGTATCCGATGAAAGTTAGGGTTAATGTGTATTGTCCGTAGTCGAGATTTTCTATTATGAAGTTGCCTTCTGTATCGGTTACGGCGCCCTTTATGAGCGTTTCTTGTCCTTGTGGCGATACTTTCACGTTGACGTATGCTATAGGTTCGTCGGTCAGTTTGTCGAAAACCTTTCCTTTTACCGATGATTGTGCTGCGAGATTTGCGCATACGGCGAGCATAATCAAGCTGATGAGTATGCGCTTTCTACTGCTTTTTGCGAGATGAGAATACATAATTTGGGGTCTTGTTCGTTTGATTTATTTCAAATGTTTGTTTAAAAACTGCAATACTTTCTGCTGCATTTCTCGACTGAAAAAGTGGCGACCTTGCCACAGTTCGGTCTGAAGATTGTCGGTTTGCTGCTGACTTTCCCACACGTTTCGGAGCGAATTGAATGCCTGTTGCACGCTTTCGGCAGGGAAAAGTGCATCGCTTCGACCGCTGAAAAGCAACAAAGGACGCGGACAAACGAGCGAAGCGACGTCGGGAATATCCATAAAGTTTGCCAATCCATGCACGTTAAGGCTCCATCCTCCGCCGCGAGTCTGGTTGTTGCGTGGCGTTATGAGCGAATCGGTTGTAGCTAACCACGAGACGGCTGCGCACGCTTTTACATCATCTTCCAGTGCTGCGAGGGTCCAAGCTCGGCGAGCTCCCATCGAGAAACCTACCACACCAACGCGAGAAGCGTCCACTTGTGGCAGAGATTTCGCCATCTGAAGGGTAGATATGTCGTCATTTGCGATAAGTCCTGCCCAAGTGTATCCGAGTTGTTCCAGATTTCCTGCGAAGGCATCCATGACATCGTAGTTACTTCCTTGCCGACGACTGCGCTCACCCCAGTATAATGCGTCGGCACAAAGCACCACATATCCTTGTTGTGCGAGCCAATCGCCAATGTAAACACTGTCATAACACGTCGAGATCCAGCGGTCGGTAAAGTCTTTTAAGCGGTGTTTCTGCGGTTCGCGCTGCCCTTTCTGGTTTCTCTTGTTGCCGTATTCGGTGAGCGTTTTGTCCCATTCTGATCGTAAAGGCATGACGTTTTTCTCCTTGCCTATGCTGAAAGTTGCGCCATGATCGTGCAGAATGACGATGGCAGGAAAGGGTCCTTTGCCCGTTGTTGGCGTGAGAAGATAGGCAGGAATGCGGTCGTAGGCAGAGACATTGAATGCAATTTTTGATGCGATATAGCCGTCGCGCGTCTCACTTTCGATGAGTCTAACGTCGAAATCTGCGGCAGGCGGCGCCGGCGATAGGCACTCTTTGAGCTTAGATCTTGCCGATTCGTGCCAAACATTGAAGTCTTTTTCCTTGTTGTTCGCCCACGAAAGTGGAAACGAAAGCGATTGTTTCATCTTCTGATACGACGCAGGCAGGTTGCCATCTACGCCAAATGTCGGAACGTTTTCGGCAGATTCTTTAGGAAATGTGCAGCCAATCTTCGCGCAAAAAGCCGCTTTCGCATCGCGTTCCAACTGCTTTATGCGAATGTCCGGGCGCCAATCTGGGAACGTTTCTGCGGCAGAGTAACGATGAGAATGGCTTGGCGCGTCGATGGTTTCCATCGTTTTGCGAATGGAATCCTTGAAAAACGTGAGGACATTGCTCTCAGGCGACACGCAAACTCCGCGCACATCCATCGAATTACACTCCACAAAGGCAGTGGGAACTACGCGCATTCCCTGTCGGGTGAAGCGGTCATGATCGAGTCGTTTCGGGTCTTCGAGCGTCGTGTTCACGTAGTAAGCGCATGCCTTTCCGTTCCAAGAACGCGCAAGACTGTAGGATTCGGCAAGGTTTTTTATCGTGCAATTATGGAAGAAATGACCGAAACGACGCGACGAATGTGGCGCAGAGATCACGCAATGTCCTGTGCCATTGGCGTTTCTTTTCTCGATAACGATGTTACAATTCTCAAACATCACCTCGCCACGTCCGCAAATAAAGTCAACGGTTCCATGAATTTCGCTATCTTCCCAGTAGTAATCGCCCAGTTCATTTTTCGTATAATACGTGTCCTGATACGACAAAAGTCGAACTCGTTTGCATATAGTCCGCGTGCCAAGATCCTGAATACACACGGCGCGTCCGGCCTTATCTGAGGCATAATAGTTCATAGCGTTCTGCAAAGTGAGGTCTTGCAAATAGGTGTTCTGACCCGTAATGAGCAGCGTTGCCGTCTTACTGATGCCTTCATCTTTCACGTCCGGCGCATTCATTATGATGGTTCGGGTCATTCCTTCGCCCACAATTGATACGTTGTTTGCTGAAAGTCGCGTCAATGTCAGCTTGCCAAGATCGTAGGTTGCGGCAGGAAGAATGATGTGAAGTCGCGGCGAAAGCGAGTCGGCATTCATCTTATTGGCCTTCGCAATGGCAGAAAGCAAACTTTCGACGCTGCCTTTTTTCACCACGATTACGCGCTCCCGACTGCGACTTACAGCCGAAAGACTAATGAGAATCATGGCTATCAGGCACATCATGCGCATGATATTTCGTGTTTTTGTCATCTGATTGAACTTTCGATTATAAAAATTTTATTCCGTGCAAAAATACTAATTTTTATCAAAAAACGAAAGAGTCTAGCGGAAATTTACACCTTATTAATAATAAAAAGAACACAGAATTAATAACAAAAAGCGCCAAAGTCGCATCAGTTTTAGCCGAAACGCGATGGCGATTTTTATGCTTTTGCATCACTTTTTCATTCTTTTCTCAATGAAAATAGTGGCTAGTTGGAAAAAAATCATTATCTTTGCCACCGCAAAAATCATAGAGCTCTCATAGTTCAATGGATAGAACGGAGGTTTCCTAAACCTTTGATCCGAGTTCGATTCTCGGTGAGAGTACCAGAGAAAAGCAATGCTTTTTGCAAACGTTTCATTATTAAAGACATTGCTTTTGTATCAAAAGTCTCTGCGAATAAGGCTAATACGTTTTCTTAAACAAGTCATCCATAGTTACTTCATTCTGTATTATTTCAGAATATTCGTTTTGTTTTATTCCGTAAGTAGATACCATTGTCAGGTGGATAGCCTTCTTTGTTTTGGTAATTTTTTCAAATAAGTCTTTCCTTAAAAGCAGTTTTTTCATGTATTCTTTCGTTATTTCGTATTCTTTTACGGAGTATTTCATTTCGCAAAGATTAATAATTTGATCCTTGCGATCAATAACAAGATCAATCTGTCCTTTCATATTCTCATCTTTTCCTGTCCAAGAACAGATGTCGCTTATCACGCCTTTTATACCTAATTTTTCCCTAATCTGATCAATATGATGCAGACAAACCTGCTCAAAAGCGTAACCTGTCCATGCAGAATGTTCAGGAAGACTTGAAATTGTGCTCCAAAAGTCTTTCTTATATGATATATTTCCTTTCACGAATTTGTTATAGAAAAGCGTGTAATGATCAATAAGTTGATATATTTTGTCGCGTTCTTTTTTCCCAAATGCGTAATAAGGACGAATGAAATCGCAACTTGTGAGGTTGTTTAGCACCTCAGTTATGCTTCCTCCGTCGCTAATCTTCAAGACTTTTAGCAGATCTGATCGTGTCATTCCTTTGTTTTTCTTGCACAATACGCCAATAACGTCTTCATATATCTTCGAATTTCGGAATAAAGACTTAAAAAGGAAACCGTATTCATTGCGTAACTCTCCGTTCATAGCGAAGAATAACAAGTCGATATTCTGCGACATTGTGAGAGATTTGTCGAGTAAGCTAAGGTAATATGGCACACCTCCAAGAATCATATACAGCTCAACAATGGTATATCTGTTCCATTTGAAGCCTCTCCATGTGAGATATTCTTCTGTTTCTCCAAGCGAAAATGGAGCTAAATATATCTGTCTTGTAACACGATTGTGCAAACCTCCTCTATCTCCTATTAGCTTACTTGTCATCCATGTTGTAGAAGAGCCGCACACAATCAGCTTAAGATTAGGTTGATCTGCGCCCCAACTATTCCAGAAATAATCGAATTCTTGTTTAAATCCCGACTTAACTGTATCGAACCATGGCAGTTCGTCGATGAAAATTACTACCTTATTTTTCTTTATTCCAGCGATAAATTGACGTAGTTGCATGAATGCGTCGCGCCAATTATTGGCAATAGGATACATGATACCGGAATATCTGTATAGCGCTTGGTTGAATTCTGCCAACTGTCTCGTCTTACTACCCTCAAAGATTCCCGTAACATAAAAATCGATGTCATCACTTAAAGCCTGTTTTATCAGGTAAGTCTTACCGATACGTCGGCGACCATATACCGCAATAAGTTCTGCTTTATCCGAAGACAAGCATGACTTTATCAGTCGTTGTTCCAGTTCTCTGCCAATAATTCTCTGTTTCATAATGCGTTCTTTTGGCAGCAAAGATAGTAAAAAATATAGTTAGCGCCAAACAAAAACGGAAATACTTTAGCGCTAAGTGGTAAATTTTATATAGTTAGCGCGCCCCTATTTTCATTATTCTTCAGCGCTAACTATGTTTTTTTGAGGGTGAAATCGAGGGTGGATTGGGGGCGATTTTGATAGCGGAATAAGCTGAAAATGAGGGAGAAAGGGAGGAAATGTGAGGGAGAAAGGGAGGGAATGTGAGGGAGAAAGCATGGAGGTGAGGGGCTGATTTCTATGTGCTGCTTTTTGCAAACGATAAGGATAGCACGCTGATTTTCACGTTTCCAGCCTTAACTATCTGCGTTGCGCACGCCAAAACTGTGGCACCTGACGTTACGACATCATCCACAATGAGGACATGTTTGCCTGAAACGCGGGCGGGATTTGCGAGAGAAAAGGCACCTTCTACATTGTCTGTGCGCTGCCATCTGTCCTTATGAGTCTGCGTTTCGCTGAATTTTATTCGCTTCACCGCGTGTTTTTCCACCGCGATTCCAGTGATTTCGCTTACGCCTTGCGCCAGTTTTTCGCTCTGATTATACCCTCTTTGTCGGATTCTTCGGCGCGTAAGTGGCACCGGAATGATAAGATCTATGCCCTCGAAAAAGCCAGTTGGCGCGAACTCTTCAGCCATCATGCGCCCCATTTCCACCGCATACTCGGGACGATCAAAGTATTTCATGTCATAGACAACGCGGCTTGCTTGCGATCCTCCGCTATGAAACATCAGCGCAGCACAGCGTTCTATGGGTAAGAGATGCTCGAAAAGACGCGACATTGCGTTATCTTTCGGATGCAGAGCAAAGCCAGTTCGCGGCAAGTTTAGGTTGCAACGAGCACACAAAACCTGCTCAGACGCGCCGAGACGATCACCACAAATGGCGCAGGGTCGGGGCGAAATGGTGTCTAAAAGGCGCGAAAAGAAACTAATCATCTTGCAAATCGTCGGCGTCGTCAACGCACATTCTAATTATTTTATACTCGAAACCGCGACTCATAGCGAAGCGGATGAGCTTCTGATTTCGCTCAAATTCCGACGCCGCCTTTATGCTTCGCGACTTCGATTTCAACAAAGGACGCAGCACATTTGCGTATTCCGCATCATCAACATCGCCAAGAACTGCCTCTGAAATGGCTTTTTCTATGCCTTTTTGCCACAAGGCGAGTTCAATTTTTTTGCGTCCCCAGTGGCTGTATTTTATCTTATCGTTCACGAAAGCCCTGCAAAAGCGCTCGTCATCAACATATTTTTCCTGCACGAGATAGCGGATAACGCGCTCTTGAAGCTCACTTTCCACGCCCCAATGCGACATCTTTTCGCGCATCTCTCCGCTGCAATGTTCCGCACGTGAGCACAAAGCAGTGAGACGAGAAAGTAGCTCTTGCTCAGTGAGTTGTCGCTTATTGTCTTTCATTTTTGCACATCCTTTCCTCTTTTTTGCGCCCTAACGAAGCGCGTTTTGCCAAACATATCGTCGCGAAACTCCACACATGAAAAACCCATTTGGCACAACATATCGCGCAATTCACTGCAACAGAGCGGATTGATTTCGAAAAACAACCGTCCGTTTTCGCGCAAAGCATGCTGCGAATACTGCGCAATGGCACGATAAAACAGCAGAGCATCGTCATCGGGCACGAACAAAGCCTCCTTCGGTTCATGCAGAAGAACATTAGGTTGCATCGATTCGGCTTCGCGATGCATGACGTATGGCGGATTGCTCACTATGACATCCCATCGCGAAACGTCGGAAGGCGCATTGAGAGCATCCTGTTTTTGCACGTCGATTTCGACATTATTTAGAGCGGAATTCTCGCGAGCCACACTCAAAGCCACATCGGAAATGTCCCACGCAACCACCTTTGCATCAGGCTTTTCTGCCGCAATGGTGATGGCGATGCACCCACTTCCGGTGCCGATGTCGAGCACTTCAGTGGCGCTTTCTTCGCAAATCCACCGACAAAGTTCGGCAGTTTCGGGGCGCGGAATGAGCACACTGGGTCTCACTTTCATACGTCTGCCGCAGAAATCTGCCTCACCCAACACATATTGTACAGGCTCTCCACTGCGTAATCTCTGCATCATCGCATCGAGATTTTCGCGTTCGGCGCTGCTCATCCGACTCGTTCCGTAGCAAAGAATGTCGGCTTTGCTCATGCCGAATGCCACATCCATCACCATATCCACGACGGCATGTGCCTCCGATTCGTCGTAAACGGCGGTCAGCGATTGCCAAAGTTGTGCGTAGGTTTTCATCATTTCCTCCGATTTCTAATCATAAAACATTCGGTTTTTTGCGGATAATCGTCAGACCATCTCGCACAGGAATCATCACCTGATGCACGCGATCATCTTGACAAACGTGGTCATTGAAGGCCTCAATGCCAGCAGTTTGGCGATCGTTATCATACGAAGCATCCACAACATGGCCGTCCCAAAGCGTATTATCGGCAATAATGAACCCGCCTTCGCGCAGCAAACTCATCGACATTTCGTAGGCATCGATGTAGGTTCTCTTATCGCCGTCGATGAAAACCATATCGAATGTGATGCCGAGTTTGGGCGCTTCTTCCAGCGCATCGCCTATGATGAAGTTGATTTTTGGGGCAACCTCGCTGCCGTTTATCCAGTTACGTGTGAACGTTTCCATTTCATCGTTAATCTCATACGTCCACAATCGCCCGTCCTTTGGCAGGCCTTCTGCCATAGAAATGGCGCTGTAGCCGCTGAATGTGCCTATCTCGAGCACGTTTTTCGGTTGAATCATCTCCACGAACATGCGCAACATACGACCTTGTAAGTGCCCACTCGCCATGCGACCATGCACAGTTCTGATGTTTGTGTCGCGCCAAAGTCGATGCAGATAGTCGCTTTCTGCATCCGTATGTGCCAAAATATATTCTTCTAAAGACATGAGTTTTGAATGTTGAATTACGAATTTTGAATTACGAGTTATCGGCAAAGCCGATGAAGAATTACGAATGTTGAATTGTCGCCAAAGGCGATGTTGAATTACGAATGTTGAATTAACCTTGTTGCAAAAATCATTCTTCATTCTTAATTCATAATCGCAGCGAAGCGAGAACAACTCAACATTCAACACTCCAAATTCAACATTCGAATTGCCTCTATCGCCAATCGGTATGAGTTCAAACCGAAGCCACATATCACGCCAATGCAGGCGCCGGATATAAGAGATGTGTGGCGAAACTCCTCGCGTTGATGAACATTTGATATATGAACCTCAATCACTTTCGACCTTATCGCACGAATACAATCGTGAATAGCCACGCTCGTATGGGTATATCCGCCCGCGTTTAGCACGATTCCATCGGCTGAAAAGCCCACTTCCTGAAGACGATTTACTATCTCTCCCTCGACGTTGCTCTGAAAATATCCTATCTCTATGTCGGGATTTTGCGCACGAAGCGACGCAAGAAATTCATCGAAACTGGTGTTTCCGTAGATCTGTGGCTCACGTTTCCCCAACAGATTCAGGTTGGGTCCGTTTATAATTTCTATTCTCATATCGTTTCTTTCTTTTGCTTTCTTAGCATTGTTTTTATCGCTGCGAAATTAGAAAAAAACTTTTATTTATCAAAAAGATTATGCAAAATAAAATATTTTCCGTAACTTCGCAGCAAAGATTTCAACGATTATGACCACTGAAACGACAAACGAAAACGCGCAGTTTCGCAATTATCTGCGCTACTTGAAGCTGGAATGTAACTATTCTGCCAACACAATCGAGGCGTACAAGCACGACCTTCTGCTGCTCATGTCGTGGCTTTCGGAGCAAGATCTCGCCGCAGAACAGCTCACTCTTGTGCATCTTCAGCAGTTTGTTTCGTCGCTTTATGATCTCGGAATAGGCGCATCATCGGTAGCAAGGATCATAAGCGGCGTGAAATCTTTCTATCGTTATCTCGTCATGGACGGCTATCTTGACCGCGATCCCAGCGAATTGCTCGAGACGCCCAGCAAAGGTGAACATCTGCCTGAGGTGCTTTCTACCGATGAAATCGACCGAATTGAAGCGTCTATCGACCTTTCCAAACCCGAAGGACAACGCAATCGCGCCATCATTGAGGTGCTTTTCTCATGCGGATTGCGCGTGAGCGAGCTCGTGAATCTCAAACTTTCGTGCCTTTATCTCGACGAAGAATTCATCAGAGTCATCGGAAAAGGCAGCAAAGAACGGCTGGTTCCCATCTCAAAACGTGCCATAAAAGAGCTAAATCTGTGGTTTCTCGACCGAAATCTCATGCAGATCAAACCCGGAGAAGCCGATTATGTGTTCCTCAATCGGCGCGGATCGCATCTCACAAGGACCATGATCCTCATCATGGTTAAGCGACAAGCCAAAGAGGCTGGCATCACAAAAACCATATCTCCCCACACTTTCCGCCACTCGTTTGCCACATCTCTCCTTGAGGGAGGGGCTGATCTGCGTGCCATTCAAGCCATGTTGGGACACGAAGACATCGGAACGACCGAGATTTATACGCACATCGACACCACGTCTTTGCGCAAAGAAATTCTTGAACATCATCCAAGAAACAAGAGAAAATAATCAGTTCGCGAGTCGAATTACATCATCTTTCAAGGAATTTTCAGCAAGAAGGCGCTGCTGAAGGCAGCAAACGTCAATAACCCGGGGTAAACAACCCTGGGACATGTGACCAAGAAAACGCTGCTGGAAGCAGCAGACTCTGGGAAAAGAAAGCAAACACTCCACGTAAAAATGGGGAGAGAGATGCTACTGATGGGGTATTGTGTTTGCGTAAAAAGCAGCAACATCAATACAGAAGGATGCAAATGGCGTAACGTTTCTTGTTAATTTTGTCCCAGGGTCTGCTGCTTTCAGCAGCGCGTCCTTGCTCATTTGTCCTGGGGTTGTTTACCCCAGGTTATTGATGTTCGCTGCTTTCAGCAGCCTAGTTACCGAAAAACTTGATATGGATTAGCTGCGTTTCGCAAGCAAAAATGCCTACTGACGGGTTGTTGAGCTTGCGAAAAAAGCAGAAGACATCATACATATCTAAATCGTAAATTTATTATTTCGCAAGCAAGAATGCCTGCTGAAAGCAGGAGACATCAATAACCCGTGGTAAGCGATAGCGCAACCTCGGGAATATAGATGACAGAGAAGGCGCTGCTGAAAGCAGCAGACCCTGGGACAAATGAGCAAAAATGTACTGCTTAAAGCGACTAACATTGGACAAAAAGTATTATTGTTTTGTTGAGATTATTCCGAATTTTTCTACACATATTCGGCATATCGAAATGTGATTTTTGCAAAATGATTTCGCTATTTCAGGCAAACAATTTCATTAAAAAATAAGGTTTTGGCTCAAAAATTGCCCATTTCATCGAGAGATTTCTATGAAATCTCTGCATGATTTCAGCGAAATCTTCGACATTTTTCATAGAAATCTCAAGCAAATTTCAGTGAAATCTGTCGCTGATTTGATAGAAATCTCCGCGAAAAATTCTGCACATCAAATGAGAATTGTGCTGAAAAGACTTTTAAATTGTTGATTTTTAGGCGTTTAAGAAAAAGCAAAGAAAAAGCCGTTTTTTGGCACTTTTTTCAGTCTTTTCTACTGAAATGCTCAAAAAACGGCTTGTTTTTAATGCGAAATGTACGATAATTTCGCGGTATTTTTCTCTATCCTAAGTATTTCATCAGTATCTTTGCATGACCACTGTCGCGCAACTTCATGATGCTCTTTTCACGAATCTGACGCACGCGTTCACGCGTAAGACCATGCTCACTGCCTATTTCCTCAAGACCTTTTTCAGGACATCCAATGCCGAAACACTCCTTAATGATGCGTCTTTCGCGATCTTTCAACACGTTTTTCAGCACATTATCGAGCTCTTGTGCCATGGATTCGTAGTCAACTTGGCGGTCAGTTCGGCTGTCATCATCACTAGCTAACACGTCCGCCATAGTGCTTGTATCGTCATCTTGGAATGGAGCGTCGATGCTCATGTGGTGATTATCTGCCTTGATACTCTGCGAAATCTTCTCTTCTTCTATGTTAGTGAGGTTGGCAAGTTCCTGAACCGATGGTTTTCTTTGGTGCTCTTGTTCGAATTTACTTATCTCACTGTTGATCTTAGATAGTGCACCTACCTGGTTCAAAGGTAAGCGAACAATGCGACTTTGCTCTGCAATGGCTTGCAGAATGCTCTGACGAATCCACCAAACAGCATAAGAAATGAACTTAAAACCGCGAGTTTCGTCGAACTTTTCGGCAGCACGAACGAGTCCTATGTTACCTTCGTCGATGAGATCCGTAAGCGATAAGCCCTGATGTTGATACTGTTTAGCCACCGAAACGACGAATCTCAGGTTGGCTCTTACGAGTTTTTCCTTTGCTCTTTCGCCCGCCTGACCGCCTTTTCTTATTGTTTGCGCCAGTTCAATTTCCTCATCTATGCTGATGAGAGGCTCGCGACCGATCTCAACAAGGTACTTATCCAGCGCCTCGCTTGAACGGTTTGTAATACTTTTCTGTATCTTTAATTGTCTCATTCTTTTTACCTTTGTTCTCCTTTTTGTTATGTCTTCTTTGCTGATTATGTGCAGCTTAGCTTGTCTTCTTCAGAGTAGGTCTCTGAAAAATGCGTGCAAAGGTACAAAAAATAATTGATAGTCTGGATAAAATCAGGTTATTTTTTATGAATTTTTATTCATAAATAAGATTGGTTAGTACGTTGAACGTTGAACATTGAACGT
>Ga0065709_1000069_pt1 | contig 15465 bp, 11 predicted proteins | sample Hoacrofraction14_2_FD_59096 | JGI IMG/M metagenome (GOLD analysis project Ga0065709, IMG submission 59096) | Hoatzin crop microbial communities from Cojedes, Venezuela, sample from fiber fraction 14 v1 | ecosystem: Host-associated > Birds > Digestive system > Esophagus > Crop | place: Venezuela...
TACCGCCGCCCTCTATTCATCGGGTGGAAGAAGATAAAAAACGTGGAACGCTCGTGCAAGGTTACACACTCCACTTTTATCGGGGTGGCGTAGCCGGGTTGGGTATGTCAGTTGAACTGTGCCAAGCCAGATTCAATTTTGGTGCTACAAAGTTTAGTTGATACTCTCATCAATAACGCCCGACCTGTTGGCCGGGCGTTGTCCATTTATAGTTTTTTGATTTCTTCAGGGGATAGTCCCGTCGCTTGTTGGATTTGGTCGATTGGAATGCCGATGGACTTCATATTCTTGGCGACTTTAACGATGCCTTTGGCTTCGCCTTCCGCTTCACCTTTCCTGAAGCCTTCTTGGATGGCACCGTCATACATGGCCTTGTTGTCACGGTATACCTTCAGCGCCATGGTGTATTGATGAAACTCCTCCTGACTGAGTTTGGCCAGGTCGCCAATCTCAGCCAACTTCTTGAATACTTGGCTCTGTGCCGTCCAGGGCATCCTATCCAATACATCCATGTGCTTCAACAGATATATCCATTTCTCAAAGTCAGTTACGCATTCAGCTTCCTTGTTATGAAACAGCGGAAGTTGCAAGTAGATAAACCGCATCTTGTCGTTCACCATGCGGTGGTTCTCCCGGTCGGCCAGAATCACGTCCGTCCTGAACTTCTCCTCGAGTGCCCGCTCCCGGAAGTTGAGCATGAAGACGCCGTAGACGGCGTTGATTTGGTAGTCGAACTCCTGTCCCTTCCTGCCTTGTGTGACGATGGCGCTGGAGACATAGTAGACGGAGCGCTCCATGAAATGGGGCTGTGTCTTGTTTTGCATCTCCACGATGATGTGCTCTCCGGTGTCGGTGGTGCAATACACGTCGTAGATGATGGACCTCGCGTCCTTCTCGTCCGGAAGTATTTCCTTGTCGAGGAAGGTCAGGTCGGTGATAACTCGCTCTCCTTTGAGCAGTTCGTTCTTTGCAAGCAAAGTGCGTTTTCTCGCCATGGCAGAATATAAGTAAACTTAATTCTGCTCATTTGGCTTACGAAAACGTTTAGAAAGTCAATGAGCAAATCTTTGTTGATTTCTTGCCCGAAGATTTTCTTAAAACCATAATCCGTGAACGGATTTAAAAATGTTGCCATTTTCTTAGGATTAAACAGTTATGTAAGTAGTACATCGTGCAGTCTCCTGCGCTTTGACCACATCACGGCTCTCGTGACGAGGGCAAAATTACATATTATTTTTGAAGTGACAAAAGAAAGAGGAGGAATCTTTCGGAAAGGCCTTGCTTTTTNATCAGACGGGACAGGCGGCCCCGCTGGGGTAGCCTGTCCCGGCACATATAATTCAACCACCCCGCCTCCGGCACCCCGGCTCCGCCACCCCTCCTTCGCCACCTTCGTGCCGCAAAGTAAGTGCAAGCCGAACGCAATGTCAAATTCATTTGAACATTGCTGAGGCGTAGCCTTACTTGCGCAATAGCGAACCTCGGCTGCACCTCGGCAATGCTAAAGCAAGCTTTACATTGCTCTCGGTTTGCACGAGCTTTGCTCGAAGGAGGGGACTACGCAGACGCGACATCACTACGTATTAGAGGAGACCGTGGATAGTCTCCTCCTAAGTTAGGAGGAGTGGACCCAAGCTGACAAGCGCAAGACGAGGTGGTATGAATAGCGGGGTCGCCTGTCCCGCAATCTAACAGAAAAACAGGCGGAACCTCACGGCCCCGCCTGCTCATTCAAAACTTAACTTAAATTAAAAAACAAATTTACTCTTTGTAGAGTCTCTTGTATTCGGGTTTATTCGTCCCAGGTGCTCCAGTCGGAGTCGCCGCCGGTAGCGTCATCGTCACCGGTGCCCTTGGCGGGATCATCGATATCGTCATCCGGGCCTCCATATTCAGCACCTCCCTTGGTCTCGTGGTCTGTGGTGGACTGACCCATGAGGTTGACGGCATCCATGAAGAATTGCTGCGTCTCGGGACTTACATATATCTTTTTCATGTTGTCTGTTGTTTTTAAATGAAAGAGAAAGGGGAAGCGGGTTCCCCTCGCTCTTGCTTTATTTTACGACATACTTCTTACCGTTCAGGATATAGACACCCTTGGAAAGACCTTCCAGCGAGTTGCCCACCTTCTGACCGTTGATACCGTATACGGTACCCGTAGCAGTATCTTCCTCTTCATTGAGTGTAGTCACTTCCACGATGCCGGTGACGGTCTCTTCCTGATCGGTGTGGCCGAAGGCCATGGCGTAGGAAGGAGCCACTTTGGCACCGCTGGTCAGGCTGAACAGGTTGTCCTCGACAACATCTTCATAAGTGATGTAGTGAACGGTGGTAACATCTGTTGCACCTTGTGTACCCTGCAAGCTTACAGAAGCGGTAGAGTCGTTCACCTCACCCAGAGCGCCCATGATGGCGATGGTCGGGTTCCAGTTGCGCGTGGTCTTCGAGTTCTTGTACCACTTCTTCGCAGGCTTTTTCTTGGAATTGCTCAAGAAGAAGCAATACTGCGGCATGGCAGTCTTCTCGTAAGTTCCCACGAAGTGATAGTAGTACACCTTGCTCTCGTCGGTCGAGCCTTCCTCCAGTTCGGTCTGGGTGGTAGAACCGTCTTCGAGCGTACGGATGGCGTGCACCTTGTAGTCGAGACGCGGGCACTTAATGTATTTACCGTCACCGATAACGTCGACCTTCACACCCGTCTTCTGAGAAAGCACCCATGTACCGGGCTTGTAGGTGTAGTTGGACATCGTGTCGACGGCTACCGGCACATATGGTTTGATGATATACGGGCAACCGGCGTACATGATGACATCGTCGTTACCGGTGGCCTCCTCGTAGTGCTCGGCCTCCTGGTTCAGATAGTAACTGCCTTCGTCAAACTTCCAGGTCTTGCCCTGCGTCAGGTCGTCGGTAAACTGGAAGGTAATCATCTGGGTCTTCATGTTGCGGTCCACACCGTAGAGCGTGCGGATTTCAGGATAGACATCCGTACCGGCATTGTCGCTCTTGCCGTCGATGGTGGCGTTGTATTCGGCAGGCACACCGAAGTATTTCAGCACCTCAGCCTTGGTCAGGTCGGTCGGCACGCAGATGGTGTACCAGTCGTCCTTGACGTATGCGTCGTACTGCTTCTCCACGGACATGCTGGTGTAGGCCAGGACAAACTGGTGCCAGCCCATGTAGTCGGTGTCGTAAACGGCATCGAGATTGTCGGTGTCCACCCACTCATTGCACGGTGCTTCTGAATTGGTCTCTGAGGCGGAACCGATGCTGTTGGCGCCGGTCTCGTTGGCGCTGCCGAGTGCTTTTGCACCGCTGCTCAGCAGTGAATAACCGTAGTATTTCTGTAACAGTTCGTCACCGTTCCATGAGATATAATCGTTGTTCGAACCGGGGAGCCAAACGTCACTGACTTGACTGGTGCCGCCAAGGAAACCGGTTGCGTCCGATGCTGTGCAGCGCCAGTCACCAATGTATTTATGTGCGCCCCAGCCATTGATGTCACCGTCGTCGCCGTCCTTCCAGAATTCCCAGGTTACGCCGGCCACGGCCTGAGCCTCGGAACGGTTCCATTCGCTCTGCGTCGGCCACATCACGATGTTACCGTTACCGTCGGTACGTCCGTCCTGGTCGGGGATGCTGTACTTGCGGGTCACATCGGTGTAGTGAGCCTTCTCCGCGTCGGAGCAGTTCTCGGGGAAGTGCAGGTAGGCCATCCATTTGCCACCGCCGCCATATACCTCGCGGGTAACGGACTCGGCAGCTGCCGTGGAGTTGTAACCGTTGTTGTTCATGTAACTGGTACCGGTGAAGGCGTTGAATGCGCACTTCGGTGCGACGGTACCCATGCAGTAAACATCCTTCACATATTCGGAAGTATGTATGCCGAAAGCCTGTGTGCCGATACTTTCAAGAGTAGCGGAGAAGGTGTAGCAACCGCCCTTCTCACCGTCGGAATCGAGCGTTTCGCTGTGTTCCGTCTCATCGAACATATCGATAAGCTTGCTCTCGTCATACTCCCAGTCGTTGGTACGTGCGGGATAACCGCCACCGTCGCTCTTGACGGCCGTGGTGTAGACGCGCATCAGTTTCGTAGAACCCGCTGCGAACGCAAACTCACCTATGGTCTTGTAGTTGCCGGGGATGCAGATGGTGGAGAAAGTTCCCTTCTCGCCGTCATACAAGCAGCTGTCGGGAATCATGGTCATGCTGGCGTCGATGGGCAGGTAGATTTCCTGGAGACTGCCGAAGTTGCCGTTGCCAATCATCATGTCGTTCTGCGTCGGGAAGACGGCACGGGTCAAGTCAAGACGCTTGCAGTTGCCCAAGTTGGAGGTATTGTTCGTTGCAGAGGGATTGTCCGAAACAATTGCATTCACATAGTGACCCTCACTGTTGATGCGCTTGCGGGTCCACTCCGATGCACAGAAGTCCTCAGCGTTCAACTTACCGATGCAGACGATGTTCTCGATGTTGGAGGGCGTCATGAAAGGACGGGCTCCGCTGACGGAGTCGGCATACACTTTCAGGTTATGGTAGTAAGGGATGGCGAGCAGACGGTTCACCACGCCTTCCTTGGTACTGTAGGTCATGAAACCCTTGATGTTGCCATAGTTGGAGCTTTGCTCTTTGCCGAGGGCGGAGTTTCCATTGCCCTGATCCACGTCACCCATGTAAGATACGGCGCCGAGCAGGTTGTCGCAACCTGTGAGTCGACTGTTCATGGTGGGGTGCTCAGCGTTGTATTCCGTCATCAGGAAGTAGTCCATGTTGTCGGGCAGAATCAGGTATTTGGCGTACGGGTTCTTCCAAACGGTTTGGGTTGGTTCCTGATAGAACGAGCGAGCGAGGTCGAGGGTATCGGCGTTGAAACCGTTGATTACCTCTACGTCGCCGGGCTTGAGGGCCACGTAACTGTGCTCCGTTGTGGAAGTAGTTCCATCGGAGAAACCGGTGGAGATGGTTTCATTCGTCGTGTAGAAGTTGCTCTCGTCGGCAAGCATAGCCTTGTTCGGCGTAGCGGCCTTGTTCATACAGACGATGGTGCAGTGGCCGTAGTGCTGGCTCTGTGCGATTGCCTTCATGTCGGCGTTGGCCTCGTCGCAGATGCCGTTGCCGTACATGGTGTAGTTGGCGAGGATGACAGGCACGGTGTTGCCGTCAGCATCGGTCGTCGTACCCGTATGACGGGTAGCGATGATGGAGAGCAGAGCGTCGTTGCCGTCTTCAACGTCTGTAGTTCCGCAGAAGTTGTGCGGCATGATGATGTAGCGCAGTTTGGTATTGCCCTGAATGGTCAGCGTACCGTTGACACCATTATAAAGTGTCACAGTACCGTTACTCCATCCAAAGTTTTGGGCTATAATAGAGTTCTTGAGGTCAATGTGGTCAATTTCATCGCAGTTGACAATCTTGAGGGCTTTCATGACGGAGTTATCTATGATATTGACTTCGGTAAGACCCTCGCAGTCGTCGAGCGTGAACGTACCTTGGATGTTGCAACTGCTCATGGTAAATTTCTCCACGGCCTTCGATGAGAAACTGACGTCGCTCGATACGGTGGCGTTCTTCGTGGTGTAGTCCTTCACCGTTCCGTTGCTGTACTTCTCGAAGTCAGAACCTGCCAAAGAGAGCTTGTAGAGACCGTTGGTCGTCATCTTGGTGACGTTGGTCATGTATTGGGCAATCACAGTCATGGCGCTTGTCACGGCGTCGGATGAACCCCAGGCGCAATAGAGCGTCTGGCCGTTGTCGGTGAAGCGGACGACATAAGTACATTTGGTGAAAGGCTCAGCCTCCAACTGCTCATCCGTAATCGTGCTGTTCAGCGGCAGGACAAGGCTCGGACCGCTCCATTCGCCTGCATTTGAAGCGATGGCGGTAACAACATCGTCGGATACCGTAGCGCTGTAGAGATTGTAGGCCTTGGTAGTCCAATAGTACGAATTGAACATCGTGGTCACATCTTCCGTGCTTAGGGTAGAACCGTCAGTGAACACGAGAGTCGTAACCGAGTTGAAGGTGTTGATGCTTGGAGTGCCATTCCAACCAAGCCCCCAGCTGCTGATGTCACCGGCCGCCAATTTCGAGAAAGTGGCGGTGGTGCCGTCGACAGTCACAGTACTACCGGACGTCTCGTTCACGGTGTACGTGTCGGCTGCCTTCACGCCAATGGCGCAAAGGCACATAGCAATAAAGAATAGAAATTTCTTCATTTCTGTTGTAAAAATTTAAGTTATGGTTTAATATTTATCTGTTTTTAATCCAAGAGATGCACCTGCATATATTATATATATAATAAGGTGAGGCTCTACAAGTGTGGGTGAGTGATTTTCGCAAATTTTTCTCTCATTTCTGCAAGTCCGCGCTCATCTCACTTGAAATCGGGTGCAAATTTACAAGTTTTCGAATAAAAAAAACGTTATTAACAAAAAAGTGAAATTAAAAAGGATAATTTAACTTTTGTAAAGAGAAATTGTAGGAGGTTTTCCAACCACCCCGCCTCCGCCACCCCTCCTTGACTAAGGAGGGGACTACGCTGACGCGACATCACTACGTATGAGAGGAGACCGTGGATAGTCTCCTCCTAAGTTAGGAGGAGTGGATCCAAGCGTCAGCGCGAGACGAGGTGGTATGTTTGCCAACCTACTTTTCCCCAACCACGACCAGACGGCGGAGGGCCTTGCGGCCCCAGACGACGAGGAGAGCGAAGAAAAACCGGGTGGAGATAATCCATAGGGCGGGGATGCCCATGGAGGCGAAGACGGTGGTGTCTTCCAGCAGACTGTGGTTCATGATGAGGTGATAGTTCACGTCGTTGGCTTCGGCGCGGGTGATTTTCCCCTGCTCCTCCAAATCCATCATCACGGCACTACCGTAACTGATGCCGAGGATGTTGCCCACTATCCACATGTAGGCGGCGTTCTCAGACAGTCCGCAGAAGCGCATCAACGGGTGAAGCGGCCGGGCAAGGCGTTCCATCAGACCATAGTGCTCCACCATGCGTTGCACTATCATCAGGGCGAAGATGAGGAGATAAATCAGGATACTCATTTTCACCGAAGACACCACCCATGACGCGAGCCAGCGGTCGCCGTCCGCCTCCATCGTGATGCCTTCGCCGAAGCGGCCGGTCATGTTGTCGGGCAATACCAGATTGAGGTACACGGCGCAGAGAAACGCCATGCACAGGCGGATGACAAACATTTTCCAGAAGGAAGACCCCACCCGGCGGTTGACCGCACTTTCCACAAACAGGGCATGACACAGACACATCATGATGCCCACGATGGTGGCTTCGCGCAGCGTCAGAGAGAGTTGGAGCATGGCGGCGATGCCGGCGTAGGTGGTGACGAAGGCACCCGTGAGGAATCCCACCGCCGCCTTGCCCGGCAGACCTACCCATCGCATCACGGGGTCGAGGTAGACGGCCAGGGCGTCGATAAGACCGTAGTGTTGCGCCACGGTCACCGCCAGAGAGATGGGCAGCATGATTTTGAGCAGCCACACCGTGGTTTTGGTGGTGGGCCGCACGCTTTCTCTGACGAAGTCGCCGAGGCGCTGTATGAATGTTGGGGATGACATGCGGGTGCAAAGGTACAATAAAATCGGGATATAGCAAAATTCCCGATGAAATCGGAGATTTTAGTTTCATGTTATTGAGAATACGGACAAAAGGGCTTTAGGATGCCGTATCTTTGCACACGACAATACAACCCCTCCCCGAGTGGTGAGCGGACGAGATAGATGAGACAGGAAGGGTCAGAAGGTGACGTAGGGTTGCAGCCTTCGGATGACTTCGGGCGGAAATTCCTTGAGGAGNGAGAGTTCCGAGAGGGAATGAAGGTCGCCGTGAAGGCGACGGTAGTCGGCGATGGCGCGGGCCTGATAGAAATTGAGGTAAGGATGCCGGCGCATTTGTTGGACGGTGGCCTTGTTGAGATTGATTTTCACGATGNCGGCGGTGTCGGTGCGGAAGTAAGGTACGGCCTCCTCGGGAAAACCGTCGATTTCCCGGAGTTGGCCAGGATGCGTGAAACCGCCCAACCGACTGCGGTAGCGCACGATGGCGCGGGCATAATAACTGCCGATGCCCGGGACGGTTTTCAGGGCATTGGTGTCGGCCCTGTTCAGATGGACGGTCTGCCCGGCCGACAGTTTGCGGGGATACCCCACGGTATCGTGCCCCGGCNCCCCGGAAGATACTGATTTCTGGCGGTCGCCATACACCTCGCTGGCCGGCNGGTAATCATCCGAGATGCGGATATAGGGCAGCAGGCGGCGGTATTGTCCGGCCGTGAGTCCGTAGAGACGGGCGAAATCCTCCGGCCGGCGGAAGACGCCGCCCTTGGCGCGGTACTTGTAGATGCTGNGCACTTGCCAGGGCTTGAGTCCCAGTCGGAGCAGGGCGGTGGAGTCGGCCGTGTTCGGATCGAAGACAAACCGCTCCGCGGNGGCCTCAGATGGGGCATACGGCTCACGGGAAGGTTCGCTGTAGCGGTATGGACTCCTTCCGTAACGGTCGTGCGGCGCGCGGCCCGACAGACGGATGGAATCAACAGGGGTGTTCTCAGTGGGAAGCCANTTGCCCCCGATGCGCATGACAATAATGGCCAGGACGGCGACGGTGAGCAGGGTGATGACCGCGATGCGGTCGGAACGTTGCAGGTAAAAGAATTCTTTCAGCATGTCAGTGGTTGATGTGGTTAAACGATTTTTTGTGGTTCAGGGNTTTTAGTGGTCCGTCATTCCGCTGCTATATCACACCCGCCTGGTGCAGGAAGATGGCCAGGATGCAGAGCGGACAGACGAAACGGATGAGGAAGAGGAACACGCCGAAGAGCGTACCCCGCAGCGTACCCCAGTTGGTAAACTCGTCCCGGACAATNTTCTTGGGCACTTGCCAACCCACGAACAGGCAGGTCAGAAAACTGCCGAGGGGCAGGAGTATCTGACCNGTGAAGAAGTCGCAGAAGTCGAGCAGGCTCTTNCCCATGACATGGAGACCGCCGACCGCTCCGCAGGAGAGTGAACAGAAGATGCCAATGAGCGAACAGAGGACGGTGACGAGCAGCGCGCCTTTCTTGCGCGTNATGTGCAGTTCCTCGTAGAAGAACGCCGTACCGATTTCGTGCATGGAGATGGTGGACGTGAGTGCCGCCAGCGCCAACAGGGCATAGAAGAGGATGGCGATGACGTAGCCCACGGCAGGTATGGCGGAGAATGCCTGTTGGAACACGTTGGGCAGCGTGATGAAAATCAGCGCGGGACCGCTGTCGGGATTGACGCCCACCGAGAAGGCGGCGGGGAATATCATCAGTCCGGCGAGAATGGCGATAAGGGTATCGACCAAGGCCACCTGGGCAGCCGACCGGAGCAGACGGGTCTGGCGGGAGAAGTAGGACGCGTAGGTGCACAGGCAGGCCGTTCCCAGACTGAGCGAGAAGAAGGCCTGGCCCAGGGCGTCGAGGAACACGCTGCCGCTCACTTTGCTGAAGTCGGGACGGAAGAGGAATTCGATACCTTTCGAGGCGCCCGGCAACAGGCAGGAGGCGATGACGATGATGACCAGCAGGACGAAGAGCGTCGGCATCAGGAGTTTGGAAGCCTTCTCAATGCCGTCGCGGATGCCGTGGACCACGACATAATGGGTCATCAGAATGAAGATGACCGTCCACAGGGCCGGTTTGACGGCCGACGAGGAGAACGTCTGAAAGTAGGTCAGGATGTATTGGCTGTCACCGCGCAGGTGACCGACAAGCGAGGCGAAGAGGTATTGCAGGCACCAGCCCGCCACGACGGCGTAGAATCCGAGGATAATCATCGACGTGATGACGCCCAGGTACCCGATGACGCCCCAAGCGCGCCGGTGGGAGAGTTTTTGGTAGGCACGCGCCGCGTTGGCGGCGGCGTGACGGCCGACGATGAATTCGGCCACCATACCCGGAATACCGAGCAGGATGATGCACACCAGGTAGATGAGGATAAAGGCGGCGCCGCCGTTTTGCCCCGTCATGTAGGGGAAACGCCAGATGTTTCCCAGTCCGACGGCGCTTCCCGCCGTAGCGAGGATGACGCCGAGCTTGCTTCCGAAATTACCTCTTTCTGTCATATTAACGTGTAACGTGGAGCGATTAAATCACTCCAAACTGATGGAGGAAGATGGCCAGGATACAGAGCGGACAGACGAAGCGCACGAGGAAGAGAAACACACCGAGGAAGCGCCCGCTCAGCGTACCCCAGTTGGTCAGTTCGTCGCGCACGATCTTCTTCGGGACATACCAGCCGATGAACAGGCAGGTCAGAAAACCGCCGACAGGCAGGAAAATCTGTCCGGTGATGAAATCGAAGAGGTCGAAGAGCGACTTGCCGCCGACGGAAAGGAAATCCCACGAGCCCATACTCAATGAACAGACGGCGCCGATGACAGAGCACGCCACGGTGACAATCAGGGCGCCCTTCTTGCGCGAAATATGCAGTTCCTCATAGAAGAACGCGGTGCTCACTTCATGGAGCGACATGAGCGACGTGAGGGCGGCCAGGGTGAGCAGTGCGTAGAACAGGATGGCGATGACATAACCTAAGGCGGGCATTCCGGCGAAGGCCTGTTGAAACACGTTGGGCAGGGTGATGAAGATGAGTGAAGGCCCGCTGTCGGGGTTGACGCCCACGGAGAAGGCGGCGGGGAATATCATCAGTCCGGCGAGAATGGCCACGAGGGAGTCGATGACACTGATCTGTACGGCCGAATTGAGCAGGTTGGTCTGTCGGGAGAAGTAGGACGCGTAGGTGCAGATGCATCCCATGCCGATGCTCAACGAATAGAACGACTGGCCGAGCGCGCCNAGAAACACGTTGCTGTCCACCTTGGAAAAGTCGGGTTTGAAGAGAAACTCAATGCCCTTCGAGGCGCCCGGCAACAGACAGGCGGCCACCACGATGATGAGCAGGAGGATGAAAAGCGTCGGCATCAGGAGTTTGGAGGCCTTCTCAATGCCTCCGCGCACGCCGTGGACAATAACGAAATGGGTGATGACCAGGATGGCGACGGTCCAGATGACGGGGCGCACGGGGTCTTGCGAGAAGTCGCTGAAATACCGGATGAAGAAGTCGGGCGTGCCTTTCAACTGACCGATNATGCCGGCGAAGATGTATTGCAGGCACCAGCCGGAGACGACGGCGTAATAACCGGTGATGAGAAACCCGGTGATGACGCCCAGCAGACCGATAAACTTCCACGGGGTGTCGCCGGCCAACTTCTGGTAGGCGCGGGCGGTGTTGGACGCGCCGTAGCGGCCGATGATGAATTCACTCACCATACAGGGAATGCCCAACAGGAGGACGCACCCGATATAGACGATGATGAAGGCGGCGCCGCCGTTTTCGCCCGTCATGTAGGGGAAACGCCAGACGTTGCCCAGTCCGACGGCGCTTCCCGCCGTAGCGAGGATGACACCGAGCTTGCTTCCGAAATTACCTCTTTCTGCCATATTAACGTGTAACGAGATTACATTACTCTCTCCACTTCGTAAAGGGATGCGTGAGGAGATACTTGTTGTAATAACGGTGGTCGTCGGTCACTTCCAGGCCGATGAAATCGGGCCTCTCGAAAGGTTCGTCCTCGGCGGCGAGTTCTATCTCCGCCATGACGAGTCCTTCGTTGTCGCCGAAAAACTCATCCACTTCCCAGGTGTGCCGGCCTGAGGGGATGAGGTGGCGCACCTTGTCTATCATTCCGCCTTCGCAAAGCGCCAGGAGATGATCGGCCTCACCGNTGGTGATTTCCTTCTCAAACTCGTAACGGGCAAAGCCGCCCTTGGCGGGGCGGCCTTTGATGGTGAGGAAGGCCTCGTCGTCGCGCAGGCGGATTCTGACCGTCGCATTGAGACAAGGGATGTAGCCTTGGCGGATGTGGTGGGAAGCGACGACGCGCGACTTCCAGTCGCGGTCTTTCCTGACCAGGAATTTCCGTTCGATTTCCAGTCCGCTCATCTTACATCATGGCGAAGGCGAGGAAACAGACGCCCAAGAGAATCAAAACGGCGAAAATCCAATAGATTACCTTCTTGGCCTGTTTTTCCTGTTTGGCCTCGCGCGCAGCTTTGCGCATTTTACTTTTCTGACTCATATTACTGTTTTATTTGGTTGTTAATTTTCATCGGTCACGGGGAATTCCATCAGGTAGGCCTTGATGAAACCGTCGATTTTGCCGTCCATCACCGCATCCACGTCGGTGGTCTGGTAGTTGGTGCGGTGGTCTTTCACGCGGCGGTCGTCGAAGACATAACTGCGAATCTGGCTGCCCCATTCGATTTTCTTCTTGCCGGCCTCGATTTTGGCCTTTTCCTCCAGGCGCTTTTTCATCGCGCGGTCGTAGAGTTGCGACTTCAGGAGCAACATGGCCTTGGCCTTGTTCTTGGGCTGGTCGCGCGTCTCGGTGTTCTCGATGAGGATTTCCTCTTCCTCTCCCGTATCGGGATCCTGGTAGAGATAGCGCAGGCGCACGCCGGATTCCACCTTGTTGACATTCTGACCGCCCGCGCCGCTGCTGCGGAACGTGTCCCACGACACACGGGCCGGGTCGACATACACCTCGATGGTGTCGTCGACGAGCGGGGTGACGAAGACGCTCGCAAAACTCGTCATGCGCTTGCCTTGCGCATTGAAGGGCGAGACGCGCACGAGACGGTGTACGCCGTTCTCGCTTTTCAGGTAGCCGTAGGCGTATTCGCCCTCGATCTCCATCGTGACGCTCTTGATGCCGGCCTCGTCACCATCCTGCAGATTGCTGATGGTGCACTTGTACTGATGAGCCTCGGCCCAGCGCATGTACATGCGCATGAGCATCTGTGCCCAATCCTGGCTCTCCGTGCCGCCGGCACCGGAATTGATTTTCAGGACGCAGTCCATCGGGTCTTCCTTCTGGCGCAGCATGTTCTTGAGTTCCAGGTCCTCGATGACGGAAAGCGCCTTGGCATAGTCGTCGTCCACTTCCTGTTCGGTGACCAGGTCGTCGTGGTAGAACTCAAAGGCCAGGGCCAGTTCATCGCTGCACCGCTTGGCCTCATCATATCCCTTGACCCATTTCTCGATGCCCTTGACTTTCTTCATCTGCTCTTGCGCCCGGACAGGGTCTTCCCAGAAGTCGGGCGCCTGCGTGCGCAGTTGTTCCTCCTCAAACTCCACCCTTTTCCGGTCGATGTTCAAGTAGCGATAGAGCGCGTCGGTGCGCTCCTTGATATCTTTCAGTTGATCGGCTGTTATCATGTCTCTTCGTACATCTTGTTGATGACGTCCAAATAATTCTTGTGAATGACGGCCCGCTTGAGTTTGAGCGTGTTGGTCAGTTCGCCGTTCTCCATGGAGAAGTGGTGCGGCAAGAGCGTGAAACGCTTGATTTTCTCATAGTTGGCCAACTGCTGGGTGAGCGTCTCGATGCGCTCCATCATCATGTCGTGAATCTGCTGGTTGGCGCAAAGGTCCTCACGGGTCTTGCAGGCGATGCCGTGCTCGCGGGCATATTCCTCGAGCAGGCGGAATTCGGGCACGATGAGGGCGGAGACAAACTTCCGTTCGTCGGCGATGACGGCTATCTGGTCGATGTACTTGTCGACTAATACCTTCGACTCGACCATCTGCGGGGCGATGTACTTGCCGTTGGACGTCTTGAACAGGTCTTTGATACGCTCCTTGAGGAACAGTTCGCCGCCCTTGAAATAGCCCGCGTCGCCGGTGTGGAAGTAACCGTCCTTGTCGAACACCTCGGCATTGAGCGCCTCGCGCTTGTAGTAGCCTTTCGTGATGGTGGGGCCTTTCAGGAGAATCTCGTCGTTGTCGCCGATTCTGACGTCGATGCCGTCGAGCGGACGGCCCACGGAACCGACGGTGAAGGGCTGGCCCTTGCGGTCGCAGGAGACGGTGGCCAGACTCTCGGTCAGACCGTAGCCCACGATCATGTCGATACCGATGGAATGGACGAATTCCTCCACTTCGGGCGATACGGTGGCGCCTGCGGTGGGGAAGATGTTGGGCCGCTCCAGACCAAACTGCTTGCGCACCAGACTGAAAATGGTCTTGTTGATGACCTTGTATTCCATCTGCAGGGCGAGCGGCGGACGCTTGCCGTGACTCAGGTAATCGATGTTGTGCTTCTTGCCCACGGCGATGGCGTGGCGGAATATCTTTTGCTGTGCGGCGCCGGAATGGTCGATTTTCTCATTGACGCCGGCAAAGACTTTCTCCCAGAAGCGCGGTACGGACGACATGCACGTGGGGTGCGTNTCGCACATCGACTGCTGGATTTCCTTGGGATANGTGTTGATGATGAGTTGGGCGCCCTCGGTGAGCGAGAGTATCATCCAGCCCCGTTCGAAGATATGCGTGAACGGCAGGAAGTTGATGACGCGGTCGGTCTCGCCTACGGGCACGTACTTGTCGTTGGCGATGAAGGCGGCGTGGTATTGCCGGTAGGTCAGCATCACGCCTTTCGACTCGCCCGTGGTGCCGCTGGTATAGAGGATGTTGGCCAGGTCGTCCTCGTTGGCCTGTGCCCAAAGGGCCTCCACTTCCGACTGGCGGGGGAGCTTCTCGCCCAGGGCGAGGAAGTCTTCAAAATAAAGGGCGTTGGGGTCGTGCGTACTGATGCGCACGCTCTGGTCGAAGATGATGATGCGCTCCAGGGTGGGACACATGGCGAAGACGCGGTGGGCCTTGTCGTACTGCTCCTGTTCGCCCACGAAGAGAAAACGGATCTGCGCGTCCTGTATCATGTATTGGATTTGCTGCTCACTGCTCGTGGCGTAGAAGGGGATGGTGACGCCTCTTACGCCGTAGGCGCCGAAGTCGGTGTAGAGGTAGTGAATGCAATTCTGCGAGAATACCCCGATGTTCTCTTGCGGTTTCACCCCGATGTTGAGCAGGGCGTTTGACACTTGTTTGACCCGCAGGGAGAAATGGTTCCAACTCACGGTTTCCCATTTCAGACTGCCGAAACGACGGTAAGTGATCACGGGTTTGTCGCCATACTTCTTGGCCTGCTCGTGAATCAGCACGGACATGTGGCACCTTGTCTGCATACGATTAAAATTTCAATCTGCCAGCAAAGATAGTGAAAATTCTGATAATGAACACGTGTTTCACGAAAAAATGGTTACTTTTGTCTCCGATTATGGACACTAAAGTGTATGTGAATGACGCGGTGCGCCTGCTCCGCGACCTGATTCGGGTGCCTTCCGTGAGTCGGGACGAGGCGCGCGCGGCCGATGTCCTGGCTGCGGCGATACGGGATTACGGTTATTCTCCCCGGCGGGAAATCAACAATGTGTGGACGGTGGCGCCTGATTATGACGAGGCGCGGCCGACCCTGCTCTTGAACGCGCACATTGACACGGTGAAACCGGCGGCCACCTGGACGCGCGACCCGTTCTCGCCCGACGTGGAGGGAGACACGCTTTACGGACTGGGCAG
>Ga0065709_1029612_pt1 | contig 15453 bp, 13 predicted proteins | sample Hoacrofraction14_2_FD_59096 | JGI IMG/M metagenome (GOLD analysis project Ga0065709, IMG submission 59096) | Hoatzin crop microbial communities from Cojedes, Venezuela, sample from fiber fraction 14 v1 | ecosystem: Host-associated > Birds > Digestive system > Esophagus > Crop | place: Venezuela...
GCAGCTGACTGCTACTAATCGGACGAAGGCTTGACCAAAGCGCGAAAAGCGCGGTCGACCAGGGCAAGGTGTATGTGCGGTTTTGAGGGTGTGAAAGTAAGGCCCGGTGGTACAGTTGGTTAGTACGCCGCCCTGTCACGGCGGAGGTCGAGGGTTCGAGTCCCTTCCGGGTCGCTTCGCTTAAGCGACGAACGGGATCTTAGCTCAGCTGGGAGAGCATCTGCCTTACAAGCAGGGGGTCACAGGTTCGAGCCCTGTAGGTCCCATTTAAGCTTCACCACTAAGCCGATGTGGCTCAATGGCAGAGCAGCTGATTTGTAATCAGCAGGTTAACGGTTCGAGTCCGTTCATCGGCTCGTAATCACCGCAGTCGCGGGCGATACAATTTTATATGGATGGGTTCCCGAGTGGCCAAAGGGGACAGACTGTAAATCTGCTGGCGATGCCTTCGAAGGTTCGAATCCTTCCCCATCCATTTTGACGCGGGGTGGAGCAGTCTGGAAGCTCGTCGGGCTCATAACCCGAAGGCCATAGGTTCAAATCCTATCCCCGCTACTAAGCCCAGTTAGCTCAGTTGGTAGAGCAGAAGACTGAAAATCTTCGTGTCTCTGGTTCGATTCCGGAACTGGGCACGCAGGAGCCTTGATAGGCTCCTGTTTTTTATTTTCAGAAGGTTTTCCGCGTGAACTTCAACTTCTGTGTGCTTTTATCAAGGGGCATACAAAATATTGTGATACCCCTGCACATAGCACTCAACGAAGCTGATAAAAGCCGAATTTCTGTGCAATTTTTCCTGTTGCACAAATTTACCGCCCAACATATAATTATCGCGTAAAAGGGCTTTATTAATGCAGACCACATTGATTCAAGGGAGAGGTGTGGTGTGCTTTTTCGCCGTTTCGCGGCGAAGCGTCGGGGTAAATATTCGAAAGGGAAGGTGCACAGTGAAGAAAAGGGTTCTTGCTGTACTTACTTGCGCGGTGGTTGCCGCTACTTCTATTGTTCCAGCTGCAGCTGACAGCGGCCTCGTCGATGTCGGCGTTTATGCCGAAGAAGCATCGAGGGCTGAAGTCGAGGGGCTGACGGCAGGAGCTGAATCTTCTGAGCCGTCATCTGAATCCTCTGTTCCTTCCGATACTTCGGGAGTCTCAGGGGAGGATTCTTCAGATGCATCCGGCAGCGATTCTTCAGGAGACGCTTCGGATACTTCCTCGGATGTGTCGACCGATCCCGGCGATTCTTCGGATACTTCCGTTCCCGGCGAAGGCGGCGAGGAGGATGCGGATGCTCTTAAGGAAGCGACCGTAGAAGCGGGCGTTTACAAGATGGTGCCTTATACGGCTTCGTCTTTAGCGGTCAGCACCGCTGACGGCGCCTTGGTGCTTGCCAATGCAGATGACCAGAAAGGCATTTGGTACGTATTTACCAAGGCCGATGACGCCAACGGCTACCGCATCAGCGATGAAGCTTCGGGGCTTTACGTTTCCAGAGATGAAGAAGGGAAGGTCGTATTTGCGGAGTCAGCCGAGGACGATGCTTCGCTCTGGAAGCTTTATACCAATGAGAATGGATACGTGCTCGTGAGCGCGTCCGATGGCATGGCGCTTGCCGTGAGCAGCGACGCGGCCTACGGCACAGAGGTCGCCGCGGCCGAGTATTCTGATGAAAATGCAGGTCTCGCGACCTTTACGCTCGCGGCTTATCAGTCCGACGTGACGGAAGTGGACGCGGCCGTCGATGCGGGATATTACAGGTTCGTGCCTGCTTCGGGTTCCGGCATCTATATGTCCGTCAAGGATGAAAGCCGCAAGGCGGACGCGGACATCGTGCTCGGCACGGACACTGTCGAGGGCTCGATCTTCAGCGTGACCCCGGTCGGCGAAGGAAAGTACACCCTCAACGCATTTACCGGCAACAAGATGCTCGCCGTATCCAGCGGAAAGCTTACGACTGCTAACGCCGCAAGCTCCGACGCCCAGAGGTGGTACATCAGGAAGTCCCTTTCCAGCGATTCGCTCGTATACCTTGTATCCTGCGAGGACCCGAAACTTGTAATAACTGTCGGATCTGCGGCGGCAGGAACGGCTGTATCGGTCGCCGAGGCTTCCTCCCTTGACAGCGACAGATGGACTTTAGAGAAGACCTATGACCAGATCCCTCTTGAGAACGGCGGAAGCTATTCATTTATCTCCGACCTTTCAAGCGAGATGTGCATAGGAATTAAGAACGGCAGCTCAAGCGAAGGGGCTTACAACAGGCTCGTCACCTTCAATCAGAACCCGTCCAATGTGTTCGTGCTCGAGTACTACGGCTACAGCAACATCTACCGCATAAAGAGCTTCTGGTCCGGCTATTATATGACCGCCAGGACGAAGCAGGAAGGCAGTACGATCAAGCTTGTCAGCCGCCTTGCGAACAACCGCCAGCTCTGGAGGATCAGGGCTATGGGCGACGGCACCTACGCCCTTGTCAACCTCTACAACAACAATCTCGTTGTCGACGTCAAGAACGATGCGACGGCCCACAATACCCTCCTCAAGCTTCAGAAGTACACGGACGGCAAGGGTCAGCGCTTCAGCGTCCTTAAGTCGAGCTCGGACTTCCAGGCCGTTCCGAAGGGATCCAACCTTGTCATCACGGCGGGCGACTCCTCTAATAAGTACATGGAGGTAAAGGACGGCAGCTCTAACGACCTTACGGCCGCCCAGCTCAACTCTTCGACGAAGCTTACCCGTCAGCTCTTTACGATTGAGCAGGACGGAACCTACTTCAAGATCAGGTCGATCGCGACGGGCAAGTACCTCCGCGCCTACAACGGCAAGGCGGTCTTCCGCGACGCGGGAACCAGCGATTATCAGAAGTGGGTCATCACGCAGGAAGGCAGCCGCTACCGCATTTACAACGTCGGCGCACAGACTTATCTGACCTGTGTGACCTCTTATGCGAACGGCTCGCAGCTCGTCCTTGCTTCGAAGAAGACCGACGGCACGCAGCTTTTCGACATCAAGCACGGCGAGACGAAGGCGGGATGGCAGCAGTACAATGGTTCTTACCGCCTCTATAAGTCGGCTACCGAGTACTACACGAATACGAATACGACCTTCAACGGCAAGACGGTGCACCTCGGCTCTGACGGCGCCATCGCCACGGGCTTCTTCCAGTACAACGGCTACTACTATTACTTCAAGGGCACGGCAGGACCCGAGATGACGGACGCAAGGCCGTACCTGTCGCAGCTCTATCCGAAGACCCGCAAGGGATACTGGAAGAAGGACGTAAAGGGCCCCGCCTGCAAGTACAGGATCACGGTCGACAGGGCTGAGCCCTGCACGGTAACCGTTTACACGCAGTATCCGGGTCAGAGCTCCTACAACGTGCCGGTGTTCTCGTTCCTCTGCTCGACTGGACTTCCCGCGACGCCGACCTACGCCGGAACCAGGAAAATGTACCACAGGTCGCGTTGGCAGACCCTCATGGGTCCGTCCTACGGCCAGTTCGGCAGCAAGCTTTACCTGCAGCAGTCAAACGGCTCGTTCAAGGCGACCGGCCAGTACTTCCACTCGGTTGCCTGCGGCCAGGCGAACGACCACAACCTCAGTATTGCTGAGTACAATTTCCTTGGATCCAAGAGGTCGCACGGCTGCGTGAGGCTTTCGGTCCGCAACGCCTACTGGATATACAACTTCGTGCCCAACGGCACGGTGGTCATAGTCGGCGACAACCTCGCTCGCCCGCTCAACAGGATCGCGCAGCCTTACGCCAGCGGCGCCGTCGATCCGACCGACCCGGCATACACGGGCAACTACGGCTACACCGACAACGGAGCCTACTACAACGCGGCAGGCTTCCATTAAGCTCGAATCCCTGAAAACTACAGTCCCCGCCCGGATATCCGGGCGGGGTTTTTTGCGGGAGTCTGTGCCCGCTCATGCAAGCATGGCAGACCGTCTATGATTTCGTGGCGCTGCTCAAGGCTAACGCGCAAAAAAAAGACCGGGCAGACGCCCGGCCTTTTCATTTTCCAAATGGAATTGGATCAGATCTCGACCTTGAAGGATTCGGAAGCCTCGCCGTTTACGACGTAGTAGGCAACACCGTCCTCCGGCTTGCAGTAGACTTCGAGGGTCTCGACTACGACGCCCTTGTGGTCGGCGGCATAAGCCTTGAGGGCCTTGTCAGCGACGTCGGTGATGACGTGCTGTGCGCCGTGGTACTCGACATTGATGGTGACCTTCGGCGCAGCGGCCTTCTTGGTGGCCTTCTTTGCCGGAGCCTTCTTAGCGGTCTCCTTTACCTCGGCGGCAGCCTCAGCAGCCTTAGCCGTGGTCTTCTTAGCAGCCGTCTTCTTGGCGGGAGCCTTCTTAACGGTCTCTTCTGCAGCAGTCTTGACTTCTTCAACGACAGCTGCAGCCTTCTTCGTGCTGGTCTTCTTTACAGGTGCCATGATAATCCTCCTTGAACACAAGTCATCTGCTTCAGGCGGACGCATTCGCGCCCGGCCGAACTGTGAGGCGTGTGATACAGCCGGCAGCGCCGAAGCGACGACATACCAAAATACTGTATTAGTGCCCACAAATTCACCTACATCGTGCATATTCTAAGGCGTGGATTGATAATTGTCAAATGCAATTATCTGAAAAATGGTTGAAGGTTCGCGAAATTGTACGAAACAACACAGGCGTGCTCGAATCTTACAATAAATGTATGCACTATGACCAAGGAATTTGTCGAAACGAGGGCTTCTTGCGCCGCTTTTGCATTGAGGATATACTTTAATTGAAGCGAAGCGGAATGCGAATGCCCGCTTTTGCCGGAGGATATGATGGAAATACAGATAAGAAGGGCCGCCGAGGGCGACCTTGAGAGGGTGAAAGAGCTGCTGGTGCAGGTGAACGCGGTGCACCACGCGGGCAGGCCCGACATTTTCAGGGGCGACGGGGCCGCTAAGTACACCGACGGCCAGCTCCTTGCGATATTCGGGGACGACTCAAGGCCCGTGTTCGTAGCGGCGGACGAGGACGGCAGGGTCGTGGGATACGCGTTCTGCGTGATCATCGACGCTGCCAGCAATGTTTTAAATGAGAGGCGCGAGCTCTACATCGACGACCTCTGCGCCGACGCGGAGTGCAGGAGACAGGGCATTGGAAGCAGGCTCTTCGACTTCGTCAAGGAGTACGCGAAGGAGATCGGCTGCTATCATTTAACGCTCAACGTGTGGGCCTTGAACGAGAGCGCGATGGCCTTCTACGACAGGCAGGGCATGCGGATGCTCAAGAAAGAGATGGAGCTTATCCTTTAAAGGACGGGGGCGGTATGAAGTGCATTTCTTGGAACGTGAACGGCCTCAGGGCGGTCGTCAAAAAGAACTTCGCGGAGGTGTTCGAAAGCCTCGGGGCGGACATTTTCTGTCTGCAGGAGACGAAGCTGCAGGAGGGCCAGATCGAGCTCGACACGCCCGGCTACGAGCAGTACTGGAACTACGCTGAGAAGAAGGGATATTCGGGCACGGCAATCTTCACGAAGCGGCATCCGCTTGCAGTGACGCGCGGAATCGGCGAGCCGGAGCACGACCGCGAGGGGCGCGTGATCACGCTGGAGTTCGAGGATTTCTTCTTTATTACAGTATACGTGCCGAACTCGCAGAACGAACTCGCCCGCCTGCCCTACAGGATGGAGTGGGAGGACGCCTTCCTTAGGTACGCGGACGGCCTTCGCGCAAAGAAGCCGGTCGTCTGGTGCGGCGACCTCAACGTCGCCCACGAGGAGATAGACCTGAAGAACCCGAAGACAAACCGCAAAAACGCCGGGTTCACCGACGAGGAGAGGGGGAAATTCTCGGAAATGATTTCCCACGGGTACATCGACACCTTCCGCTACTTCTATCCGGACGCGGAGGGCATCTACTCCTGGTGGTCGTACCGCTTCAGGGCGCGCGAGAAGAACGCGGGGTGGCGCATCGACTACTTTATCGCCTCGGACGACTTGAAGGACCGCCTCGTGGACGCGAAGATCCACACCGAGATCACTGGCTCGGACCACTGTCCGGTGGAGCTCGACATCGACCTTTGAGCGGGAGGATCCATGTGGACCTAAAACACCTCCGGCGTTGAAAGCACCGGGCCGCCAGTCAAGGACGTCGGCGACGGCAAAAGGGCCGTGCCCCGCAGGCGTGGCGCGGAAGCGGGCTTAAACGAAAAGGGCTTAGGCCGCCCCGGCGTTGAAAGCACCGGGCCGCCCGGCAAGGACGGCGGCGACGACAAAAGGGCCGCGGCGGTGGGCCGAAGCGCGGGCCGCGCAATAAAATAAGTATGGAAGCTACGGAAAAGCATTTTTATATGTACATCGTAAGATGCGCCGACGGGACGCTCTACACGGGGTACACGCCCGACCTTCAAAGGCGCGTGAAGGCGCACAACGAGGGGAAGGGCGCTAAGTATACGAAGAGCCGCAGGCCGGTAGTACTCGTATACGCCGAATCATTTTCAAAGAAAAATGAAGCAATGGCACGGGAATACGCAGTGAAACGGATGACACGCAGCCAGAAGCTTTCGCTGATCGAAAGCGGGGAAGGAGGGGAAAAGTGCATCAGGACGACAGAATCTACGTAATCGGCCACAAGAATCCGGACACGGACTCGATATGCTCGGCGATCGCCTACGCCTACCTCAAGAACGCAGTCACGGGCTCTAAGCGGTATGTCGCGCGGCGGGCGGGGCAGATCAACGAGGAGACGGAATTCGTGCTGAAGTATTTCGGCATGGAGCCGCCCGAATACATGCCGAACGCCGGGACGCAGGTCAAGGATATGACGATCGAGGAGACGGAGGGCGCGCCGGACGACATCACGATCAGGATCGCGTGGGAGTACATGAAGGAGAGCGGCGTCGCGACGCTTCCCGTCATGAACCGCAACAACGAGCTGGAAGGCCTTCTTACGGTCACGGACATCGCGAACTATTACATGGATTCGTACACCAAGACGATCATGGCCGAGGCGAAGACGAAGTACTACGACATCGCCGAGACTATCAACGGGACGGTCGTCGAGGGAAATGAGCACAGCTATTTCGTGACGGGCAAGGTGGCGATGGCCGCCGCGACGTCGGAAGAGAAGGCCGTGAACCTCGAAAAGGACGACCTTTTGATCGCGGGGAACAACGAGAAGGTGCTCATGTCGGCGGTGGACGCGGGGGCGAGCTGCCTCGTCGTGTGCCTGACGGACGACGTGGGCGAGGCGGTGCACGAAAGGGCGAAGGAGGCGTGCTGCGTGGTCATTTGCACGCGCTTCGACCCGTACACCGTGGCGAGGCTCATAAACCAGGCCGTGCCCGCGAGATACCTGATGAAGAAGACGGACCTCGTGACCTTCCACCTCGACGACTTCGTGGACGACATCCAGGAGACGATGGGAAAGAAGCGCTTCCGCTCGTTCCCGGTCTTGAACCATAAGGGGCAGTACGTCGGCATGATTTCGCGCCGCAGCCTCATCACCGTAAGGAAGAAGAAACTTATCCTAGTTGACCACACCGAAAAGTCGCAGGCGGTGGACAACCTCGATGAGGCCGAGATCCTTGAGATAATCGACCACCACAGGATAGGCACGGTCGAGACGCTCCAGCCGATCTATTTCCGCGGCGAGCCGGTGGGGTGCACGGCGACCATCCTCTACCGCATGTTCCAGGAGAACGGCGTCGAGATCCCGCGGGAGATCGCGGGGCTCCTCGTCTCCGCCATTTGCTCCGACACGCTCCTTTACCGCTCGCCGACCTGCACCCCGCGCGACATCGAGGCGGGGCGCGCGCTGGCGGAAATCGCGGGGGTCGAGGTCGAAAGCTACGCCAGGCAGATGTTCCGCGCGGGCAGCAACCTAAAGAGCAAGACGCCCGAAGAAATACTGCATCAGGACTTCAAGAAATTCATTTTCGGGGACACGGTCTTCGGGGTCGGGCAGATCAGCTCGATGGACGCGGACGAGCTGAAGGAAATCGCCGAGAGGCTGACGCCGCAGCTTGAGACGGAGCGCGGCAAGAACGGCATCCAGATGGTCTTCTTCATGCTGACCGACATCATAAAAGAGGACACGCACCTCCTGTGCTGCGGCAAGGGCTGCGAGAAGCTTATCGAGGAGAGCTACGGCCTGCCGATAACCGACGGCGAAGTCCTCCTGACCGGCGTCGTCTCGCGCAAGAAGCAGCTCATACCCGCCTTCATGAACGCGCTGCAGAACGGCTGACCGTTCGGAAAATGACGGGCTAAAGCGTGGGTTTACAAAATTTTGTTTTTGGGATAAACTGTTACAGCTTATAGCACGAGTTTAAGGGGCGGGGGATTCGCCCCTGGGATCGTGCGCCGGCCTGCCGCTTAGGCGGAAGGCGGACAAGGATTGCATCGGGGGCAACAGGCCGCTTAGGGGTAGGCGGCCGGAAGAGTGCAGTTTCGCGCGGCATATCCGCGCGCCGGGCCAAAGGCCCGGTAAAATCGCGGCGTCCTTTCGCCGCGGCCTTATAAAAACCGCAGTTCGGGGAGTACATGGAACGGGGCGGTTCAATAGAAAGGCTGAGAGAATGGAGCAGTATATAGTAAAGGGCGGCAATCCGCTGGTCGGGGAGGTCGAAGTCTCCGGCGCGAAGAACGCGGCGCTTCCCATAATCGCGGCGGCGGTGATGTCAGACCAGCCCGTGACCCTTGAGAACATACCCGACGTCAACGACGTCAATGTCCTCCTGGAGTCGATCGCGAAGATCGGGGCGCACGTCGAACGGGTCGACCGCCACACGGTAAAGATCTGCGGGGCGACGATCACGGGCTGCAGCGTCGATTACGAGAGCATAAAGAGGATAAGGGCTTCGTATTACCTTCTGGGCGCGCTGCTCGGAAAGTGCAATAACGCGTCCGTGCCGCTTCCGGGCGGCTGCGACATCGGAAGCCGTCCGATAGACCAGCACCTTAAGGGCTTCGAGGCGATAGGCGTCGACGTATCGATAAAGTACGGGACCATCAACGCCTCCTGCCACCATATGCGCGGCGCCCACATTTTCATGGACATAGTATCGGTCGGCGCGACCATCAACGTCATGATGGCGGCTTCGCGCGCGGTCGGAAGGACGATCATCGAGAACGCGGCCAAGGAGCCGCACGTCGTCGACGTCGCCAACTTCCTGAACAGCATGGGCGCGAACATCAAGGGCGCGGGAACCGATATCATAAGGATTGTGGGCGTGCCGAGCTTCCACGGCTGCACGTACACGATAGTCCCCGACATGATCGAGGCCGGCACCTTCATGATGGCGGCGGCGGCGACCAAGGGCGACATCATCGTCAGGAACGTGATCCCCAAGCACCTTGAGGCGACCACGGCGAAGCTCATAGAGATCGGCTGCGAGGTCGAAGAGTTCGACAGCGCGGTCAGGGTCGTGGCTTCTAAGCGCTTGAAGCGGACGCACGTCAAGACGCAGCCTTATCCTGGCTTCCCGACCGACATGCAGCCGCAGATGTGCGTGGTGCTGGCGCTCGCGAACGGGACTTCAGTCATAACGGAGAGCATTTTCGAAAACCGCTTCAGGTACGTCGACGAGCTCGCGCGCATGGGCGCGAAGATAAAGGTCGAAGGCAACACCGCGATAATCGAGGGAGTCGGCTCGCTCACCGGCGCGCGCATTTCCTCGCCCGACCTCCGCGCGGGGGCGGCGCTTGTGATCGCGGGGCTGGCGGCGCAGGGCGAGACCGTCATCGACGACATCGTGTACATACTGCGCGGCTACGAGCGCTTCGAGGAGAAGCTCTCGGGGCTGGGCGCGACGATCCGCAGGGCGGATTCGGAGGAGTCGGAGGCGAAGCTCCACATCGTCTGAGCGCGTTTTGCGGACAGGGGCTTCGGAGGCATGCACGGCTTGAGCGGCGCGAGCCGGGACGCATTCCCGCAGGCGCGTGCTTCGAAGAGCGGATCCCGCTTGAAAATGAAAAGCCAAGGGCGGCTCAAAAAAGCCGCCGTGACTAACAATAAATCATTGCCGCGGAATGCGGCGCAAGGGCTCTTTGCAAGAACGCGTTTTAGGCGCGGCGCGGAGAACTTTGCCACGGAAGGATGGAAAAAGAAAATGGGAGAGAGAAGGTTCTTTACTTCTGAATCGGTGACGGAAGGGCATCCGGACAAGGTCTGCGACGCCATCTCCGACGCGGTGCTCGATGCCTGCCTCGCTGAGGATCCGATGAGCCGCGTCGCCTGCGAGACGGCGGTCACGACGGGCCTCGTCCTCATCATGGGCGAAATCACGACCAAGGCGAACGTCGACTTCCAGAAGGTCGCCCGCGAGGCGATCAGGAAGATCGGATACACGGACGCGGCCATGGGCTTCGACGCCGACACCTGCGCGGTCATCGTCGCGCTCGACAAGCAGTCGGCCGACATCGCGATGGGCGTCGACAAGGCCCTTGAGGCCCGCGAGTCCGACATGACCGACGAGCAGCTCGACGCGATCGGCGCCGGCGACCAGGGAATGATGTTCGGCTACGCTTCGAACCAGACGCCCGAGCTCATGCCCTATCCGATCGCCCTCGCGCAGAGGATGGCGCTTCAGCTCTCGAAGGTCAGGAAGGACGGCACGCTCGGCTACCTCCGCCCGGACGGCAAGACCCAGGTCTCCGTCGAGTACGGCGAGGACGGAAAGCCCGCCCGCCTCGAAGCGGTCGTCGTGTCGACGCAGCACGACCCGGACGTCACGCAGGAGCAGATCCATGAGGACATCAAGAAGTACGTAATCGACCCGGTCGTGCCCGAGGGCATGATCGACGAGAATACAAAGATCTTCATCAACCCGACCGGACGCTTCGTCATCGGCGGCCCGCACGGCGATTCGGGCCTCACGGGTAGGAAAATAATCGTCGACACCTACGGCGGATATGCAAGCCACGGCGGCGGAGCATTTTCCGGCAAGGACCCGACGAAGGTCGACCGCTCCGCGGCGTATGCGGCCCGCTACATCGCAAAGAACCTCGTCGCGGCGGGACTGTGCGACGAAGTCCAGATCGAGCTTTCCTACGCCATCGGAGTCGCGCAGCCGATGTCGATCACGGTCGACACCCGCGGCACGGGCAAACTCACGAACGAGAAGCTCGCTGAGGTCATCAGGGAGAACTTCGACCTTCGCCCGGCAGGAATCATCAAGATGCTCGACCTTCGCCGCCCGATCTATTCGGCCACGGCGGCCTACGGCCATTTCGGCCGCACGGACGTCGACCTTCCGTGGGAGCGCACGGACAAGGCGGAGGCGCTCAAGGCTTACCTGTAAAAAGCCGCCCTCGGGGCTTTAAGCCGCGTCTTTATCCGGACGCGTACATGAGTAAGGAGCGGAGCGGATCCGTGCTTTTCCGCTTTCATCCGCCTGGCGCGGAGCCTTTTGTGCAAATAGTACAAGGCTTTTGCGCTTTGGTATTTAGTCAAAAATGATTGACCCTCTTTCGCTCTGTGGTATACGATTGAAGCGCCGCAGGCGGAAGAGGTCTTTTGTTTCAGAAGCGAAGGCAGAGGGGACATGAAGCTCAAGACGCAGATATTCATTGCATTCTTCCTGATGATATTCGTGCCGGTGACGCTTTTCGCGCTAGTCGCGATCGGAGTGGCGTGCACGGATCCGGAGAGGGTCAAGCTGGTGTACGGCATCGACCTTTCGAACCTCAGCCGGCAGGCGGTGGCGCTCGGGACGGACATAATCTTCGCCGTGCTCGTGGTGCTTGCCGTGACGGGTCTGCTCATAAGCCTTTGGCTCTACAGCAGCATCGCAGGCCCCGTCAAGAGCCTGACACAGTCGGCAAATGAAATCGCCCAGGGCAACATGGACTACCAGGTGCGCCCGAGGGGATCTCTGGAGATGCGTGAGCTCTGCGAGTCCTTCGAGGGCATGCGGATAAAGCTGTTTGAGGCGGGCGAGGACAAGGTCGAGTACGACGAGGAGAACCGCCGCCTGATAGCGAACATCGGCCACGACCTGAAGACCCCCATGACGGCGATCAAGGGCTACGTCGAGGGCATCATCGACGGCGTCGCCGACACGCCCGAAAAGCTCGACCACTACATCCGCACTATCCACAGGAAGACGGACGAGCTCGACAGGCTGATAAACGAGCTGACCTTCTATACGAACATCAAGTCCGACCGCATTCCCTACAACTTCAGGAAGATCGGAGCAAAGGACTATTTCGACGACGCGGCCTCCGAGATAAAGGAGGAAATGGAAGACAAAGGGATTTCATTTTCATACAGCAACACCGCGTCGAAGTGGACGCGCGTGGTCATCGACATGGAGCAGGTCCGAAGGGCGCTCAACAATGTCATTGACAACGCGGTCAAGTACATGGACAAAGAGGAGAAGAAGATCGAGTTTCGGGTCTCGGAGGAAGGCGACTGGGTCAAGGCGGAGGTCATCGACAACGGCCGCGGAATCCGTGAGGAGGACCTCGGCTTGATTTTCGACAGGTTCTACCGCACGGACGAGTCGCGCTCGTCGGAGACAGGCGGGTCGGGCCTGGGGCTTTCGATCGTAAGCAAGATCGTCGAGGACCATGACGGGCGCGTCGGAGCTTCGAGCGTGTTCGGAGAGGGCACCGACATCTGGTTCATGATAAAGAAAAGCCTCGGCGGGAGCACCGACGAGGAGCAGGCGTAAGAGGATTTTATTTACAAAGGAGGAGCCGCATGGAAAAGATTCTTATCATCGAGGACGATTCCGATATCGCAGCGCTCGAGAAGGATTACCTGGAAGCTTCGAATTTTGAAGTTGACATAGCGCGTGACGGGACGAGCGGGCTGGCAGCGGCGCTTGGCCGCGACTATGACCTGGTCATCGTCGATTTGATGCTGCCCGGAACGGACGGCTTCGAGATCCTTGAGGAGATCCGCAAGGCGAAGGACACGCCCGTGATCTTAGTTTCGGCGCGCAAGGACGACATCGACAAGGTCAAGGGCTTCGGGCTCGGAGCCGACGACTACATCACGAAGCCGTTCTCGCCGAGCGAGCTCGTGGCGCGCGTCAAGGCGCACCTTGCGCGATACAAGCGCCTTGTGAGCGGCACGCACACGAACGACGTCATCAAGATCCGCGGCCTCGAGATCGACAAGACGGCGAGGCGCGTGTTCGTGAACGGCGACGAGAAGCAGCTCACGGGCAAGGAGTTCGACCTCCTCACCTTCCTCGCGGAGCATCCGAACCACGTTTACTCCAAGGAAGAGCTCTTCCGCAACATCTGGAACATGGAGGCCATCGGCGACATTGCCACCGTCACGGTCCACATCAAGAAAATCCGCGAGAAGATCGAAATGAAGGTCTCCAAGCCCCAGTATATCGAGACGATCTGGGGCGTCGGCTACCGCTTCAGAGTGTGAGCGCGGCCTGGAAAATATTTCATTTACCGAATTTCAAGCCCCTTCCGGAAAGCCGCCAAAACGATGCATGACGCAGGTTTTGGGGATCCGGGAGGGTTTTTTGCGCCCGCGGCGGCGGGATACGCTGCTGAAATCCGCCTTATAGTGCGTTGAAACCGTATAAGCGATGCCTAAGCGCGCTTATGAATGCGTGTCGGTCAAAGTGATAGTTTCACGGGTGCATTCTCCGCGATATTCGCCCTCCCAATTTTCAAGAAATTCATCTACTGGAGAGAATCGCGTAATCAGATCATAGCCCCTTTCAATAGTAATATCCTCTGAGAACCAAATATTTTTTTCAAAGGACAGTTCAAGTCCGTCGATGAATTTGAAAATAACGCCTCTTGTGAGCCATACATCGTAGGTTTTTATGCCGTCTTCAAAAAGAGACTGATTTTCATTGACGATATGGATTTCCTTTATCTGATTATTTACGGCGACTTCAATCATTTTTTCGCCTTGAATCTGAGAATATATTTCTTTTTCAGGCATAGAGACTAAGCGGAAAACTGCTACATCCTCGGTGACGCCATAATAATCCAGCGGTTCTGTAAAATTGGTAAATGCAAATGCACCATTTTTAAATATTATTCCAGCTAGTCCATATACAGAGGTTGAAAATATAAAGGGGTCGCATTTGTATTTAAGCATGGTCTGACCGATCATGCTGCGAAGCAACTCTATGGCATCTTTACTAAAACGCACGTCTATATGTTTCATTACAATACCTCCTGCACGAAGTGGATTTTTTGGCCTTTTACTCCGCCGGTATGGCGGCTGTTTTTGATATTGATGTCAACAACGGGAGTGCCGTCAGAGCAGGAAACTTCTCGCATGGTTATGACGGTGCCATCGTTCATACGGGAAATGCGCATATTATCGCTGACACGCTGTTCAATTCCGCCAAATGCGATTTTATCATAGAAATCGTGGGCGGTAATTACGTTGTTCGAAGATGCTATGTTCCTAGTGGAGTTTCCTCCGTGAGGGCTATTTTTGCCGAAGTATCCGCCATAGAAGCCGTACTTTTGAGCCACGAGCAGGATATTCTGACCAACGCTCCGAAAGATTTTAGAGCCGCCTTTATAGCCAGTTCCCATATGTTATTTCTCCTTCTTTTGGTGAGTGAGTTCAAACTGGCTAGGATAGCGGTAAAACTCGTATGATGAAAGAAAATCGCCGAATACTTCCTCTGGCATATATCCATGAACCAATATTGCTGACGGTTCCAGAGTTTCAAGCATGGCCTGCAAACCGATGTGAAACATTGCCTTTTGAGGTGGAGTGTCAATGCATCCATGCGTGCTGATACATACAATGGTGTGCTTGGGGACTCCAAGGAAACAGTAAGCGAAACTGGATTCATCGCTCCATCGGATGTTGGGTATGACAGGAATTCCATTGCGCTGCAAGTAATACCCAACGGCACGGTTCATGTATGTGTTCGCCTGTTGCAGACATGGAGCTTGACCGATAAGCATACTACAGTCCGGAGTAATCACGCCGTCAAATTGCCTCATAAGATCCAGATATTTACGGGTAGCTGTCAGCACACAATGAAATTCGCGGTCAAACATATAAAAATGAATGCACTGTCGCTTATTCTTGCACCGTGAGGCTTTTCCGAATGGAATCATTCCAGATGGAATTTGGGTGTTTTGCAGATCCATGAGCATTGGGATGCCTGGATCACCGATGAGGATTGCATCTTTTGTTAGATACTCCTGGAATCCATCATCGAAAATGCTGCGTCGTTTTGCCATAATAAAACCCCTCCTTAATAGATATTAGTTTTTTGATACTTTTAAGCAGACGCGCTATGCTTGATAAAATGGTATTACGAAAGAGGGCTGGATTCGTTATTACAAGGTTGTGGCATGGTTGTGATAAGTTGTTATGAAAGGAATGCCATGATAACACTATCGAGATTGGTAAAAATAGTTAAACGATAGCGTAAAATATTTTGTGTAAACGATTTTCCAGCCTCTAGGCAGGCATGGAAAAAGGAACCGATTTCTTGTAAAGTGTTAAGTGAC
>Ga0065709_1000063_pt1 | contig 15440 bp, 7 predicted proteins | sample Hoacrofraction14_2_FD_59096 | JGI IMG/M metagenome (GOLD analysis project Ga0065709, IMG submission 59096) | Hoatzin crop microbial communities from Cojedes, Venezuela, sample from fiber fraction 14 v1 | ecosystem: Host-associated > Birds > Digestive system > Esophagus > Crop | place: Venezuela...
GCGCGGACCAGCGCGGACTTATTTTTTTATTTAACCTGATTGCAAGTTGGTGTTAAATAAAATTTTAAAGTCCGCGCTGGTCTGCGCTGGTCCGCGTGAGGAAAATCACTCGGTGATGAGGGAGACGAGGGCGCCGAGGTCGCCGCTATTGACGCTGCCGTCGCCGTTGACGTCGTCGCGGGTGCCGTAGGTGCCGGCGGGGTTCTTGCCGGTGATGATGTTGACGATGCAGGCGATGTCACCGGCGTCGACTTTGCCATCGAGGTTCACGTCGCCCACGAGGGTGTCGTGGTAGACAAAGGTGCGGATGTCGCTATAGTCGGTGTACTGGACGGTAGAACCGGTGGCGAGGGTGAGGTAAGCGTAGCGGGCACGGGCATAGTAGGTCTTGCCGTCGACCATGCGGCCGGTGCCGGTGAGGGTGCTCAGTTGCGGCGAGGCAAAAGAGCCGTCGGTGATGGTGCCGCGGTAGGACGAGCGCACAGGGAACGAGGTGGAGGCGCTAATCTCGATGCGCAGCGACCCGATGCCAGCCTCGGGAACGAAGGTGAGTTGCTCGTGGCCATAGAGGACGGTGTCGGCCTCGGTGGGATAGATGAACTGGGGCGCTGCAGGGATGACCTCGATGGTGGTGAAGCTGCTCACGTCGGTGGTGGCAGTGGCGCTGCCCTGGGTGGCGGTCACGCGGGCGTAGTAGGTGGTGGCGCCAGCGAGGGTGTACTGCGGCACGGCGTAGGAAGCCGAGTCGAGGGCAACGTCGATGATATTGCTGTTGAAGGTCGAGGTGGTCGATACCTCGAGGCGGTAGCTAACGCCCTCACCGCCAGCCGTCCAGGTGATGGTGGGTGTGAGCGAGACACCGGTGGCGCCATCGGCAGGCGCGGTGATGCGCATGGCTTCGACGGTGAACGAGCGCAATTCGCTCACGGCATCCCACTCGTTGAGGCCGCGTGCCACGACGCGCCAGTAATAGGTGCCCAGGTCGACGCCAGGAACGGCGGTGAGGGGCAGCGAGGCGCTATCGGTAGCGACGAGCGCCACGAGGCTGTCCATGGCTTGGTCGGCATAGACCTCGACGGTATAGTTGTCGGCGACGTCGGTCCAGCGCAAGGAAGGTGAGCGGGATGACGGTGGCGCCATTGTCGGGCCACAGCAGGGTGGGCACTTGGGCTTGCTTGGCGGTGGCGCCCACNAGGACGGGAGCGTACTCGTTTTCCCAGCGGTCGAGGATGGTCACGGCATAGCGGTAGCCGCTACTATAGGCNGTGGGGATGGTGTAGTGNCANGCGTAGCTCACGTCCATGATGTACTGCGGCTGGCAGTTGAAGGCGCTATCGGGGACGCTGTCGGGGATGCCGTAGACGACGTAGCGCACGTTGGGAATCGAGTCCCACGACAGGGCNCCATCGGCCTGCGCGAGGTTGGTGACCACGNTGTAACTNTGGTCNGGNTTAAGCCAAGCNACGGCGGGGTTGAGCGAGACGGTGTTGTAGACGCTGTCGCGCAGGTAGGCGCGTAGCGAGCGGGCGCGGCCGTCGATGGTGGTGCTCAGCTGGCGCCAGGTGGCATACTTGAAGTAGATGGAGCCATAGATGCCGCTGGTCATCGCCTCGCGCATGACGCGCACTTGCTTGAGGTATTCCCACACCTCCCAGTTGTCCTTAGCGCCATCGACGGCGTAGTGGCTGATGTAGAGGTGGCGGTTGAAGCGGTCGCCCATCTTGCCCCACCAGGTGGTGACGGGGGTGTAGGTGCCGCTGGTGTTCCAGTAGACTTGCGGNGCGAGGAAGTCGACGGTNCCGCGGGTGAGCCACGCCATGGGGTCGCTGTAGATTTGGTTATACTGCCAGTCGCTGCCNGGGCTGGGCTCGACGCCATACTTNGCGGCTACCGANGCCGAGGAACACGCCACGCCAGCGGGNCCNATGCCGAAGCGCACCCAGGGCTTGGTGGCNTTNACCATGTCGTTGACGTCCTTGACCATCTGGTTGACGTTCTCGCGACGCCAGTCGCCCTGCTCGAGGGTGCCGCCCGCAGCNACGTAGGCGTTATAGAGGGCAGAATCGAGGTTGAACGANGAGCCGCCCTGGTTGTAGAAATAGTCGTCGAACACGAGTCCGTCGACGTCGTACTTGGTGATGATGTCACGGCAGACGTCGACCACGCGCTGGCGCACCTCGGGGATGCCGGGGTTGAGCACCGATTCATAGTCGGTNACCAGCAGCCAGTCGGGGTGGGTGTAGATGTAGTCGCGNTCGCTTTGTCCCCAGGTGTTGCTGCCGTGTCCGTAGCGATAAGGATTGACCCAGGCATAGAGCTCGATGCCACGTTTGTGCGCCTCCTCGAGGATAAAGGCGAGGGGGTCGAACGCGGGCGCCACGCCGCGGGTGCCCGAGACGTAGGACGACCAGGGCTCGTAGGCCGACTCGTACATCGCNTCGCACATGGCACGCACGTGATAGTAGACCGCGTTCATGTTGTTAGCCCGCAGGGTATCGAGCATCTTGCAGCACGCCTTGCGCATGGTGGCTGCATTGCTGGTGGTGATGGCCGAGCTGGGCCAGTCGCTCACGTAAGCCGACATCCACACGCCNCGCTGCTCNCGTTTCACGGGTGCATCGGCCCACGCTGCCACGCAACACACCGCCGCCATCAGAATCAATAAATATCGCTTCATGATTGCATAATTTTAATAAGGAGTGATGAGAGTAACTTCGTTGAACCTTGGCTGCGGTTCGGCAAACTCGAGCAAGCTCGGTTTGCGCTCACCTTGCACAAGATTTTGAGAGTTGAGAGTTGAGCTACAGCGGCTGCNCCGCTTAAGNTTTTCCAACAGCGCGGAACGCGCTTCAACTCAACTCTCAACTCTCAACTCTCAACTCTGATAAAACGCCTAANTAGAATAGGTTGGTGAGGCGGGGGTTGATGGTGACACCGAGGATTTTGTCGGTGTTGCCNTTGTAGTTNACGACTTTGCTGGTGCTGGGGTCGAAGTAGTAGAGGCCCGTGGTGTAGTTCTTTTCACCGCTGGAAGCACGGAAGCCAAAGTAGACGTAGCCGGTGTTGCTGTCGACAGCCATTTGGGTGGTGTAGACGCCCTCGGCATCGGTCGAGTTGATGGGGTCGGCTTCCATGTTGATGTAGGTGATGTAGTCACTGTAGGCCAGGCCTTCGCTTGCACCNGGGAGTTTATACTGGCAGAAGCCAACACCGGGGGTGGTACCCTTGGTCATCCAGACGTAGAGGTAGCCGCGGTCCTCGTCGAGGGTGAAGGCGCGNGGCTGGGTGGTCTCGAGCACGATGGGGTGCGGGATGGCTACGCCGGCGCCGGTCTTACCGATGTCGCTGGTGCTGAAGCGGTAGATACCGTTGCCACTGTAGTTCTTGCCCCACCAGAAGAGNCCGCTCTTGTCGACGTAGATGCCCGTGTGGATGGCACCGTAGGCGATACCATTGCCNTAGTAAGCGAGCTGGTTGTTGACAACAAAGTAGCCAGCGGTCGACGAGTAGACGGTGCTCTCGACCTCGCCGCGTTTGCTGATGTCCATTTGACGGATACCGGTGTTACGGTCGGTNTAGTAGAGCATTTGGTCGACGATGCAGCCCTGGAACGGGTCGTTGAAGGCNTGTCCGCCCACGTTGGTGACCATGACGTCGGCGGTAGAGCCGTCGGCGCTCATGACGGTGATTTTACCGTCGCCCAGGTTGCCGTTTTCATCGTTGATGTAGTAGTATTGCTTACCGCAGTCGAGGATGTAGATGTTGTCTTGCTCGAGCGTCGACGAGTCGGTGGCGGTCTTTTGGCAGCCATAGACAATCTGCGTGGGCATGTTGCCGCTGCTGACGCCCATGTCGAACGGGAGGTTCTTGGTGCCGGCGGGCAGCTGGGTCATGTCGACGAGCTTGTAAGCCTTGATGTTACCACCGAGGACGGCGTAGTAGATGGTGGGCGCCGGGATGGGCGAGCCCACTTGCACGTTGACGTAAGAGTCCTCGAGGCGGCGGTTCTCGCCGTTGACGTCGAACCACGTTTGCAGCTCGATGCGNTGCGAGCCGATGTTGCTAAACGTGAGCTTGCCAGGGTTATCGACGGTGCCNTCGCTGTGNGAGTANCCCACGTAGGTGGTGAGGCTCTCGCCAGCCTCGTTCTTGGTNCCCTCGGGGAAGGTCCAGACGTACTTGCAGACGAGGTTCTCGGGGTTAGGCAGCTCGATGTCGAGGGCAACGGTGACGTCGTTGATGAGCACGGTGGGAGCCGACTGCTCGGTCACGCTCAGGATGGGCGCGATATCGTAGATGAGCAGCGGGTAGGTGCACGAGCCTACGCCGTCGACGGTGAGGGTGACTTGGTAAACGCCAGCCTTGTCGTACTTGTGCTGCGGGTTTTGGTCGGTGCTGGTGGTCCCGTCACCGAATTCCCAGGTCACGCTTCCGCTCTTTGAGGAAGTGTTGGTAAACTGGATGGTCGAGACGACATAGAAGTCGAGCGTGTATTGCTCCCCATCGACATGATAGGTGAAATCGACATCCTTGTTCGCAAAGTTACCATAGTCGGGCGTCTTGTCGACACAAGCCGTTGCGACCAGGGCCAGTAGTGCCACTGTGGCTATATACTTGAAAAGTTTCATATCACTACAGGATGTTTATTAGTTGAGGGTAACTTCTTTGTTGTTAGAACTGATGCCGACTTTCCCTTCGGTGTCATAGACACGGAACGAGGGCATGAGGTAGTACTGGCGGGTGAAGTTGACGGTGTAGTTCTTGTCGCTGGTGTTGTAGATCCATGCTGTGAAGGGGATGCTGCTGATGAGTTCCTTCCAGTAGGGCATGTACTGACTGCGCACCGTTGTAATCTTGCCACCGGTATCGTCGCTGTAGCGGCTGAAGAGCCACTCGGATGACGTGTAGACGGGGTAAACCGAGACACCCTCGGGGGCATCGGCTTCACTGGCGATTTCGTGATAAATCACGCTGGCGCTATCTTTCACCGTGGTGTAGTAGTAGTGGTCGATTTCGTCGCCAGCAAACCAGTTGTCGCTCTTCTTGTCGGCAGCGGTATCGGTGGGGATATTGAAGCCGTACTTAGCGTTGAGCGTTTCAAACTGCTCGACCGTGAAGTCGTAGTTGATGTAGACGTTGCGCAAGTCGTTGTAGTAGAGGCTGTCCTTGGTGAGTGCGTTCACCAGGTAGTCGACAAACTCTTGCTGGAACGTCGAGGGGTAGTAGCTATCGAACTTATCTTGGTCCCAGGTGGTGGGCGTTGCCCAGGTCACGGGAGCGAGGGTGCGCGATGTGGGGAACGAGTCGTTGAGCGTGTACTCATATCCGTCCCACACAGCGAGGCTGTGGGGATAGGTAGCGAGCGACTGTGCCGAGCGCACGGTGTCGTTGATGGTGTAGGTCTTGGTGTAAGCCAGCGAGGTAGTGAGCTTGCTGGTTGCGGCAGCCGATTGCTCGCGTCGGATGAGACCCCAGACCTCGCTGTGGTCGATTTCGCGGTCGCTCGAGGTGTAGTACTGACCCTTGAACGAGGCATAGTTGCCAGCCTTGACCACGGTCGAGTTCTGTTGCCAGTCGACGGTGGGCAGCACCTGTCCGATTTCCATTTTGTCGGCAAATGGGTCGTGGACGGCGCAGGAGGTGAGCAAGACAAACGCTGCTGCTATCGAGCCGATAATATATTGATGTTTCATAATCATGAATATATATTATATAATGTGTTGATTAATCAATGTGTTGCGTCATCACAGGTCTCGTGGTTACTGTTCCTGGGTGAGCGAGGTGATTACGCCATAGTCTTGTGCCCAAATCATGGGTTTCTGGAGCCACTTGTAGTTCTTGTAGGCACCCAGACGCTCGAGCTCGGCGCGGTTGTATTTCTCCTCGGTCTCGGGGTCGTAGTTGAGACGCTGAATCCAGGTATTCTCCTTTTCGGCCTCGGTGAGTCCGTCAATCCAGTAAGCGGCATAGAGGTTGTAGGGGCGACGCAGTGTGGGATAGATAATCTCGGCGGCGTCACCGATGCCGTAGCCGTTACGGTTGTTGGAGTAGTGGTAGCGGCGCATGTCGGTCCACTGCTCGGGCTGGAGGTACATGGCGATGTACTTTTGAATCATCAGGTCGCTCAGGGTGAACTCGCTGGGGTTGAAGAACCAGTGCTTGTTGCCGCGCTCGGTAACCTTGGGCACGAGAGCCTTGGTGCCGGCAGCGTTCAAGGTCTCCTCGTTGTCGAGGAACGAGGCAACTTGCGAGTTCCAGTAGTCGGCGGCGATGAAGCCGGGCTTGCCACCGGTCACGCCGTTGCCAGGATACTTGTTGTCGGTCTTCTCGTTGTAGTTCTCGTTGGTGTACTTCGCGAGGAAGAAGTCGAGGTGTCGCTGGATGTTCCACTGAGTGGCTTCTTTAGCCAGAGCGCACGCCTCGGTCTTGTTGCCCATCCAGTAGGCAGCTTCGGCCTTGATGAAGTAGAGTTCTTCCATGGTGAAGATGGGGTTGTAGGCGTCGACCGAGCCAGCGTAAGCACCCATGTAGAGGTCGGGATAGTTGACCAGCTTGTAGGAAGCGCCCATGCCGATGTTGTTCTCGAGGAAGCGCATCTTGATTTGGGTGTTGGGGTTGGAGGCGGTTTGCGGACCTACGCGGGCAATCATCAGGAGCGGGCAGCGCGGGTCGTTGGCAAAGCCAGCGCGTTGACCTTCGCTGTTGTAGACGCCCACCTTAGCCTCGTTGTCGGGCGAGTTCAGGCCGAGCAGGTCGACCATGAAGAACTTCGAGGGGATGGCGTTACCCAGCAGGTTGGCGCGCGATTCCCAGGAGTTGATGACGGGTTGAGCGACGCTCCACACGGCGTTTTGGGTCACGGTACCACCATCCCAGTAGTAGCGGGGCTCGTTGCCGAACCAGGAGCCGTAGAGCAGGTCGCCCTTGCGCCACTGGTTGATGGCAGCGTCGGCGGCGTCATAGATTTGCTTGCACATGGCAGCGCTGCGGTCCACGTTGGGGATATTGCGCAGCAGGATGCGTGCCTTGATGGCCATTACCAAGCCTTTCCACTTCTCGAGGTCACCGGCATAGACGCGGTCCTCGTTGATGGTGATTTCCTGGTTGTTGGGGTTCTCGGTGATGCTCTTTTCGTCGAACAGCGTGAGCAGTTCGTCGGCCTCCTCGAGCATCCAGGCATAAACCGATGCTTGGGTGTCGTACTGGGGCGAGTTGCTCTGGTAAGCTTGCGAGCGCGGCATGTCGCCGAAGGCATCGGTGGTGAGCTGTGTCGACATCAGGCGGATGGTGCGGGCGATGAGCTCGTAGTTGCGCGAGTCGATTTCTTGTGCGTTAGCAATCAAGTTCTTAGCGTTTACACCGATATCGTAGAAGTGGCGGCGCCACATGGGGTGACGGTTCATGGTGAGCATCTCCCACTCGCACTTGTAGGAATAGGAGCCAATGGAGCTCTTTCCCGAGGTGGTGAGCATCTGCGAGAAGTAAGCATAATACTCCGAGTGGTCGTACACAATCTGCTGGGCGTAGTAGATAACGGGGGGCAGACCCACCTTGGCATCAATCGAGTGAGCCTTGTCGGGGTTGACGTTGTCGTCGAGGACGTCCTCGCACGAGTTGAAGGTGAGCAAGGCCAGCAGCAGCAATGAGATATATCTAAACTTTTTCATAGTTGTAAACATTGTGATAGCTTTCCTCCTTAGAAAGTGGCTTTAAGGGTGAAATTGAAGCTGCGCGAATTGGGCACGGCATAGTTGTCGATGCCCATGCCACCAGTACCACCGGCGGTCGAAGCCAGGATGGCGGGGTCGTTGCCCGTGTACTTGGTGAGCAGGAAGAGGTTACGTCCGGTGAAGGTGAGGTTGAGACCCTTCACAGCCCAGCCGGGTTTGAGCATGGGGGTGAAGTCGTAACCCAGCGTGACATAGCTCAGACGGATGTAGGAGCCATCCTCGATGAAGTTCGACGAAACGGTCGAGTAGTAGGTCGAGATGAAGTTGTAGTCGAGCACGATGGGGGTCGTGTTCTTGACATACGAGGTCGTTCCGTCGGCATTGGTAACGGCTTGAACGCCGTTGAAGATGATTTCGCGGTTGCGATACTTGTCGTAGAGGTGGTTCATGCCGTTGGAGATGAGGCCGCGTCCGGTAACGTTGACCACGTCGCCGCCACAGCGACCATCGAGCAGGAACGACAGTGAAGCGTTCTTGTAGCGGAAGTTAGAGCCGAGGCCCATGAGGAAGTCGGGCTCGCGGTTACCGATGTAGATACCCTTGAGCGAGCTGATGATGGGATAACCGTTGGCATCGCAGATTACGTTGCCATCGGGGTCGCGCTCGTAGTCTTTACCCGAGATACCGGTCGAGGAGCCACCCAGGCGTGCAACGGGGAAGATGTCGCCATACTGGGTACCCTGAATCTCGGTCAAGCTCTCGGGCAGCGAGCGAACGCGGCCGCGGTTGAACGAGTAGTTGAGGAATGCGGTCCAGTCGAAGTCGGCAGTCTTGAAGATGTCCTGTTGCAGGGTTACCTCCACACCATAGTTCTCGATTTCACCCTCGTTACGCGTTTGCAGGATGGTACCCGAGGCGGGCGACACGCGCACGCTCACAATCTGGTTGCTCACCGAGGTCGAGTAGTAAGCCACGTCGAGGCGAGTGCGGCTGTTGAAGAAGCGCAGGTCGGCGCCAATCTCCCACGAACGCGTCATCTCGGGCTCGAGGGTAATGGCACGCGAGGTGGTGGGGTCTACGCCGTAACCACCGTCGGGGAACAGGGTCCACTGCTTGTAGGTGTCGGTAAACAGGTAAGCGGGGCAGTCTTTACCGACCTTGGCCCAGTTACCACGAATCTTACCGTAGGAGAACCAGCTGTTCTGCAGGTGGAACAATTCGCTGAAGATAACACCAGCGGTTACCGAGGGATAGAAGTAAGTGGGGTCTACTTGCTTGAAGCGCGAGCTACCGTCGTAGCGGCCCGTTACCGAGAGTTGTGCCAGGCCCTTGTAGTCGAAGCGCAACTCGCCAAAGTAACCATATTTATTATACTTGGTGTGATAGAGCGTGGGATGGTTGGCGATGAGCAGGTCACCGTTGGTGAAGTCGGTGTTGTTGAAGCTGTAGTACTCGCCACCGAGCTGGAAGTGCTCGCCATAGATTGAGGCTTCGTAGCTGCTGTTCTCGCGGTATTCCATACCATAGAGGACGTTGAAGGTGTAGTCCTCGGCAAAGGTGTGCTGGTAGGTTGCGAGGAACTGTGCACTGAACTGCGAGCCCTTGGAGGGTTGGAAGCTATAGGCGCCGTAGAGCGACTGGCGGCTGCTGAGTGCCGAGGCAACGTTGGTCTCGGTGGGGTCGTTCAGGTCGCCGTCGTAGAGGCGGGGAATGGTGTAGGCATCGTAGGTCGAGTAGCCCTTGTCGTAGCCGACCTTGCCGGTGAAGACGAGGTTCTTGATGGGCTCGTAGCTGATTTGACCATTGATGACGACGCGGGTGCTCTCGGTCTCGCTCTTGTCCTTGTAGCGGCCGTAGTAGGGCGAAACGCCAGCGCCCAGGCGCTCGAGGTCGGTGAGGGCGTCCCAGTTGTCGTAGCGGGCAGCCCAGTTGACGTGTCCCTCGAGGGTCTCGTAGTCGCTCATGTTCTTGTTGATACCCCAGTTATAGATGGTCGACATCGAGTTGCCAAATCCACGTGCCTTGCTGTTGACAAAGTTGGTCGACAGTTGGATGGTGACTTGCTCCGAGGGTTTATACAGGCCCTTGATGAAGACGGTGAGTTGGTTCTTGTAGTCCTTGGGGACAACGCCCTTATTGAGGGTGTAGGATGCCGAGGCGTAGGAGTTAAATTTCTCGGTACCGCCGCTGACCGACAGGTCGTACTTCTGGAGGAAGCCGGTTCCCAGGAAGTCGCCCAGGTTGTCGTAGCGCACGTCGTCGCTGCGCAGGTAGGGACCCCAGCCGCCCGAGGCGGAATTCTCCTTGTACATGCCGTAAACACCGGGCATGAATTGCGTCTGAATCTTGGGGACACGCATGGGGGTGCTGAACTCGACGGTGGCAGCGCCAGTGACGCGCACCGAGCCGTCGCGAGCACCACTCTTGGTGGTAATCATGATGACACCGTTGGCAGCCTCCTGGCCGTAGAGTGCCGATGCGGCAGCGCCCTTGAGGACGGTGAGATTCTCGATATCGTTGGGGTTGATATCACCCAGCGAGGAGCCTTTACCGCGGACGGGCACACCATCGACAATCATCAACGGCTCGTTGCTCTGGCTGTTGTTGACCGACGAGATGGCACGGATAATCACCTGAGTGCTCGAGTTGGGCGAGCCACCACCGGTGGATACCTGCAGACCGGCGACCTTACCTTGCAGAGAGTTTGCAAAGTTGGTGCCCGAGCCGGCGGTAACCTGGTCGGCAGTCAGGTTCTGAACGGCAAAGTTAAGTTTCTTCTTTTCTTGAGTTTGTCCCATGGCGGTAACCACAACCTCGCCGAGCACTTGTGCATTGTCGGACATGGTGATGGTGTAGTCGCTTTGTCCAGGGACGACTTTCACCGCGGTGGGATTCATCCCCACGTAAGAGACGTCGAGTACTTGTCCATCGTTAGCATCGATGGAGAATTTTCCGTCGAGGTCGGTAACGGTGCCGCGTGTGGTGCCGTGCACCTGCACCGAGGCACCGATGATGGGCTCGTTATCGCTGGCCTGTAGCACAGTACCAGTGATGTTGCGCGCGTAGCCCAGCACCGCCAAAACGGAAAACATCAGTAGCATGATTTGTTTTCTCATATTGGTTATGTTTTTGTTTATGTTTTGTTTTCAGTTAATTAATATGGCCTCGCAGCGAGCAGTCGCTATAGAGGCATACAAACTTACAAAATGTTTTTGAACTCTAAAACGTTTTAACGATTAAATTCCCATTTTTTCGTATTTTTTGGTGTTAACCACATTCTTTTACACTCCTTAACACGGACCTCACGCACAGGAGGGCCTCACGCAGACTACGCTGACCTTCTATCAGAGTGGAGAGTGAAGAGTGAAGAGTGGAGAGGTCGGTTAGTGATATAATCCTCACGCAGACTACGCTGACTTCGCAGACCTTCAATCAGAGTGAAGAGTGAAGAGTGGAGAGGTCGGTTAGTGATATAATCCTCACGCAGACTACGCTGACTACGCAGACCTTCTATCAGAGTGGAGAGGTCGGTTGGTGATATAATCCTCGCGTGGGGTTGCTGGGGTTATGCGGGGTGTATAGAGACAAGGAAGGCTGGCCTCCGAGGGGAGGTCAGCCTTGCTTGTTATTGAGGGGGGCGATTAGTAGATGAAGTAGTAAGCGCCCAGGATGTCGTTGAAGTAAACGTGCTTGTAGGTACCGGGTTCGTAGGTGATGTTGTCCTTGGTGCCGCCGCCCATGGGGAAGGTGGTGCCGCCCCAGTTGTTCGACAGTTTCTTGTCACCAAAGAACTTGATGAGCCACTTGCTGGTGTCGTCGAGCTCTTCGAGTTCAACGTTGTCGGCCATCCAGTCGTGGTTCTCGTTAACAGCAGCCATGGCGGTCATCTCGGTTCCACCGGTAATCTTGCGTATGGTAGCCTGCGTCCTGGTGTTGACAATCCACATGCTGGTGTAAACGCTATAGGTATCTTCGAGCTTGGTAATCGTGAGGGTATTCAGACCCAGGTCGAGGGTGAGGCGGTAGTAGCCAGCGCCTTCGCTAACGGTGATGTCGCTCGAGTTACCAACGTTCTTCACGAGCTCGCCACCACTGTAACCATACTGGTCATCCCAGCTACCCGGGGTCTTGATGATCTTGAAGGCACCATTCTCGGGGAAGTATCCAGCGTACTCGAGGGTGTTGAAGTTCTCGGGATCGGTGGGATACATGGGGATGAGGCTGGTACCGACGTTGGTTGAGTCGGTGTTGGTCCACGTACCATCGCCGATGCATCCGCCAATGAGGTACCACAGTGTGGGCTTAGCCTGCGGGATGGGCGTTACAGTGAGTTTGGTCCAACCCAGGTCTTGGCGCATTGCTTCGCCGCTTTCGAGGGTTACGACAGCCGTCACATGAACGAGGAGCTCGCGAGGCGTAGCCTCCTTGTTGCCATAGATGGCCTTAACAACGTCTTGCAGGTCAACAGCTGCCATTTGGGCGTCATCCGAAACGATGGTGCGATAGGTCTTCACCGTGTCGGTGTCGTAGAACTCGACGCTGTAGTAAGTGGTGTAGTTGGCGTCGTCGGGAGTCACCGAGAGGGTGGGAACGAACACCTGAACCATATCCTGTTCGTAGGTATTGAGGTCGACGTCCTGTGCTTGAGCGATGGAGGCGTTGAGGATTACATCAGCGTCTTGCTCGTTGCTCAGCGGTTCGGCCCAATCCTTGTAGTCGCCTTTACAAGCACCCAGTGTGAGGGTGAGAAGCGACAGCAGATATATTGAAATCTTTTTCATATCGATAAATTGTTCTAAAGGATTTCACTATTTTTTTCTTTAGCGTAATAACCTTGGTCGGTGGTGAAGTTGAGGAACGCATGCTCACCCTGGTTGCAAGCCTGACGGGTTTGGTCGCCGCCATTGCCACGATAGCTAATGGGAGCAGTTTCACCAGCACCAGGATAAACGATGAACTCGGTGTGCCACCACTCGTGTCCAGCGAGGAGGACGCACATACGCAAGCAGCCAGCTTCCTCGGTACCAGGCGTGGTAACCAGGAACTCGGGCGATACAAACAATGCATCGGCGCCATCGCCATCGATGGTGAAGCGAGCATACTCGCTGTCGGGATACCAAGCCCACGTGCTTTCAATCACAGGAGCGAGAACCCAACCAATGAGGCAGACGATGGGCTCCTCGAAGTTAGCATTGTAGAGGATGTCGCGGCCCTCGATGGTAGCCTGAACGTGCATTAAGAACCAGCCTGCGCTATCGGCCTTAGCGGCGATAGCATTATTTTCACCAGCGGTAATGGCGCCAGCGTGAGCACCACCGATAGCGGTAAGATTGCTATAACCAACGCGGCCATCGTTGCTGAGTTCGCTATTGAAGTAGATACCAGTCTCGTCGATGTAGACGATGTGCCAGTACTCACCGTCCTTGGCAGGGCTATAAACGGGAGGCATGGTGATAGCCGATGTCCACGTATAGTCGTTGAAGTCGCCGATGATGTAGAGGTTATCGGGAGCGAGAACGGGAGGCAACGAGAAGGGCAGGTAAGCGCCGTTGATGGTGATGGTATTTGATGTAATCGCATAGTCATCGAGTGTGCCCGAAGCCATCGAAACTGGGGCAGCCTTGGCGCGTACATAGAACGTTACGTTCTCCTTGGGGAAGGTTTCCTCGGTTTCACCGTTATCGTAATAGATTTGGGTGAGGGCTTGTGCAATCAAGGGTGCCGAAAGTTCCATCGTCGGGGTAGTGAAGGGCGAGCCCACAGCCACCTCGTCGCTCATGTCGGCCTTGAGGCCGGTATAGAGCTGATATTGCGTATAGGTCGTGTAGCCAAAGTCGGGTTGACTGGCTTTGAACGTGAGGTAAGTAGACTCACCCAAGTCGAGTTGCGCGCTGCCGTTAGGCATCGTGAACTGGTTGAGCACAAACGTCGATGGCGTTTGCAGCGTAGGATTTGAATCGTTGTCGTCGCTACAAGCGGTCACCATGAGGAGGGCAGCCAGCAGGAGGAACGATGATTTAAATATATTTTTCATATCTGTTACAATCAGTTTAAGTGTTACTAATTGATTAATAACCAGGATTTTGAACGAGGTTACGGTTCACGTTCAAGTCGTTGCTGGGGATAGCAAAGATGTTACGCGTAGCATCGAAGTCGCGGCCATCATAAGAGCCACCCTTCCATTCCCACTGATAGTCGGTGACGCCACCAAACTTGCTGAAGCGGATGAGGTCGATGCGGCGACGTCCCTCGAAGTAGAACTCACGTCCCCACTCATCGAGGATGTCCTCGAGGGTGCAAACGGTGAAGGTCGATGCGTGAGCACGCGAGCGCAGTGCGTTGATAGCATCGAGAGCGTCACTGGTAACATTACCACTATTGAGGCGGGTATCGGCCTCGGCGTAGGTCAGATAAGCCTCGGCCGAACGCATGAAGAAGAAGTCGGCATCGGGGAAGGTTGCATCGTGGCCTACCGTGTGGTCGGTCTTGAAGTTGGTGTACTTAGCCACAGCATAGCCGTTGGTAAATACCGATTGGCTGGTGTTGTGCAGTGTGCGGCCCACGGTGTTGAACAGGGCGCGGTCGTCCTTAGCCTCTTTAGCCGTGTTGTAACCCGTGCTGCTGCTGGGAGCATTGTCGGTGGGGAAGAACAAGCGGATGAGTTGCGGGCGAGCGCGGTTACCACCCCAAGTTTGGCTGGTCACGCCATTAACAGCCTCGGCATCGAAGGGATCTTCGTGCATATCGCCGTCGAAGGTCGAAGCCATCATGAACAGCGAGGTACCCCACGAGGTAGTGCGAACACCGTCTTGCAGGATGGGGAACACAGCCTCGGTAGCAGCCTCGGTGGTGCTATTGTCACCCATGAAGAGCTTCTGGTAGGCAGTGTAGGTGTAACTAGCATCGCCGATTGTGAGGGTCGTAGAGGTGGTGCACAGTTTGTGCGGGCCATCCATGACGAGTTTAGCATAATCTTTAGCTTTCTGCCACTGAGCGGTGCCCGTGTAGACCTCGGCATTGAGGTAGAGGCGAGCCAGGAGCAGGTAAGCAGCGTCCTTGTCGACGCGGCCATAGCCGTTAGCTTGTCCAACGACCTTGGTCAGGGCGCGCGGCTCGCTCAAGATTTGTTGGTCGGCCTCGCCATTGTCGTCGGCGGTGATAGCCAACAATTCACTCTCGACGAACGAGAAAATGGTAGCACGGTCGCTCTGCGAGGGTTTCTCGGTGGTGAGCGCGGTTACCAGGGGTACATTGCCCCAACCGTCCATCAGGTAGTAGTAGTCGAGGGCGCGGATGAAACGAACCTCGGCGGTCATCGTCGGGTTGTAATCTACAAACTGGTCGAGGTAGCTATTGCAGAAGTTGATGCTCGTGTACAGACGATAGTACAGACCGGTGAGCATGGGATGCGAAGCATCGTAGGTATTGAAGCAGAATTGCGGGATACCGTCGTCGCCCCAACCGCAGATAGCCTCGTCGCTGGTCAGCTCGTTGGCGTTCCAAATTTGGCGCACATAACCCGAGGTACCACCATCGATACCATCGACGTCGCTGTCGCCGTTGGCACCGCCGTTACCGGCAACGCCGATGCAAGCATAGACCTTATTGAACAATTGCTCGGGCGTGATAGAGTCGTTTGTAATCAAGTTGGGGTCGATGGGCTTAACGTCCAGGTCACCCGTACAAGCCGAGAAGCCCGCCGACAGCAGCAGCGCAGCTGCTGGAGCCATATATTTAAGAATCTTGTTCATTGTAATATAATAATGTTGT
>Ga0065709_1029613_pt1 | contig 15433 bp, 7 predicted proteins | sample Hoacrofraction14_2_FD_59096 | JGI IMG/M metagenome (GOLD analysis project Ga0065709, IMG submission 59096) | Hoatzin crop microbial communities from Cojedes, Venezuela, sample from fiber fraction 14 v1 | ecosystem: Host-associated > Birds > Digestive system > Esophagus > Crop | place: Venezuela...
GAGCCAGGGAGATTGCCCGTCGTTCCCGCGGGACGCCGCGTCTGGCCAACCGTCTTCTGCGCCGTGTACGCGATTTTGCCGAGGTCAGCTTCGACGGCACAATTACGAAGGACGTGGCCGTGGAGTCATTAAATCTTTTGAAGGTAGACCCGAACGGCCTCGACACCGTGGACCGCAAACTCCTCATGACCATGATGGAGCTCTATCAGGGCGGCCCGGTCGGAATCGACACGATCGCGGCGTCGATCGGCGAGGATCCGGGCACCGTGGAGGATGTCTGCGAGCCCTATCTCATGCAGATGGGCTTTTTGCAGCGCACGCCCCGTGGTCGGATGGTTACGGAGTACTGTCGTGAATACTTTCATTTCCCGGCCGGCACCTCCGGCGCGGGCGGCTCTAAGAAAAAATCATCTGACGGCTCGGTGAGCCAGGATCAGCTCAGGCTATAAGGGGATTCCTTATGAAGTGTCCCGAGCTGCTTTCTCCGGCCGGTTCCCTCACGGCGCTTCAGGCGGCGGTGGGAGCCGGAGCCGATGCTGTTTATTTTGGCGGGCAGGAGTTTAACGCCCGCCGCAGTGCTGCGAACTTTTCATTAGAAGAAATCGCCGAGGCAGTGAAGCTGTGCCGGCTTTTTGGCGTTAAAACAAATCTGACGCTGAATACGATGATCAAGGACTCGGAGTGGAAAGCCCTCATGGCTTATGTCGACCGTGTCCTGCCGCTTGGAATTGATGCGGTCATCGTGCAGGATTTAGGCGTAGCCCGGTATATCCATGAACATTTCCCGGAGGTGGCCTTACATGCCAGCACGCAGCTTGCGATCATGGACGCAGAGGGAGCTGAATATCTTGAATCACTGGGCTTTTCACGCATCGTTTTGGCGCGGGAGCTTTCACTGGAAGACATCCGAAAGGTCAGAGAGGCGACATCGGCAGAACTGGAAGTGTTCATCCACGGAGCGCTGTGCTACAGCTACAGCGGCCGGTGTCTGATCAGCTCCTTCCACGGCGGCCGCAGCGGCAACCGCGGCACCTGCAGTCAAAGCTGCCGATTGCAGTATGAGGTGGAGTCACTTGACAGCATGTCAAATTCATCAGGCAAGAAGGCCGCGGCTTTGCAAGATGGCCGGCTGAAGCCGCAGACCGGCTACTTCATGAATCTGAAGGACCGCGCTGTTTATCCGCTTCTTACAGAGCTCATTGAAGCCGGGGTCGATTCCTTAAAAATCGAAGGCCGCATGAAGTCCCCGGCCTATGTTGCGGGGGTAACGGCGTTTTATCGCCGGCGGCTGGACGATTACTGTCAAAACGGCAGTGTGTCAGAGCCGACCGATCAGGAGGTCGATGTCCTGAAGCAGCTTTTTAACCGCGGCGAATTTACTTCCGGGTACCTGAAGACCAAGGCGGGGATGATTGAAAAATTCTCGCCGAAGAATCAGGGGCTTGAAATCGGAAGGGTGACCCACAGCAAGGGAAATTCCAAAATTATCGAAACTAGGCTGACCCTTCATGCCGGTGACGAACTGGAAATCAGACATCAGGGACAGTCCGTTCCTTTACGACTTTCCCAGTCCATGCTGATGCAGGAAAAACGGGCCGCCTTTATGACTGCCAAGAAGATATCAGTCGGGGACAAGGTCTACCGGATTGTGGATCCGGAGCTGATGCACAGTCTCACAGAGGCGGCTTTGCAGCTGAAGACCTTGCCGGTCCAAATGGAAATTTTCATTTCGCCTAAGGAGGCAATGAAGCTCAATGTCAAAAGCAGCGGATTCACCGTCGAGGCCGAGGGTCAGACGGCGCAGCCGGCGCTGACAGAAGGTCTTACAGAGGCAACGGTGAGGGAGAAGCTTTCCCGCACCGGTGGGACAGCATTTCATGTAGAGAATCCGGAGACGGATATCATCATCCATTTACAGGATAGAACGTTTGTTCGAATTTCAGACATCAACGTTTTGAGAAGGCAGGCACTGACAAATCTTCAGGAAGCAATGTCCTGCCCCCGGGCGATTGTCAAAAGAGACGAACCGGAACTCATCGAAGCAAAGAGACTTGACGCTCTTCACGGAGATTCTGATTCCGACCGCAAAACAAAGCTTGAAATCGAACTTCAAAATCCGATACAGCTGGAAGCAGCCATGCGGGTGTTGAAGCAGGAGACTCCGAGGGTGCCGGTAACACTCGTGCTCGCGCTAGCGGGCTTTGCCGGCAAAAATCCGAAGGCGCTGTTAGCACAGACGGAAGGCTTTCAGATCCGCATTCTGCTGCCGCCGCTGTCCTCCTGCGGACGGCTGAAAGAGCAGGAAGCGCTGGTGGATTCCCTGGCGGCAGCCGGATTGACCGAGTTTGAAGCCGCCACCCTCGGGCAGTTCGCGATGATTAAGCGAAAGGGATTTTCGGCTTTTGCTTCTCCCGAAATGGGCGTCTTCAACACGAAGGCGGCTGAGTTTTTGGAGGAGGAAACCGAGGGATACTTCATCAGCCGGGAACTGACCGATGGCGAGCGGAAGAACATCGAGAAGCTGCCGCATTCAGCTCGTGTGATTTACGGACGGGTTCCGTACATGGTGAGCGAGCAGTGCCTGTACAAGGAAGCGTTCGGGTGTCATCCTCGTAAGGAGGGACACCTGTCACAGGTGACGGAAAAGACCGGCATCGAAGCCTTCAAAACGGAACAGGGCAGCGAAAAGATGCTGCTCAGAAGCTATTGTCCAAATTGTATGACCGTGCTGTACTCCGAAAAGCCGGTGGCCCTGCCCCGAGTCATGCTGCAGAGCCGGATGAATCAACGAATTATTTTTACGACCGAGTCGGCCGGGGACGTTCGAAGCGTCCTGAATTACTATCTGGGCGCATCGCCCAAAATCCCGGACGGGACCGAGGGACATGAAAGAAAGGGGGTGACCTGATGTTTCCGATTACCGTTACTGTCGTTAAATATCTGGACCTCTTTCTGCTCGCGCTCTTTATGGGCTACGGGTACTACATGTACCTGAGAAAGCCCAGAAGCGAGGTCTGTCGCCGGCTGTTTTCCAGGCAGGCCGTGATTCTGATTGTCTTTAATCTGGCTTCCTTTGTGCTGATTCTGCTGCACGAGCGGCAGACGGCTGAGATTCTGGAGGAGGTGGCCGAGTCCGGCGTGGCGTCGGTGGAGACGCCGGAAACGCTGGGCGAGGGCATCAAGTATCTGATGAGCCGGCTGAATGAATGGGCCAAGGCTTTCATGCCTTCGTGGCTCAAGCTGTCAGTGGTCTATACGATTTTGATTTACGCAGCAAGCATGGTGTTCATGTATCTGCTGCTCTTATCACTTTATAAGAACACGAACCGCCTGCTCTGGAATGCCGTGTTCATGCTGATTTCCGTTGGGTTCATCGTGCTGTGGCGTCTGGACCAGGACGCGGCGCGCTATCAGGTCTACTGGATTCTTATCGGATTCGCCGCGGTGAACGTGGTGATGCTGATTTTCCGCGGACGCTGGCTCTGGCGGATTCCGGCCTGGGTGTATCTGGTGCTGTGTGTCGGACTGATTCTGCTTCCCTTTGCCTTTCCGCAGGAGGCCGGCGGCTCACTGAACTGGGCGAGTATCGGCGGGCATTCCTTCCAGCCTTCTGAATTTGTGAAGGTCATTTTCGCCTTCTTTCTGGCGGTGCTGTATACGCGGTATAAAAAGCGGTACGCCTGCCTGATTGCGCTGGCGCTTTCCGGGTTCATGTTCGTGGTGCTGCTGGTCCAGAGGGACCTGGGCGCACTGCTGATTTTCGGTATCTTAACCTGGCTCATGACGTACGATTACATCGGTCAGGAGTGGGTGCTTTTTGCCGGTGCGGCCCTGGCGGCCCTCGGAAGTGTCGTAGCCTATAAGCTTTTCAGTCACGTGCAGGTGCGTGTAAACGTGTGGCTCGATCCTTGGGCGGACATCACCGATCAAGGCTATCAGATTGCACAGTCACTTTTCGCTATTGCGGACGGCGGATTCCTCGGGACAGGACTGTTCCTGGGCTCGCCGGGTTACATCCCGGCGCGTACGACCGACATGATTTTCGCGGTCATCGTCGAAGAAATGGGCGGATGCTTCGCAATCGGTCTGGTGCTTTTATATCTGCTGATTTTCCTGTTTGTCATGGAGACGGGCACCCGGGAGAGAAACCGAGTCCGCCGCAACCTTTTGGTGGCGTTTGGTATCCTCTTTATGACACAGAGCTTTATCATCATCGGCGGCGTGATCAAGCTGATTCCACTGACCGGCGTGACCCTGCCGTTTATCAGCTACGGCGGCAGTTCGCTGATCTCCAACTTCGTGACGATCGGCATTATCGAGGCTGTGATCAGACTCTACAGAATAGACAGAGAGGAGGCGAGACAACGTGCCAGAGAAGAGCAGTTCTACGAAGAAGAGCTCGTCAAGCAAGAGCTCATCGACCGGTTCCAAAGCGAGCAAAAGCTCAGCCAAAACAAGCTCGGCGAAGGTAAAAACGGCGGCAAGCAGCAAGTCAGCAAGCCAAACAGCTCGCAAAACCGCAGCCAAAGCGCAAACCGAAAGCAGCAAACGGGCGCTAAATACGGAACCAAAAAACAAGGAAGCCGAAGAAAGCAAGAGTCCTTACAGCCCTTCAACTTCGATGATCCGTTCTAAGGACGACAACAAGAAGACATTTGTTGTGATTAGATGGATTTTCGTGGTGCTTTCGTTCTCGCTGATTATCTGGCTGTCAAAGCTCTTGACCGTGGATCGTGAGACGATTGAGGCGAACCAGTATAACCCGATTTCCGAGGAGAAATCGATTACGGTCATGCGAGGCTCGATTTATGCGGCCGATGGGACGCCGCTGGCCTACACCGAGGTCGGCGAGGACGGCGAGGAGGTCCGGAAATACCCTTACCATGAGGCCATGTCCCATGTGGTCGGCTACACCGGCCGAGGCCGCTCCGGGCTGGAGGATACGGAAAATGACGTGCTGCTGACGCCCGTCAGCCTGACGGATCAGCTGATCAGCTGGGCGAACGAGGAGAAGGCGGCCGGACAGAGCATCGTCACCACGTTGGATGCCGATTTAGCGGAATACATCTACGAGCAGATGAACGGTTCGAACGGAGCAGTCATCGTGACTGACCCGTCGACCGGCAAGATTCTGGCCATGGTTTCGACTCCTTCCTTTGATCCGGAGACGATTTCGGAGGACTGGGACCGGATTGCGGCGGATGAATCGAGTCCTTTGTATGCCCGGGCGACGATGGGGTTGTATCCGCCGGGATCGACGTTTAAGATCATCACGGCGCTGGCCATGTACCGTAACTTTGCAGGCCTTCGTTCCTTTACCTACGACTGCTATGGTGAGCTCGATGTGGATGGAATCATTATTGCCTGCCACAACCATACGGCGCACGGAACGGTGGGAATAGAGGACGCCTTTGCTTATTCCTGCAACGGATTTTTCGGAACCGCCGGCATCGAGATGGGGGCGAGGGTCCTGAAGGAAACGACTTCCTACGTCAAACTGGGGAACGATTTTGGATTCGAATTAGGAAAGAACGATTCCGTGCTTCTTCTGGATGAGACCGATGCAGACTCCATGGTGGCACAGACAGCCATGGGGCAGGGCGAAACACTGGTGACTCCGTTCGACATGAACATGCTCACCTGCGCGATTGCGAACGGTGGAATCATCTACTCACCGTATCTGGTGGACCGTGTCGTGGATACCGAGATGCAGGTGATTGACCAAAAGCTTCCGACGCTCTGGGGCTCTGTGATGACGTCCTCTGAGGCGGAATTTCTGGAGGAGCTGATGGCCGGCGTGACGAGCTACGGTACGGCTTCGCTCCTTTCAGGCAACGGCTATGACGTCTACGGCAAGACCGGTACGGCGCAGGTCGAAGACGGTGATTCTCATTCATGGTTTACGGGCTATGTCAAGCAGGACGGACAGGCGGTGCTGGCGATTACGGTGCTCGTGGAGAACGGTGCCAACGACAATCCGGCTGTTCCCTTGACGAACCGAATTCTGAACTATTATTTCAATTAAGTTTTCGAACGGTCATTCTTTTTAGAGGGTGAACACGAAGAAAACAGAACAAGTTATCCACAATATGTTGTGGATGATGTGAACAACAAGAACAAAATCTTGAGATTAAGAAAACCCGGAAAAAATCCGGGTTTTCTCGCATTTTGTTCTTGATTTTTTCGAACACAATTGATATAATAATCGTGTCCTCGAACGAAAGAACGAGGCGGGGTGAAGTGAGAAATCAACCAAACAATTTGGTGGCGGTTTCGATTTGTTGTTGGTGAGCACAACGAACAAACATTCTGACTCGGACGGACCGAAGAAACTCCTTAAGAAAGAGCGAATCTTCGGATACCGAGATACAAATATTCCGGTCAGAGAACGGGATGCCTACGTTCGATAAAAAGAAAAAACAGAACCGGGCATGAAACCGCAAAAAGAGCGAAGAAGACAAAAAGAGAAGCAAAGCCAATTCGTCACAGCAAGCTAACGAAGCATACGACACAGACTGATACCGAATATAAGAAGCGGCAAAGCGGACAACCAATGCTGAAGAAAGACCGAGAGTAAGCAATCACTGCTAAAGCAGCAAAGCCTGTGCTGCCGAAGCGGCAAAAAGAAAAGAAAACCGTTCGCCAAGAGAAAAAGAAAGCGAACGAAACCAAAGCTCTGATAACCAACGAAAGACAGGATGTTCCTCGTCTTTTGCCCCATTAAAAACAACCAGACAAGCCGCGCGATAAACCGTGCGGCTTGTTTTCATGCAGAATTACTTTGAATGTGCTGCGGGCTTCGCTTGCATAGGCGCATTTATCAGTTAATTTTTAACCCGTTCCGTGTTGCTTTAGTGCAGTTTTTGCGGTATACTGTTTGGCAGTTATTATCTCTATGGAAAGTCAGGTTTACTAAGGATGAATGGTTACAAGCTTCTGCTTCAAAAAGTACTGAGCGAATACCATGCCGAGGGCTTTTTATACGAACATGAAAAGTCCGGTGCCAGAGTTCTGTTCATGAAGGCACCGCTCGACGATAACAAGGTCTTTTCGATTAGCTTTAAAACCTTGCCGGAAAACAGCAAGGGGATTCCGCATATCCTGGAACACAGCGTGCTGAACGGCTCGCGGAAGTTCCCGACGAAGGAACCGTTTGTGGATCTTCTGAAAGGATCCATGAACACCTTTTTGAATGCCATGACGTTTCCCGATAAGACCATGTATCCCGTGGCGAGCCGCAATGAGAAGGATTTCTTTAATTTAATGGACGTCTACATGGATGCCGTGTTCTATCCGAACGTGAAGAAGGATTCGTTTGTTTTCCGTCAGGAAGGCTGGCATTACGAACTGGAAAGTCCGGAGGATGAAATTACCCTGAAGGGTGTTGTCTATAACGAGATGAAGGGTGCCTACTCCCAGCCGGAGGAGGTACTGATGGAGCTTGTGAACAAGGAGCTCTTCCCGGATACGATCTACGCGGTATCCTCGGGCGGCAATCCGGAGGTCATTCCGACGCTGTCCTATGAAGAGTTCAAGGCCTTCCACGACACCTATTACCGTCCGGAGAATTGCTATATCTTCCTTTACGGTGACATGGATGAGGAGAAGGTGCTGGGATTTTTGGACCGTGAGTACCTGTCCGACTTTACCAAGGACCCGGCCTATGTGTTCCCCGAGGTGAACGATCAGCCTGCGTTCGAGGCGCCCCGGGAGGTCGTGGGACAGTATTCCGTGACGGAGGACGAGGACCCGGAAGATAAAACCTATTTGAGCTATAACGTCGTGATCGGTCATTCGTTTGACCCGATGATGTATTACGGCCTTCCGATTCTGGCGTCCATTCTAGGGAACAACGAGGCTTCCCCGATTAAGCGGGCGCTTCTTAATGCCGGAATCGGCATGGATAACACCTGCTATGCGGACACCTCTGTGCGTCAGCCCATCCTGCAGATCATGGCGATTAACGCCTCGGCCGACCAAAAGGACGAATTTGTTCGTGTAATTGAAGACACGCTGAAGGATGTCGTGAAGAACGGAATCGACCCGAAGCTGTATCAGGCAGTGATGAACCGGGCCGAGTTTTCGCTCCGGGAAAACAGTCTGGACGGCACGCCGAAGGGACTTTTGCTGGCGATTCAGTGCATGGATTCCTGGCTTCACATCGATAATCCCCTGACCGGCCTTGGCTACGAAGCCTACATGCGTGAGCTTCGGGAGGACAAGGACTGGTTCGTGAACATGATTGAGGAGAACATCCTGCATAACCCGCATAAGGCCATCGCTGTTCTTGAGGCCGCTCCCGGACTGAACCTGAAACGGGAGGAAGCCCTGAAGGAAAAACTGAAGGCTTACAAGGAGTCTCTCTCTGAGGAGGAAATCGAGGCTCTCGTTAAGGCGACGCATGACATGCATGAGCGTCAGCTGCAGCCGGACAGGCCGGAGGATCTCGAAAAAATCCCGCTGCTGGGGAAGGAAGACATTGGCCTGCCGCACTTGCCTCAGGAGGCGCATGATGCACAGCTGGACGGCCGCTTTACGGGTGTCTACAACGGCGTGACCAACCATATCGTTTACAGCACGACGGAGTTTTCGCTGCTTCATGTACCGGCTGAACTGCTTTCGTATCTCGGGCTTTTCGTGAACGTAATGGGCAGGATGAATACGAAAAATTACGGGTATGAAGACCTGGACAGCGAGATGGGCTGCCATCTGGGCGGCTACTCGTTTGACATGGGCGCCGTGCCCAAGCAGTCCGGCGAATTTGCTCCCTACCTGTCCTATCGCTTTAAGTGCCTGGAGGAGGAGACGGCGAACGGCTATGAGCTGGGCGAGGAAGTGCTGCTGACGACGGATTTTACGGATGAAAAACGTCTGAAGGAAATCATCGCCGAGAATCGGATCCGTATGGAGGATGCGTTCAGCTATTCCGGTAACGAATTCGCACTTTCGAGAGCCATGTCTCATTTTAGTGTGCTGACGGCTTTCAGGGAAAAGACCGGCCGGATTGATTATTATTTCTTCCTGAAGGATCTGGAAGAGCATTTCGAGGAGAAGAAGGCGGAGGTCATCCGGAATCTTCAGAAGCTTGCTTCCATCGTCCTGCGTTCGGCGAACGTGTCCTTCCGTCTGATTCTTGAGAAAGAGGCTGAAGAAAAGACACTGGCGCTTGCAAGCGAGTTCCTGAAGCACATGCCGGAGGGTCATGACGAGGCTGAGTCTCAAAAGCCGATGGAGATTGAACTGACCACCGGAAACGAAGCATTCATCACGCCCGGTCAGGTGCAGTATGTCGCCAAGGCGGGGCGTTTTCATGACGCTTACCATGGGCAGATGGCGGTTATGGGCCAGATTCTGTCGCTGGATTACCTGTGGACGAAGGTGCGTGCGCAGGGCGGTGCTTATGGCTGCTCCAAGGAAATCAATCGCCGCGGCTATGTCGGGATGAGCTCCTATCGCGATCCGAATCTGGAACGCACGCTTGAGATTTACGATCAGGCCTACGAGGCCATGGAGCAGGTCGAGCTTTCCGAGAGGGAGCTGACGAAGTACATCATCGGAACGGCGGCCGGGCTGGATCCCGTGGTCGGCGTTTTGGGACTGGGCACCAACGCCATCAACGGACTCAGAGGCGGACTTAAAAATGAGGACTTCATGGAAATCTGGAATGAAGTCATCGGAGCGACCGAGGAAGATATCCATGAATCGGCCCATGTGCTGAAGGAAGCCATGAGTGAAAACTTCGTGTGCTGCCTGGGCTCGGAGAGCAAGATTGAAGAGAACAAGGACCTCTTCGACAGAGTGGTCAAATTGTTTTAATTAGGAAGGTGCAGTGTGACTAAATCAGGATTTGTTTCTTTGACCGGCCGGCCGAACGTCGGAAAATCGACGCTCATGAACACCATACTCGGCGAAAAGATTTCGATTACATCGGCCAAGCCGCAGACAACAAGAAACCGGATTCACGGCGTGTACACGAAGGATGACACGCAAATTGTGTTTGTGGATACGCCCGGCCTTCTGACCGGTGGCACCTCGAAGCACAAGCTGGATGATTACATGAAGGAAGCGTCGGTCGGAACCATCGGTCAGGTGGATCTGGTGCTGATGGTCGTCGAGGCGGGGCTTCCCAAGACGGCGGATGAGAAGATCATTCAGATGCTGCAGCAGAAGGACGCGATGGTCGTGCTCGTCATCAATAAGATTGATACGATTTCTTCGGACAAGCTGCTGGCGTCCATCGCCGCGTTCCGTGCGCTTTACGATTTTGAAGAGATCGTCCCGGTTTCGGCCAAGACCGGCAAAAACATGGATGAGCTCATGAAGGTATTGGAGAGCCTCATGCAGGAGGGCCCGTTCTTCTTTCCGGAGGACGAGCTGACCGACCAGCCCGAACGGGCGCTCGCGGCGGAGTTCATCCGCGAGAAGGCGCTGAGGTTCCTGCAGGAGGAGATTCCGCACGGGATTGCGGTCGTGATTGATACGTTCGACGAGCGGGAGGACAAACCGATCATCGACATCAACGCGACGATTATCTGCGAAAAGGAAAGCCATAAGCCGATTATCATCGGTAAAGGCGGAGCCATGCTCAAGAAGATCGGGCAGGCGGCGCGCGAGGACATGGAGGAGCTGTTCGGGACCAAGGTCAATCTGAAGCTTTGGGTTAAAATCAAAGAGCGCTGGAGAGACAGCGACTATCTGGTGAAAAATTTCGGATTCGACAAGAAGGAGCTGTAAGCGTGGAGGAACTGAAAATCCGTGGCCTCGTCATCCGGGAGGATGCGATGGGCGAAAAGGATAAGCGCCTGGTGCTGCTGACGGCCGAGCAGGGGCGGCTTTCCGTCCTGGCCAAGGGCGCGCTCACGGCCAAGAGCCGCTTCCGCGCTGTGTGCGGCCTGTTTTGCTATGCGGATTATGTGCTCACCAAGGGGAAAACCTTCTATTATGTGAAGGAGGCGGTCCCGGTGGAGAGCTTTTACGCGCTGCGGACAGGACTCGAAAAAGTGAGCTGCGCGACGCTCATGACCGAGGTGGCGGAGGTGCTGGTGCCGGAAGGCGAGGAAAACCATGAGATGATGCAGCTTTTGCTGCGCGGGCTCTGGGCCATGGGCAAGGCCGAGGAGGGGACGGAGTATTCCCTGCTTTGTGCTTACCTGTTCCGCGCACTTGCGGATAACGGCTTTTATCCCAATTTAAATGAATGTCCTTCCTGCGGTGGAAGCTTCGATACCGGCGAAAAACAGCCGGCAAGGTTCCTGTTTCAGAACGGAACCGTCTACTGCACCGACTGCGCACGCATAAGCCGGGGCGGTGTGTATCACGACGAAGACGCGGCCGAGATCAGTCGGGGAACGCTGAATGCGCTTCGGTATTTCGTTTCTGCACCCTATGAAAAACTGTTCAGCTTCCGGGTGAGCAAGGAAGTGGAAGCGGAGCTTATGCAGGTAGCGACGGGGTATCTTCTGACGCAGACAGAGCACCGATACCGGGGGCTCGACTTCCTTGTGAAGGTGCAGAAATCCTAGTGTAAAAGCGTGCTTTGCCCTTGACAGTGTGAGGGAGCGTTTGTTATACTCACTGTTGCTAAGCTACTCTACAGAATGAAGGAGTAAAATTGTGGTTGATTCATTAGACAAGATTGTTTCTTTGGCAAAATCCAGAGGTTTTATCTTCCCGGGCTCCGAGATTTACGGCGGCATGGCCAACACCTGGGACTTTGGACCGCTGGGTGTGCAGCTGAAGAACAACGTTAAAAAAGCATGGTGGGACAGCTTTATCGCCAAGAATCCCCTGAACGTCGGAATGGACAGTGCCATTCTGATGAATCCGGAGACCTGGGTGGCGACGGGGCATGTCGCTAACTTTGATGATCCGCTCATGGATTGCCGTGCCTGTAAGGCCCGCTTCCGTGCGGACAAGCTCATTGAGGACTATTTCGCTGAGCATAATGAAACACCGGAGAAGCCGGTAGACGGCTGGACGAACGAAGAAATGGAGGCTTACATCCACGACAACGGCCTGAAGTGCCCGGTCTGCGGTAAGTCCGACTTCACGCCCATCCGCCAGTTCAATCTGATGTTCAAGACCTTCCGCGGCGTGACCGAGGAAGCGAAGAACACGGTCTACCTGCGTCCGGAAACGGCTCAGGGTATTTTCGTTAACTTCAAAAATGTACAGCGCACGACCCGCCGCAAGATTCCGTTCGGTATCGGTCAGGTGGGCAAGAGCTTCCGTAATGAGATTACGCCCGGTAACTTTATCTTCCGTACCGTCGAGTTCGAGCAGATGGAGCTTGAGTTCTTCTGCGAGCCGGGGACGGACCTGGAGTGGTACCAGTACTGGCAGGATTTCTGTGTTGATTTCCTGAAGCGGCTGGGCCTTAAGGAAGAGCACTTACGCTTAAGAGAGCACTCTCCGGAGGAGAGAGCCTTCTATAGTAAGGGAACCTCGGACATCGAGTTCACCTATCCCTTTGGCTGGGGCGAGCTGTGGGGCATTGCCGATCGTACGGATTACGATCTGTCCCGTCATCAGGAGCATTCCGGTCAGGACATGACCTATTTCGATCAGGTCAAGAATGAAAAGTATCTGCCGTACGTTATCGAGCCGTCGCTGGGCGCGGATCGTGTGACGCTGGCGTTCCTGTGTGAGGCTTACGAGGAGGAAACTCTGGGAGACAATGACTCCAGAGTCGTCCTGCATCTGCATCCGGCGCTGGCACCGGTGAAGGTGGCGGTCCTGCCGCTTTCCAAGAAGCTTTCGGAGGCAGCGGAGCCGATTTATCTGGATCTTTTGAAGAAGTTTGCCGTCGAGTATGATGAGACGGGAAGCATCGGCAAGAGGTATCGCCGTCAGGATGAGATTGGTACCCCGTTCTGCCTGACCGTTGATTTTGATACGGTGGAGGACGGCTGTGTGACGATTCGTCATCGTGACAGCATGGAGCAGGAGAGAGTCGCCATTAAGGATCTGGATGCGTACTTCGAGGGGAAGTTCGCCTATTAATTTGTTAGTCAGGAAACTCATATAATCTATTTTATCAACAGGAGGGTAAGTTATGAGGAAATGGGTGTATCTGTTCAGTGAGGGCAACGCAAACATGCGCGAGCTGCTGGGCGGAAAGGGCGCGAACCTGGCCGAGATGACCAACATCGGTCTGCCGGTCCCGCAGGGCTTCACGATTACGACCGAGGCCTGCACGCAGTATTACGAGGATGGTCGTGAAATCAACGAGGAGATTCAGGCTCAGATTAATGAGTACATCCTCAAGATGGAAGAAATCACCGGCAAGAAATTCGGTGACAAGACCAATCCGCTGCTGGTTTCCGTTCGTTCCGGTGCCAGAGCTTCCATGCCCGGTATGATGGACACCATTCTGAACCTTGGTCTGAACGAGGACGTGGTCGAAGCGATTTCCGCTCAGTCCGGCAACCCGCGCTGGGCCTGGGACTGCTATCGCCGTTTCATTCAGATGTATTCCGACGTCGTTATGGAAGTCGGAAAGAAGTATTTCGAACAGCTCATCGATGAGATGAAGGAAAAGCGCGGTGTGACGCAGGACGTCGAGCTGACCGCGGATGACCTGAAGGAACTTGCTTTCCAGTTTAAGGACGAATATAAGGCAAAGATCGGTGAGGACTTCCCGTCTGATCCGAAGGAACAGCTCATGGGCGCCATCAAGGCTGTTTTCCGCAGCTGGGATAACCCGCGTGCAAACGTCTATCGCCGTGACAACGATATCCCGTATTCCTGGGGTACCGCCGTTAACGTGCAGTCCATGGCCTTTGGTAACATGGGCGACGATTGTGGTACCGGTGTTGCGTTCACCCGTGACCCCGCAACCGGCAACAAGGGCCTGTTCGGCGAATTCCTGACCAATGCTCAGGGTGAAGACGTTGTGGCCGGCGTCCGTACGCCTATGCACATTACCGAGATGGAGCAGAAGTTCCCCGAAGCCTTCAAGCAGTTCGTCGATGTGTGCAAGATTCTGGAAGACCACTATCGCGACATGCAGGACATGGAGTTCACCGTCGAGCACGGCAAGCTGTACATGCTGCAGACCCGTAACGGTAAGAGAACCGCTCAGGCGGCTCTGAAGATTGCCTGCGACCTCGTGGACGAAGGCATGAGAACGCCGGAAGAGGCCGTTCTGATGATCGACCCGAGAAACCTTGATACGCTGCTTCACCCGCAGTTTGATGCGGCGGCCCTGAAGGCCACCACGCCGCTCGGCCGTGGCCTTGGTGCTTCACCCGGCGCTGCCTGCGGTAAGATCGTCTTCACGGCGGATGACGCTGTGGAGTGGGCAAAGCGCGGCGAGAAGGTCGTGCTGGTTCGTCTTGAAACCTCTCCGGAGGACATCACCGGTATGAAGAGCGCTCAGGGTATCCTGACCGTTCGCGGCGGTATGACCTCTCACGCAGCCGTTGTCGCCCGTGGTATGGGTGAGTGCTGCGTTTCCGGCTGCGGCGACATCAAGATGGACGAAGAGAATAAGAGATTTACCCTTGCCGGCAAGGAATTCCACGAGGGAGATTACCTTTCCATCGATGGTACCACCGGTAACATTTATGACGGCATCATCCCGACCGTGGACGCCACGATCGCCGGTGAGTTCGGCCGTATCATGGCCTGGGCTGACCAGTATCGCCGTATGGACGTTCGTACTAACGCCGACACCCCGACCGACGCCAAGAAGGCGGTTGAGCTCGGTGCCGATGGTATCGGTCTGTGCCGTACCGAGCATATGTTCTTCGGCGAAGGCAGAATCGATGCCTTCCGTGAGATGATCTGCTCCGAGACCGTCGAGGAAAGAGAGAAGGCACTGGAGAAGGTTCTTCCGTATCAGCAGGGCGACTTCGAGGCTCTGTATGAGGCACTGGAAGGACATCCGGTTACCATCCGCTTCCTGGATCCGCCGCTGCATGAGTTTGTTCCCACCGAGGAAGAAGACATCAAGAAGCTGGCTGAGGCGCAGGGCAAGAGCGTGGAGACCATCCACAACATCGTGAACTCCCTGCATGAGTTCAACCCGATGATGGGTCATCGTGGCTGCCGTCTGGCAATCACCTATCCCGAAATCGCGAAGATGCAGACCAGCGCTGTGATCCGCGCGGCGATCAATGTCAAGAAGAATCATCCGGACTGGAACATCGAGCCCGAAATCATGATCCCGCTGGTCGGCGACGTGAAGGAGCTTGTCTATGTTAAGAAGTTCGTCGTGGAGACCGCTGACGAAGAAATCGCAAAGGCCGGTGTGGACCTGAAGTATAAGGTCGGTACCATGATTGAGATTCCGAGAGCCTGTGTCACGGCTGATGCGATTGCGAAGGAAGCTGATTTCTTCTGCTTCGGTACCAATGACCTGACGCAGATGACGTTCGGTTTCTCCCGTGATGATGCGGGTAAGTTCCTGAGCGCTTACTATGACAAGAAG
>Ga0065709_1006135_pt1 | contig 15414 bp, 17 predicted proteins | sample Hoacrofraction14_2_FD_59096 | JGI IMG/M metagenome (GOLD analysis project Ga0065709, IMG submission 59096) | Hoatzin crop microbial communities from Cojedes, Venezuela, sample from fiber fraction 14 v1 | ecosystem: Host-associated > Birds > Digestive system > Esophagus > Crop | place: Venezuela...
TCAGCTGTCTGCTTAGCCGTCCGGCTGACCGTCCGGCTGCCCGGCCGGCGGGTGGCCCTTGCGCGGAACATGGCCTGGCTGCTGCGCAGTATCGAAGCCGGGAAAGCAGCGGGGGTAGAGCTGCCCGAGCAGGAAGAGAAAGTGCAGACGAATTTCATACGCTGAGCGCGGAGTGCGTTTTTGCTTGTGCAGGAGGCCCTGCTTCACTCTGGCGGTGAGGCAGGGCCTTTTTCATTGTGCGTCATTCTGCGCGCCGCCATTCGCAAATCCGCCTTGCGCAATGGCAGGGATACAGTGGAACCTGAGAAAACAGACGATGTACAGGCGGCGAAACGATCCTGACACAAAACCGGCCGGCAAAGATGTCACGAAATGCATCAGACAGTGTCTCAGGGATGGCATCCGCGAAGAGATAATGGTACAATTGTTGTAACTGTTCAGCGAAGCGTTCTGAACAGTTGCCAATTGTTTATATAAATGCGCAGTTCATCCGAAGCGGCCGCCCGCAGCCGGCGCACCGCTTACCTGTACGGATAACGGATAAAGAGCACAGACAGTTTGAGGCTGCATCGGAGGGAAGTTACATGATGCAGAGAAAGGATGACAACGATCGGAAGGACCGGGGCCGCCTGACCACATGCCTGGCCGCCGGCCTGGCACTCGCGCTGTCCGTGACCGGCCCGGCCTACGCGCTGTCGCTGAACGGCCTGAAAGAGAAAGTCAGCCAGGCCGGTGAAGCGGTCAAGGACGCCGGCTCGGCCATCGGCGACGCGGCCAAAGGCGCCGGCTCAGCCATCGGCGACGCGGCCAAAGGCGCCGGCTCGGCCATCGGCGATGCGGCCAAAGGCGCCGGCGAAGCCATCAGCGGCGCAGCGCAGGATGCCGGCGAAGCCATCGGCAGCGCCGCCCAGAGCGCCGGGGATGCGATCGGCAGCAAAGTCGGAGAGGCAAAAGACTGGATCGATTCAAAGAAGCAGCAGGCCGCCGAGACAGAGTCCGACGATGAGATGCTCCGAAGCGGCGCATCGAATGCGACCGAAGCCGAACAGGGAGCGGAACAGGAAGCGGAAGAAACCGCGGACACCGTCACGGTCCCGATGGACGAACTGAAGGACGTGGAGAAATATTACCTGGGCTCCGTCGTGAACACGGGAACCGATAACGGCTATTCCGGCTCAAAGAGCATCGGCAAGAGCGATCCGCATTTCGGCTGGACACTCGGCAAGTTCTTTGTCAGCGGCTACACCCGCGTGACAGCCGACGAGGCCGACCCGGATGCCGCCGACATCCCCGTCTTCCTGAAGACCGTGGGCGACACCGTGACCATGTGGTTTTCCCTCGAGCAGGACATCGACGCCCTGAACGGGAATGCCGATCTGGTCATCGCGGACGACAAGGACGGATACGACGTCTACTTCGGCATCAACAAGACCGACTTCGGCCGCGGCACCCTGATCATTCGCCACACGAATTATCAGAACCTGGCCGGCGATGCCACGATCTACACGAACTATCTGCCCGCCAAGCTATCCGACAACGCAGCGACCGAAGTCGAACTGTTCGAGGAAGGCGATTACGAGGTAGCCCTGAATTACAAAGTGCAGGACAACCCGCGGAAAGTGCTGGGCAAGTCCATCCTTCCGACCTATAACGACTATCGCATTTTCTTCCGGTTCTCCGTTCGAAATGGCAACTGCATGGTCTATCCGTTCGACGTAGTGACCGGCGAAGAACTCACCAACAGTGCCGTCACGGAAAATGGCTTCCGTCTCGACCTCGCCAGATCGAGATACCTCGATATCAACATCCGCAAGGAAACCATGAAAGAAGGCGCCGACGGACTGATCGAAGATGTTCGATTTAACCGCCCGGCCAGGGACGGCGACGAGTACACCGACGAAGGCATCTACACCATCACCGTCGAAAACCGGTACACCGACCAGAAGACCGAAAAGAAGATCTACGTGGGAACCAACGACGTCCTGAAAGCCTACGCTGAGACCGGCTTATCCATTTCCGAGATCAAGAAGCAGATCGCAGCAGGCGCAACGATCGCGGAAGACGGGACGATCGTGCCGGCGGAGGATGACGACTGATTGAAGGATTCGGAGGATACAGTTATGCGAAAATTAACAGCGATGATGCTGATATTAGCCATAATACTGTCTGTTGTAGGCAATGTTAACATATATGCGAATGAATTGGCTGCTGAAACAGAGGCGGATCTTGAAGATGAGTTATCCTTCGATTCATTGGCAGATGCGGATCTGCGCAGATATATGGAGGATACATTATACGCGAACCTTGTTAATGACCTGAACAGTGACGAGTATTTTGTCGAAAATGTCAGCAGCGTGTATATTTCAAAGGAATACCTGGAAGAGGTAGCGTATAATTCACAGGCCAATATATATTTTGGTTACACGCTGGCAGAACTGGAAGATGAATTCCAGGAAAGTAAATATGTATTCACACTGGGAGATGACGGGCAGACAGTCGTAACGGAATTCGAGGATTATGATGATACGTATGATCAAATCATAAAGAATGTGGCAATCGGTTCCGGTGTGATACTGCTTTGTGTAACCGTAACCGTTGCTACCGGTGGATTCGGAACCGGAGCGGCGTTGGGAACGGTGAATATTATATTTTCCGTTTCGGCTAAAGCTGCAGGAGCAGCGGCGGCATCAGGGGCGGCGTTCGGCGGCGTCGCGGCAGGAATTATCAAAGGAATAGAGTCTAAGGATTTAGACGAATCACTCAGGGCTGCAGCACTGGGCGCGAGCGAAGGATTCAAGTGGGGTGCCATAACCGGTGCTGTTACAGGCGGGGCGTCGGCAGCTAAAGCGGTAAATAGTCTTAAAGGTGTGGAATTAACGGGCTTGACGCTGAAACAGGCAGTACAGATACAGCTCGAGTCCAGATACCCGGTGGATGTGATCAAACAATTTCATACCATGGATGAATACAAGGTCTTTAAGGATGCGCAATTAGTCTCTAAGACCGTCGGAAAGAAAAGCGCACTTATCAGAGAGATTGATCTTAATCTGGTGGATGAAAAAGGCCGAACAAATCTTCAAAGAATGAAAAAAGGACTTGCGGCCGTATATAAGGACGGAGATAATCTGTTATCCTATGACTTGCATCATGTGGGTCAGAGAAAAGATGGCACACTGGCAATATTGACAAAGGCAGAGCATGACAGTTCGGCACTGCATGGATTTCTTGAAAGAACAGAAGCGCATGCAACGGGAACCAATTGGGATGCTGAAAGAAAAGCCTTTTGGAAAGCGCTGGCAACTATGCTGTCGAAATAACAAACATACACTAAGAATCCGGAGGCACAGAATGGGAAAAATTATTGATGTGATGAAATCAGCAGATGATTTTTATGCAGCTACGGGCGTGTCAGAAACAGAGATTAAGAAAGCGGAAGAAAAACTGGCTCTGTCATTTGCAGAAGAGTACAAGGACTATTTAAGAACGTTCGGCGTAGCAGAAGCCCGTGGACATGAATACACAGGAATTTGTAATTCATCGAGACTTAATGTTGTTGATGTAACTTTAGAAGAAAAGAAGAAAGACCCGCTGATTCCTGCAGACTGCTATGTTATTGAACAGACTGGAGTTGACCGAATTGTCATATGGCAGTCGTCAACCGGTACGATCTATCAATCCGTGCCGGATGTGGAGATGATTGAAATTTATGACAGCTTCAGCGACTACGTGAGTTATGCGAAATGACTTGGAACCGATAAGCCATCGAAGAAGGAAGCGGATCAACTCAACGATCTGCCCGAACGGACGCGTGGCTGCGAATTTCATATGCTGAGCGCGGTGGCGTTTTTGCAGGAGAACCGGTTCATCATAGCGCCAGATATGAATGTATCTGAAAGAGACCCTGCTTCACATGTCGGTGAGGCAGGGCCTTTATACTTTGATGGCGGCTCAGCTGACTACCGACTCGGCTGCGTCCTGTCTGATGATTGCCTCAGCTGCTTTCCGCCTGGCTGCCTCCTGCGGATGAAGCATGTTGAAAACATCGCTCGCAGCACAGTCCGGCCCGCAGGCATCGATGCAGGTAATATACTTCTCTACCGTTTCCGGCTCAGATTCAGTTTCCCGGGCGATATCCTCAACTGACATACCGCGGCGGTACTTCTTGATCACCTGACCGATGAGCGCCTCCTCTAAGCCTCGCGCTTTACCTAATTCTTCCCGGAACTCAAACACATTAAATAACGGCATAGAATCTCCTTTCTTTGCCAGCAGCGGCAACAGCAGCTTGCTTTTCCTGTCCCCGGCCAGAGCCGCGAACGCATTCATCAGTTCCTCGACATGCCGGATCACCTGAGGCGAGGGTACGTAATACGGGTCCTTGCGCGACTTCACACAGTACTCCGCGAGGATCCGGAAATCGCTGGTGAAGTGAGCAATCTGCTCATCCTCGAGGAAAGCGATCTCATACACCCGCGCCGTGTAATCATTGAAGAACGGCCGAAGGTTATCCGACACATTCACGCGCTCCGACAGACGCGTGCAGCCGGTCCACCGCCGCGTTCCGAAGTACAGCACGATCGTGATCACAGGATACCGAACCTTCGGCTCATTCTCCTTGTCGGCCAGCAGCTGGCTCTTATAGGAGGCCCCGTCATAGCTGATCAGGCGCAGCGGCATATCATAATCCACATCCGACTGATTTTCCAGACCGACCAGCGACAGGATCATATTCCGGCTCGTCCATAACTTGGAAACATCGCGCTCCTGCTCATGGAGCGTGTGGTCATCGGCCATGAATTCAGAATGCGGTCCGGGCAGATCAACCAGCGCATCCTCAGTCACCACCGGCCGCCCCTCAAACATCAGCCCGTTGACGATGTCCGCAAAGACATCCGAGTAATACTCCAGAATCTTCAGCGAAATATCCTTCTCACCCATGAGTCATCTCCCTCCTTTCGCAGGCAGGGACATGTCAGCCCGTGTCCCCTTCTGACCATCAGGGAGACACGCACCTTTCGCAGGCAGGGAAATGTTGACATCGTCGATCTCGCATCGAGCATGCAGGCGTCTCTTCACAGAAACCTCCTTTCCGCGGCGTAACCCGCCGCCATACGCGCAGGAGATTTCCTTTTCATGTACTATACCATATCCGGCAGCACTTTGATACAGAAAACTCCTGTCTACTTGAGAGTTACAGAAACGGGGTGTAAAAGCAGGAATTCCAAACAGAACATCAACCAGAATTTCATAATCAGAATAAATACAGAAATGAATAGCGAATGAAATATGTTGCTTTGCGAATACAATAACATGCATTTGATGATAAAGCAATAGAAAAATATAAAATTGGTTTTGACAGATATGCTGCCTTCTGGAGTAACTTCTGAGCTTGAAGGAATCCGGAGAAATCAGAATCGCCAGACAAGCCGATAAGTCGAGCAGAGGGCCATTCACAAATCCACATTGCGTAATGATGGAGATATAGTGAAATCCTAAATCTATATATGCCAAAATGAACATGCTGAGATTGGGATTTGTGTAATCTGGAGACATGTTACGGGAGCAAGATGGTGGTTCGGATTTGGAAGAAACAGGTTGACCTGCCCGCAGCGGGCAGGCGTATGCTTTACAGAGGAGGAAGCGGAGAATGGCAATGAAGTCTATTCGTGCGCTGAAGGAAGAGTACGGCGTGAGCCGTCAGAAGCTACAGCGCTTGGATCAGGCCGGGGTGCTTTCGCCCACTGTCAAGGCAGCCGGAGGTTGGCTGTATGATGAGGCTGCCGTAAGACGGCTGATATTAGTGTCAGTGTATCAGGAGTATGGCTATTCCATGAAAGAAATCCGGGAAGTCTTGAGCAGACCGGAAAGGGACACTTTGGAACTGGCGCGAGAGAAAGTGCAACTTCTAAAGGAACGCCGGGATAAGCTTGACAGACTGATTGACGCTTTTAACAAGGGTGAAGAATTGATGATGAAAGCGCTTCAGCAAATACCAGAGTAATGGCGCTGGTTGCCATCGGATCAAAATTGGAAGATTCTTCGCAAAATTTAGGACTCCTGTTATGAAACACATCTACGAGCTGTTTTGTAAAGGAAGGTCTGATGAGGAAAACAGAAGCAGGCAAAACAGAAATAAGAGAAACCAGTGCCGTAAAAGAAGATAACTGGCTAGAGAGTGGCGACATCGGAAGTAGCGGTCAGGGAAAAATCTTGATGAGCATCATATCGGAAATGCTCAGTAATCAGAATATAGCGAATGCAGAGGAAGACAAACGTGCAATTTGCGTGCATTTCAGCTGCCCACATTGCGGCAGAGATATTACGCTGCAGATTACAGCAAATAAAGACAAATAAGAGAGATAACGCGATTACGTAAAGTGGTTCAAATATGCAATGACTCCTGAAATGATGAGTGAAAAGAAAACGGCTGTTCTTCAATAATATTGCGCAAAGGCGCCGCACCGGGCGGCGCTTTTGTTTGATTGAACATCAGGTATCTTCTTGCTGTAATAGGTGGGGTATTAAATCAAAGTGTGATGTATAATTAGGCATATCTGGTAATATGAGAGAGCAAGATGAGCGGGCAGGAGCATTATATAATGGTTCTGAGTTATACCGCGCAACCTGCAACCTGAGTAACTACGCCTTTATAGTTAGTCGTAAAAAGGAGGTGGATTATGCAAATTAAGTTGGAACTGCTTCATAAGGGGGACGAGGTTCTGAATGTGTGGGAGCGGAATGTCGCTATTAAAAGGAAGAATGGAGATGTAGAAATATTCCATTATGACCTAGGTGATGATGGATTGCCACGTATATTCAAGAACTCTATATTGATTACACAAGGCGATGGCGTTGTTAGGATTATAAGTGATGATTCGGCATTTGAAGCTGGAACATTTTGAGGAGATAAGAAGATGGCTAAAGAGCGAAAATGCCGTATTTGCGGCGGAACGGGGCATGATGCAAGAAACTGTCCTCAAAAAGACGCCAACGATCCGAAAAGTAAGATCGTCTGGTATAAAATCTCAAACTTGACCGACACCCAGGCTGATAAGATGACAAGTGCAGTGATAAAAGCTAAACGACGTATCGCTCCGGATGCAGACGCGGCTTTTGCAAAAGGTGATACCAAATCTCTGCCGGGAAGAATTCTTAAAGCGTTGGGAATAGGAAAGGATGATGATTAATTGTGAGTTTTTTCAAAAGAGATGGTGAACACACGAGAGTACAGCGCGAGGGAAAAAAACGTGATGGAAAGGTTTGCTTTATTTGCGGTCGGTATTGCGACAGGGCGCAGGGACATCATGTTATATATGTGAGCCAAGGAGGTCCACCATCACTGAAGAATATCATAACATTGTGCGATGAGTGCCACAGAGATTATCATAATGGCAAACTGAAGATTGATGTGGGGACATTTTAACGCTTGGAAACTTGTGTTAGAAAGAAATGACCGATTTGCTTAAGCCAGCTACCGTTGCATTGAATAAAAAGCGGCCACAGATGACTCGAAACCGTCTGTGACCGCTTAAGGCAGCATTTGTTCGCTGATCCACTCAATAACAGCATAAGCCTCCGTGCTCGGATGAAAATCAACCGTATGCGGTTGATGCCCTTGGGCGTGGCAGTGTTCCTCAAGCGCTTTGGCGTTCTTGACAGCGGTGGCTTGTTTGTCTGCCAACCGGTCAAAGAAATCCAGGCCGGCTTTGGTATATTCCGGAATGTACTTCCGGAGGAAGTTGATCACGGCGTCGTTATCGGAATAGTGACGCGTTGTGTAGGTGAAGTGACAGATAAACCATATCTCAAAGCACGGGCAGGAGATCACGACTCTGGCGTTACTGCCCAGTTGCTTCACGATCTTTTCGGCGGCCCGGATTTGCTCGTTCTTCTTCGGATTGAAGTCGGTGTCGATAAAACAGACCGCCAGATCGTTGCCCGTAAGATTGTATTCCTCAAAGGCTTCCCGGAGATGCTGCGCAAGCCGTACCGGATCGGTATCATTGCCGCCGGCAAAACGGACGGATAGCTGGCCGCCTCCCAGATGCCGGAAGTAGTTCTGTTCTGTCTTGTTGACGCCTTCGGCGGAAACCAGCAGAACTCGGTTTAACTGACGGGTTCCGGCATTTCGTACCTTGCGAATGTACCCCTTGTTTTTCCTCACTGGCCTTCCACACCCCATATACGCGGCACCGAACCGTATCGGCCGAGCAGATAAGCCTTCCGCACGTCAATGCGCGTGCGGGGCGAAAACTCATCCAGCGAATACAGTTCTGATGCAAATGTGTCGGGATCTTTTTCTACGAAATAGATCTGATCCCGGCGCATGACCTTCAGTGACAGCAGTTCGGTTGTGTGCAGCGAGATGATCAGCTGCGCATTGTGTGTGTTGACGGTCGGGTTGTGGAACAGGCCCACCAGATACATCAGCAGCATCGGGTGCAGATGCGAGTCGAATTCATCTGCGCAGATGATCTTGCCGTGTTCGAAGGCGTCTTTCAGCACCGGGCTGAACATGAAGAGACTTCTGGTTCCCTCCGATTCGTCACGGAGCGAGAGACGCGCCAGTTCGCCGTTCTCCAGACAGTGCGAAGTGGTGATGCTGTATTCCACGGCACCGTTCGGAAGCATGGAGCGGATCATGTCCGGGATTCCCGGCGGCAGCTGATCGGCGGAAAGTTTGCGGGAGCTCAGCTCATAATCCGCGATATGAATATCGGCCTGACGGAGCATGCGCCGCGTGAATTCCCGCAAAGATCCGTCCTCGTCGTGCGCATACATCGGCCCGATGAACCGGATCAGCTCTTCGTAGTTATTGCGCGTCTCATAGGTATCGATCATCTCCTGAAACCATCGGAAGGGAACGGCCAGTTCGCTGCTGTTCCACAGGGCACCGGTTGCCAGAAAGAGTTTGTTGCCGGTATTGCGCTCGACGATCGGCTTCAGGCTTTTTTTAATGGCCGGCATGGTAAAGCTGTATTCCGGCTCATCGGCGATATCGCGCTCGAAGATCGTGGTGGCCTTCCTGGAAAAGTAGGCATACAGATACTCCGTATGAATCCGCGCCGCGTCGCAGGAGAAGCCGTAGACGTACTTGGTTTCCCCGGCGATGAACACAAACTCAAAGGCACTCGGCTTGTCGCCTGTTTCCTTTGAAAAGGCAAACGGCGTAACGGGCAGCCGGTCTCCGGGCTGGCGCATGGACGATGTCCGCACGATATTGATCGCCGTGGAAATGGCATTAAAAAAGTTGCTTTTGCCCGATGCATTGGCCCCATAGATCACCGCAGAGCGCAGCACCTTATCATGCCCGGACGGTGTATAGTTATCCTCCAGATCCTTGTCCGTGGAGGCTTCCAGAGAGAATATGGCTTTCTCCTTGAAGGAACGGAAGTTTTCAACGGTAAACTGCAGGAGCATGGTTTCATCTCCCTTCGTATCGATCGGCATGTGCGCGAAGCGCGCTCACTTCACAGCACACATTGCCACCTATTCCCACATGACCACTATAGCATGATTATTTCCGAAAAACAATATTATTATCAATAGAAATGGCAAATGATGACAAAATCATAGGTAATAATATAAAATGCTGCAGCTTTTGGCAGCTTTTAGCCTTTAGTTGAGAACTGGCTTTTGCAGGCTCCGGGGCAGGCGATTGCCTGCCCGCGCGGCGGGGACTATGAGACGCCTTTGCGCAGCGGTGCGGACAGAGGGCCATTCGCAAATCCGCCTTGCGACATGCCGGAGATATAGTGGAGGCTGAGAAGTCAGACAACAACGCGCTTGCGGCGGAAGGAGGCAGAAGGTAGAATGGAGACACGGATTGGAATGGAGACACAGAGTGGAACGGGGACACAGAGTGGAGTGGACACACAGAGCAGTGTGGAGACTCAGGAAAGAACGGTGACTCGGAACAGAAAGAAAAAACGTGGCTGCTGCGGAGTTTTCCTGATCTTGCTGGTGATCGTGGCGGCGTTGGTCGGCGGCGGGTTTTATCTGGTGGCGAGCGGGAAGCTGGGGGATCTGTATGCGGACAGCTCAGAGAAGATTGCCGAGGCCGGGGTGGCGCTGTCCAGGCTGGATTATGATGAGACGGTGACCGGTGAGGTGGATGACGATTTCAAGAAGGCGGTGGCGGATTATATCAGCTTCGCTGAGTCGTATAAGGAATTGGTGGCATCCGATAGTAAAAATATTCCGGTCAGTATCTTCCGGTATATCAAAACATACAGCAAGGCTGTGAAAGTCGAAAAGGATGTGGAGAAGCTGGAAGGGAAGACATTGACCCTATCGCATTTCCAATATTACGCCGAAGCAGCCGCCGAGCTGATACAGGAGAGTACGGAAGCTGCGACGGAGGCGGCCTGAGGCGGGCTGCATAAGGCGGGCCCGAGGCGGACGGCCAAGGCTCAATAGGGCGGTGTGGCGTTTGCGGCGGGCGGCCAAGGCTCAATAAGGCGGCGCGGTGCTTGCGGCAGCCGGGAAGATATACGTGAAGAAAGCGAGGAGTAAATCCATGACCTGCCCGAATTGCGGTGCACAATTGAAGAACGGGATCTGTGAGTACTGCGGGTATGAGGCGCCGGCGGTGCAGCAGGAGGAGCGGCAGCCGACGATCATTATTCAGAATGTCACGCACAACCATCACCATCATACGATGAACTTCAACCGGGATGTGCATTATGAGCCCCGGCCGAACGGGCGCGTGGTCAGCTATAAGCACCGGGGGGTGGCGCTGATTCTGTGTCTGTTCTTCGGATGGTTCGGGGCGCACCACTTCTATGTCGGGCGGTTTGGCATGGGCTTGCTGTATATGTTCACACTGGGGCTGTTCGGGATCGGGTGGCTGATTGATATCTTCCTGATCCTGTTCGGGCTGTTCAGGGATAAGTCCGGGCTGCTGGTGAAGTGACTTGCACACGCGATGAACTGATGAAAGACGAAACAAATCGACGAATGGCGAAATGCATCGACACATGCCGAAATGCATCGACGTATGACGATTTGGAAGTTGCTGCGATGGCCGCCCTGCGCGGTGCGGCCGGAACCGGAGACGAACACTATGCTTGAGAACGGACTTTATGAACAGGTCATAAATGAAAAGATCTCCGGGGAGCTGGCGGGCGTGGAGGCGCGGCGCAAGGCGACGGAGCCGATCGATGAGGCGGAGGCGCCGGTGGTGCTGGCGCAGTATCTGTCGGAGATTGTGCTGCGCGGGCTCCGGCGGGTCGGCGAGGGCAAGGACGGGATGGCAGCGCAGATCGCGCTGGTCAACCGGCTCGTCGAGGTGATCCGCGAGCGCGTTGATGGAGGGGAACGGATCGGTGCCGGGGGACAAGCCGGCGCCGGGAAGCATATAAGCACCCGCAAGCGAGACAGCGCCGGCGAATTCGCGGGACTTTCGGTGGAGGAGCAGGCCCGCCAGCTGCTGGCCCTGCTCCCGGAGAAGGACCCGTCGCTGGCGGCGGGAAAGTCGGCCTCGGACCTGGTGCGGCCGGAGACGAGCGTGGCGCACAGCAGTCTCTTTACCGGGGCGGCCTGCGAGCCGCAGCTCGGGAGCGAGCTGAAGAAGGAGATTCAGACAGCCGACCGGATCGACATGCTCGTGTCATTTATCAAATGGAGCGGGCTTCGTCTCATCATCGAGGACCTGCGCGCCTTTGCCGAGCGCGGCGGGGAGCTTCGCATCATCACGACGTCGTACATGGGCGCGACGGATGTAAAGGCGGTGGAGGAACTGCGCAAGCTCCCGGGCGCGCGGATCAAGGTGAGCTACGACACCGAGCGGACGCGGCTGCACGCGAAGGCGTACATTTTCTACCGCGACACGGGGTTCACGACGGCGTACATCGGCTCGTCGAATCTCTCGCACGCGGCGATGTCGAGCGGCCTGGAGTGGAATATCAAGGCGGCGCGCCGCGACCTGCCGGAGACGATCGACAAGATCAGCGCGGCGTTCGAGAGCTACTGGAACAGCCGTGAGTTTGAATACTATGACGAGGGACAGCGCGAGCGCCTCGCGCGGGCACTGAGCGCCGAACATTTCCACGGGGAAATGGCACAGGAGGTGTACACGATCGACATCCGCCCCTATTCCTATCAGCAGGAGATCCTCGACCGGCTCGAAGCGGAGCGGCGGATCCGGGGGTATTCCTTCCTGGGGAAGGCGCAGTACGTGAGCCACACCGGATCGAATCCCATGAATATATTGTTCCGCATGGAGCATCCGATCCCGGCGCAGTTTATGCGGAAGACAAATAAGATGCTGGTGGGGTGACATGAAAACGATAGAAGTTGTCGCGGCGGTGATCCGCCGCGGGGACTGCGTCTTCGCGACGCAGCGCGGCTACGGGGATTTCAAGGACGGCTGGGAGTTCCCCGGCGGCAAGATCGAGCCGGGCGAGACGCCGCAGCAGGCGCTGGTGCGCGAGATCGAAGAAGAGCTCGGCGTGGAGATCGCCGTGGGCGAACGGATCGATATTGTCGAATATGATTACCCGGCCTTCCACCTGAAGATGCACTGCTTCCGGGCCACGATCGCCGACGGCACGATCGAACTGCGCGAGCACGAGGCGGCGAAGTGGCTCGGGGCGGCCGAGCTGGACACCGTGGACTGGCTGCCGGCCGACCGGGGGCTTATTGATAAAATTCGATCTGAGCTGAAGGCGGCGGAGAACTGAAATCGACGGACCGCCCGGCTCGCTCAATGCCCCTGCGGCTCCGCCGCCCCGTCCGGATGCTCTTCCGGCAAAATCGGCAGCATAAACCGCGCCACGAAGAAGCCTTCCCCGACGCCGGTGCTGAACATGCCGCCGGCTTTGGCGACGGCATGGCGGACGATCTTCAGGCCCAGACCGTGGGAGGCGAAGTCCTTCTTGGTCGTGTGCAGGCCGGGGTTCGCGCGCAGCGCATCCAGGTCGGCGCTGTTTTATCTGCGGTGCTGTGCTGATTTCGGTTTGTTTGCCCGGGGTGATGCCGGGGCCGGGCGCGCTTTGCCGCCTCAGGCTTCCCGCGGCATCAGCATCTCGAGACGGAACCAGTGGTCGACCACGCTGGTGTTGATGTAGCCTCCGTACTGCTCGATCGTGTATTTGATGCTCTTGAGGCCGTAGCCGTGGTAGTCGGTGTTGGCTTTCGTGGTGGCCGGCAGGGTGCCGTCCTTGATGTCCTTGCCGATGTAGTAGTTCTCGACGAGGATGCAGATGAAGCTGTTGCGCTCGGAGACGGTCAGGTGGATCAGGCGGTGGTCGGCTTCCGGGATGCGGAGGACATGCTCGATGCAGTTGTCTAACGCATTTCCGAAGACGGCGCAGAGATCCATCGCTTTCATGTGGTCGAGGAGGGTGCCGTCCGCGACGACGGTCAGCGTGATGTTCTCCTTCAGGCAGCGCACCTGCTTGGCGGTGAGGAGCGTGTCGAGCGTCGGGTTGCCGGTGCTGAAGGCGGCGTCGTAGCGGGCCAGCTCGCTCTCGAGCTCGTCGATGTAATCGCTGCGTGTGCGGTCGGAGGACTCCATCTTCAGGAGCTGCAGCTGGTGCTTGAGGTCGTGGTACTTGCGGTTGACCATCTCGATGTTGTCGCGGGAGGCGCGGTACTGCGTGTACTGATTGCGCAGGATGTAGCGCATCGCCGCCGCCTCCTGGCTGCGGATCTGCTCGAGCTTCTGGACGTGGAAGAGCTGCAGCGAGATGACGCCCACCACGTCCGAGAGGGTGCGGATGTAGAAGATATCCGGCGCCGTATCCCCGATGAAGGGGTTGGAGCCGTGCAGCACGTAGCTGAGGTTGCTGAGGATAAAGAGGCTCAGGGCGATCAGCCCGGAGGTGATCACGTCGAACCACCGCACGTGCAGCGCGGCGCCCGTCAGGTCCTCCGGGAGGGCGTGGCGCTCGGCGAGATAGAACAGGGCGTAGACGGCCACGAAGAAGGCGATCGCGAACACGAGCGCCGGCTTCGCTTTCATGACGTCGTCGCGGGCGAAGGTGTAGTAAAAGAACACCTGCCACTCGAGGCTCGCCGCGAGCTCCGCCCAGATGAAGGCGCGCGTGCAGATGTAGGCGCTCGTCCGCAGGTCCAGGCCGAGCGCGAGCTTGATCGTCAGCAGCATGACCAGCACGGCGCAGATCATGCCCAGCGGCCAGAAGATCCCGGTCGCGGTCTCACAGTAGTGCTGGATGCTCCGGATGAGCCAGTAGGAGAGTGCGAGCAGCGGGATCAGCCAGAGGCTCTTCTTCTCGCGGCGGATGAGGCGGCGGTAGACCAGCAGGACGGTCAGCACCGACATCCACTCGGCGATCGCGGTGTATATCTTGGGTATGTTGACGGCTTCGTCCATGGTCATGGTGGTGTTCTCCGTTTGCGCAGGCGGCCCGGTGCTTTGGTACCGGGCCGCTGAGATTTCAGGTGATTACAGGTTGCCGGCGCGCGGGCTCCGTCACTCCGTCATATGACTGACCAGCGCCGCCATGAATTCGTTCTTGCGGCCCCGGCTGATGAAGATGGTCTGCCCGTTCACGATCACGGTCCCGCCTTCGATCCGGGTCACCTTGTCGAGGTTCACCAGCGCGCCGCTCGAGGCGCGCATGAACCCGTGCTCCTTCAGTTTCTCCTCGATATCCTTCAGAGAATAGACCGTCGTGTCATAGTCGCCGCCCGACGCGTGGAAGATCAGGTGATGCCCGTGGCTCTCCACCCAGTTGATCTCCGACGAGCGCAGCCGGACGGTCGAGCCCTTCTGCGTGATCTGGATCAGCACATCCGGCCGCCGCGCCAAACGCGAAACAGCCTTCTTCAGACTCTCCGAAAATGCCACATAATTCACCGGCTTCAGCACATAATCCAGAGCGGATACCGCGTACCCCTGGATCGCGTACTGCGCCATGTTGGTGATGAAGATGATGATCACATTCTCATCCACCTTGCGAATCTCGCCGGCCGCCTCCATCCCGTCCATCAGCCCCATCTCGATATCCATCAGGATGATGTCGAAATCGTGGCGGTAATTCTCCACGAGCGCATACCCGTCCGTAAAGCGCCGGTACCTGACCGGCACCCCCTGCTCCGCCGCGAAGCGGTCGAGGTATTCCGAAAGCTGGGCGGCGAAGCGGTCATCGTCTTCCGTGATAGCGATCTTGATCATGGCAATCTCCTGCGTGGTGTCCGGTATATTTTCATTTTCAGTAACGGTTCAGAACACTTCGCTGAACAGTTACCATTTTCATACAATACGACTGCCAACGCAAGTGAAAATCGCTTCCCGGAAAAAGCCCGGAAGCAGCGCGTAGGACCTATACAGAGTGGTGGTACGCAAAGCGTATGTGGGTTTACTGTGAAAACCCCGGGAAGCAAGCCCGTTTAGGGCGCAGCTGACCGGCTGGTTTTCCGTATACCTGTGATGCACGCTGAACCGAG
>Ga0065709_1006374_pt1 | contig 15389 bp, 11 predicted proteins | sample Hoacrofraction14_2_FD_59096 | JGI IMG/M metagenome (GOLD analysis project Ga0065709, IMG submission 59096) | Hoatzin crop microbial communities from Cojedes, Venezuela, sample from fiber fraction 14 v1 | ecosystem: Host-associated > Birds > Digestive system > Esophagus > Crop | place: Venezuela...
TTGGTGGAGAGCCACTCACGAGGCTCGAACTCGCGACCTGCGCGTTACGAATGCGCTGCTCTACCGACTGAGCTAAAGTGGCATTGGGGTGCAAATATAAGTATTTTTTTGTAATTTTGGGGGATGAAAGAAGCAAATCTACTACCATACTACATGGAAGGTCAGATTGAGGCCGGATGCGACGAGGCGGGCCGCGGTCCTCTTGCGGGGCCGGTGTACGCCGCTGCGGTGATTCTGCCGGCCGACTTTCACCATCCCCTGCTCAACGATTCCAAGAAGATGAGCCGCAAGGCCCGCGAGACGCTGCGTCCGATTATCGAGGCAGAGGCTATTGCATGGGCCGTGGAAGCGGTTAGCGCCGAGGAAATCGACAAGCTGAACATCCTCTGGGCCTCGGTCACGGGGATGCAGCGCGCGGTACGGCGACTTAGCGTCAAACCCGAATTTCTGCTAATTGACGGTAATAAGTTCCGCCCATTTGACGACTATAAATATACGACCATAGTCCACGGCGATGCGACCTACGCCAGCATAGCGGCAGCTTCGGTGCTGGCAAAAACCTACAGGGACGAGTACATGACCGAGTTAGCGACCAAGTATCCCGAATACGGATGGGAAAGGAATTTCGGATATCCTACACCGGAACACATTGAGGCAATACGCCGTTACGGCTACACGCCCGAACATCGTAAGAGTTTCAGTGTCAGTGCTTTAGAGCCAACGCTGTTTTAACGGCTTCGGCGCAACGGATGCCATCAATGGCCGACGAAACAATACCCCCACTATAGCCAGCACCCTCGCCACAAGGATAGATACCAGGGCGCGATACATACTGCAAGGTCTCCACATCGCGCGGAATGCGGATAGGCGAAGAAGTACGCGACTCCACGCCAAGCAGAAGCGCAGCATTCGTATAGTAGTTGCGAATCTTCACGCGGGGGAAGGCCTTCTGGAGCCTCTGCGCAACGAAAGGCGGCAACAACTCGTGCAGCGGAGCGGAAATCACCCCTGGGAAATAGGATGTCTCAGGCATCTTCTTACTAAGACGCCCGGAGCAAAAGTCCTCCATCCTCTGTGCAGGTGCTGCCATCGGGTTGGTTGGCAAGCCCTTAGTCTCCTGACGGGCCTGGGCGCAATACTGGAACATCTTCACCTCAACATCGTGCTGGAAGTCCATCAAACGGAACGGACTATCTCCAGCAATATCTTCCGGCTCAATCTGCACCACAACCCCAGCATTCGCGAACTTGCCGTTACGGGCAGATGTGGACATGCCGTTCAGCACAATGGTCCCATCCTCGGTAGACGAAGGCACCAGCACCCCACCGGGGCACATGCAGAAGGAGAATACGCCACGGCCATCGACCTGCTCCACGAAGGAGTACTCGGCAGCAGGCACGCCAGGCTTCCAGAAGCCGTTGTACTGGGCCCAGTTAATCTTCTCCTGCGGATGCTCAACGCGAACTCCAAGCGCAAAACCCTTGGCCTCAAGACTGCCACCATCATCGGACAGCATCTCATAAATATCGCGTGCAGAGTGGCCTGTAGCAAGGATTACCGCAGTGCCAGCGTAAACAGATCCATCGGCGCAGCGGACGCTGAAGTCCCCTTCCGAACCGTCAATTCCAACGACCTTGGCACCGAAATGGTACTCTCCGCCGTACTCGACAACGCACTTGCGGATATTCTCCACAATGGCTGGCAGACGGTTGGAACCGATATGCGGATGGGCATCAATCAGGATATCCTTGGAAGCCCCAAACTTCACGAACTGGTGCAGAACCTCGCGGTTGTCTCCCCTCTTGGACGAGCGGGTGTAGAGCTTGCCATCGGAAAAAGCCCCTGCTCCACCCTCGCCGTAGCAGTAGTTGGAATCGGGGTCAACGATGCCCGTACGGCCAAGTGCAGCGACATCGCTCTGGCGTTCGCGAACATTCTTGCCACGCTCCAGTACGATGGGCTTCAGCCCAAGCATCAGGCACTTCAGCGCAGCAAACATGCCAGCAGGGCCAGCCCCTACGATAACCACCGCAGGACCATCCTTAACATTCTGATAATCAGGGAGTTTATACTCTTCGTATTCCCCAGGAGCGTAAGCCTCGTAACGATAGCGCCATACGGGCTCCTTGCGGGCATCGATGCTGCGCTTTACCAGCACGGCCTTTAGATTACCAGCCTTGGCATCGATTTCCTTCTGCCGCGGTTCGCGGGTCAGCGGGCAAGAGATTTCGAATTCTTTCATATTACACCACTTCCAATCATTTCATCGTCCTGCGCGTACCAAACGGCAAACTGCCCAGGTGTGATGCCCCTCTGGGGAGAGTCAAACAGGATATAAAGTCCATCGGCGCGCCTGAGGAGCGTAGCGTCCTGCAGCGGCTGACGGTAACGGATGCGAACACGGTAGCGGCGGTTCTCCCCCACTGCCATCTCCAAATCGGGCCTAATCCAATGCAGTTCGGCAGATGGTATGAAGAGGCAGGAACGGCTGAGCCCGGGATGGGTATGGCCCTGCCCAACATAGACGATGTTCCTATCTATGTCGGTGTGTATCACGAAGATGGGCTCGCTGTGTCCTCCAATATTCAGGCCCTTTCGCTGCCCGATTGTGTAGAACTGCGCACCCTCATGCTTGCCTGCAATTACACCCCAAGGGTTGGCCTTGTAACGGGTCTTCTTGACATGCTTTTTGCCACTCTTGTAAACCTCGGTTTCAAAGACAATATCAGAGTAGTCAATGGTAGATGAGAGGGTACGCAGGTCTTCATCAGAGAGCGTAGCGACCTTGCTGTCATCGAAGGGATGAGCGTCTTCAACGGGGGTGCATTTGTCCTCGGAGATATAGTGCGAAATCATTGGAACTTCTCCGTTATAGCCATCTTTCAGAAGTCCAACAATTATGTTTTTCTGCTTGTTATACAGAGAGTTACTCTCGTAGTATGCGGGATAGACTTCTACAACATCGCCTTCGACGCTTTGGAGTTTTTGCTGCAGGAAGACGGGGAGGTCGACCTTGCCGACGAAGCAGATTCCCTGGCTGTCTTTTTTGTCGGCAGATGGCAAGTCGGCTTCCTTGGCCAGGGCGCGGACTTCCTTCTTCAGCAGTCCCCCGATTGGGAACATGGCCTTGGACAGTTGCTCCTGGGTCAGCTGGCACAGAAAGTAACTCTGGTCTTTTCCCGGATCTACCCCTTCGAGTATTCTGTAGATTTTAGAGGGGCTTTCCGCTTCAATAACTTCTTTTCTACAGTAGTGGCCGGTGGCGACCATGTCTGCCCCCATCTTTTGGGCGACTTTGAGGAAGGCGTCGAATTTGATTTCGCGGTTGCAGAGGACATCTGGGTTGGGGGTGCGGCCGTGCTCGTATTCGTTGAACATGTAGTCGACGACACGCTGGCGGTACTCCTTGCTGAGGTCGACGAAGTAGAAGGGTATCTCCAGCTTGCGGGCCACCATCTCGGCGACGAACTTGTCCTCTTCCCATTCGCAGTCACCGTGCAGGGTGCCTTCGGTGTCGTGCCAGTTTTGCATGAACATCGCGAACACATCGTAGCCCTGCCGCTTTAGCAGCAGCGCAGCCACGCTGGAGTCAACTCCGCCCGAAAGTCCTACGCAGATTTTCATATCTTCACGACCTTAATTTCGACTGGACCTTCGCCCGTATCTACGCTTAGGATGTAGCGTCCGGGGGCAAAGCCTGAGACATCGATAGTGCCTGGCTTTGAGGAACTTATCGTTAGTTTGGAATTGTAGACAACTGCTCCCGTGTGGGATACAAGCCTTACATCTGCCTCCACCTGCTCGGCACTGTTGGTCACATAGAGGACATCCGTGCAGGGGTTGGGATAGGCTTTAATGTGCTCTGTCAGAGAGTATTCCATCGCTCCAAGGGCGTCCAGCAGCGGGCCTACGACGGTGTTGTCGTCCAGATAATCGTAGTTGGCTCCCTGAATCAGCATCTCCTTTAGCTTGGCTGCAGTAAAGCCCTCGCCGCCGTAGTAGGATACCAGCAGGGCAGCTACACCTGTCGCAAACGGGGCTGCCATCGAGGTGCCACCCATATAATAATATTCTCCGTAGGCTGTGCTGGCGATCTTGGTGCCAGGGGCTGCTATATCGACCCAAGGGCCGTGGTTGGAGAAGTTTGCGACTTTGCCCAGGGTGTCGATTGCACCTACGGCAATTACCTCTTCATAGTTGGCTGGCACACCATTCGCGATGCCATCGTTGCCTGCTGCGAAGAACATTACGCCGCCCTTCATCTTGGAGTCGGACTTCTGGTTGCCGGCATCGTCGCAGCCTGCGTACTTGATAAAGTAGTCGATTGCCGCCTTGGTGCTGGGGTAATAGTCTATCTTGTCGTTCAGGGCTTCTTCGAGTTCCTCGTCGTTATACTCCCCGTCCCCGTCTTCGTCGTAGGAGAAGCCCCAGCTGCAGTTGGCGAGAACGGCTCCGTTGTCGGCAGCCCACTTGATTGCCTCTGCCTGGTCGCCGTAGCGCACTTCTTCGTCCTCATCGTCTTCGCCTTCGAAAATCTGGCAGGACATTAGGGTGACGCCGTGCCTCTTTCTGGCATAATTGCCGCCTGCAATGCCGCTGATGCCTTTTTCGTTATTGCTGACCGCGCCAATAACGCCTGCTACATGCGTACCGTGGCCGCCTCCAACAATCTCGGTCGACTTATCTACAAAGTTATAATGCGTATCGCCACAGTTGTAGGCAAGGTCCTCGTGAGTGAGGTCAACGCCATCGTCAATGATGGCTACCACAACATCCGAACTTCCTGTAGTGTACTTGCTCCAGACTTTCGTCACATTGATATCCGGCCCGTCGTATGCCTGGTTCTGAATACCCCACTGAAGGGAGTAAAAGTAGTCGTTAAAGATGGCCGCAGGGCGGATTTTACGGGGCATCGATACGAGTTCAACTCCCTCAATATCAGCGAGTTGCTCACTAGCCTTGGTAGCAGTACCACTGTACTGTACCCTATACCAGCGGTGCAGCCCCTCGCGGCGGGTACGACCCTCGTATTCTCCCGCGTACGGGAAGAGCCTCTCGGCAGAAGACGCCCCGATTGCCTCAAGCGCCTCGTTAAAGGCTTCGGACTTGGTTCCGTTCTCAAGGGCCTCTGCCATCTCCTCGCTCAAATACAGGTGCGCAGTGCCCTGAGTGGCGATTTTCGCGCTACCTTCCTTGATTGTGGGCGCGACCTTGGTCTCCTTTACGCATGAAACCAGTGCCAGCAGCCCTATAAGTAAGTATAAACCTCTTTTCTTCATATTAAAAAGTCCAATATTATGCAAAGATACAACGATTTAAGAAAAAAATTGTATCTTTGAAGTCCTTAAGACCACATTTATGAGCGAAAAACAGATTAATATCACTTTCCACGAATACTCATCACTGGACGAGCTAGATAAAAAGGACCGCGAACTCGCAGAGGCTGCGATAGACGCAATGAAAGGGTCTTACGCCCCCTATTCCCACTTCAATGTCGGCGCAGCAGTGCGCGTAAAGGGCGGAAAGATAGTAAAGGGAGCCAACCAGGAAAACGCCGCCTTCCCCTCCGGACTCTGCGCAGAGCGTACCGCAATGTTCAGCGCCGGAGCCCAGTACCCCGACAAGGAGATGGAGAGCCTGGCCCTTGCTGGTGGCGTCATGGGCAAGGTCACAAAGACCCCTGCAACCCCCTGTGGAGCATGCCGCCAGGTGATGGCCCAGTACCAGCAGAAGGCCGGCAAGCCCATGTCAATCATCATGGTCGGATCTGCCAAAATCTGGAAATTCGACCGCGTCGAGGACATCCTTCCGCTTATCTTCGACAGCATCTAGCCGCGTTTCGGCACGAAATGTGATAAACCTCCCCTAAAACGAGAGATTTATGATTGCATCATTTATACTAGGATTCATCCTTGCCACCCTGCCAATCAATGCGGCGAGCGGCAACAGCGCAGTCTACAAGGACGGCGAAAAACTCACAATGACAGTGCATTACCGCTGGGGGCCCATCGATGCAGATGTGTGCAACGGTACCTTCACCATCAACGAGACTACCTACGGCGGCAAGCGCTGCACCAATGCCCGCATCTACGCCAAGACGGCAAAGAACATCGGCAAGATGGTCAAACTGGTGGAAGATTTCCAGTCCTATGTTACGGTAGATGGCAACAAGCCCCTGCTCTACAAGCGCGACACCCAGGAGGGGTCCTACTGGCTTAAGGACGAGTGCAAGGTGAACTGGAGCGCCAAGAAGCTTGAGTCCGCAATCGAGTCCAGCAGCAAGGGCGCATTCACCAAGACACTCCCCTTCAGCAGCACGCCATACGATGTTTCCTCTATGATTTGCGCAGTCCGCAACATGGACCTTGCAGGGATGAAAGACGGGCAGGCGTCCATCCTGAACCTTTATCTGGCCCCTGATATTCTGCCGGTTAGCGTGAAGAAGGTGGGCAGCGAGGTGCGTAACATCAAGGGTATCGGCAAGGTGAACACCATCAAGGTTACGGTGCGTTCCGCTTCGTCAGAAGGTCAGGACCTTAGTTTGGATATCTGGTTCAGCAATGATGCCAACCATGTTCCTGTGTATATGCAGGCGAAGCTGAAAATCGGGCGTATCTACGCTACCCTTAACGATTATTCCGGGCTGAAGAGCGAATTTACTGCCATCCAGAAGTAATTCTCGGAATTTTTACTTATATTTGCAACGGGAAAGTCGTACACGACCAGCTCCCTCCCAACTCCCCCAGGGCAGGAATGCAGCAAGGGTTAGAGGTTGTAGCGGTGCGATGTGCTAAGCTTTCCCTTTTTTATTTTGCCGCGCTCTGGCCGGCTAGCCGGCCGGTAGCGAATGCGAGATGCAGATTATAACCACCTGTATCGGCATCTATATCCAAGACTTCACCGCAAAAATAGAGACCGGGGACTTTACGGGATTCGAGGGTTTTGGGGATGATGTCGTCTGTGCTGACTCCGCCGGCGGTGACTACTGCGCGCTCGTAGCCGACATAACCGTCGATGTCGAAGTGCCAGTCTTTCAGGTACTTAGCTATGGCGGCGAGGTTCACAAACACCTTCTTACCTTCCTTTTTCAGGATGTCGGGATGCATAGCCGTAAAGCCTGGAATCAAGTCCCACGGCATTAATTTTCCGAGCAGAATACGGCACTTCTCCTTGTCCTTAAGATTGCGGCTGCGCGGGTCCTTTTCCACCTCGTTCCACAGCGCCTTAACCCTAGCCGACAACTCCGCAGGCTCAACACCTGGTTTTAAGTCCAGGATAATTGCGACCTTGGATCCGTTAACCATCGCCTTAACCGCCTTACGGCTCAACTGGAAGCCAATCGGCCCCTCAATTCCACCATCCGTAAAATCAATGTCGCCAAACTCGCTTTGCGCCTCGTTCCCCTCAATCATCAGTGTCGCACCAACATTCTTAAGCTGGATTCCGCACAACTTCTCCCCCAACTCGCTTAATGGCATCGTCCTATCAATATGACCGCTAGCCGACGAATCCTTGTAACCCTTTGGCACTAAAGCAGTTAACGAAGGAAAAAGTGGGGTAATCGTATGTCCTGTAGCCTTCGCGAAATCGTAACCATCGCCCGTAGACCCGGTCGAAGGATAGGACAGTCCACCTGTCGCGATTATGAGTTTAGAGCAACGGTATTTACGACCATCTGAAAGTACGACTTCAAACCCGTTTTCGCGATGCGAAACCGACGCCACCTCGGCATTGGTCTCAATCTTCACACCCACTGAATTACAGGCATTTACGAGCGTATCAATCACATCGCGCGAGTGGTGCGACGCAGGGAAAGCCCTATCGCCGCGCTCCACCACGGTCGGCATCCCAAACGACTCAAAAAACGCCAGCGAATCCTCCGGCGTAAAATTGTAAAACGCCGCCTTCACCACATTCGCCTTCGACCTGATATGTGCACTAAACTCGTTCCACTCCTTGACATTAGCAAAATTGCATCGCCCCTTGCCCGTTATCATTATCTTTCGTCCCGGCCTAGGCATCTTTTCAAGCACCGTTACTGTCCTGACCTGGGCTGAGTCAGCCCCCTTGATGGTAGCTTCAGCCGCAGCAAATGCAGCCATCAATCCAGCAGCGCCACCGCCAATTATTACTATGTCACTTACCATATTGAAAGTCAATGAGTTATACAAATCAAGGGTAGCGAGCTCAGCACCCTTACTTTTCATAAAAGGCTGTGTATCAGTACCTTAGGTGACAAAGCAAGCAGGTACCTAAAAGTCAGCCATGCGGGAAACGGGGGCGATGTCCAGCGGGCAACGCTCGCCAGCGAGGAAATGGTAGTAGCCGGCGATGGCAATCATCGCCGCATTGTCGGTCGTAAACTTACGCTCGGGCAGATAGGTGTTCCAGCCACGCTTCTTACCCTCTGCCACGATTCTCTCACGCAACTCGCTATTCGCAGCCACACCACCACCAATCGTAACCTCCTTAATACCAGTCTGTTTCACGGCCATGAGCAGCTTATCCATCAGGATATCGATGAGAGCCCTCTGGAACGAAGCGCAAATGTCCTCCTTGTTCTTCTCGATAAAATCGGGGTCCTTGGCAATCTCGTCACGGACAAAGTAAAGCAGCGAAGTCTTAATGCCGCTAAAGCTATAGTCCAGCCCAGGGATATGGGGTTTCGCGAACTTAAAGCGGTTTGGGTCGCCCTGTGAAGCCAGTTTGTCGATAATCGGGCCACCAGGATAGCCCAGGCCCATCATTTTCGAGCACTTGTCAAAGGCCTCCCCCACCGCATCGTCAATCGTCTGGCCCAAAATCTCGAACTTAAGCGGAGAGTCCACGCGGACAATCTGCGAATTGCCACCGGACACGAGCAGGCAGATGTAAGGGAAGGAAGGCTGCACCACGGGCTTGCCCTCTTCCTTCACAAATCCAGCGAGGATGTGGCCCTGCAGATGGTTGACCATCACCAGCGGACAGTCCAGCGCAACGCCAAGAGCCTTGGCAAACGAAGTGCCGACCAGCAGCGAACCAAGCAGGCCCGGGCCGCGGGTAAAAGCAATCGCGCTTAAGTCCGAAGCCTTTACCCCGGCACGCGTAAGTGCCTCACTTACAACGGGTACGATATTCTGCTCGTGCGCTCTGGATGCCAGTTCAGGCACCACTCCGCCGTAGGCACGGTGGACATCCTGGCTCGCAATTACATTCGAGAGAAGCCAGCCATCACGCAGCACTGCTGCCGATGTATCGTCGCACGAAGACTCAATTCCAAGAATAATATCTGCCATAATAATGCTTTTGAGAGCGCAAATTTAATAAATTTATGTTATTTTTGTAGGTTGCATACGTTATGCGCGCGTACATTATGCGCACAAAAGCGAAAACATTGAAGAGGAACAAGGACATAGCAGCAAGAATTTTCGGGTTTATAATCGTGCTTCTCGGCACGATCTGCCTCGCCATCCAGATGCCCAAGGTGCAGACTGGCCTTGCCGAGCGTGTCCTTCACAAACTCGAAAAAAAGATTGACGCGGACATCCAGTTCAGCGACATCAGCATCAAACCCTTCAATGCAGTCAGCCTAAGCGATGTGGTCATCATCGACAAGAATCCCTACACCGAGGACATCAACAATACAGGCTATGCCCCTGCGGACACCTTCTTCTGCGCAGAAAAGGTAACGGCATCCATCTCCTTCAAGAGCCTGCTGAAGCGTAACGGCATCTATATCAACCGCGCCTTCGTCAAGAACGGCATGATGCACTATGTCAACGAGCCCCGCGAAGAGTACGGATCCAACATGAAGCGCATATTTGGCATGAAGAAGAAGGACAAGCCCAAGACCCGCGGCACGGCGAACATCTTCGAAGTGGGCAAGGTCAATGTGGAGAACTTCAACTTCAAGATGACCAACTTCAAGTCCACCAAGCCCTACACCAAGGAAAGCGGCATCAACTGGGCAGACATGGATGTCACCGCCAACATCATCGGCCACAACCTCAAGTACACGGGCGGCCGAATGTCCGGCATCCTTGACCACTGCGACCTCTACGAAAAGAGCGGCTACAGTGCCCAGAGGCTATCGGGCCGCTGCATCGTGGGCATGGGCAAGACCACCATCGAAAAACTCCACCTCAAGGACCCCTGGTCGGACATCAACATCCCCGTCTTCGAGATGAACTACGACGACACCAAGTCCTTCAAGAACTTCATGGAAGAGGTGAGAATGAAGCTCAAGGTGTCCAACGGCACGCTCAGCACCAAGACAATCGACTACATCTGCGGAGCCCTTCACGGCAAGGACTTGACCCTTGACTTGAAGAACACAGATGTCCGCGGCTATGTCAACGACCTGGATATCAAGAAGTTACACTTCAGCGAGAAGGACAGCGGCGTCAGCGGCGACATCAACGGCCGCATCACGGGTCTGCCCAAGACCAACAACCTGCTGATAGATGCAGAGGTGGGCAGCCTGGACTTCACCACCGCTGGCCTGAGCAAGCTCATCAACAAGGTCTCCCCCGGTTCCAAGGTCAACCTGGGCAAGTATCTCCCCGGGCAGAAACTCTCCTTCAGCGGCGAGGCAGAGGGCTACATCAACGATTTGAAAGCCAACGGCAAGCTCAAGACCCCCGAAGGCCGCCTGAGCGCAGATGTTGCAATCCGCAACCTTGCCAACAAGGCCCATCCTACCACAATCTCGGGTACGCTTGGCACCAACAACATCGATGTGGGCAGCATCAGCGGCGTAGAGAGCCTTGGAGACGCATCGCTAAAGACCCGCTTCAGTGCGGTGCTTGACGGCAAGAACACCAGCGTCAACATCGACTCCGTGAACATCGACAAGTTCAAGTTCAACGGCTACGAATACAAGAACATCAAGTGCCAGGGCCAGTACACCGACGGCGGCTTCGACGGCCACATTGAGTGCAACGACCCTAACCTCAAGATGAGTTTCGACGGCATGGCCACCCTGCCTTCCAAGAAGAATGAGGACAAAACTGCGGTCTACGACTTTGCAGCCGACATCGATTATGCCGACCTCAAGGCCCTCGGCCTGGACAAGCGCGACGGGTCTTCCAAGGTATCGGCATCGCTCAACGCGAACATCACCACCGCAGGCAAGGACGACCTCACGGGCCAGGTTGACATCTACAACCTCGTCCTCGAAAACGACCACGGCCGCAAGGAGATTGGAGATGCCAAGCTCCGCTCAGTCACCACCGACGGGCAGCAGTCCATCATCTTCAACTCCGATTTTGCAGATGCATCCTACCAGGGCAACCGCAAGTTCACCGACCTTCTGGCAGATATCCAGACGGTGACAACCCGCCGCGAACTCCCTGCCCTCTACTCCAAGGACAGCCCCGACAAGGGCCACGACGATGCCTTCTACTCGCTGATTCTCAACACCCACGACACCCGCGATGTCCTCTCCTACGCCCTTCCAGGCCTCTACATTGCAGATTCCACTAGGGTTGAACTCCGCATGGACGAGGGCAACCTGAACGGCAGCATGTCATCTTCCCGAATCGCTTGGAAGACGAACTATGTCAAGGACGCCGAACTCACGCTGGACAACCAGCAAGGTAGCCTCAACGCCATCCTCACCAGCGACGAGATGTCCTTCAAGAACATCGGCTTCCAGAACAGCGCCTTCACCGCCTTCGCCCAGGACAACAACTACTTCGCGGGCTTCCACTACGACGGCATCGAAGGCATCAACAACTTTGGCGAAATCTATCTCTCCGGACAGATAGAAAGGGATGCCGTAGACACCCTTGTGGTGACTGCCAATCCCCTATCTTCATACCTGAACTTCAACGGCAGCCAGTGGGATATCGACGAGTCCGAAATCATCTACCGCAACAAGGCAGCCAAGTTCAATGGGGTGAACATGCACAATGAAGAGCAGTCCATCACCATCAACGGAGGCATCGCTGCAAACGATGTGGACACCCTCCGTCTTGACATCAACAATGTGGACATCAGCGTGATTAACTACTTCACTTCCAAGGACTACGACTTCAAGGGACGCACCACTGGCATGGCCCTGCTGTCTTCGCCGATGAAGGGTGAAGAGATGCGCGCCCTGCTCTCTCTTGACTGCGATTCCCTGCATGTAAGCGGACAGGATGCGGGCAGTCTCAAGGCGGTAGGCGTATGGGACAAGGCTACCGACAAGGTCTACGCCTTTGTGAACAACATCATTGACGGACGCGACGCCATCAACGCCAAGGGTAGTTACAATACGGATAGCAAGTACATAGACTTAAGCGCAAGCCTGGACGAGATGAACCCCGTACTGGCTACTCCATTCATTTCCAGCATCTTAAGCGACATGAGCGGCGGTATCAGCGGTCAGGTTCTGGCCAAGGGTACGCCCGACAGCCTCACCGTCTCCAGCGAAGGCACGCGCTTCAACAACTCCAAGTTCCGCATCAACTACACCAATGTACTCTACACCCTCGACGGCCCGTTCCATGTTGACAACAGCGGCCTCTGGTTCGACTCCGTCAATGTCTACGATACCGAAGACGGTCGCGGCGTAATCACAGGTGGAGTTGCCCTCAAGCAGGGCGGCGGCATCGAACTGGCCAGCCAGATGCGTCTGAACGACCTCATGGTAATCAACACAGGCTACGGCCAGAACTTCTACGGCAAGCTCTACGCCCGCGGTAACGCTTATGTGAGCGGCCCTACCAACGCCATTCTGGTAGAGGCAGATGTCATAACCTCCAAGGATGGCAAACTCCACATCCCGCTCAGCGGAGCCTCATCTGCCAAGACCAGCGACCTGCTAACCTTCACCGAGCACGGCGAAGAGTGGTTCGACCCGTATGAAGATATGCTCAGCAGCTACTATAATCAGGTCGGCAGCAGCAAGAAGAAGAGCAAGGGCGACCTGATAGCCCATGCCCGCGTCAACACCACACCTGAGATGGAGGCCTATGTCGAACTCGACAGCAGCGGCGACAATGTGCTCTCCGCAAGGGGCAACGGCCAGCTAGCCATCGATGTCCAGACCTCCAAGTCCCTCTTTGAAATCAGCGGCGACTACAATATCAGCAGCGGTAAGTACCACTTTGCCCTGCCTGGCATAGTCAGCAAGGACTTCACCATCGACAACGGCAGCAGCATCAGCTTCGGCGGCGACATCATGGAGAGCACACTCAACATCGACGCCACCTACAGTCTGCGTACAGGCATCAACCAGCTCATTGCAGATACTTCATCCGTATCTACAAGGCGTCTGGTGAACTGCGGCATCCACATTGCCGACAAACTGTCCTCGCCGAGCGTCAGCTTCAGCATAGACATCCCCGACCTTGACCCTGTCACCAAGGCAGAGGTCGAGAGCGCGCTCAACACCGAGGACAAGGTCCAGAAGCAGTTCCTGGCCCTGCTGATTACGGGCGGCTTCATCACCAACGAGGAGAGCGGTGTGGTTAACAACACCAACATGTTCTACTCCAACATGAGCGAGATAATGTCCCGACAGCTCAGCAACATCCTAGGCAAACTGGACATCCCGCTTGACCTTGGAGTGGGCTACCAGCAGAGTTCTGCGGGCACCAACCTCTTTGATGTAGAGGTCAGCACAGAGTTGTTCGACAACCGCGTTGTCGTCAACGGTTCGCTGGGCAACCGCCAATACGGAACCAGCGGCAACCCCAACGGCGATGTGGTGGGCGACCTTGACATCGACATCAAGCTCGACAAGCGTGGCGAACTCCGACTCAACCTCTTCTCCCACTCGGCAGACGAGTACACGAGCTACCTTGACTACTCCCAGCGCAACGGCGCAGGTATCAGCTACCAGAAGGAATTTGGAACCTGGAAGCAGTTCTGGAGGGGTCTGACCCGCAAGCGCAAGAAGATGCCGGAAGGAGAACAGCCCCGTATGGACCGCCGCCGTCTGGAAGAACTTAACGAAACTACAATCCTGGAATCCAATGAGTAAACTCTACCTCATACCATCCCCGCTTGGCGAGGGCAACCCCGCCGAGGTCATTCCCCCTTCGACCCTAAACATCATGCTGGGTCTCAAGACCTTTGTGGTTGAAGAATTCCGCACTGCACGCAGATATCTTTCCGCCGCTGGGCTGAAGGGTCACATCGACGAGCTGGAGTTCCAACTGCTTAACGAGCACTCCTCTCCCGCCGAGGTCAAGGCCCTGCTGGGGATCTTCGAGAAGGGAGATGTCGGCCTCATCAGCGAGGCAGGACTGCCCGCCGTAGCCGACCCTGGGGCTGCTCTGGTAGAGCTCTGCCACGATGCAGGCATCGAGGTAGTGCCGCTCGTCGGGCCATCTTCCCTGATGCTCGCCCTGATGGCATCGGGTCTGAACGGACAGTGCTTTGCCTTCAAGGGCTATCTTCCAGCCAAGACCGACGACCGCAAGGCCGCCATCCGCAAGATGGAGAAGGAGTCCGCAACCCTGGGCCAGACGCAAATCTTCATTGAGACTCCCTACCGCAACGATTCGCTGCTCAACGACATGAAAGATAGCCTTTCTGGGTCTACACGGCTCTGCATTGCGGCTGACCTTACGCTCGAAACCCAGACCATCAAGACCGCCACCGTCACAGAGTGGCGTAAAATGAACTTTTGTATAGGAAAAAGACCATGCGTATTTCTGATATTGGCACAATAGAACTGCTTGGAATGCAGTTCGTGGCCTTCCACGGGGTGCTTCCCGAAGAGAAGGAAAACGGCAACCTCTTTCTGGTCGACTTCCGCTGCCACTACCCCATCGGTAAGGCTGCGGTGAGCGACGATTTGGCCGACACGCTTGACTACGGATCCATCCATACCCTTGTAGCCGAGCAGATGTCGCAGCCCAGCAATCTGCTGGAGAATGTCGCAGGGCGCATTGCCAAGGCCATTGCCGAGCGCTACCCCGACCTGCCTTGGTTCGAGATTGCTGTTGCCAAGCAGGCTCCACCCGTTGATGGTCGCGCCGAGTGGTCGCGAGTAATCATGCAGGGAGGCTGCGAGCTGTGAAGATAGCCTTCATCACCCTGGGCTGCAAGCTCAATTATGCCGAGACATCCACCTATGAGCGTGGTTTCGTTGCGGCCGGTCTTGAGGTTGTGCCGTGGCGCGAGAAGGCCGATATATACCTCATCAATACCTGTTCCGTTACCGAAACCGCAAACAGCAAGTCGCGTAACGAAATCCGCAAGGTGCACCGCATCAACCCCGACGCCTCCATAGTCGTAGTTGGCTGCTACGCCGCCCTCAAGCCCGACGAAATCGCCGCCATAGATGGCGTAGTCCGTGTTTTCGGCAACAACGAAAAGTCTCTTGTTGTATCTGAAACGCTTAATATTCTTGGCTTTAAAAATTTAAAGCTTAACGAAAATAATATCGTTTTCGGAGCATATAGCAGTGGTGA
>Ga0065709_1029614_pt1 | contig 15372 bp, 14 predicted proteins | sample Hoacrofraction14_2_FD_59096 | JGI IMG/M metagenome (GOLD analysis project Ga0065709, IMG submission 59096) | Hoatzin crop microbial communities from Cojedes, Venezuela, sample from fiber fraction 14 v1 | ecosystem: Host-associated > Birds > Digestive system > Esophagus > Crop | place: Venezuela...
TTTGTCAATATTCTCGGAATCAATGTTTTTCTCTTGGATAAGTTTAACTATACGCGATAATCCAAACATAAAATCTTCGGTAAAATAACGGCTTGTGATATCAGGAATCCAACCCTTATCCGTTTGCACCATCGGAGACTTTATTCCTTTGAAAGCAGATATGCTGCGGATTTTCCTTGCTAACGATTCAGCATCAGAACTTTCATAGTATTCCAAGATTGAAGGGATGCAACCTGGTGTAACAGGCAGTACTTTCAGCAGTTCTTGAAACTCGTTATCCATCGCTATCAGCAACTCGGCAGATGAAATGTCCCAATCTTCGTAAAAGAGATTTTGCTCTGGATATGCAATGCCAGGTTTCCAATCATGCCACATGGCATACATCCTTGATGTGTGCAGCAATGGGTTGCTGTTTGTCAAGCTTGCTTCCAGATAGTTCTTTAGCAATTTGGTTGGTGTATCTGTCAGATTTTCAAGGACTTGCCTTATATTTTCCTTGTCTTTGTCGTTGCTATGCTCCACTGCCAAATTCAACGAATCCTTATGTCCAAGTAAATCTACAGACTTACCATATTCCCTTACGCGGGCAATATAAGGGACCCTCTGGAATCCAAAAAGCGGGGTGGTATCTGGTAGGACTTCCATCGCCTCGAAGAAGAAGCCGGTACTACTCACGACAGTCCCCACAGTTGTTTCGGGTTTCAGGTAAGGCTTAATCTTGAGCAACTCTTCCCTAATGGCGAATCCGGGCAAGCAGAGAATTACCATATCACATGAAGAAACAATATTCGGATTGTCAGTTATTTCTCCCAACTTTCCAACGATAGTCTTTGTGCTATCGTATACGGTAATTTCATTTGACCATTTTTCCGGATGCCTTGTCAAAAGGCAAACGTCTGCCTTTTGCGCAAAGACTCCTGCCAGTGTATGTCCGAGGTTGCCACCTCCACAAATACAAATTTTCATTCAGTTAAAATTTCAAAAATTCTAGTCGCATAATAAGCATCGTGTAAGCCTAAGCCAATGTTGTAACACAAGACGCGCTCTTCATTCGATTCTCTTCCTCTTGCATTAGCAAGAATGACATTGCTGAATTCTTCGACCTGCTTAAACTGGTTAAAATATTTAAAGCCTTTTACATGACCTATATCATCCACAAAGACTTTGTCAAAGAAAAGGTCGCAATTCTGGAAGCCTCTCGTATGAACTGGAATTAGAGTTACACCTTTTTTATATAGTTCATTTTGGGGACATATAAGTTCCTGGGCGTATGTTACAGCGGAGATTATCACATCAGCGCCATCGACCAGTTCTTGTGGTGTCTGCACGATCTCAAATTCCACATTGCTGTAGTTCTCAAATTCTTGAGCAAATCTTTCTGCTTGGTCTTTATATCGCAAGAGCCTTATCTTCAATGGATGGTTAGCAAGGGCGTCCAAACTCATCAAGCATTTAAAGGTAGCCTTTGCAATCTGCCCAAGGCCCATCATTGAAATGACCTTGGCATCTTCCTTCATGAAGTATTCCACCGATAATGCTGCAACCGCGCCAGTCCTCATATCGGTTATCCAATCACCATCTAGTATTACCCCCCCCCTAATTTACTATCATTCAGGTATTTAGCATCTTGAAGCAAGATTCTACTACTTAGAGAAGGCTTTCTGCCTTCAAACCTTGAAACCACCTTGACTGCGAACTTATGATATTCCTCAGGTAATAGGCACGGCATCGTATTGATAAAATCCTCTCCTTGAGGGTGAAGACTTATCTTAGGTGGCAGTTGGCTCCTATATTTGAGAGAAAACGACTCCCGTACCCAATCAACACATTGTTTGGGAGAGATATTTAGACTCTTTATTTCTTCGTTAGTAATGTACCTCATACTAGTATGATTTAAGTATACTCATAAGTTTCTCATTGTCTTCCCTACTACGAACAGCAATCCTAATAAGTTCCTTGCCCTTCATATTGTTCTTGAGGCTGCAGTTACTAACAAGTACCATATCATCCAACAGCTTGTGTACCAGCTCGGTAGCGGTGTACTTCTTGGTCACTTCGCAAAGGAAATAGTTGGCCTGAGAAGGAATAACTCGCAGGAAGTCAATCTGTTGCAAGTCCTTGTAGAACCTGTCGCGCTCAGCTATAAACTTGCCACAAGCCTTCTTGTAATCAGACTCGTACTTGCTGAAAATCTGAAGGTAGAACTCGCCGAAGGCATTGATGTTCCAAATAGGAACTTCCTTCTTCATCCTTGCAATCATGTCCTTATCGGATGTCGCAAGCACACCAAGCCTTAAGCCAGGAACACCGTATGACTTACTGATGCTCTTCATAACCATCAAATTAGGGTTAGCCTCAAGGATGCTATTATCCAACAGAGTATTATTGTAACTTCCCTCGCTGAAGTCAACGAAAGACTCATCCAGAAGGAGTTTGATATTTCTCTCGTTGCACCACTTCGCAAAAGCAAGCACATCGGACTTAGGAATGAAGTTGCCAGACGGGTTATCTGGATTGATGAGAAGTATCATCTCTACATCCTTACCATCGTAGAACTCTTCAAGGTCTTTTACTGTATAACTGTAGTTGTCATTCTGCGCCATGAAGGGCACAATCTTCTCCTTAGCCAAGCGGTTGGGGTACTCGTCGAAGGTCGGGAACATAATGCCGATTTTACCCTTTACGTGCTGTTCCATCATGACCTTGATAAGTTCAGCGGCACCGTTGCCCACACAGACATAGTCCTGCTTGATACCAAAGTACTTGCCAGCAAGCAGTGAGTTAACATACATTCCCGAAGGATAGTTAGTTAGAAGGTCCTCAAAGCTGGCCTTCATCTCATCCTTAAGTTTCTTTGTGGGGAAGAATGGATTTACCAGATAGCAGTAGTCAAGTAACTGCGGGAAACGCCAGTATCCACCATAGCGCTTGTGGTATTCCTCCCACCTTACGGTTCCGTCGGAGAAGATGGCAGATGCGATATCCAAGTCCTGAACGTCATCTATCTCATACCACTTCAGCGAACCAACAGGCAGGGCTTTAAGGTTGGAACTGTCCACAAGGGTAATAACGCGGAGAACCTGCTCGTAGTACTCGTTATTACCCATCGTCTTGCAATAGGCGTCAAGGAAAGGCACATACTCATTCTGGGAAAACTCCTTGCTGAACTTGTAGATGTTCACCGTCTTGTAATAAACGGGAATATCTTCAAAACGGAACGCCTTTTTAGGAACAAAGTTCACAATATTGCGTTCCTCGTCAATGCGTACCATTGTTCCGTCCATCCAACTCTCGTACTTGGCTACTAGTGCCAGATTGGGGTCGGGATGGTTTACGAGAATATGGAGCATCTCCTCATCGAAAATGAGGTCAGACTCCAAAAGGAGTGTGTCATCCTCCATCATCTTGTCCTTGGCCAGTGCTAGCGAGTAAATATTATTGGTCTTGTCATAGATAGGGTTATTGACATACTCTATCTTGAGGACATCGTCATAGCGATGACCTATATAGTCGATAAGTTTCTGCCCCTCGTAACCGACCACAATCACGAGACGATTTAGGTTTAACTTTGCTAGTTGGTTGATGGTACGGTCAATGAGTTTAACTCCATTCACCTCAACCATGCACTTTGTGTTGTCTTTTGTCAGGTCCTTGAGCCTCTTGCCCATTCCTGCTGCTAGTATTATTGCTTGCATTTTTATTTAGTTGTTATTTTGTATTCGTAAAATGTTAAACATCATTTGATTGGTTATCATCTGTCAACACTATGTGCACAGGTGTACTGCGATAATGCCCAGATTTAATCTCTTTAACAAAATCCTCACGTGAAATTCCAAACGCATCCGAAATATAATGTAAATGCGACTGCGTTCCGTACTTACCCGATTCCTTTCCCATAACGCCTCGACGAGTTTGAAAAAACGAATGCCAATGTGTCCCATTATCTAATATTCTGGCAACGATAAAATTAGAGGATAATACAATATCCTTTAGTTGTCCGTCCGACAATTGAGTTGAACCCACAGACTCTACCGAATTGTCATCTTTTAAATATATGAACGGTGGAACGTTACCATAACGTTTTTCTTCTTTGTCGTGCCTATAGTGACTAAAAGAATATCCCAATTTTCCTGCGAATAGAAAAATTGCGCCTAGTTGCTCTTTGCTTAATTCAACACTTTGCAATAACGCAACTTGCTCTTTCTTTGTATGCTCTTCCTTCAAAACTTTTTTAATGTTTTCCGGGATTTCCTGTGATTCACATTCACTAATTCCCGCTGCAACAATCTCATTAACACATGATGCGCATAATGCTTCATCATATATCCCTTTTGATTGTAAGAAAAACGTTATCTCAGGATATACTGCTTTTGCATGAAATTCAGCAAGGTATACTTTTGGGGCCACATTTTCCACATCATTCATTATATTCCCAATAACAATTTCGTCCCCCTTATCAAATATCAATGTTCCCATATCACTAGTGATGCATTAATGATGTTGTTACGCTTCTTCATAAATTATTATAAAACAATAAGTTATGTATGTTATTGACTTTATGCGATTTAAACCGCATCCTAATGCGCAAATGGGGTTCATTCTTATTACAAGTCATTTTACGATGAATACCATTATTATCGATACTACATAAGTCCTACCTTTCCAGTATAACTAACATCATATTTGTCAAAACGAGAAATCATGTCATCATCAACACTCTCAAGATCAAGCAACTCGTAAATGGTTTTACCAATAACACTAAGTTCTACATTATCCACCTCAGCGCCAACTGCAAATGGGGTTACAGGACTTAGTAATCCTGTCTGCTTCAAATCTTTTAATTCGTAAAATAAAACTGCAGCAAGAGCCTCTGAAGAATAATTAACTTTTAATTTTTCTCCCTGTATCTTACCGTGGCTTTGCACCCATTTCAGGACACATAGTTGTTCATAAGTCAAATTCCTGACAAGTCTATTTATATGTAGAATCATGCTAGAATCTAATCCGACTTGATAGGGTATATTTCCCAGGAAATTACCATATAATTTAGATTTCTTTGTTTCTGAATCTGAGATTATATTCTGAAAAATGGCTTCTACCGCAGAATCAAGGCCTTCATGCTCCATTTGGTTTTGGTCAAGAAATAAATCATTCTTTATTGCTCCAACTTTCGAACTATTATCGTTTAATATTTTCAGCATTGAGTTACTAGCACTAACAAATCTCCGCTTCTCTCTGGAAGACCAAAAATCTTTATAACGCACTACAATGTCTAATGGCACCTTTATCATCTTTGCTAATACTGGCTGCACAGCCGAAGATAATGCCACAAAAGCGACATCATTTGACAATGTAGATAATGCCCCACAGAATGCAGCCGAAATGCTTTCAGATATTAATTCGCTCGAGTCGCTCATATTGTCCGCGGTAAAATAAATTTTACTTTCCTTCCAAAATCCCAACAAAATTAATCAATGCTATTGTCGCATTAACGACTAAAAGCATATCTTTTCTATCTGCACTTCTTTTATGAGTTAACTGGTTTGCTAAATCATTTGAGTTCTTGCCAAATGCCCTAAGTTCTTTATTATCCCTCCCTGACAATTTATATCCAATATAGCGCTCCAGCATTCTCACAGCATCCGATTTACCAATTTCTTTTCCATCGTCTGAGAGTTCACCATGAAGTTCTTTGTTGTACACTTCTTGAGCTAAAGTAATTATCACATCTCTACATAACAACCCTACGGTTTGGAAATCTTCTTCCGAACTAGCCTGCGCACTATTTGAATATATTTTTTTCACCTCTCGTTCAATCTTGTCCCACCCTTCCAAATTCACAATCACTGGAACTCGGTCTACAATTGAGTCATCCTTGTCTGTAAAACAATCCAGCGTGTCTTTAAATAAATTATCAAGATATTCTCTACGGTCTTGATAATGTGGGAAATCTTTTCTCCATTTGTTATACCAATCCCAAAGTGATTGAAAATCAATTGAGTAAGGTATACTCAACTTTTTACATTTTTGTTTAATATCATTGTTTAACGGAACATACTCAGCCTCTTTTTCCTGTATCTTGAACTTTCCTGTAGCAACATTCACCATGATACTTTTCAACTTGTAGATATCTGATTCTAAGGACTTTTTCCCAGTAAGACCTCCAACTAAGTTCCAATCAATATCTGAATTCTTCCAAGTTACAGTTAGCGAGGTCTCAAAGGATGTACCTTCTTCATTATTCACAATCTCATTCAATGTGCTAGAGATAATATTTTCTATGATTCCTTTTTCTTCTGCTGAAATCTTAGAGTATTCATTTATTGACATGTCTATATAGACAGTATACACATATATACCATTATTCCAACTATCATAATACGTATTTTTGACACTGATAGTAGCATTCTTTATTTTATCACATACATCGCCGTATCCCCTCACACTAAGCAAGCCTAAGGTCGTCCGCCAAAGGGATGAGAAATTTTCCTCTTTTTCATAATCTGCCATATCTAAATATTTCTATTCTCTAAAAAATCACAAGTTATCTTATAAAACATCTGTAATGCATTAATGAGGTAACACTCCTTTATAAATTATTATGAATTAATAAGTTATCTGTGTTTTTACTTTTTACGATTTGAATCGCATGATGATATCAATAATCTAACACATCCACTTTGAGAGAGTTTGCGTAAGTGCTATATTTCCTGAATTCATGCTGAATTTGGTGGACATAGTTACAGCCAGATATTCTTTTTAGAAGATTCTCATCTTCCTTAATTCTATCCATATAATAGGTATAGTCTGTCTTATGGACGGGAATTTCTGCGCCGCAAGGAACATAAGAAGCAGCAATTATCGGGTCAAAATATATCCTAGCATCATGCACCCCATCAACTGGGATTGGAGCAAGTTCATTCTGTGGCACAAGTTTATCTACACATCTTAATTTCACCATATTACCTTCGAATGACTCTACTTGAAATATATTAACTGAATGTAGAAGCGACAATGCCAAGCGCTTAGCTCTAGTTAAATCCTTAAACATCACATAGTCTCCTGCCACTATGTTGATTTCCTCGTTATTGTAAAACATTTTCATATCGTTTACTATTTATAGCCTTCCTTAACTGTCCACTAAAAACTCACAAAGATCCTTGTAAAACACTGAAAATAAGTCAGTTACAAAGGTTTTCACCGCACACCGATTTCAAGTCCTTATAAATCAAGCACTTAGCTAATCTTTGCAGTTTCTTAATTGGTTTTTATCATTCTGCCCCCTACTTGTAAAATAGGCGTTCATATCTTCCTGCTGAGAGCCTTTTCAAATTCTACATCTTCTCTTAACAACTGCCTCACCAGCTTATACACCATGGTGCAAGGGTTTTGGGTTGCGTAACGGCGGTCGGTGTACTCTTTGCTTTTGGCTTCGGACCAGGCGATGGCGTTTTTCAATGAGCCATATTCATTCATTATTTCGAAGTTGTCATCTGCGTTCTTCTTGTAGACGTACGGCTTCTTTGACTTGAATTTCGGCGAGGCATTAACGGCATTGCTGATTGCTTTTTTGTAGTTCTCGCGCGACATTGCCGTTACCCTGTTCTGGAAATGGTACAAGTACCATAACTCAAAGGCTTCGTTGCTCCATGCTGCGCCTATGCCATTGCTATCGGCCTTTTGGATGGCAGCATTGAAGTCTGCGTCGCTGAAACTGTCTTTATCAAAAACGGCCCAGACCATATCGTATGAGCCAGGGATGGCGTTCTTCAACTTTATTGCCTCATCAACTACCTGGCGAGTATTGGTGCCGGTACCGACGACTCTAACATAGACTCCCCTTTCTTTGTTTTGAAAGGCCTTCAGGTAACTAGGCTCGGTCTTCTCCCCTTCACTCACTACCAGAAAGCGGACGCCGATAAGTCTTTGCCTCGGCTTAACGCTTTGTCGGGTGAAGCGCGACGCATACTCATCCGTATATACCTTCTTCTTCCCCATGGCTAATCATTTACAAAATAAGGGATTGCGCCGTATCTGCCTTCGATGTAGTTCTTCTCGTAGTTTGTGTCGTTCCTTGGCTTGCTGCCATCGGGTAGCACAATGTCCATAAGCCGGTAGAGGTCGGTTTGCTCGCAATCGTCCTTCTCTGTGAACCATATTTGGTCCCTTCTAAGAAGATGGATGGACAGAAGGTGCGTATCGTGAGTCGAGAATATCAACTGGGCATTGTTTGGGTTGGTCTCTGGGTTGCTGAATAGGCGCACAATCTCCTGAGCCAGGATTGGATGCATCTTGGCGTCAAGTTCATCTATGACAATAGTTGTCCCCAACAGCAAGGTGTTGAAAATCGGGCCAGAAAGGTCAAACATCTTCCTTGTGCCTTCGGATTCCCTAAAGTCAAAGTTTAGATTAACGGCCTTTATTGTCTTTCCTGCCTTGTTATATACATTATGCTTTGAAAATACTACAAGGCTCTCCGATTCATCTCCTTTGGCTGCGTTTTGTACCTTCTTCACAAAAATGTCATCGAAGCCAAGTTGTAGCCTCTTGAAGAACTTGAGAGCCTCTTTGCTCTCCTTGGTCTTTTCCAGAAAGACAGACTTGGAGTATTCTCTGTAGTTGTCATTCTCCAGACCAGATATCACCTTGCACTCCTCTGTGAACCAGTTAATTATTTTCTTGGAGATTTCTCCTCCCAATTGGGCGCAGAGGGATAGGAACAATCTATTGTCGTTCACCCTGGATTCCAGGTCTTTTCCTTCTGGGAAGATTTTTTCGTTGACGGCAATTCCGTCGTTATCCCTAACGAAATAGGATGTCTCCGACCTTGTTTTTTGCATGAACAGCCACTCGGAGAGGATGCGCTCCTTGTTGTATTCAAATCCGTACCTAAAGCATTCATCCTTAATAAGAAAGAGAACCTCAAAGAGAGTTGGTTCGTCTTTTGCTCCCTCGATTAGGATAAATGGATTTGCATACAAGGGTTCTTTGTCATTTACACGCACAGAATTAATCACCAAATAGCGCATTGCATCCATAGCGGCAAGCAGATTAGTTTTGCCGCTAGAGTTAGCGCCGTAAATGGCCGCCATCTTCAGCAGCTTGAACCTACCGACTTTTGCCACATTGCTTTCAGGCCCTTCTGCAAGGCCTTGGGCCTGCATGGAAAGGGTCTTACGCTCATATATTGATGCAAAATTCTGGACTGTAAATTCTATTAGCATAATTCAATATTTTATGCAAAGATACAATAAATCTCACAAATTTGAGACTTTTTCTCAAATTAATGCAAATTATTATCTTCCAACATCTTAATTACCTTGCAAGGATTTCCGCCTGCGATGCAATTGGCCGGAATATCCTTTACCACCACACTGCCAGCGGCAATCATTGATTTCTCCCCTATTGTTACGCCTTTGCAGATAATGGAACGGGCTCCGATGAAGGCGTAGTCACCTATTACTATGGGAGCCGTTCTGGCGTTCTTGACGTCTTGGCTTCTGTCGGCCCTGTCTCGCCAATCCGTTGAGTGGAAGTTGGAGTCCATTATCATGCAGCCGCCTCCGATGTTTACATGGTCTCCAATAGTGATGGAGTTCTTGCAGTAAATGAGGGTGTTGCTGATTCCACTGTAATCACCGATGCTGAGCTTGGCTTTAGAGCCTACGACTATCTTTGCGCAGTAGCCGTTGTCAAAGCTCATGGACGGGCTAGAGTTTACGACAAAGTTAGAGCCAATCTTAACCTCAGAATCGGGCGCAAGGTTAATCACCCCCCCCAATCTAGTTGATTGAATATCAGCGAATTGCGCGCCCCTATGTAGGCAATAAGCCTTAAGAGACTTGTCCGAAACCTTACGCTTAAGGTTCCTCAAACTGCCGCTGACCTTGCGTGTGAATAGGTATAAGTATTTCATGATTTTGTCCAACGATTATCTTCTTGTTTTCTTCTTCCAACTTGGCATTTTCGTTTTTGGCAATCTGTTTCTAACCACTCATTATCCTTCTCTTAAAGGCGATGACAATGTTCTCCTTGGCAAAGTCGTTTAGGCCAACAAAGATTGTGCGTTTCTTAAGTTTACCCAAGGTTGTTTTATCATTTTTTTTGGGGAATTCGCATATAATATATAAAACATTAAATATCAACCGATTAGGCAACATTAATACCCATCAAAGTTCCTCGTTTTTTGGGGAATTTTCGTGTTTTTTGGGGGAATTTACAATTCTGCATTATCGGGAATGTTGGCAATTAAATACTTTGTGCCCTTACCTTTTCCTTCGCGAACAATCCAACCAAGAGTCTCCATTTTTGAAAGTGCATATCTCACTTTATCGCTTGATACCTTACTAGGCAAATAATCCATATATGTTTTACGAGTAATGAATCCTTGATCAGCAGCACATGCCATCAACGCTCCTACCCAATCAATATCTTGCGTAGAATATATTTCATTATATATTTCAATATATTTCTTGGGCATTGAGAATTTACCCGCTCTACTTCGTGAAATAACTTTTTCTTGCACCAATTGCTCTAGCACCTGGGAGTTGTAATAACTATGTTCAGAAAAACAAAGTTCATAAAGTGCTATAAGTTGAAAAACATTTAATTTATATTCACGAGATGATTGTTCATTTCGAATATATACTATAAATGGTATATCTCGAATTTCAGTGCGAAAGGTCAGACTTACCTGATAATTGTCAGTCGCAGAGAAATCAGGTAAAGGCTTGCCTTCCATAATGCAGTTCACAAACATCTTATCTACACCTTGTCCAGATTTTTCAACAAGTCCCGTCTTTTGCAGGACATCTGCTAATCTTTTGCTCCTAGGTGTACTATTCACTGTTAAGACATTTGTCTTATCAACACCTATAGGGAAACCACCCGCATTTGTAATAGTGAGTTCCTTTGGACTTAACTTAATCACGACATCATTTTGAACCGTCATCGACCGATGGGTGATTGCATTCAGCACAGCCTCCCTTATTGTCTCACTATTAAAACGTTTAATATCAAAAATATAAGCTTTTTCGCTAATATGCACTTGCGGATTAAGCATTGGCTGATTAATATATGACCATATATTATCTATTGCAAGGAAAAGTGGTTGCTGAAATTCAACCCTATCATCATATTGAATACTCGCGGGGTCGTTCCTATATTCTATCACTACATTATTTTGAGGCATATATTTATGAATTGCCTCTGATTTTCCAAGTAGAACCAGCGCAGCATAATTAAGATTTCCGTCCACTAATAAATCAAGGTCACGAAGCGCTTGCTCATCAGGGAGACTTTCAAATTCTGGATTTAAATTTTTCTCGGCATACTTCCTCTTCATCTGCTTTACTGCATCAGGATCCAAGTCTTCCATTGTAATTCCTGCACATATCTTGGCGGAGTAATCTGGTTCTTGCTCAGATAAAATCTTAAACATTTCTTCATCTGACATTTCCCTAAGACTTTCCCCTGTTCTCATTAAGGGTACGCCTTCAAACTTCAGCATTTTGCCTATTGGCCTACTAGGAACTTCGAAAACCAGAACTCGACCATTAATATCACCTTCCGCGCCCTCGTACAATTCATTAATATGAACTCTAATGCTTAAGTCCTTATATATTGCATCTTCCAGAGCTCCTATATTCCCAACCTCAAAAGAAGTCCCCACAACCTGATGTGGCCATTGGTCTGCCATTCCGAAAACAAGTTGACCACCACCCTCGTTGGCTAAGGCAACAACATACCCTAGAATACAACGCCTCCTATCTCTAGGGTCACGATGAGAGCCTCCGTTATAATTAAAGTCATTTTTGGCTTCCTTAAACTCAACATGGTTTTCAGACTCCTTTAGCAATGAAAGAGCTCTTATGGTTGGATTTTTAATTGTTGTCATATTTTTCTCAAGTTTCTTGATACTTGACTTTGTACACTCGGCCTTTTAGAGCACTTTTATCCCCAATGTTCCTTCGATATTTTAGAAGCCTTCACCCCATACCAGCCCACTACGATAAAGCAGATGAGGGGGACGATGAATGAGACGTAGACTCCTGGGAGGCCGAGGATGGCGGGTTTGTCAATCATTAGGGCTTGGACGGGTGGTAGGACGGAGCCGCCGAGGATGGCCATTATTTGGCCTGCGGAGGCGATTTCGGCGTCATTCTGGACGTCGCCAAGGGCGATTCCGTAGATGGTCGGGAACATCAGGGACATGAAGGCGGAGACACCGACGAGGCTGTAGACGCCGATTCTGCCGCCGATGAAGATGACCACCAGCAGGAGGGCTGCTCCGCATGCGGCGAAGATGGTCAGGAGTTTCTCGGCCTTGACATATTTCATCAGCCAGGTGCAGACGAAGCGCATTGCGCAGAAGAGGAACATCGCCACGATGTTGAGCTTCTGCGAGAGAATCTCGGCTGCTTGCTCTTCCATGCCTTCTGCCATGAAGACATGGGTGCCGTACTGGATGATGAAGGTCCAGCAGGTAATCTGGGCGCCGACATAGAAGAACTGCGCCAGCACTCCCCTGCGGTATCTTACATTGTGCCACAGACGCTTGATGGTGGGGCCAAGGCGACGCGAAGGGTCATTAACTGTCTCAGCCTTGACATTGCTTGGCATCTTGGTAATTAGCATCAAGATGAACATTACAATCAGAACCAGACCCACAGCGGCGTAAGGCTTCGTAACTACCGCTAAATCAGACATCTTCACTGCCTCGAAAGACGCGTCGTCCAGCACTGCGCGCTCGGCGGTTGAGAGCGGACTCATCTTGGCCTGAATGAAGTTCATTGCCACAAACATTCCTATCATCGAGCCAATCGGGTTGAAACTCTGGGAGAAGTTCAGACGCCTGGTTGCGCTCTCGGCATCTCCCATTGAAAGGATGTAAGGATTGGCAGGCGTTTCAAGGAATGCAAGCCCGCAAGTCATTATGAAATAGGCAATTAGGAATGGATAGTAGTTGCCCCATTTTGCGGCAGGGATGAACATCAACGCTCCAACAGCATAGAGCAGCAAGCCCACCAAGATGCCACTCTTGTAGGAGAACTTCTTTATGAAGAGAGCAGCAGGCAGAGCCATGGCGAAATAGCCTCCGTAGAAGGCCAGCTGCACCAGAGCCCCGTCGGTGGTACTCATCCTGAATATCTTGGAGAATGACTTTACCATCGGGTTGGTGATGTCATTCGCAAAGCCCCAAAGGGCAAAGCAGATGGTCACCAGAATGAACGGAATGAGGTACTTAACCCCGTCTTTCTCCTTGTAAATCAATGGCTTTTTCATTACATTCCTCCCCTTCTGATTTTCAATTCGATTGCACCTTCAGGGAAATGGTCTCTGTCCGAGCAGACAAGGGCAAGGTATCCCCCACCTCCGGCACCTGGCATCTTCCATGCAAGAACTCCAGGCATTGCGGAGTACTTGTCAATATATGCCTGCACGGTTGGCAGGAAGCCATCATCGGGGATTTCCTTGATTCCGCTGGGGTTCACCATGCCAGGGAACATCGCTACCTGAGCGTTGAATGAGTCCCTATAGGCAGCGGCAAAGTCCTCAAGGTCAAGAGCCATGATGGCATCCCAGCACCTATCCGCCGCAGCGGCAAGTGCCTGAACCTTAGGCTTTGTAACATCTGTGTTTTCTACAACTGAAGTCCCGGGTCTGCGGGGGAACATCGGTATCATGCAGAGATGGTCCTCCAGCCAGCAGAGGATGCCTTCATCCTGACAGGTCTCAATCTTCTCGGGCCAGAACCTATTATTATAATAGTGGCGGGCAAGTCCTGGTACGCAGATGCCGATGGCATCCTGTGCGCCAGATACGATGCCGTCCGAGCGCTCGGGGTCGTTCTCGAAGCAGAATGCCAGACGGGCCAGCATCTCGGGGTCCATGTTCGGCAACTGGTAGGGCCAAATCTTCTTTATCATCTCGCGGGTGCTGGTAGAAAGGCCACAGCGGGTGCGAATCTCAAAATTGGGCTCTAGGGAGATGGTGATGGCCCAGCCTGGTGCATAGCAGCTGACATAAGGCTGGTCAATCCAGGTTCCAGCAAGGTCCAGTCGGGTTGGAATCTGGGACTCTACCTTCTTGAGATTGGTGCTGCTGCGGGCGGTCAGCCCATCGGCGGGAACACGGTTGAGCACGATATACTCGATTCCGCGCTCCTCGCAGAGTTTCTGCTTCTGCTCGGTGGATCCATCTTCATTAACCACGAAAATGTCAGGCTTGACGATATCCAATGTTGGCACGAAGTCCATTACTCCACTGCCTGCGTTGATGTAGGCGTCCTTCACGTAGCGAATCGCCTTTACCATAAAGAGGCGCTCCTGCTCGCTGTACACCGTTTTGTGGTTCTTGTATCCCAGAATGGTCTTGTCGGAACCAATCCCAACATACAGGTCGCCGAACTGCGACGCCTCCTTGAAAAACTCAACATGGCCACTATGCAATAAATCATAGCACCCTGAAACGAAAACCTTTTTTGCCATATTATCGTTCTGCCCTCATGGGGTTGTTTAGAAAGTCCTGATAGGCCAGTTTGATACCATCTTCCAGTTCGGTCTTGTAGGTCCAGCCAAGGGCTGTTGCCTTGCTGACATCCAGCAGTTTGCGGGGTGTGCCGTTGGGCTTGGATGTATCCCAGAGAATCTCGCCATCGTAGCCGACAACTTTGGCTACAATCTCGGTCAACTCCTTGATAGTCAGTTCCTTGCCAGTTCCTGCATTTACGGTCTCGTTGCCACTATAGTTGTTCATTAGGAAGACGCAAAGATTGGCGAGGTCATCTACATAGAGGAACTCGCGGAGCGGGCTGCCGTCGCCCCAGCAGGTAACGCTCTTTGCGCCACTCTCCTTTGCCTCATGGAAGCGGCGGATAAGTGCCGGCAGTACATGGCTGTGGGTCGGGTGATAGTTGTCGTTGGGACCGTAGAGGTTGGTAGGCATTACGCTGATGTAGTCAGTGTCGTACTGCCTGTTAAGGAACTCGCAGTACTTCAGACCGCTGATTTTTGCAAGAGCGTAGGCCTCGTTGGTCTTCTCCAACTCCCCTGTCAGCAGGCAGCTCTCAGGCATAGGCTGGGGTGCCATCCTGGGATAGATGCAGCTAGAGCCTAGGAATTCAAGCTTCTTGCAGCCATTCTGCCATGCAGCATGAATGACATTCATCTCCAGAATCATGTTGTCGTACATGAAGTCGGCAAGAGCACTCTGGTTGGCTACGATTCCACCAACCTTGGCGGCAGCTAGGAACACATATTCGGGCTTCTCTGCAGCAAAGAAGTCATTGACGGCCTGCTGGTTACAAAGGTCAAGTTCCTTGTGCGTACGGGTGATTATGTTGTTATAACCCTGGCGCTGAAGTTCGCGCAC